>Ga0153916_10001807_pt1 | contig 15529 bp, 11 predicted proteins | sample Opewatmetagenome_FD_109642 | JGI IMG/M metagenome (GOLD analysis project Ga0153916, IMG submission 109642) | Freshwater wetland microbial communities from Ohio, USA - Open water 3 Core 3 Depth 4 metaG | ecosystem: Environmental > Aquatic > Freshwater > Wetlands | place: USA: Ohio, Lake Erie...
CATCCCCCAGCGCCAGCGGCCGTTTCAGCAGCGGATTGTCGTAAAGATAAATCTGGCCGACCGACAGATAGTTCGCGGCGCGCCAGTAGGCATCCATCTTGTGGAGCAGTTCCGGCGTGAGTGTGTTGGTTTTCATAGTTTAACCTTCTTTCGGTGTGGCAAGTTGTACCGGAGCAGAGTGGCTCATGACGATGCCTCCTTGGGCTTGGGATTGTGCCAGCTTCCATTTCCCGCGATGATCGCGTCAGCCTCTCTTGGCCCCCAAGTGCCACGCTTGTATGGGCGCGTCCGGTGGTGAGTATTAAGAACTGGCTCGACGACCGCCCAGGCGGCCTCCACCGCGTCCTCACGAGTGAAGAGCGCGCCGTCGCCGGCCATGGCGTCGCCCAACAGCCGCTCGTAGGGCGACTCCTCTCCCGGCTGTTCTTCGACCAGGTAGAGTTCTCGCTGGTCGCCGACGAACTCCTTCCCTGCGCGCTTAACGCGAGCGGCCAGCGCAACGGCGGAACTGGGGGAGAGCCGGAATCGCAGATAGTTGTCCCGGCCGTTCGCCGGCGCTGAGTCGGCGAAAAGCTTCTGCGGCGGCGGCTTCAACTCCACCAGAACCTCATGCACCGTTTCGGCCAGGCATTTGCCGGAGCGCAGATACCACGGCACCCCATCCCAACGCCACGAGTCAATGAAAAGCCGCAGGGCACAGAAAGTCTCGACGTCAGAGTTCTTCGCCACGTTCGGCTCTTTCCGGTAGCCAGCGTACTGGCCGCGCACCAGGTCGTCGGGCTTCAGAGGGCGCATGGCCTGGAAGACCTTGGCTTTCTCGCTATGCACGGCTCCAAAGCCCCGATAGGCCGGGGCCTCCATGGCCAATAGCGCGACGACCTGGAAGAGGTGGTTCTGAATCACGTCGCGCAGACAGCCGGCGGTTTCGTAAAACGCGCCGCGGTTCTCCACGCCGAAATTCTCGGATAGGGTTATCTGGACGCTGGCCACGTAGTTGCGGTTCCAGATCGGCTCCAGGAACGAATTGGCGAAGCGGAAATAGAGGATATTCATGATCGCCTCTTTCCCGAGGAAGTGGTCGATGCGGAAGATCGAGTCTTCCGGGAACACCGACCTCGCAACGCGGTTGAGTTCTCGCGCAGAGGCCAAGTCACGTCCGAACGGCTTTTCAACGATGACGCGCGCATGATCGGCCAAGTCCGCGGAACCGAGCCCTGTAATCACCGTCGGGAAGAGCGAGGGCGGGATGGCGAGGTAGTGTGCCGGGCGCCGCGCGCGATCCAGAGCCTCTTTTATCTTTGTGAACGTGCCCCGGTCGTTATAGTCCCCGCTCACGTAACTGAGCAGAGACAGAAGATGGTGGAGGGCGCGTTGGTTATCGATTCCGCCCGATCGCTTTACGCTGTCCTTCACACGATTGCGCAGATGCGCCAGGCTCCACTTCGGGGAGGCCACGCCGATGACCGGGGCCTTCAAGGCGCCGCGTTTCGCCATCGCATAGAGCGCCGGGAAGATCATCTTATGGGCGAGGTCGCCCGTCACACCGAAGAGCACCAGCGCGTCCGAACGAGAGGCGGTCATAAGGCGTCTCCTTTGGGAGCGGTAGCCTTTTCCACGTGGCCGCCGAACGCGTAACGCATCGCTGAGAGCACCTTGTCCGCGAAATCGGCCTCGCCTCGCGAGCTGAAGCGATCGTAGAGCGCGGCACTGATCACCGGAACTGGGGCTGACTCGTCAATAGCCGCCGTGACCGTCCAACGGCCCTCGCCTGAATCCGAAACCCGGCCTTTGAAGTCCGCCAGATCCTGGCTGCCCAGCAGCGCCAGCGCGGTCAAGTCCAGCAACCATGACGCAATCACGCTACCGCGGCGCCAGACCTCGGTGATGTCGGCCAGATTCAGGTCGTACTGGTAGTGCTCGGGGTGGCGCATGGGGGTGGTTTCGGCATCGGCAGTCCGCCGCTCCTTGCCGGCGTTGGCATGATGAAGGATGTTCAGCCCCTCCGCGTAGGCGGCCATGACGCCATACTCGATCCCATTGTGGACCATCTTGACGAAGTGGCCAGCGCCGGCTGGCCCGCAGTGCAGGTAGCCGTGCTCTGCGGTGCCGCTTGCTTTCTCACGCCCCGGTGTGCGAGGCGCCGCCTCGATGCCAGGGGCAAGGGCCGCGAAGATCGGGTCGAGACGCCGGACAGCCGTTTCGTCACCGCCGATCATCAGGCAGTATCCACGGTCCATCCCCCAGACTCCGCCGCTGGTCCCGACGTCTACATAGTGAATGCCTTTTGGTTTCAGTTCGGCGTCACGGTGGATGTCATCGTGGTAGTAGGAGTTGCCACCGTCGATGACCACGTCGTCGCGTTCGAGGAGCGGGACAAGGCCATTGAGCGTGTGATCGACCACCGCCGCCGGCACCATCATCCAAACGGCGCGCGGTTGCGTCAGCTTCTTCGCGAAGTCTTCGAGTGACGTCGCCCCGACCGCCCCCTCTTTGACGAGTGCCTGGACGGTTTCCGGATGGATGTCGTAAACGACGCACTGGTGACCGGCTCGCAGAAGGCGCCGCACCATACTAGATCCCATCCGACCCAGTCCGATCATGCCAATTTCCATGTAATGTTCCTTCGTCCTTCAGGCCACGCCCCCTGCCTTCGGCACCAGGAGTTCTCGCACTCCTTGCACAGCCACCTGTTTTTTGGTCCATTTTTTCATGTCCTACAAATCAATCACAGTCTCACTTTCCGCAACCGCAAGGCGTTGCTGATGACCGAGACGGAACTCAGGCTCATCGCGGCACCGGCGATGATCGGGCTGAGCAGCAAGCCGAAGAACGGGTAAAGTACCCCCGCCGCCACCGGAATGCCCAGCGCGTTGTAGAGAAAAGCGAAGAACAAGTTCTGCCGGATGTTCCACATGGTCGCACGACTGAGGCGGATAGCCTTGGCAATGCCGCGGAGGTCGCCTCTCACGAGGGTGATGCCCGCGCTTTGCATGGCAACGTCGGTGCCGGTGCCCATGGCAATGCCGACTTCAGCTTCGCTCAGCGCGGGTGCGTCGTTGATGCCGTCGCCCGCCATCGCAACATGCTTACCTTCCGCCCGCAGCTTCTTGACATGGGCGACCTTTCCGGCGGGTTCGATCTCTGCTTCCACCGCATCAAGGCCGAGTTGCCTGGCCACCGCGGCGGCAGTGCGGCGGTTGTCGCCCGTGAGCATGACGAGCTTTAACCCGAGCGTGTGGAGTTCGCGGATGGCTTCGGCGGTGGTGGATTTGATGGGGTCGGCGACGGCGAGAATTCCGGCCGGCTTGCCATCGATGGCGACAAACACCGCGGTCTTGCCTTCTTCCTGAAGTTTTGCAGCCGACGCTTCAAGCGGCTCCAGACCGATAATCTTTTCGTTCCGCAGGAAATCCGGCTTGCCGATCATCACTGCACGATCAGCGACGGTGCCGAGAACACTGCCCGCCGTCACAGAACGGAAGTCCTTCACGACCTCGAAAACGATACCTTGGTCCTTCGCGCCTTGCACAATCGCGGAAGCGAGCGAGTGTTCGCTGCTCTGCTCCAGTGAGGCGGCGAGACGCAGGAACTCCTTCGTGTTGAAACCGCCGGTGGGCAGGACATCGATGAGCTTGGGTTTGCCCTCCGTGAGAGTGCCCGTCTTGTCCACGACGAGCGTGGTGACCTTCTCCAACCGTTCGAGCGCCTCCGCGTTTTTCACGAGCACGCCTTCCTGTGCGCCGCGTCCGACGCCGACCATGATGGACATGGGGGTGGCCAAGCCAAGGGCGCACGGGCAGGCGATGATCAGGACGGCGACGGCGTTGACGATGGCGTGCGCGAGCTTTGGCTCCGGCCCTAGCCACATCCAGACGATGAAGGTGAGCACCGAGACCGCCAGCACCGCCGGCACGAAGATGCCGGCGACCTTGTCCGCGAGACTTTGAATGGGTGCGCGGCTTCGCTGGGCTTCGGCAACCATGTTCACGATCTGCCCGAGCAACGTGTCGCTGCCGACCCGCTCGGCGCGCATGACGAAACTGCCAGGGCCATTGACAGTGCCGCCCGTCACTTTGTCGCCGACGGTTTTTTCCACCGGGAGCGGTTCGCCGGTAATCATGGACTCTTCCACGCTGGAGTGACCTTCGACCACCGCGCCATCCACGGGCACCTTGTCACCTGGAACCACGCGCAGCCAGTCGCCGACTTTCACTTGGCCGAGCGGGACTTCATGATCGCCGTCCGGCGCCACTTGTCGCGCTGTGGGCGGTGCGAGGTTCAGCAACGCTTTGATGGCGTTGCCCGTGCGGCTGCGGGCACGAAGTTCGAGCACCTGACCGAGGAGTACCAGCACAACGATCATTGCTGCGGCCTCAAAGTAGACGGCGACCTTGCCCTCGTGTCGCATCGTGTGCGGGAATACGTCGGGCATGAGCATTGCCACGGCGCTAAAGAGGAATGCCGCGCCCACGCCGATGGAGATCAGTGTGAACATGTTCAAGTGACGCGTCACGACGGAGCGCCAGCCACGTTGGACAAACGGCCAGCCTGCCCACCAGACCACGGGCGTGGTGAGCACGAATTGCACCCAGCGTGAGGCGTGGCTATCTATCCAGGATTGCCTGGCCAGTGCCGGAATCAAGTGAGCCATCGCCAGGACAAACACCGGCAACGTCAGCGCGGCGCCGATCCAGAATCGCATCGTCATCCGGCGCAGCTCGGTGTTTTCCTCGTCAGCCGTACCCGCTGCCACCGTCTTCGGTTCCAACGCCATGCCGCACTTGGGACAATCGCCGGGATGGTCCTGCTGGACTTCCGGGTGCATCGGGCACGTGTAAATGGCTTTGCCTTCCGGCTTCTCTTCGTGCTTCGCGGTGGCGGGCGTTGACAGAAACTTCTGTCGGCAGTGGTTGCTGCAAAAGTAGAATGTCTGTCCGTCACGCTCGGCACGTAGCGCGGATGCTTCGTCCACCGTCATGCCGCAGATGGGGTCGATGGCCATATTAGTGGACTTGTTTTGTTGCATGGCCGGATTTCCCTTTTTCAATGGCCATGCCAAGTCCGAGTTCGCGGCAGACCGTGCTGGCGATCATCCATTCCTCGTCGGTATGAATGACACGGACCGCGACCCGGCTGGCAGTCGCGGAAATCACGCCCTCACTGGCCGCGTTTCGCTCTTCTTCGAGTTCGATTCCAAGGAATCCCAGCCCATCGCAAATCCGTGCGCGGACCGTGGGCGCGTTCTCTCCGATGCCGCCAGCGAACACCAGCGTGTCCAGTCCGCCTAGTGCCGCCGCGAATGCGCCGATCCATTTCTTGACTTGGTAGCAAAACAGCGCGACCGCTTCAGCCGCCCGCACGTCCTGCGTTTCACGGTCGAGCAAGTCACGCATGTCGGAACTGGTCTCCGACACGCCGAGCAGCCCGGACTGGAAATTGGCCATCTCATTGAATCGTTTTGCATCGAGGCCCTCGGTGCGCGCCAGATACCACACCAGCCCGGGATCGATGTCGCCTGAGCGGGTGCTCATCGGCACACCGGCGGTCGGGGTGAAACTCATGCTTGTGTCGATGCTCTTGCCGTTATGAACGGCCGCCAGGCTTGCGCCATTGCCGAGGTGGGCGAGAATGACCCGGCCTTCTGCCGCTTCCGTTTCAGCCAGGCGGGCCAGTTCTCCCATGAGAAACGCATACGACAACCCGTGGAACCCGTACCGCCGCACGCCCTGCGCTTCGTATCGGCGTGGAATCGGCAACAACTGGGCAACCCGCGGCAGGTCATGGTGAAAAGCGGTGTCGAAACACGCCACCTGCGGCAGGTCAGGAAACCGGCGATGAAACGCTTCGGTCAACAGGATCTCCTCCGGCAGATGCTCAGGATCGAATGGACTGAGCCGGTGCAGCTCTTCAACCATGTCCGCAGTGATCCGCTGCGGCTCGCTATACTTCGGCCCGCCATGCACCACGCGATGTCCTACCGCGGTCAACGCGTCACGCCCGATGCGATGCTCGATCCAATCCATCAGAGCGCCCACCGCCACCGTATGATCCGGGGCGGTCACCAACTGCGAGAAGTTGTCCGCCCCGTTCAAACCTTTCACCCGCAAGGTGGCCTCCGGTAGTCCAATGCGCTCAATCCCGCCCGCCAGGATCCTTTGGAGCGAGTCACCGGCCTCGAACAGCGCAAACTTGATGCTCGATGAGCCGCCATTGATCGTCAGGATGCGTGGGTTAGCTGGTTTCATGGATGACTCCTTCATCAGTCTGCAATCCGAACGAAGCCAGTTTCGCGCACGTGGACTGGTAATCCGTGTGACGGATGCCGCGAATCCCCAGACCTTCCGCGACCTGGATGAACAGCGGCTGGTCATCGATATAGACGACCTGCTCGGGTGGCACCTGGGCGATGTCCAGCGCAAGGCGAAAGATATCCGCGTCGGGCTTCCGAAAATGAACGAAGCACGATGAAATAAAGAGATCTACGAACTCATCGAGCTTGAACCTGTGAATCCGATGCGAATTCAGTTCGCGCGCTTCGTTGTTGACAACGGCGAGTCTCAGTCTGTGCCTCGCTTTGAGATCGCGAACCAACTCGATCATGTCAGGATAAGGTTGCGACTGCGCGAACATGAATTCCCGGAACTGATCCCGTGTGAACGGTCGCTCCTCGTAGAAAACCGTCCGGCTCAGGTATTCCTCCAGCGTGAGTTTGCCCACTTCATACGTGTCAAAGGTCAAATGATGCCGGTCTTCCATCTCTTCCAGATTGAGATCGAACGCCTTCGCAGCCAATGCCCGGGATTGATGGCCCCACCCGTTGGTAAGCAACACGCCACCGACATCCAGAAACACGCAGGTGATTGCAGTCGCTTTCGTCATCGTCGTTTCTTCCGTCGATCGGTTCATCGCTGCCACAGGATTCGTGCGTTTTCCAGTGGAACCACAACACCGCCGCAGTGCGGTATAACTCGCGCCGTATAGTCCGCCGGTGGGCGGGCCGCAGACACAGCCGCGCTGTAAACGTAGCCGCCCGACGCGCCGGCCAATTGGCCAGCGCGCTTCATCTCCTGCCGCACAGGGGCACTGCCCATGACACCGTCGGCGCAAAGCTCTATCCGCACGGCCTTGGGGTCGAGATCATCGAGCCTGACCTGAACCTCAAATACGTGCTGTGCCGCTTCCGTCTGCACCTTCACTTCACCGAAGCTTAGCGCAGCCCATTTCTGTTCCAGGGTGTGCTGCCACTTGACCACCTGGCTGCCCACTGCGCCGTTGTCGGCAGCGCGCTCACGATAAGCTGCCGCAGCAGGGATGTAGTGTTGCTCAGTGTATTCGCGCACCGTGCGGTTGGCAGAGAACCGCGGTGTCAACCGCGCCATGCTTTCACGCATTCGTGCGACCCAGGAAGTTGGGATGCCCTTATCATCGCGGGTATAGAACTCGGGGATTACCTCCCGTTCGAGCAGATTGTAGAGCGTCTCGGCTTCGGCCGCGTCCCAGGCCGGATCGTCGCCATGTTCCTGGCCATCCCCCAACGCCCACCCTACTTCAGGCGTGTAGGCTTCCGCCCACCAACCGTCCAATTCCGAAAGATTGATGCCCCCATTGACGAGCACCTTCATGCCGCTGGTGCCACTGGCCTCCCACGGCCGCCGTGGTGTGTTGAGCCAGACATCTACCCCCTGCACCAAGTGTTCCGTCAGGAGCATATCGTAGTCACTGAGGAAGATGACATGGGGACGCGCTTCGGGCCGGCGAATGAAACGCATCCACTGCTGAATCAATGCTTGCCCCTCCTGATCCGCTGGATGGGCCTTGCCGGCAAGGATGAGTTGCACCGGGCGTTCGGGATTGGTCAACAGGCGAAGCAGTCGTTTCGGGTCATGCAGCAGCAGGTTCGGTCTCTTGTAGGTAGCGAAGCGGCGCGCAAAACCCAGCGTCAATGCGTTGGGATCAAACAGATGCTTCGCACTGTCAACCGCCTCGGGGGACGCACCGGAGCCGGCAAGTTGCATGGAGACGCGCTGGCGAACGTACTGAACGAAACACTTACTGGTCGCGGTGCGCAGTTGCCAGAGGTCCGCGTCGGAAACGCGGCGAATGTCGTGCTCCAGGTTCTCCGTCGTCCCTAACCAGCGGTCCTTTCCACATGCCTCCATCCAGAGATCGTCGGCCGCCTTCGAGTCCCAGCTCGGCATGTGGACTCCGTTGGTCACGTGTCCGACCGGCACGTCGTCCTCAGGCCAGTGCGGAAAGAGCGGCTCGAAGATGTGCCGGCTCACCTTCCCGTGCAAGCGACTCACGCCATTCACGGCCCCGCTCCCGCGGATTGCCAGATAGGCCATATTGAAGCTCTCCGACGAGTCGTCCGAGTTCTGGCGACCCAGGGCCAGCAAATCGTGGAGTGTAATACCGAGCTTTTCTAGGGCGTACCGACCGAGGTATTGCTCGATGAGGGCCGGTGCGAAGCGGTCAAAGCCTGCAGCCACCGCAGTGTGGGTGGTAAAAAGGTTGCCCGCTCGCGTGACGGCCAGCGCGACTTCAAAGGGCTGCGCGGTCTCTTGCATGAAACTATGCGCGCGCTCCAACACGGCAAAGGCCGCATGCCCTTCATTCAGGTGGCAGACTTCCGGCTGGATGCCAAGCGCACCAAGCAGCCGCCATCCGCCGATCCCGAGGAGCAGTTCTTGCTTGAGGCGCAGCTCCGGCCCGCCGCCATACAGTTCGCTGGTAATCCCTCGATGAGCGGGGAAGTTCGCCGCGTCATTGCTGTCCAGCAGATAAAGCTTGACTCGACCGACCTGGACCTGCCAGGCGCGCAGCCAGACGGAGTAACCAGGTAAGGCGATCTCCAATCGCAACCACTCGCCGCTGGCTTCGCGCAAAGGCGTGATCGGTAACTGTCCCGGGTCGTTATACGGGAAGAGGGCCTGTTGCACTCCGTCCTTGTCGATCACCTGACGAAAATAGCCTTGCTGGTACAGCAGTCCGACGCCGACCACTGGCACGCCCAGATCGCTGGTCGCTTTGAGCTGATCCCCGGCTACATTGCCAAGCCCGCCCGAGTAGATGGGCAAAGCTTCGCTCAACATGAACTCCATGCTGAAATAGGCGGCGCAGGTCAGGGGAGATTGCGGGTAGGTCTGTTGAAACCACGCGGGCGCTTCCGCCGCTTGCCGCCTGGTCTGCACTAGGTCATCAACGTTCTTGCGAAAAACGGGATCGGCCAACACGCGCTCGATCTGGTCGCGCGAGACCGTCTGCAGGACAACCCAGGCGTTATGCGTGAGTTCCCACAGTTCGGGATCAAGCTGCCGCCACACTTCGTCGGTAGCATGATTCCACGACCAGCGCATATCCAGGGCAAGCTCAGCCAAGGAATCGAACCCCTCGATTTCCGTGGGTAGAAGGTTGTAGATCGGGTGGCTGACACGTGTTTGCTTGCTCACGGCCTTTCCTTCACGGTCTCCATCAGCTTGTCGAACGGCTTGTTGAATTTCTCGACGCCCTCGTCCTCAAGCTGCTGCGTCACCTTGTCGATGCTGATGCCGAGTTCCGACAATCGCTCCAAAACCCAGCCCGCTCGCTCGACATCTTGCTCCAAGCGGGCCTTCGGATCGCCGTGGTCGCGGTAAGCGTCGAGGGTTTCGACGGGGACCGTGTTGACCGTGTTTGGTCCGATGAGCGATTCGACGTATTTCACGTCGCTGTAGTCCGGATTCTTGGTGCCCGTGCTGGCCCAGAGCAGCCGCTGCGCACGAGCACCCTTGTCGGCAAGTTTCTTGAACCGATCGCTGCCGAAGATTTCCTTGTACATCTGATAGGCCATCGTCGCGCTGGCGACGGCAACTTGCCCAAGCACTTGTTTCGCGACGTCTGCCTCTCCGCCGCCTTGCGTGATGCGCTCTTTCAGCAGCGGATCCACCAGGGCATCAATGCGGCTCACAAAGAAGCTGGCCACCGAGGCCACATGTTTCACGGGCTCTCCTTGGGCTGCCCGCGCTTCGATACCGGTAATGTAAGCGTCCGCCACCTGTCGATAACGCGGCAATCCGAAGAGCAACGTCACGTTGACGCTGATTCCTTCGCTGATGAGTTGCTGGATGGCAAGCAGCCCATCGGCCGTCGCCGGGACCTTGATGAAGACATTGGGCCGACTCAGAGCGGCCCACAATCGGCGAGCCTCCTGGATCGTGCCATCGGTGTCGCGTGCTAGGTGCGGATTGACCTCCAGGCTGACATATCCATCCTTGCCGTCTGTCTTGTCGTAAAGAGGCCGGAACTCGTCGGCTGCGCTCTGCACATCGCGCTGGCTGAGGGCTTCATAGATTGCCTCAGCGCCTTTTCCCTCAAGGGCCATGGCCCGAATGTCCTCGTCGTAATCGTGGCTCTCTGCAATCGCCTTTTCAAAGATGGCTGGATTCGAGGTCATCCCTCGCAGTCCATCTTCCTTAATCAAACGCCTGAGTTCGCCGCTGACGATCAGAGTGCGTCGGATGTAGTCCAGCCAGATGGACTGGCCGAGCGCTGCCAGTTCTTTCAACGGATTGTCTTTCATCAGAGTGCCTACTGGGTTTCGAGTTCCGCGACTGTGCTTCATAGTTATACGCGTGTGCTAGGGGCCTCTCCTACGATGTGGTCGCTAGGAAGAGAAACACATCATCTCTTATCATTGGGCATCACCTCGATGTCGTTCCGGACGTTCAGGGCACCGTAGTTGCGTGCGACCCGTTCCGCATGTTCCTTTGTCGGCAGCGTCGCCACCGTGCCGGACAGCACAACGGCTCGATCGTTCACACCAACCTTGATGCCATCGCCCGAGACTCCGCAGATATGGCGAATCGCCGATTGAATCTCGTAGCTTATCTCTTCGTCATTGACCTGTTCCAGTAGATCAACTGCGAGCCGATTGCGCACGTCGCACACCCCGCGTGCCGAGCGGGCGACATCCTCTGCAACGGCGTACTGCCAGGTGTCGCGAACACTGCCTTCTAGCGCCGCCACGCCCCCAGATACCGACACGGTAATTGCCGCTTTCATCACTTCCGAATGTGCATCGAGAGCTGCCCGAACATAGTTGGCGACTTCATCGTCCCGGAGATCTCCAGGAGGCTCAACCGCGAGGTGCTTTGACACCTCCCGCACACCTGGTACAGACGCCGCGATCTCATACGCCGCAACAGCACGACCATAAGACTGGACAGTGCCCGTGAGGCAAACGATCGCGTCCTTGACGGATATTTCGATCGGTTGCGATGACAGGCGCTTGTCATAGACCATTGCTTTCCGCACGTCCTCTTTAAGATCGCAATCTGCGTCCATAGAAGTATCCCAAGTCCACCGGATTGTCTTTCGTCAGGACGTCTCCTGACTTTCGAGTTCCGCAACTTTGGCCAAACGGCGACGATGACGCTCGGCTCCGCTGAAACGGGCGTCTAGGAATGTCTTGACCAGTTCCCAGGCGAGCGCCTCGCCGACCACGCGTCCGCCCAGGCACATCACGTTCAGATCGTCGTCCTCGACCCCTTGGTGCGCGGAGAAGGTTTCATGAATCAGGCAGGCCCGAACTCCCGCCACTTTGTTCGCGACGACCAATGCCCCAACACCACTTCCACAGATGGCCACGCCGCGATCCACCTCTCCGCGCGCGACTGCATGGGCCAAAGGCACAACAAAATCTGGATAGTCATCGTCTGGCCTCGGCTTGCCGTCACCAAAATCGACCGCTTCATGACCGGCGTCGCGCAACATCCTGACCAGATATTCTTTTAACTCGTAACCTCCATGGTCGGCGGCGATCCCAATGCGTTTCGGCGTCCTTGGTAGCACGGTCATTGGATCAGGCATTGGTCTTTTCCAGCAGGGCTATTGCTCGTTTGCAGACGTTCTCCGCGGTAAATCCGAATTCGCGCATTAACACCGGTCCTGGTGCGGAGGCACCGAAATGGTCGAGGCCAACCACGTCGCCCCACTGGCCGATGTAGCGATGCCACCCCTGGGTCGCACCCGCTTCCACGGCGAGCCGTGGGCGGACGGATGGAGGAAATATCGAGCGGCGGTATTCCTCCGTGTGGGTATCGAACAATTCCCAACTGGGCATCGATACGAGGCGCGTTTGAATATCCTGCTTCTGAAGCTGCTGCCGCGCTTCGACGATCAAATTCACTTCCGATCCGGTCGCGACCAGAATGACTTCGGGCCGGCCGCTTGCCGCCTCGGCCAGGATGTAAGCCCCGCGTTTTAGTCCCTCAGCGGAGGCGTAGCGATTACCGTCCAGGGTCGGCACGTCCTGTCGGGTCAGGATCAGAGCGACCGGCCCGTCCCGTGTTTCAATCGCCACTCGCCATGCGCACGCCGTTTCGTTCGCATCACAAGGCCGGATCACGATCAGGTGCGGAATCGCGCGCAAATTGGCGAGTTGTTCCACTGGTTGATGAGTGGCCCCGTCTTCCCCTACTCCAAGGCTGTCGTGCGTGAAGACATAGATCACGCGCTGCTCCATCATCGCCGCCAGGCGTATGGGAGGCCGCATGTAATCGGAGAAAATAAAGAACGTCGCACCGTAGGGTATGAAGCCCCCATGCACGGCCAATCCATTCAGAATCGCGCCCATCCCATGTTCGCGAACGCCAAAGTGCAGGTTGCGGCCAGCATAGTTCCAGCCGCCGCCGCTCGATCCTTGAGTGTCGCCCGAAGCTCGATCCGGAGATTCAAAATCACCCTCGTCTTTCAGCGCAGTATGCGTCGAGGGATCCAAATCGGCCGAGCCGCCGATGAGGGATGGGAGTTTTGACGCGATTGCGCTCATCACTTGTCCTGAAGCCGCGTGTGTTTTCATTCCCTTCGGGTCCGCCGGAAAAACGGGAATGTCCGCGTCCCATCCGGCCGGCAACTCACCTCGCATCCTTTGTTGAAATTCCCTGGCCAGGTGGGGATGGTTTCGGGCGTAGTCGGAGAACCGATCCTGCCACTGGGCCTCGGCATGCTGACCGCGTGCAAGGGCCTTACGAAAATGGGCGAGTGCTTGGGGTGGGATATCGAAGAGCGGCTCAACGGGCCAACCCAGGTTCTGCTTCGTCAGCTTGACCTCTTCCACGCCCAGCGGTGAACCGTGCGCTTCAAACGTATCCTGTTTGTTCGGGGAACCGTAGCCGAGGTGGGTGTGGACGAAAATCAACGAAGGACGCCCTGTTTCGCTCCGCGCCACGCGCAGGGCATCGTCGATCGCGTCCAAATCGTTCCCATCCTCCAACGATTGCGTGTGCCAGCCATACGCCTCGAAACGCTGCGCGTAATCTTCGTTCGACGTGATGTTCGTACCGGCGGAGAGCGTCACGTGGTTGCTATCGAAGAGGTAAATCAGCTTGCCGAGTTCCAATTGCCCGGCGAGTGAGGTTGCTTCCGAAGCCACGCCCTCCATAAGATCGCCGTCGCTGACCAACCCATAGGTGAAATGATTGACGATACCCGGCGTCAAGCCGCGCTCGGGATGACCGGGCGTGATGCTGCCCCATTGGCGGAATTGCTTGATTTGCTCCAGCGGCAGATCATAGCCGGTGAGATGCAGCAAGCTGTACAGCAGCATCGAACCGTGACCAGCCGACAGGACGAACCGATCCCGATTGAACCATTGCGGATTGGCTGGATTATGCTGGAGAAATCGGGTCCACAGCACGTAGGCCATCGGCGCGGCACCCAGCGGCAAGCCCGGGTGGCCACTGTTGGCCTTTTGCACGGCGTCGACCGACAGGAAACGGATTGTATCGACTGACAGTTGTTCCAACTGCGCTGCACTAAGAGTTGTTGCAGTCGCTGTGCTCATGGTCCGTTTTTCCTCTGCTGTCTGTAAAGGCGCAGCGCCAACCAAAAAAGCCGACGTGGCCGAATACCCAGCGGTATTCAACCACGTCGGCTTACTCATCAACGAGCCCCCCGCGCGAGCGAGTTGCTCTTCATCTAGTCATCCGACGAACTGATCCCCCTATTCTATGGCGATGAACTAAGGATGCAAGTGGGCGATGTCGTAAGCCGTTGATTCTTAAACGGTTCCGTCCAATGGCCGTACCGAGGCCAGTTGTCCGTCAATTCTCTTTGAGAAAGTCCTGTGGTATCCTGCTCCCTGTATTGTCTGAAGGGACTTCCATCGCCAAGCGGCAGACCCCAATACCCCCAATCTACCTATACTGCCGACCGCCCGTAAGTTCGTGAACTATGAGAACCCAGGGAGAAATCGAAGCGGCCATTTTGAGCAGGACTACATGGGCCGGGGCCCCAAGGACATTCACGCTCACCTGCTCGGTGATCTCCTCGTGGTCCGCCTTCAGGGAGTTTTGACTTCGGCCGAACAGCACTTGGTCAAGTCGCTTCCGGCCGAGAAAGGGAGGGACCTGCTCAAGCAAGTACGCACCCATCTGATCGAAACGGCCCGCCCGGTCCTCGAAGCGATGGTCCACGAGGTCACCGGCGTCAAGGTGTTGACCCTGCACCATGACATCAGCACCGCCACCGGCGAGGAGGTCGTTCTCTTCACCCTGGCTGAGTCGCCCGATTTCCGCGAAGCCAAGAAGAAATAGTCTTTCCGGGTAGGCAAGGGCATCGGACGCCGGGCGGATCCCAAAGTGTTTCAGGTAGGTCGCCACCCCTTCCAAGACGCCTCTCTGTATCCTGCACTCGAAGTCCATCATTGCCGCCCTGGCTCTTCCACCATACCCCGCAATTCGCGGAATCGCTAAGACGCGTATTAAAACGTCCTTTTTGTTACCTCCGGATCGTGGCATACTGGGCGGTTGACTTCCGGGAGAGGCCGCGGACAGGGAACCGATTCTCACCATCCGCCAGTTTGGGAGCGCTGATCGCTTGGTAAAGCACTGATCGTTCCCCCTCGATGGAAGACACGACGACTTGCTGCGAGTTCGACACGGAAGAACCGGCGTCTCTGCCCGCTTATTGCTGGTCCGGGGCCAATTACAGACCGCTGAGAGCCACCACAAAAGCCGCTATCCGCCGCCGCTGAGTTCCACGTTTCCTGGTATTTCGTGGTACTCGATTGCGAAGCTCACGGAGCCAGGTGCTCGATTTCATGCCCCTCCCCCAATTCCAGGTAATCGCCGATCAACATCCGATGCCCGTCTTTCGGGCACCGCTTGGCGCACAGCAGGCAAATCGGCCCGGGCACGCCCATAAGCCGTCACACCAGCATCGCCCGCGCAAGCAGCGTCACATGTCGTTCGCGCCAATCACGACACTCCAACAACAGGTTGCCAAGTTCAGGGAACGGCTGGTAGACCATTCCGACGTCACCGAGCACCCGCTCGATTCACGCTCCGCTCACGGCCACAAGTACGTTCAGTCCACCGAATTGACGTCTTCCCGACAGTACTCTTCTGCCGTTTCGGTCTGCATTTTGCCTACTTCTACAGCATCACTTTGGTATTGGAGATTTCCGGTTGTCGAGGCATATAGGAGGGGTGGTTGATCGAGCTGGCCGGTTCGACGGTTCATGGAAGTCTGCAGGAGGACTTGGTCATGG
>Ga0153916_10001809_pt1 | contig 15523 bp, 22 predicted proteins | sample Opewatmetagenome_FD_109642 | JGI IMG/M metagenome (GOLD analysis project Ga0153916, IMG submission 109642) | Freshwater wetland microbial communities from Ohio, USA - Open water 3 Core 3 Depth 4 metaG | ecosystem: Environmental > Aquatic > Freshwater > Wetlands | place: USA: Ohio, Lake Erie...
ATCACGTCGTAATGATCACGGGTCGCCGCAAGGAAATGCCTGGCATCATCGCGGCGCACATCCACATCGCGCATCACACCGTGATTGGCTTCCGCGAACCAGTTTTGTGCGGACTGGATGGCGCCTTGCGACAGCTCGACGGCATGACGTTGCAACCCCGGAAACGGCAGGGAGCCCGCCGCTGAAATTCCCGTCCCAACACCCAGAAACAATACCGACCGCGGTTGCTCATGCAGCAACAACGGGAGCCGTGCCTGGTTCATCTGCACCAGCACCGCGGCGGGCTCGGTGGAAGCATCCATGCGCTGCATGTCGGTCAGCAATAGCCTCTGCCCGTCGGCCTGCTCAACCACGTGATTGAGCGACACCGCGTCCTCGTAAATGTACAAGTCCCGGCTCCCCGCCTGTGCTTGCGGCAGCAACTTGGCAACCGGAGGCAAATGCAAAAGCGGGAACGCCGCAACGGCAAGTAAGGGCACGACAATCCAGGTACGGCGAGAGGTTGCCCAGGTCAGACCACACACCAGCAGAGCCAGCGCTGCCGCCGCTATGGTAGCCGCGCTACCGAACGCGGGAATGAGGATGAACCCGGCTGCCATCGCGCCCAGTGCGGCACCCACTGAATTGGCACCGTAAAACCAGGCGCCTGAATCTTCAAACCGTGTGCCCAAAAGCGGCAGCCATGCCCCTAAAGCCAGCGTGACCGGCAACGTCAGCGCAGCAAGAAACACGCCCTCAGTCCCGAGCGCTCCAAACAAAGAACCGAAGCTGGTGTGCTCTACCCACGCCGATACGACAGGCAGCATCCACAGACTGAGCAGGGAAAAGACACCCGCCACTACAGGCAACACCGAGAACCAAATGGCCGCGCGGGTCTTGGGTAAAAGTAAGCTGCCGAGCGCAATACCCAGAAGAAACGTCGCGAGAATGACTGCGAGGACGTATTCCGTGCGCAGCATGACCATGCCGTAAAGCCTTGTCCAACCGATCTCCAGCGTCAAGCTCGCCGCGCCCACGCCAGCATACGCGAGCAGGGGCAGCAATGACGGACGGCGGCTGGCCCTCGTCTGCGGCACCACGTCCTGGCTGGGACGCCAACGACGTGCAAGAAATAGCCCACCGACGCCCACCGCCAACCCGAGGCCCGCGACCACCCGCACCGATGAATTCCATCCCAACAGGGGCAAGAGCCAGAGCGGCAGGAGGGCACCGACCACGGCTCCCAGCGAGTTAAATCCGTAGACCTTGGCGAGGGACAGCGGGGTTTTTTCCAGCGCCCTCAGGACCAGCGGGAACCCCACGCCCATCGCCACGGCGGGTAAGGTCAGCAATAGCAGTGCAACTGCCGCCTGCAAGCCGAACCAGCCCGCCAGCGCGACTTCCGCAGCGAGGCGCTCGGCCCACACGCCCAGCAGCTGCGACAACACGGGCAGGGCTAACGCATAGCTCGCTATGGCGAGCTCCAACAGAGCAAACAGAAGCAGTGGGTTTTTCCACTTGGCCGCGCGCCGCGCCCCCCACAGGCTTCCCCCACCCAAGCCCGCCATGAAAGCCGTTACGGTAAGCACTACCCCAAACGTACTGACCCCGAATTGCAGGGTAAGCATGCGCGCCCAAAGCACTTCGTAGGCGAGGCTGACCAGACCGGACATGGCGTATAGCCCGGCAAGCGCCCACCACCAGGGAAAGGGGCGGCGCGTCACAGGTGAGGTTACGTCAGCTTCCATTGGTCGCGCCTTTGGCGCGCGATACGGAGGGGAAGAGGCCATTGAAACTTCGATTGGTGCGCAAAGAGGAATTCATGGAAACTGGCCGAAGGATTTTTGCTGCGGCGGCCCTACTGGACGATAGGAAGGTTCGGCGTTATCAGGGCAGCTAGAAAGGATAAAACCACACCATCCCCACAATCGCATGCACCACAGCCAGAGTCATCGTAAGGCCGGCAAAAACCATGTGCGGGACAAACACCTGCTTGCCGTATACGCCCATGGCAACGCCCAGGGCCCCTGTGATCAAAACAAAAATGAGCAACGGGACGCCAAGCAGAAACATGACGACGCGCTTTGTTTTGTCGCTTACACCGTTCTTGGGCTCCGCCTGCTCCGCCTGCCGCGCAAAGGACTCCATGATTTGCGCGCTGTTTGGCTCCGTTGCGGGTTCAGCGGCCCTGGCGATGGAGGAAAGCGGCAAGAGGGTGATCAGTCCGAGAACCACCCACAGCGGGAAACAACCCCGCAAGAACCTTAGGCAATACCCGCTGTTCTGCATCAACGCACCCTCACTCGTGACTCTCGGACTCATTGGTTGCGGAGCTCGCAAGCTCGACCTTACGTTCGGCATAGCGCCATGCCAACACAGCCATCAGAATAAACGGCGAAAAAATTGCGCCCAGAAGAAACAAGAAAATAAACCACGGGGTGTCGATAGTGACGTGGAGGAAACGGTAACTGTCCATAGCGTGGCCGGTTTCCAGCCACAGCGAGGTTGCGAGAAAAAGCAGTGTTTGAATCAGCGTCTTGCTCATGCGGTTATCCTTTAAGGCTGTTTTTTCACGTCGGCCGCGCAGCGGAAACCGTAAAAATCCGACGCATAGTTCGCCCACGCGTAGTTCCGGTGAAACAGCGAAGTGGAAAACGGGTCGCCTTTCCAGGAACCGCCGCGCATCACCTTATAATGTCCTTTTACCGCGACCATATCGACGACCTTCATCTCCTGATCCTTTGCTGTCAAAGCCCGTGCGACCTTGCCTTGAAACAGCTCCGGTGGGGCATCCGTACCCTCGTACGCCAGGAAATCATCGGCGGTCCACTCATCCACGTTCCCCGACAAATCCATCACTCCGTAGGGACTTGCCCCGGTTGGATAAGCCATCACTGGCGTCGACGATCCAACGTTGTAATACGTGTTGAGCCGAGCAGGGTCCATCTTGTCGCCCCATGGCCAGCGTCGACCGTCGCTTCCGCGCCCGGCCTTTTCCCACTCGGCCTCGGACGGAAGGCGCCGTCCCGCCCACTTGGCGTAGGCCGCGGCGTCATACCAGGAAACCAGAGTCACCGGATGCTTCAGTTCCCCTTGAGGAACCCTGCCTCCCTTCCAGTTGGACGGGGGCCGATGCCGGGTCGCAGCGACGAAGCGTGCATACTGTGCATTGGTAACCGGATATTTGTCGATCTGATACGCGCCGAGGTTCACCTCATGCTGAGGGCGATCCTGCGCATCGGAACGTTCTAGATTAGTCCCCATCTGAAATGGGCCTGCGGGGATCACGATCATGGCATCGAGTTCCCGCCACTCGCCCTTGGTCAAAAGCGCTTCAGCCTCCGACACGCTATAGCCGCCCGCGTAATGCTTTGCATCTTCGTGCTGTTGATGCAGGGCGATGTCCTCGCCCGCGGCGCGGAGGTGTGCGGACTCCTCCGCCAAGTTGTAGGTAGCCAGTTTGCGCATCTCTGCCATACGCGTCGAGCCGATCTCGACCACATGAAGGCTACCACCAATCATGAGCAACGCCATGCAGGTGATGAGCGTGGCTGCCAGATAGCGTTTTCGGCGCGCCCTCTCGGCTGGACTCTGGACGATCTTCATCCGGACAGGGGCGGCCATTATGTCCCCGGGCCGTCTTCTTGCGGCGCCGTCTTGTCTTTGTACACCAAGTGACGAGGGCTTCTTCCGTAGGTTCTCTTCACCATGATCTCCCCCATGACGCCGCCGATGGCAGAGGCCTCCATGACCACGATGACAAAGAATCCCCACCAGCCCATAGGTATGAGCGATGCGCCTTCCGGGACTCCGGTCACATAGACGATCTGAAAATAGGCAATGATGCGAACGATGAGCGGGGGAAAATAGCACAACCACTTTCCGCCGAGACCGAAAAGCAAGGCCACTAGGACCCCGACGCAAAACGGCAAGATGAACATTGCCATGAACCAAGGGAAATCAAAACCTAAAATCCCTCGGAATAATTCTATCTGAACACCCAAGAGACGCTCGCCGAGGTGTTCTACTGCAATGCCAACCAGCAAGGTAGCCAGCCCTTTCCCGTAGCGTGGCTCACTCATGGTTCGTAGGTCTTACCCGTCAGCTTCTCATATTCGGCTTTGCGTGTTTCCGCCAGATACCAATCCTTGACCTTAAGGCTGGAAATATAACTAGCGAGCAAGCGCCTGTCCTGCTCCGGAAGGCCGGCGTAGGACGGCATACGATATTGCTTCTTCAGGCGAGAAGGCAGAATGGACTGTGGATCGGAAGCAGAAAAGTACTGGTAGAACCACTCTTCGGCCCTTACCGAGCCAAGGCCATCAAGAATCGGCGCCGGAACATTTTGCGTCATGTCACGTATCGTCCAAAGCGAGTGGCACTGCTTGCAACCTTGTTGATGAATGAGCTGGAGCGCCCTGTGTGCTACGTCCGCCGACGCAGTGCTGTAAAAAGGAATTCCTTGATCTCCCGGCTTCACCGGGCTGGACTCGAGGTGCCACAAATTCCTTCCCATCAAGCCAAGCACGACAACAGCAATGGCGCCGAAGATAAACTTCTCACCGCGCTTCATGCTTTTCTGTGGCGCTCCTGGGCTTGCTCTTCGAGGAAATGCTCCCGCCTCGCCATTTGTTTCGCCATCACCTCGCGGCTCTTGGCATACTCGGCGGGGTCCATTTTATCCTTGTCCTGCTCATTGAAGACGACGTATTTGATGTCCTCATCCCACTGCTCATTCTGCGAGGCCCACCGCAGCCAATAGACAACCGCAATGATGATCAGGCCGCCAAACACCAGCCACAAATAGATGGTCCAGCCATCGCCCAATGAATCGAAAAACTCCGCCATCTTGCTTCCCCTCCGCCCGCTCGCCCGCTAGAAAAGATACCCCACAACCATCTGCAGAGCCCCAAATATGATTGCGGCAACAATTCCCAATATAATCGCGCCAAACATCAGGCGCTCGCCCAAGCGTGTGGTTTTTGGCGCATGCTTGCCGAACATGACTCCCCACACGATGGCGGAAAATACCGCTATCCCCAACAGCAAAAAGAAAAACACCCCCACGCTGAATTGCTGGCTGCGCATGCCTTCAATACTGAGGTCTAGCTTAGGTGAGGTGTCGCTGGTGACCAAAAGCACGACATTGTGCTGCAAACCAATAAGTAGACTTTGCAGGAAGGGAATAGTTGCGGTGTACATCAGTAAATACTTTGGGCGGTTAGCCGACGACTAAAAAAGCATGCCGCTCTTTGGGAGCGGCATGCGACATTTCAACGGCTACAACGGCTCATGCGGCCAAGCTAATTCTTGATCTGTGGCGACTTCTTGTCGTAGTTGTCGACGAAAAAGCTGTACAGAAACGGGAACACGTACGCGATAGTTATTGTGATAAGCAAAGCCCCAGGGCCGTAGTCAAGCTCGATCATTTCACATCCTCCTAAACTGTTCACTGCAAATTGGTGTGTCGCGAAGCCCGGCGGCACACCTCTTTGTTAACTACTAATCACCAGCATGGTTATGCCGAGGCTGCCAGCTGGAAGGTGGAAGGCGCTTGATGACGATCACGACACCGAGAAAGAACGCCGTCAGGTAAAAAATGTCGATCGTGTAGCCCTTATCCCACCACGGTTGCTTGCGGGTCGGCGTTCCATCCGCTTTCTTGTTGCCCTCGAAGTTCGCCAGCACCACATCGTTTCCGAGCACAGTGTACTCTTCCAAGTCCGCGCCGCTGCGTACCAACTCCTCAATCTTCGGCTTCAACTGACGCAGCTGATTCATGTCCGTCGGGTGACGCTCCAGTTGCGGATTATATTTGCTCCCCTGGTTCAGGGCGACAATGCGCTCCATCGCAGCTGCATCGCTTTGGATAGCCTGAATCTCGGGATTATCCATCGCCTTGACGTACCCGGCATAGATCGCGGCCGTCGGCCTCTGCCCCCACAGCGGCATGGTGATAAAAAAGGCCGTGAGCACGGTCAGAACCACCAGGCCCACGACAGGAACGGGCAACCGGTTGTTGTCTTCCGTCATCCCGCCCAAATCCTCAGCTTCCCAAAGTTTCTTGTCGGCCTCATTTTTTGCCTCGACACTCAGACTCGACAGCGGCTTATCAAATCTCCAGCTCATTGGATATCCTCCTCAGTTTATTTCAGGCTGATGATGTAGTCGATCAGGCTGCGGATCTCGCTGTCCTTGGAATAGGACGGAACATCCGGCGGCGTTACCCGCTTGCCTTCGCGATACTCAACATATTCAGCGCGCCATTTGGCGAAATCAATCTTTTGGCCGTTGGCATCAGTTTCACCCCACAGGTAATCAAACCTAGGCATGATCGAATGCGGCTGAACCAACCGGGGGTTGAAGAAATGCAACATCATCCACTCTCTTGACGCGTTCCGCGAGCCAACATGCAGCAAGTCCGGTGCTTTGCGGTCAGATCCAAATGCGGTAGGCGATTCACCGTTGAAGTCACCGAGCATCGGGGGGGCGCCAAAGACCTGCCAGTCCTGGGTTTGCTCCGGCAGCAGTGTGTGGCACCACCAGCACCCTTCGCGCACGAACATGGTCTTCCCTGCAGCGACATGTGAAACGTTCTCGTCCGCCGCATTTTTCAACACGTCCGCCGGGGTCCATCCCATGGTGGCGGTTGCATTCACGATATAGGAGACCGGCTTACCATCAAAAGTACCGTTCTTGATTGTAAACACCGCGCCATCTTCCTTGCGCACATCCTTGATGCGCCCCTGCTCGATGCTCAACTCTTCGACGCCGTGGCCTAAGTTGCGCGTATGCAGTATGCCGCTGGGGAACGACGTTCCAACGGGATACACATAGGCATTGACAGCCTCGATGGGCTGACCCGTTTTCGGGTCAGCTTTGACCAGGACCTTCACGGGCTTGTTCTTGCCCAAAAGGAACGGATCCTCCCAATTGAAGCCCGTCTCGTGACCAACACTCAATTGCTTGTCCAGCGCGATCTCGGTGGATGCCACTGCAGCAATGTCCAACGATGGGAAAAATAGCGTAATCATCATCGATGACCCCAACGCGAAACTGAACATCCGGGCGCCTATTTTATACTCTCTAAAAGCCATGTTATTCCTCCTCTGGGTGCCTTAGTCTTTGATTAGCGCTCGTAAGCCAGTTCATGAGGCATACGGCCCTGAGGAACAACGGTCCCCTGACGCGCGGTCATCCACATGTTGTACAGCCAAATGATGTTCGAGATGAACACCATCGTGCCACCGACCCAGCGCGCAATCATGTAAGGATGCTCAGCGATTACAACGTCGATATACGGAACCTCGTAGATTTTTCCAGCGCCCTGAATCAGGCCGGCAATTGTCATCGAAATCCAGTAGGTGGTAAAACCAATCAACAACATCCAGAAGTGCAGATTGCCAAGCGTAAGGGAGTACAGCTTGCGCTTCATCAACGTTTGCAGGCCGAGGTAAACCGCCGCACCTTCGAGGAAGGTGGAGAAACCAAGCAGCGCCAAGTGCGCATGCGCCACGATCCAGCCGGTACCATGGATGTACCAGTTAATTGCGCGCGTCTGCTGGAAGCCGCCCTGCATATTAAGCGGGATCGCCATCAAGCAACCGGTAATCGTGAACCGCACCTCGAGGTTCTCCACGAACATGTTCCACTTGCCCTGCATCGTCAACAGAATGTTCGATACAAACGCAATTGCCGGAACCAAAATAAGCACACCTTCCACCGAAGCGAAGGATTTCAGCCATTCCGGCAGCGGGGAAGACATCAGGTGATGGGCTGCAGGGGTGGAGTAAAACACCACGACAGACCAGAAGTGCAGGTGACCAATGCGGTGTGAGTACAGTGGATTACCAGTTACCTTTGGAATGGTGTAATAGGCGATCGCTGCAGCCACCGGAGTAATCCACAGACCTAGCACGTTGTGCGCAAACCACCATGTCAGGTAAGCCTCCGTCAGCCCGGTCAGATGAAAGTACTCGGGCGTGTTGCCGACCAGCAGCACGATGCCCACCATGAAGGTGGCCGAGGCAAAAAACCAGTTCGTGGTATAAATACCCTGGGTGCGCCGTGTCAGAATCGTCATCCACACATTGGTACCCAACGGGATTACGACGAACGCCACGATGTAGAGGTCGATGGGCCAGGGGAAATCAGAATACTCGCGCCCCGAGGTGATGCCAGCCCACAACAAGGTCAACCCAAGCGACAGACCGACGTTCCACAGCATGCAATTCCACATGCCCAGCTTTTCGGACCAAAGCTTCTTGTTTCCCAGCGCCGGCGTAATGTACATCATCGCCATCGCGAACGCCATGGAGATCCAGCCGAAAATAACGGCCATCACGTGCACTTGGCGCATATGCCCAAAGGCGAAATACTCGTTGCCGGTCACAAAGTCCGGGAAAGCAAGCTTGGCGGCATTGAACGACCCCAAACCCGTACCAATGACAAACCAAACGATTGCAGAAAATCCAAAGAATATAGCCGATGAACCAGCCGGTATATCTTCGTTCTTGGCAAATAGATACTTGAGCATGCTGCGTCTCCTCTTCCCGCTCCGATTAAACTATTTAGTGACTATTATGCTGGGTTTGATTCCGCTTGTGCGGCATCAAGATGTACCAGGAAAGCGTCATGCTTGAAAACGCCAATAGAATACAGAGTATGCCTCCAATTGTTGCCATGTCATGTCCTCATGTGAAGTTAAATCGAGCTCGATTGCAGATGACTATCAAGCAGAGTATCCCGGCGCATGAAATCCTACGCTTTAGCTTTCTCAAATGCCTCGTGCCGATTCATGCTGATCGTTAACATGATGCTGTACGCGATCCCGAACACAATCATGCACCAATTGACAAAACCATCGAAGGTTGTCGGCGTATAAGCCAAGCCGCCCCACCCACCCCAATCCTGAAACCCGCCACGCCCCATGAGACACATCATGGCAGCACCGAACACGCTTCCATTACCCATGCCGGTCAGCATTCCGCCGATGATAATGACCCAAAATGATCTAGATGCTAAAGACTTCTTCCCCATGCTCCCCCCTAGTTTCGTGGAATTTTCGAAAACTCTGCAACGAATATAATAGTTTCGGATTGTAAAGTCCTTAATTCGGTCGCTCCGGCAATCGAACTTTGATGTTACGCGCCTCGTTCCGGGCGTCGCCGGGAAAGTCGCACCCGCCTAGAGCCAGAATGGGTGGTATGATAGGACCCTACTTGGAGCGGTGTCAAGAGCCTGTAGCAATAAGTCTTAGCAGCCACCAAGTTCACCATGATGGCATGAGCGCCTATGTCAGGAACGTCGGCACACCCTGGCGACACGTCTCAGCAGGCAAGAGTGCCTGCAACCCTCGGTGCTTCGATGCGCGGCTAGACCGCGCACCCTCCTAGCCCCACAATCCGGAGCAGCCGCAGCCATATTTCGCCAGCGCGATTATAGTAGTGTAAAATTGCGCTTGAGCACCTCATCAACCGGGGTACTTGCAGAGGATACACCCACTAACTTCCCTCCCTCCGCGCGTAGGCTCACCGATGGCTGCCGGCCTGACAGCATGCACCGCATGCGCGAATGGATGGCGCCGTTTTTCCAGGCCCAGCGGAAAGATCGGTGGTTATTTTCGCGTCCCAAAGGCTACCGTATAAATGAACATGCTTGCTAGCAACCCGCTTTCTCGCGTCCCTGATCGTTATTGGAAATATGTTGGCCTCGCTGTTTGGGGGGCGCTAACATTGGCAATCCTCCGCGGGGACGCTTACGGGCTCAATGAGGGAGCGGCGCGCGCGCTGCTGCTAGCGTGGTCCGTGTCCGACCAGGTCGCTTCTGGGGTGTTAACCTTTGGCGCGCCGGATTTTCGCGCCTTACTCCTCGCTCCGGTCGCCGTCCTATGGACTGGGAAGGTGTTTGCTGCGAAAGTATTCACCGTCTTGCTTGCCGCTGCAGCTGCGCGCCTATTCTACTTGGGACGAGAACGCACTGCGGACTCGGAATGCGCACTGTTGAGCACAGGTTTGTTGTTTCTTTCCCCGCTGACTTTGCTACAGATCGATTCGCTTTCGCCGGGTCCGTTCCTCATGCTTATGTTCGTTGCCGGCTGGTTTTTGGACCAAGCCTACCGCGCCAACCCGCGCCCTTTTGGAGGCTGGTATTTTGGGCAGCTTTTGGTGGCCCTCATAGCCGTGAGTCTACACCCGGCGGGATTGGCCTATCCGGCCGCTTTGCTGTGGTCGTGGTATCGCGACCCGATCGATAAACATCAACAGCGGCAATTTTATTTTGGAACCGTCTTTGTTGTAGTTTTCGCCCTCCTTTTTGGGATGGGGTGGAGCAACCTCAGCTGGTTCCACAATCCACTCACCTCTCTTGCTGAAATTGCGCTTGGGGCGTCGCACACCGACACCTCGATCGTTCGCTGGATCGTCGGCTCAGCCACTCTGCTAGTCCTCGTTGCCGTTGCCACGAAGCAATTCCGCCAGCTTTGGTCAGATTTCACCGGCCGCGTATTGGTTATCGGCTCGTTGGTCGGGTTAGTCAGCGCCGACGGCACTTGGGGCATGGTTGCTTTGGCCACGTTGCTATACGCCGGATTCCCCATCCTGCTGGGTCGCTCAACGGTGACAGGGGGATTTTTTCGGCAACGGGGGGGCGCAATAGCACTCCTGGTGATTCTGTCCACAGTCTTTATGCTCAGCAATCGGGCACACTACCAGTTCAACCAGCGAGGGGTGCTGGCGCCGCAGGACCAAATGATTGCAACACTAGCCGAAAGGGCCGCCTCCGCAAAAAAAGCTGCAGATGCGGATGAAGAGGGCAAAAGCGTCGCGCATTTTCGGGTTGCCAGTCAATGGCCCGGTCGGACGATGATTGCATGCAGATGCGATACCTTGCAGCTGCCCCCCGCCGCTAGGAATGCCGAGGAACAGTTGAAAATGCTGCGCAGCATCTCCTACTTGCTGTTCGATCCGCAGGATCCTCATTATGCTGCGCTTGCCCGCAACATCGCCTTGCTGGGAGGGGGCGTCGCTGAAACCATCGCGCTTCAGCGCGGGGCGGCCATTATCCACTTTCCGCTGCATGATGCAAACGAGCCAAAAACGCGGCCTCCGGGGGGGCTTTAGGGCTTGTTTACCGCGAGAAGCGCCTCCTTGTGCGGGCGTAGAAGGCACCGCCGTTGCGCGTCGCTGATGTTGAACGGAGTTTAGGGGTTATGAAAGAAATTCTTATTTATCTGGTCGTGGCAGTCAGCGGCTTGCTCGTCATGAGCTATTCGGTACATATGCTCGTGGGGGGGTTGGTCAGCCCAGAAACTGAGTACATGCTTATTAACGCCACCATCCTAATCGGTGTCACCGCGATCGCCTTTATGGCATGGGATGTGATTCAGCGCCGCAAGGGGCGCAAGTAGGGCAGAAGCCGAGTAACGGCTAAACGGGCTACGATACGGCTCTCAGCGCATCGAGAGCAGATTTGTAGCTTCGCTCGTCGCAAAACTGGCCTTTGTGAAACACAAACTGCAGGCGCTTGCCACTTCCGTCCAGTCCAGCCAAACCAAACGACCGGCCAGCGTAGTCCGAATAGAAACGCAATTCCTTTACCAAGTCTATGTGCGCGCCGTTGCGCAGAATCAAGCGCATGGTTTGCTTGCCTACTTCGATGGCGATGGGTGCGGTGGGCAACAACATTAGCCGAGTTTTTAGAACCCGATTTGCCCCGGCGATTAAAAAGAAGCTCGCCAGGAAGGATAGGAGATAGGCCAGATTCGCTTCGCCTCCGTACCAAAACTTAGCTGCCATTGCCACCAGAGCAATTACAGTCGGAACATACAGGAGCAGATCCCAAACCATACCCTTATGGTCTTGCACAAGACTAAAGCGCAACACCCCCATCAGCATTCATCCATTGCGGGAACCCGGGGGCGGCGTCACCACCGCCTTGAGCGCGATCTCCAGCTCCTCGTACAACATCCTGCCGGGTTGCACATGCCGAACAATACCATCCTTGTCGATAACAAAAGTCCACGGATCACCCATCACGCCGTAGGCCCTGAAAGCCTGCGGGTTTTCATATTGATCCATGTGGAGGAAAAGCGCTTGTGTTTGGTACTTTTCCAAAATGGCCTTCAGCATCTGCAGCTGCTCGTCGCATACAGTGCAATGTCCTGGGGTTGCAAACTCAAGGACGATGGGTTTGCCCGTTGCCAGGGCTTTATCCAGGGAGTACTGGTACATGCGCACATCGGGTTGGCGGTAAGTCGTTATCCTACTTACGTCACCCCCGACATCCGCCAACGTTTTAGTCGCTAAGCTAGGTGCTCGCTCGCCTTTCTGCAAACGACCCTTGAACTTTTGATCGCACCCGCCGAGTACCAGCAGAAGGCCAGAAATTAGAAGCAAGGAGGCAAACTTAGCGCTCATGCACGCTTGCCCAAGCTCGCCCCGGTCCGGAAAAGGTTGTAACCCCAAATGACGTTGGCGAGCAGAACCATGGTCCCGAATATTCCAACGAACGCCATCAGATGCGTTACCGTCGCTTCAATCGACGCGTCGGAAGATGTTCCACCCACGATGCCCGCGGTCGTAAAAAGCACTACCATGCCAACCAATCCAACATTGTGCATCCAGAAATGCACTTTAACCAGGCGAAGGCTATAGATAGGACGCTGGGCCAATCGTGGCACCACATAATACAATGCGCCGAATATTGCCATCTCCACCCAGCCGAGAAGGTTCACATGAGCATGCGCCAAAACAATCAAGTGGCCGTGGGAAGCATGATCGACGAAGTAGCGAAAAGCGGGGACTCCTCCCATCAATGCGCCCCACGAAAATCCTATGATGGCGTAAACGACACACGAGTACACAAACCACAGGATATACCGTGGATATTCCTTATCTTGCCCCCACGGTTCAATTTGATCTTGTGCCATTTTCGCTCTCTTTCACTTCAGATTTCGGTTGTTCGCGGACATCGTGAAATTCCGTCTTCCAGCCTTCCGGAGCCCACATCCTTAACATGTTGTCTATAAAGCCGGACCTTTCCGGAGGTGGCCGTCTGGCATCTCCCGAGCCCCTGTCGGCACGCAGTTCCGAAAGGAACACCGCAATCGCATGTAAGTCTTGCTCCGGCAGCGCAGAAACATAGGCTGCTTCCTTCGGTGCCGGCCCATGATCAATTGTCGCGGTCACATATGTATCTTGGGGATTCTTTAAAAAGCTGTCGATATACTGCAAGCTCCGTCTGGAACCAATACCATCCAGATCCAAGCCCATATTAGTACCGTTGCGTACGGCTCGATGGCAGGCGGTGCACCCGGCTTTGCGAAACAACCCAGAGCCGCGCAATCCTTCCGGGGAAAAGTCGAAATGGGTGGTCGTGACGTACATAGGCTTTTCGGAGCGTGCTCGGATCACTTCCATGGCGATGAATCCGATAACTGCAATGACAACAAACACACCAAAAATCCCGAACAGTATTTTTTCGCCCGTCTTCATACCGCTCTTCTTCACCGACATAAGATAATTATCCCTAAACAACCCGCACCATGCAATCCATCAGCCGGCGATACACAAATAAAAACCCCACGCCTAGCACAATGGGGCCATGGCGTGGGGCTGGTAGTTGCGACAAACTGGCAACAGCGCTAGCGCAATTACCGTGTGATCGCGACGTTCTTCAGAACGGATTGATTCTCCGGCGTGCGGCTATTGCCCATTGTGGTTTCTGGTGCGGCCGACAGGAAAGCAGCGACGTTTTGAATATCTTCATCCGTCAGGTTTTTTGCGATTGCGCGCATTTGACCAATCATGTCGTTCGCTCTGCTACCTTCGCGCCATTTCTTGAGTTGGTTGATCAGATACACGTACTTCTGTTGGCCGATCATCGGATAAATGGGGTCTGCTCCGCGACCGTTGTAGCCGTGGCACGACTGACAAGCCGACACTTTACCTTTTACGCCGTACGTAACAATGGCCTGACCAAGATACGGCTGACCAACGGCCTGACCCTCAGCTTTGAGCGCCTTAAGATCGGAATGCTCGGATTTTTCTTCCAGAGTATTCACGTAAGCAGCGACGTCGCGGCGGTCCTGCTCGCTCAGGGCCTTGGCAAAAGTATTCATTACACCAAGCGTGGTGTCGGTGCGCTTGTCGCCGGCAAAATCGGTAAGCTGCTTGACCATATAGGCATAGCCGATATTCGCCAAGCGGGGGGTACCCATTGCATCCATACCCATCGCTTTCTCCCCATGGCAGGACTGACAAGCTGCTGCGTCTCCCTTTCCATTGGTGAAGATGTTTTTGCCATTTGTAATGTTTGCGCCCACCTTGTCGACGCTAGCAAAGCCAGGTCCCGAAACCAGCATGGCGAAAACCACGAAAGTCGCCGGTGCCACCAGCCTGGATAAATAGTTACGCATCTGCATCCACCCCCCATTCATTGAAATTGCCTTCTACCAAACGACCTGATGCAATTGATCCGGTCGGCTACGCCACCCTGTGTTCGTTTACGTATATTTTGTTGAACACCAGCGCCTATTCCCAATGTTTCGAGAATTTCCGTCCAGATGGTCGATACCTACGATACTCAGGAGTTCTTCTTAAACAACGCAATCGCCAAACCAAAAAAGAACACGAAGAAGCCCACGTACATCAAGAGAACCTCGCTAGTAGTCACGTCCGTTTCAAACATGTTTGCTCCTCCATCGACTGGTTAAACACATATTGGATCTTATGATTCGCGGAATATATCACGGCTAGCTTTGCAATGGCAAGCTGACCGTCTGGGAGCGCCAGGAGAATTATCTTGATATCGTGCTCCCTTTAGCCTGTTTTTCCCAAGTGTGGACGGCGGCGGTTGGATCGCTTGCACTACGGGCAAGAATTAGATAAGCTTGGCGGCGTATTGGGGGGGATGTCGCCCGGTATCCCGGGCAATTTGTATTGAGGAGATAATCAAGATGCCTATCGAGTTGCTGGTTCCTATCGCCATTTTTGTAGGGGGTATCATCGTTTCTGTTTCCGCTGCCGGAAAGGGTATCGATGTCATGTTGCAGAATCAGAAGAAATAGTCGCAGTCCGCGACTCGTTGTCATAAAAACCCGGGCGCGTCCCGGGTTTTTTGTTGGGCCTCATTCAGACGCCGGGACCTGAGCTTGCCACGGCCGGCTTTTGTTCTTATTATCTTCCGCTTTGTCTAAACACTCTTGGTCGCCGCGCATGCCCTCCAATCTTTTAATCGTTGAGTCACCGTCAAAAGCCAAGACGCTGAAGAAGTATCTTGGCGACGACTACGAAATTCTCGCCTCTTACGGTCATGTGCGCGACCTTGTCCCGAAACAGGGGGCCGTAGACACGGAACATGATTTTTCCATGAAATACGCGCTAATCGAGCGCAATGCCAAGCACGTGGACGCCATCGCCAAGGCGGCCAAGGGTGCAACCAATATCCTGCTGGCAACTGACCCGGATCGGGAAGGTGAAGCCATCGCCTGGCACATTGCGGAAATTCTGAAAGAGAAGCGACTGCTGAAAGGCAAGAACTTGAA
>Ga0153916_10001810_pt1 | contig 15517 bp, 11 predicted proteins | sample Opewatmetagenome_FD_109642 | JGI IMG/M metagenome (GOLD analysis project Ga0153916, IMG submission 109642) | Freshwater wetland microbial communities from Ohio, USA - Open water 3 Core 3 Depth 4 metaG | ecosystem: Environmental > Aquatic > Freshwater > Wetlands | place: USA: Ohio, Lake Erie...
GACAGAAAACCTCCCACTCCATTTCAGTAAAGACACTGATCACGCACCACCGGTCATCGCCTCGGCACCGATATACCCCGTGTGGCGCAGCATAGGGGCACCGGTTTCCAGCCCGTATGGCCACCCGATGATTAGCGATATAATCCAAGAGAAGAGGCGCCAGAAATTGGCAGGTAGTCTCATACTGGCTCACATCAATGTATTGCCCTCTGCCTGTCCTACGACGATAATCTAAAGCGGCTAGGATAGCCACAACACCAAACCAGGGTACGACACTATCGGGGTAGGCTTGAAGCGTACCCACCGGAGACCGGTCTGGCCAGCCGGTAAGATTACCAATCCCCGTCAGAGCAACCGTGTTCCACCCATACCCAGCAAAGGTTGAGCGTGGCCCAGTCTGACCTTGGATCGTTGCGCTCAGCATAATCATCTCTGGTTTTATCTTTTTGAGTTCATCAAAACCCAATCCCAGCCTCTCCATCACTCCTGCCCCAAAGTTTTCAACAACAATGTCAGCCCAAGCGATCAGCTTCTTTATAATCTCAGACGCACGGGGATGCCTTAAGTTGAGAGTCACCCCGTACTTGCTATTGTTAACGACCAGAAAGCAACCCGAACGGTTGACGCCCGTGATTCCATCTTTGTAGGGTGCGGTCACCCTGGTGATATCCAGGCGAGAATGGCTCTCCACTTTGACGACTTGCGCTCCATAATCGCCCAGATAGGCTCCGATAAAAGGCCCGGCAAATGCCCAGCTGAAATCAACGACCTTTATTCCTTCGAGTGCTGTCTTGTCCATTTCAAACTGCCTATACAACGCCCTCTCTTCGCAAGAAATTCAATTCGTCTTCACGGAGACCCAATTCTCCCATATAAATCTCCGCATTATGTTCTCCGATGAAGGGGGCCCGCCGCCTTACTTTGGGCGTGCATTTCTCTTCGGTGGTTCGGAAGAGAAATCCCGGGTAACGGATGTTGGTCCTTAACTCAGCGTGGTCAACACCCGCCCAGAAACCTCTGGCAGCGAGCTGCTCATCTTGAACAACCTCTGATATGTCATTTAACGGCGTGAGCGGTATGCGTTTTTCCAAAGCCTCTTGATAAAGCTCCTCTTTGGTATGAGCAAGGAAGAAGTCGCCTATCACTTTTTCCCATGACCTTATTTTCTCTGAGGATACCTTCGTCAAATCCAGGGATGCCCAATCTTCAACTTCTGCCGCAAGGCTGCCAGCCATTTCCTTGCCATCCATCCATTCCACCATGAGCTGCATCTGTTGCGTCCCAACAGCACCCCCGAAGAACATCCAAGACACAAACCCATCTTTACAGGGCCAGATTTCTTGCGTCGAGACCCCTCCCCGGAACCGTCGTATCCCAGACCGTTGCACGATGTGGTTGCTATATTCCCAATAGGGCAACTGAGTATGCAGCGTTCGAACGGTGCTGGCTTGCATGGAGACATCCACCCGCTGCCCTTGTCCCGTGGCTGCGCGGTGAGAAAGGGCGATTAAAAGCCCAATCGCAGCGTGAACGCCCGCCTGACAATAAGCCAAGTCCGCACTGATTCGCACCGGAGCGCGATCCGGCTCTCCGGTACAGCAGACCATCCCACCCATAGCCGAAGCGATGAGATCGCCGGCTTTGTAGTCTTTGAACGGACCCGTCTGACCGAAGGGAGTAATGGATGCCACCAGGAGACGAGGATTTATCTTAGTCAATACCTCGTAACCCAGACCCGTTCTTTCAAGATATCCAGGGGGGAATGACTCGACGATGAAATCGGTTGTCTTGGCGAGTCTCTTAAATAGATCCTTTCCGGCCTCGGTTTCCCAATTAAGGGTGATACTTCTCTTGCCGGCGCTGAAGGCAAGCCAGAAAAGACTCCTCTCGGGGTCGACGACATCTTCAAAAAAGGGGGGAATACTCCTCGCGGGATTTCCCTCCGGCTTTTCAACCTGAATGACGTCAGCCCCAAGATCAGCCAGAATCTTACCACATAAAAGGCCTTTCTCGTCTGTCAAATCCAAGGCTCGATAGGGACTCAACATTTCCGGCTTCTTATCCTTGCCTCACAGGCTTGCTCCACCCATCAGCCTGAAGGACAAAACGATGACCCCTGACCAAAATCTCATCGCGGACATAGGTTCTGTTCAGGGTTGATTATTTTCCAGGCAACCGGCAAACAGTATATACTATCAGGTTGACTGCTTTCAACCCTCTGTTGTTGATCCTGCTTCCTTCGTCGCCCTTACATATTCTTCCCTCAATCGCTCCTTGGGGATACCGTGGTCGATGAAATCCCAGGGGAAGATTTCATCCAAATCCCTCCTCCGATAGACATAGAAGTCAGGGTTGATATCCGTCTCCCGAAAGGCTTGGCTCCAATTTCCATGATGCCGGTGTGATGCCATTAATATCTTCCCCACCCTTCGGTCCCCTCTTGAGAGCAAGGCCTGAACATATGCCCATTTTGGAAGGTCATGAATCATCTCCATTCCCTTCTCACCCTGAATCCCTCTCTGAATCATCTTCAGCTTCTTCTTCAACTCCGCCACTTCTTCCAGGGGCGCCCACTGAAAGGGGGTGGCTGGTTTGGGAATGAAGGGGTTGACGCTCAGAACCAACCGCCATCTCTTCCTCCTGTCCTTCTGGCCTGAAAGGATGTGATGACGAATCCGTCTAGCGAGATGGAGAATCTCCTTAACATCCTCATCGGTCTCCGTGGGAAGGCCAATCAAAAAATAGCATTTGATCTGGGAAACACCGTTCTCCACCAAAGTATCAACGGATTTTAAGATCTCCTCTTCTCGGTAACCTTTTTTCACTATCCTTCGGAGTCTTTCTGAGCCTGCTTCAGGGGCAATGGCCACCGTCCGTTCCTCACCCTCTCTGAGGCACTGAATCAGGGGTGGGGTGACGGCATCCACTCTTAACGAGGATAAAGAGATGCCCCCCTGTTGAGAGAGGATACTCTGACAGAGTGGAAGGAGTTGAGGATGGTCGGAGACTGCAGTCCCGGTCAATCCAATCCGATGTTCTTCCAAAAGGGCTTCCTTTGAATTCGATTCAAGAAGGGAAAGACTTCGATTTCGGAAAGGGTGATAGACGAAACAAGCCGCACAGAAGCGGCACTCCCTGGGGCAACCCCGATTCATTTCCACTAAAGCCATATCTCCAAACTCCGTATCCGGAGTGAAAAGGGTGGATTGGGTTGGAAATTGATCGAGCTTGGGAACCCATCTCCTTCTTACCTTTCTTGGAAATCCGGGCGCGGGCTCCATCGCCACTATTTTTCCGTCCTCGGCATACATCACCCGGTAAAACTTTGGGACGTACACCCCTTCGACTCGACTGAGATTGATTAAGAAATGATCCTTCTCCCTCTTCTCTTGATCTAAAAGGGTCTGGCGGCACACTTCCAAGAATTCCCCGATGACCTCTTCTGCCTCACCGAGGATGAAAAGGTCAAAAAATTCGCTCATGGGTTCAGGGTTTAAAAAAACGGCTACGCCCCCGCCGATCACCCATGGATATCTTCCCTCACGAAGACGGCTTTCTAATGGAAGGTGGGCCAGTTCCAAGAGTGTAAGGACATTTGCAAAATCATTCTCGAAAGAGATCGAGAAGGCTAAGATGTCGAAGCCGGAAAGAGGCTTCTGGGATTCTAATGAGAAAAGAGGAGTGTGAGTATTGCGGTATACTTGGAGATCTTCCGGATCGGGAAGAAAGGCTCTTTCACAGACGACGTCGTCCTGGGCGTTTAAAATCCGATAAAGGGTCTGAAACCCAAGGTTGGACATCCCCACATGGTAAGAGTTGGGATAGAGAAGACAAACAGTAAGCTTTCCGCCCCATTTTTTTTGTACTGTTCCCCTTTCTTTCTTGAGAATATCCTTCGCTTTTTGAACGAGCTTCCAGGAACTCATCTTCGGTGACTCGTGTCTCGTTTTGCTGATTGGTTAGAAAATATTCTACCACAAACATGAAAAGTTAACCAATCCAAGCTTCTCTGTTTACGAACCACGAATCACGATTCACCATTCACCGAATCAGTCGGCCTGTTTTCTTAAGAAAGTGGGGATATCAAAACGATCCTCATCTTCAATAGAGAAATCCTGCAACGGTTCCAATTTCAGCTCATCAAACCGCTCGCTGGCCTTCACCTTTCTCATAAAAGCGGGGATGTCCCTTTGATTCTCCTTGTGACCAAAAGAGAAGTTTGCAATGTCCTTATTTTGCTCTCTGAGGCCAAAGGAGATCGGAGCCCCTTTCTTAAACTGAAATGTTTTCTTCTCGTCTTTCTTTCCAAAACCAGTAGCGATCACGGTCACGCGAATCTCTTCTTTCATCGCCTTGTCGACCACCATCCCCCAAATCACGTTGGCATCCTCATGGGCTTCCTTCTGAATGAGAGTGGTCGCCTCATTGATTTCGTTGAGGGTCATATTTTCGCCCCCGGTGATATTGATGAGAAGCCCCCGGGCCCCTTCAATCGTAATATCCTCCAGGAGTGGACTGGAAATCGCTCTTTGGGCAGCTTCCACGGATCGATTCTCACCCGAAGCCATCCCTGTTCCCATCAATGCCATCCCAGTCTCAGCCATAACCGTCCGGACATCGGCAAAGTCCAAATTGATAATGCCGTGGCCAACAATGATATCCGAGATTCCTTTGGCAGCGTGATAGAGAACGTCATCCGCCTTTTTGAAGGCCTCGATCAGAGTCATGCTCTTTCCGCTGATGCCAAGGAGCCGCTGGTTCGGGATCGTGATGAGGGCATCCGCTGTCATCTTGAGATTGGCCAACCCTTCCTCAGCCTGCTTCATCCTCTTCTTTCCTTCGAAGTGGAAGGGTTTGGTCACGATGGCCACGGTGAGGGCGCCCATTTCGCGGGCCACTTCCGCAATCACTGGCCCTCCACCCGTACCCGTCCCGCCGCCCAACCCGGCGGTGATGAAGACCATGTCCGCCCCTTTGAGAACTTCACGTATTCTCTCCACATCCTCGAGAGCAGCCTTTCTTCCTACTTCCGGGTTAGCTCCGGCCCCTAAACCCTTGGTCAAATTTTCACCCAATTGCAGTTTGAATGGAGCCATATTTGCCGCCAGTGCCTGAGCATCGGTATTGGCTGCGATAAACTCGACCCCAGAGAGCTGGTAAGAAATCATCGTGTTCAGGGCATTGTTTCCTCCTCCTCCAATTCCGATGATCTTGACCTTGGCGGCCAGATTTCTATTTTCGTCGAATTCGATCATATTTCCCCTCCTTCTCTAATTAAAGTGTTCAAGGATTCGAGGGTTCATGGGTTCGAGTGTTTCGTAATAATTTATTTTTATTCCTATGCGTTTCACTTGGCCCCTTGAACCCTTGACCCCATGAATCCTTCAGTAGTTAAAAGAATTCTCCAATCCATTCCCTCATCCGATGGGTAACCTTGCTGAAGATGCTTCCCTCGCCCACTTTAAACCGACTCTGGCCTCTATTTCGACTTCCGTAGAGAACGAGACCTACTCCGGTCGCATACATTGGGCTGGCGACCAGATCGGTCAATCCCCCGATGCCAACGGGGGTCCCTCTTCGAACGGGCAGATTAAAAATCTGTTCGGCCAACTCAGGAACACCCTCCAGGAGGGCACTCCCGCCACTGAGGACAATTCCAGAGGCAAGCAGATCGGAATATCCCGTCTTAACCACTTCATGATGGACTAGGGCGAGAATATCTTCGACCCTGGGTTCGACGATCTCGGCCAGGGTTTGCCTGGAAAGGACACGAGGTTTCCTGCCCCCCACACTCGGAACTTCAATGGTTTCATCTTTCCGAACCAAAGAGGTCAGGGCACATCCGTATCTTATTTTGATCTTTTCTGCTTCTTCTGCCGGTGTCCGAAGTCCCATCGAGATATCGTTTGTGATATGGCTTCCGGCTAAAGAAAAGACTGCCGTATGCTTGATCGCGCCGTTTGAGAAGATGACCAGATCCGTCGTTCCGCCTCCGATATCGATGATGGCCACCCCCAGATCTTTCTCCTCAGGGGTCAGAACCGCCTCGCTCGAGCCCAACTGTTCTAATACAATGTCATCCACATCCAGCCCGGCTTTGTTAGCACATTTAATGATATTCTGGGCAGAAGTAATGGCACCGGTGACAATATGAACCCTTCCCTCCAGCCTCACCCCCGACATCCCAACAGGGTCTTTGATCCCGTCCTGATCATCCACGATGAACTCTTGAGGTATGATGTGAATCACCTCTCGATCCATGGGCATGGCCACAGCGCTGGCAGCATCGATCACCCGCTTTACATCATTCGGACCGATCTCTCTATTCTTTACGGCAATCACCCCGTGACTGTTAATCCCTCTGATGTGCCCACCCGCTATCCCCGCATAGACAGAGGTGAGGTGGTAGCCTGCCATCAACTCGGCTTCTTCAACCGCCTTTTTGATCGAATGGACCGTGCTTTCAATATTGACAACCACCCCTTTTCGTAATCCTTTCGATGGAAAAGCCCCAAGACCAATGATGTTGACCTGACCCTCGGAAATCTCGCCGACCACGGTACAGATTTTTGTCGTCCCGATATCCAATCCGACGACCAGCGACTCCTTCTTCCCCACTTTTTCATCACCTCCCTTCAAGTCCCCCTTAGGGGGCTGTTTTGACCACCATTCTTGTTACGTCACTGCAATCAATCGAGACTGCTGAAAATCCCCTTTTCCGGAGGTCTGACCAGATGAGGGGCAATCGCTTCAACTTTTCTTCAAAGTCCTCCCATCCCATTTTGACCTCCACGCCCTCTGCTTTGGTAAAACACTGGATTCCAAACGCTTTCTCCATATGGACCTCAGAAATTTCCCCCAGAGGAGGCACCTTTGCTTGACTCACGATCCTCAAAAACTCCAGAGCCTTAGTGATGAGGCGCTTTGCCTCCTCCGGATCTTTTTCGAAAACCCGCCGAGTCAGGCCAGTGACATAAGGGTAGTTGTATTCGTCCCTATCCCCGACCGGAGTGAAGATCTCTCCTTGGGTATCGATATAGTAAAGCTCTTCCAATTGAAGGATGGCCATCGGCCTTCTCTCTTGCACCTGAATCACGATCTTATGGGGGAAAACCTTTCTCACCCTTACCTGCTCAATCCAGGGATGGGACTCCAACCGTTTGACGACTTCCTTCAGCTTGACGGAGAAGAGATTGGGCATCCCTTCCATCACCGCGAGGGAGAGAAGGGTTTCCTTTGGAATCTTTCGACCTCCCTCCACCTCAACTTCCCTCACTCGAAAATAGGAGTCACTTAAGAGATGAACATAAACCCAATGGCCGATAAAGAGGAAAAAAGAGAGGAGAAGAAGTTGAAAAGCCACCCGGATCGCTTTCTTCACGACCCTTTGAAATTTTTCCGCCCCTTTCTCTTCCCTTCTTGCCTTCGGTCGGAGAAACTTTCCATCTCGTACGGTAAGGGTCTCTGTCATCTCTCTGTCCGAATGGTTTTTTGAGTTTACTGAGTTTGTTAGGTTTGTTGAGTTAACCCAAAGAACTCAAGCAACTCAAGTAACTGAAAACTACCTTCCACTTTCTATCTTTAAGGATGCCCCTAACAGAATCCGCTCCACTAAATCCGTAAACGGAATGCCTGCATAATGGGCTGCCTTGGGCAGGAGGCTCGTCTCCGTCATACCCGGCATGGTATTGACATCAATCACAAATGGATTTTCATTTTCATCCGTCATCAAATCGACTCTCGCCACGCCTGAGCAGCCCAACTGCTGAAAGGCTTTGAGGCTAACCTCTTGCGCAACGAGATACTTCTCTCTTGGAATGCGAGCAGGGAGGACGTATTGAGTCTCACCCTTTGTGTATTTAGAATAGTAATCGTAAAAACCGCTCTTGGGGACGATCTCAATGACGGGCAAAGGAATATCTCCAAGGATGCCAACCGTGATTTCCTTGCCTTTCATAAATTCCTCTACCAATATCTCCTCATCGTATTCGCCTGCCTTCTTTAAAGCAGGACCCAGTTCCTCCTCCTTTTGGACAATGGAAACGCCGATCGTAGAACCTTCTCTGGCCGGCTTGACTACGACGGGCAAGGGAAGGGAAGTCTTTTTAGGGTGATCTTTCTTTATCTCTTCCCGTTGAAAAACCTCGAAGCGAGGGGCCGGGATCTTTTCACAAAGAAAGAACTTCTTGGACATGATTTTATGCATGGCCAGGGCGCTCGCCAGCACCCCTGACCCGGTATAGGGAATTCTCATCAATTCCAACATCCCCTGAATCGTCCCATCTTCCCCAAATCTTCCGTGGAGGGCCAGAAAAGCGCAATCGATCCTTTCCTTAACTAATTTTTCTGCAATGTCGTTCCCTACATCGAGGGGAATCACAGGATATCCCTTCTCGCTGAGAGCCTTCAGGATGGCCTTCCCGGTCTTCAGCGAGATCTCTCTCTCGCGAGACAGACCCCCCATCATCACGGCGATTTTCCTCTTCTTAAGCGATGGCTCTTTCATTTAATTACCGCTAAACCTCCGCCGTCTTTATTCGGCAATCCGCATTACGGCTCACCTACCACTTTCACTTCCCTTTCGAGGGAGATCCCCTTTCTCTCGTAGATCTTCCTTTCCACAAATTCCATGAGACGGATCACCTCTTCGGCCTTGGCTTTTCCCAGATTGATGATAAAATTGGCATGGCGCTCTGAAACCATCGCCTGGCCGATCCGAAATCCTTTCAGTCCAGCTTCCTCGATCCATTTCCCTGCCGGGCCTTCGTTGGGATTTTTGAAAACGGACCCCGCACTCGGATAATCTAAAGGCTGCTTTCTCTTTCTCATCTCCGAATAAGATCTCACCCGCTCACGGATATCTTCTTTCTTTCCCTTCTTCAACCGAAACCTCCCTTTGACAATAATCCAGGAGGACGGAATGACCAATCCCCGATAAGAGAACCGAAGCCTCGAACGGGATCTCTCCATGATTTCTCCATCTTCCTTCATGAAGGTCACCGAGAGAAGGACATCCTTCAATTCGGCACCCCAGGCTCCGGCATTCATCGCCACCCCTCCTCCTACGGTCCCGGGGATACCGGAAAAAGGCTCGAGTCCCGTGAGCTCCTTCTGAACGGAGAATTGAACCAGCCGCTGGAGAGAGGAACCCGCTTCTGCCTCGACGACCTCTCCGTCCATCCGGATTTTCTTCATTCCTTGAGTCAAGTTGATGACCCATCCACGAACCCCTTTATCCCTTACCACTAGGTTTGTTCCCTTTCCCAAAATCAAAAAGGGGATTTTTTTCCTCCGGGCATATCGAACGACCTTTTTCAATTCATCCGTATTCTTTGGAAACAAAACGCTGTCTGCAGGTCCTCCCACTTTCATCGATGTGAAATGCCTCAACGGTGCATCGAAAAGAACCCTTCCCTCGATCAAACCCGACGCCCATTTCTTGTAATTCCTGTTCATTTGATTTCAGATTGCAAATTGCAAATTTCAAATTTGAAACCTTAAATCTGAAATTTGGAATCTCTTTAATTCAGTCTACTCACCAACTCCTCTGAAACCTGCCAGATATCCCCAGCTCCCAGGGTGATGACCAAATCCCCTGGAGAAATAATACGGACGAGATGCTCAACGATCTCCCCTCGATCTGCTAAATAAGTGACGTCCTTATGGCCATATTCACGGAGTCCCTCAAACAAAGCTTTCGATTCCACGCCTTCGATCCGATCTTCTCCTGCCGGGTAGATATCGGTAAGGATGAGGACGTCGGCGTCATAAAAAGCAGTGAGGAAATCCTTAAACAGGGCTTGTGTCCTCGTATAACGATGCGGTTGAAATACCGCAATGATCCTTTTTCCCCAACCTGTCCGTGCTGCCTTGAGCGTGGCCATAATCTCTACGGGGTGATGGCCGTAATCATCCACGACGAGGATCCCCTTCTTCTCTCCTTTGATCTGAAACCGCCTCTGAATCCCGCTAAAATCGCGCAGCGTTTCTTGGACGACCTGGAAGGGAATATCCAGTTCAAAAGCCGTGGCTAAAGTGGCGAGGGCATTGTAAACGTTATGGATTCCTGGCATCCGGAGGCTCAACCTGCCTATTCCCTGACGCTGGTGGACCACGTCAAAGGAAGAGGAGAGTCCTTCGAATGCAATCTCTTTCGCTTGAAAGTCAGCCTGTGTGGTTAATCCGTACGTGGTAAACCGCTTCTTCAACCTTGGAAGAAGACTCTGGATATTGGGATGATCGAGACAGAGCACGGCCAACCCAAAAAATGGAATCTTTTCCAGAAAACAGAGGAAGGTCTCTTTGATCTCTTCGATTCCTTTGTAGAAATCGAGATGCTCCGGGTCGATGTTGGTCACCACGGCAATGGTGGGCATCAGTTTGAGAAAGGAGCCGTCACTCTCATCCGCTTCGGCCACCAGGAATTCACCCTGTCCCAGCCTCGCATTGCTTCCGATGCTATTGAGTCTCCCGCCGATCACCACGGTGGGGTCGAGACCCCCCGCCGCCAAGACGGTGGAAATGAGGGAGGTGGTGGTCGTCTTCCCATGCGTCCCTGCAACGGCAATCCCAATCTTCATTCGCATCAACTCTGCCAACATCTCTGCCCTTGGAATGACAGGGATAAGCCTCTGTTCAGCGGCTTCGACTTCCGGGTTGTTTTGCCGAACGGCTGAGGAGATAACGACCACGTCTGCTTCTCTTAAATTCTCCCTTCGGTGACCGTAGGAGATCTCGCATCCCAAAGACTGGAGTCTTCGGGTCACCTCTGTCTCCTTGATGTCGGAACCGCTGATATGGTAACCGAGGTTGAGCAACACCTCAGCAATCCCGCTCATGCCAATTCCACCGATGCCTACAAAATGGATATGCTGGATCTTTCCCCTTCGGTACATTTCTCAATTACCTGTTTCTTTTGTTTATCTGGTTTCTTTGGTTAACTAAATAAACTAAACAAACCAAATAAACTCAATGAACCATGTTATACTCTCGAAAGAGCGCATAACAATGATCCACGATCTCCTCGGCTGCTCTTGGCCTTGCCAACCGCCGAATCGCCTCTTCCATCCTCGCACGCTCCTCCGGATGGTCGTGAAGGTGGAGGATGGATTGCGCCATGATTCTCCCGTTTAACTTTTGATCTAAAATCATTCTTGCGGCCCCCAGATCGACTAATTTCTGGGCGTTAATCAATTGATGATGATGAGCCGCGTAAGGATAAGGGATGAGGAGAGCCGCCTTTCCACAGACGGCGAGTTCAGCCACAGTGCTCGCCCCTGACCTGCAAATGACCAGGTCCGAGATCTGGTAGGAGAGGGCGAGGTCTTCGAAGAAAGGCTTGACCAGCGCCTCAAACCCCTTTTCTCGATATTCCCCTGAGACAAAATCGAGATCTTCTTTTCCTGTTTGATGAATGATTTTCAAGGATGATTTCATTCCTTGAAGGTAACCCAGGGCTTCGATCATCGCCCGATTGATCCGGTGCGCCCCTGCACTTCCTCCAAAAATGAGGAGAACAAATCGATCCTTTTTCTCCCTGCCTCCCTTGTCTTTCCTCAGAGTCGCAAAGAATTCCTTCCGGATCGGGTTGCCTGTGAGAATGGTCTTTTTCTCAGGAAAGTATTCCTTCGCCTCTTCGAAGGAGACAAAGATGCGCTGGCTGAACCACTTCAGAATTCGATTCGTCATTCCAGGCATCACATTCTGTTCCTGGATGGCCCTCTTCATCCCGAGAAAAGAGGCAGCCAAAAGGGTCGGTCCGGAGGCATATCCTCCCACGCCCAATACCAGTTGGGGTTGAAATTCCTTTAGGATCGTGCAAGCTTCGAAGATGGCCATCGGTAAGCCCCCAATGGCTTTCACCTTCTCCATAAGAGATCTCCCCTGAATGGGCTTCGCTTGAATCGTCCTCAGCGGAAATTTCCCTCCGGGTAAAACTCTGGCTTCGATCCCTTTCTCGGTTCCAATAAACAGCACTTCGTTCCCCTTCTCTCTCTCAACGAATGCCTCAGCAATCGCCATGCCCGGGAAAAGATGACCTCCTGTACCCCCTCCAGCAATCACACACCTCATCTTCGTTCCGCATGGGTCGAAAGGTGAAGCAGTATCCCCACCCCGATTAAATTGGCGATCAACGATGTCCCCCCATAACTGATGAAAGGGAGCGTCAACCCTTTTGTGGGAAGGAGTCCCAGGACCACTCCCATATTGACCACCGCTTGAAGGGAAATCATCAACGTGATCCCCAAAGCCAAATAGGCGCCAAACCGATCCTCGATTGAAAGTCCAATCTGGACCCCTCGGAGGGTCAGAATGAAGAAGAGGAGCACAACCCCCATCGCCCCCACCAAGCCCAATTCTTCCCCGATGATCGAAAAAATGAAGTCCGTGTGGGGAGCAGGAAGAAAGAAGAGCTTCTGTCTGCCTTCTCCCAACCCTAATCCGAAGAAGCCTCCGGAACCAAAGGAGAGAAAGGACTGAATAATTTGGAAACTCGTCCCCCTGGGGTCTTCCCAAGGGCGAATGAAACTCATCAACCTTTTGTAACGGTACCCCACGGTCATCAGAAGCGCGTAAGCCACTGGAATGGCCATCAATAAGGCGCCCACGATATAGATCACCCTGGCGCCGCTGACGAAGAGAAGGAGAAAAACCATCAGTGTGAGGAAGAGGGCTGCTCCAAAATCGGGTTCTTTCATCACCAGTGCGATGACGAGACCGGAGAGGAGTACCGGGGGAAGAAATCCAAAAGAGAAACTTCGAATCTTTTCCTCCTTCTTCGCCAAAAGGTAGGCAAGAAAAACGACCAAGCCCAACTTGGCAAACTCAGAGGGTTGAAAAGAGAAAAACTGAAACTTCAGCCAGCGCATGGCTCCCCCGGCCCGGTGCCCGATACCCGGGATCAACACAGCTATCAAGAAAAGGATGGAGACGACGAGAATGGGATAGGCAAACCGCTTCAGGATTTCATAAGGGAAGAGCATCATGACGATCATCAAAACAAAACCGACGCCTGCATAGAGGGCCTGTCGTTTTAGAAAGTAGTAGGGATCTCCGAAACGATCCCCGGCGATGATCGCGCTGGTGCTGTAAACCATCACAATCCCGATCCCCACGAGGGCAAGGACTACAAACAACAGAATAATGTCAAGCCTTCTCTTTCCTTTTCCCATGACCCAATTTCAAATTTCAGATCTTAGATTTTTTCAATCTGCAATTTGCGATTTACAATCTGCAATTAAAGTCGTCTGACCGCCTCTTTAAATACCTTTCCTCTCTCCTTATAATCTTTAAACATATCGAAACTGGAGCAGGCCGGTGACAGGAGAACCACTTCTCCTCCTTTGGCCTTTTGACGGGCGAGAGAGACTGCCTCCTCCATCGTCTTGGCCATCACTGTATCTGTCAACCCTCCGAGCTCATGGCTCATTCTCTCTTTTGCCTCCCCAAGGAGGACCAGACGTTTCACCCGTTTCTGGACCAATTCTTTCAGAGGGCTTAAATCCCCATTTTTGTCTTTGCCTCCTGCGATCAAGATCACGGGCTCTGAGAAACTCTGGAGAGATTTGACGACGGACCCGACATTGGTTCCCTTGGAGTCGTTGTAGAAACGAATCCCTCCGACCTCCCGAACAAACTCGAGACGATGCTCAAGACCTTTAAACCGATCGAGTACGTTTTGGATCGCCTTTTTTGAACAACCGAAGATCCTGGCGGCGGTGAGGGCTGCCATCATATTCTCCACATTGTGGATCCCCTTCAAGGGGGTCTTGGCTAAGGAATATTCTTCTCCTTTCCCCCCAAGTCGAAGGGAGATCGTTTGACCGTTGGAAGAAGCGCCCTCCTCAAGTTTCTCATTCATGCTGAACATAGCTTTTTTCTCCTTCACCTTTTCTCCAAACTGCATCACGATGGGATCATCTCTGTTGAGAATGGCCAGGTCCCCTGAATTCTGATTCGCGAAAATCCTCACCTTCACCTCGATGTAGTCGGCGTAACTGGAATACCGATCGAGATGATCCTCCGTAATATTGAGCAAAACAGAGATCCGGGGCCGAAAATCTTCAATGGCCTCCAACTGAAAACTGGAGATCTCGACCACCAATACTTCCCATCGGTCTCCTCCGTCCGCGAATAGGATCAAGGGCTCTCCGACATTGCCTCCTACTCCGACTGCTTTCCCGTCCTCTCTCAACATCTCACCAATCAGCAGGGTGGTTGTCGTCTTTCCATTGGTCCCAGTGATGGCAACGATAGGGACGCGTATAAAATGGTAAGCCAATTCAATTTCACTGATGACTCGGACTCCGTGCCGGATGGCTTTTTGAACGGGATCCACGCTCAGGTCAACCCCGGGACTGACCACAATCAGATCCTGTTTGAGAAAGGTCTCTGTCTGATGCCCCCCCCATTCTGTCGAGAGATCCATGCCTTTCAATTCCTGAACAGCTTCCTTCATCTCCTCTTCGGGCTTCGCTTCCGTGGTGGTCACAAGAGAACCTTTCGCCTTAAGGAATTTCGCTGCCGCGATTCCTGTTCGTGCCATGCCCACGACTAATACTTTCTTACCACGAAGATCCATAATCAGTTATGAGTTGTGAATTATAAGTTATGAGGTATTAAAATATTTTCAAATCTTAATTCTAAATTCTTAACCCATAACTCAAAATTCTTAATTCGCTACCTTATCTTCAGCGTGCTGATCGCGATCAAGCCGAGAATAATGCCGATGATCCAAAATCGGACGATAATCTTCGGTTCAGCCCAACCTTTCAACTCAAAATGATGGTGAATGGGTGCCATTCTAAAGACCCGTTTCCTGCGAACCTGATAAGAGGCAACTTGGATGATGACGGAAAGGGCCTCGATCACAAAAATCCCTCCCACAATGGCTAAGAGAAACTCTTGCTTGATGATCACCGCGATTGTTCCCAGGGCCGCTCCCAGGGAGAGAGAACCCACATCTCCCATAAAGACCTGAGCCGGATAGGTGTTGAACCAGAGAAACCCAAGGCCGGAACCGACCAATGCCCCGCACAAAATGGTTAATTCTCCACCTCCTCTGACAAAGGGAATCTGAAGATAGCTGGCGAATTTGAAATTCCCTGCGAGATAGCAGAAGAGCATAAAGGTCGCACTGGCGATCAGCACGGGTCCGATGGCCAATCCATCCAATCCATCGGTTAAGTTCACCGCATTGGCCGATCCCACAATGACGAACGTGCCAAAGAGGATGTACCAACCCCCAAGATCCGGCATCACCTTTTTAAAGAAAGGAAAGATCAACCTGGAATCATGATCAATGGTATTGAACAGGACGAAGCTGACCACCAGCCCCATGGCCACTTGAATAGGAAATTTGTATCGAGCCCGAATGCCGATGCCCTTCTTATCCATCATCTTTTTATAATCATCCCAAAACCCGAGGAGTCCGAACGCCAGGGCGGTCAACAAAACAATCCAGGTATAAGAATTCGATAGGTCGGACCAGAAAAGGGTTGGGATGAGAATCCCCGCC
>Ga0153916_10001811_pt1 | contig 15516 bp, 15 predicted proteins | sample Opewatmetagenome_FD_109642 | JGI IMG/M metagenome (GOLD analysis project Ga0153916, IMG submission 109642) | Freshwater wetland microbial communities from Ohio, USA - Open water 3 Core 3 Depth 4 metaG | ecosystem: Environmental > Aquatic > Freshwater > Wetlands | place: USA: Ohio, Lake Erie...
AAGTTACTCTGTACGATGAAAACTGCGGCAGCAAAGGTATTGATTTAGCAAATCAACGCCTCCGTGTATCAGCTGCCTTTGGTTCCTATTTCACGGGCTTACTGGAAAGAGAACAAGGTTATATTCCACTCTCTGGCCAGATAGAGTGTCCTATGCGCAAAGGACAAGAAAGTCTATCGCCTATCCAAAGAATCTTCTGGTCTTTGCAAAACCCAAAAGGGGCCCGGATATTCATTCTGGCAGCTGATGGTGGTATGGGCAAGAGCACTTTAGCCAGTAAGTTGGTGCGATGTCTATATGATCAGGAAGCTGTGGATATGATCTTAGGGGATAGCGCAAAAAGTGAACAAGTAGACCCTATTACTGGCCATATTCTCACCCAAGTACCTGGCTATCAATCCATATCCGATTTCTACGAACGTTTATGTGTTCAATTGGGGATGCCTTATGAAAGTAACGAATTGGCGTTGAAAGATATTCAACGCAGGTTGGTAAACAGACATGCCATAATTGTGGTTGACAACCTAGAAGTAGTGGAGCAAGGTGATCAGCTTTTACGGGCGCTACTACATATTACATGTAGAGATATTCGTGCAATTGTCACTACGCGCAAAGTGACAGGCCTCTGCGCACTGGATGATCAGCATTTGCTTGTCCACCTCAATCCACTTCAAGAGTCAGATGTTGTCAGCGAATTTCTTCATTGGCATATTAATCAATATCAGCAGACTCATCCTGATTTGGCAAAGCTTCGAGATGATATAGCCGATAAAAAGGAGGTGAAATGGTTTGTCGAACGCAGTGGTGGTATTCCTCTGCTGATGCAACTCCTACTTAGTGATGTAGCTCGTTCCTCCTGGGAACAAATGCGGCAGTTACCAACTGTATACGGTATTGACCTACTTAATTTTCTATATGAAGCCCGCTGGCGAGAACTAATTGAGCTTGGAGGAGCTGGTTTACTAGCGCTGGAGATCTTGTTATGGCTCAAACAAGAGCAGTTTGACAACCGGAAAATTACCGCTAAAAGGTTAGCAGAATGGGCACAGGCAAAGGGTAAGTCCAACGAGTTACTCTCAGCGCTCACTCTGTTGCACGAGCGGTTCCTGATTGTTAACAACGATCTGCAGAAAGGCAGTTATGCTATATTCCCTAGCCTCTCTGAATTCTTACAGAAACATGTATAAATGGTGTGCTGATGCCTACTGGAATTGATTGGGGCGCCCTGACATCATTGTCTGAACGCGCGACCAAAAGTGGTGAAAGTCCAGGCTCCATCCCTAATATGGAATGGGATCGAATTCGCTCCGCGCTGGCAGATCTTCAGCAAACTAAAGATTGGGCTGAAATAATCCGGTTGCGCGAGCTGTTTACAGGTCTGTTTGCTCGAGACAGCGCCTGGGGCATTCCGATAATGCAAACCCTTGATGAGGCAGCTATTGAGGCTGCTCGAAAACTGGGGAATGCCCCTGTATTGGGACATTTGCAGGGAGCACGAGGGCATAACTTACATCGGCAAGGTTTTCATGAGCAGGCAATTATCGCATTTGAAGAGTCTGCTGCAAATTATCAAGAATGTGGAGACAGTTTTGGCGCTCTCAAAAGCACCTTTATGACATCTTTATGCTATCGTGCATTAAACGATCGAACCAAAGCACATGCAATCCTGACGGATGTATTAAGACAGGTCGAACCTAACGACCCCTGGCGTGGTAATCCGCTGCAAGTCATGGCATGGCTAACACAGGATAAAGGTGATTTGCCTGGTACCGAAAAATTGCTACGAGAAGTATTGGCTTTACACGAGAAGGCGACTAATGGGGATATCCTAATCGCTGGTACATTGGCTGATTTAGGCGAAGTCGTTGGTCTTCAGGGAAGAGTTTCAGAAGCCTCTGGAATTTTTCAGCGCAGTTTAGCAATATTAGATCAATATCAGGGTCAATACAACAGACAAGAAGCCCGTACTATACTCAAGTATTCTGAACTACTGATGCGACAGCGAAAATTTGACGACGCACTCCTTTTATTAAATGATGCTGATGACAAGGCAAGTGTATATGGGCACTATTATGATTTGATGTGGCGTATTGAGTTGGCCCGCTTATTGATTTTTGCTCGTAAAGGCCAAATTAGAGATGCACTTCTGAAAGGGCAAATGGTGTTGCGGTATAGACGTATTTTAGGATTGTCTGGTTGGCTTCTGCTCAAACAACTACTGCAACGTTTTTTTGATGGTACAGGGTTACCAAGATAGGTGGTGGGACAAGTAAATAGGTCTCTTCTTTTGAAGAAGAGAAAAGGGTTATAAATCAAGGGTGCAGATAGTAACTGACATGCACTGTAGGTAATGGAGGGCACAAAAAGCAACATATACCTTTCCATCACTATTCCTGGGGCGTAACACTAGACTAAGATTGCTCTATAAATTTAAGGTATATAAAGTCGATACGATAGTCTTGGCGGATGGCCCGGGCTATCGTATTACAGGTCGTGCTAAAACAGCGACCACTGCCCTTGCGCGGCAGCGCTCTTGCGCTTCCCATTGCGGGTGGGCAGCGCATTGTTGCGCGCCGCCAGCCACTTAGACCAGATATGCGCTTCGAAGGGGTTGAGATGCAGGCTGGCCGCGGTCAAGGAGCCAAGCGGGGAAGCCGTCCATGTCGTTCTGGGTGGTGAAGATGGCGTTGACCCGTTCCAGACGGGTGTGAGTGTGACCCAGGCCATAGACGACCTTGCCAAGTTCCTTGTCGCTATCCTTGAGCTGCAGGTAGGCGCGGTGGCCGTTGACGAGCGTAGCCAAGATCGTGCCGGTCAGCTTGGGATGCTGCGGGGCGATCTCCAGCCATACGAGTAGGCCGTTTTCGGTGTGTACGTAGCCTCGGGCAAATACCGAGGCCGAATCGTTAGAAATGGTGATGGTCATGTGATTTGTCTCCAGGGTGGGGGAATAAAAGGGGACCCTCGGGGTGTGGAGCGAACTCCACAAGCCGAGGGTCCAGAGGATGTGTGCTCAGATGAGCCGAATTGGGTGAAGCAGAGGATGCTGTTTCTGCTTCCAACACTTTTAAAATAAGTTGAAAAGCGTTGGAAGAAGACCCGGGTTGGGACAACGCGGTGGTTATAGGGTTATAATCTTTATAATGATTTCTAAATTTGCGTCAGCGGAAAAATAAACATACTAAGGCATTTCAGAAGATTGAATTCAAACCTTGATAATTGTCCATTATGGTTGAGGAAATGAGAACCAGCCCAGAAAATCCAACAAACAACCAAATTCCGGCAGGAGTCGATTTGGCTGAATTGACCGCATCAATAGAATTGTCTGGTTATCCTCTGCAGGGTATTGTGGCCAGTAAGCTTAGTAGTTCCTTTGGAGTCACTGAAGAATGGGGGTATATTGATCGTGATACTCAAGAACATCGCAATCTTGATATATTTGCCTATCATTCCCTCGCGGATGATCTGAACCTGCCAGTTCAACCCAGTTTGGTTCTGCTGATAGAGTGTAAGCGGTCTCGTTTTCCTTATATCTTTTTTCAGCGTACCACCAATCAACCAATTCGCCATTTCCCAGCGATTGCTGGGCTTCCATACGGCAGGGTCCAGATCTACGAGCAAAATGGGAATAGGATGAGGGAAGAAATAGGGGCGGTAGCTTTGGGCCTAAACAGGCATTCCTTTGTGGACGCAGGTCCTCCCACTTGTTCTGCTTTTTGCAGAGCAAATCTTAACGGTAAAAAAGTGGATTTATCTGGTTCCGAAACTTACAATAGTATTGTTCTCCCACTAGGCAAAGCCCTTGATCACGCTTATCAGCTATATAAGGCGCAAGAAAAAACAGCCAAACTTTTCCGGTGTTAATAGTATGTGTAAATGTTTTGGATGCACCTATGATGTTGGTTGAAAACCCTCAAAAAGCATCTGATCCTATGTTAACGCCTTGGGTGCGTGTTGTAAGACAAGAAGCCAATGCCGATAATAAGAGCTGGGAGAAGTTTAAGTTTTATGTGATTGACGCTGTTCATGTTGATTATTTTGATGATTTTGTAAATCGCCACTTGCTTCCGCTTGCCATTGAATTCAAGCAACGATCTATTCAATTAGCGGATATACTTTTCAATGGTGGTGAAGTACCGAATCTGGACGATTGGGATTGGCATCAAATCCAGAAGCGTTCCCAAAAATAAGCCAGCCATTCGACACTTAGTGAATGCTTTTACCATGTAGGTTATGATGAATTTGGGGAGACCTTTTGGGCCTCCCCAGTTTCTTTTAACCAAGAGCGAGTAGCTCAGATCACTGAATATAAGATGATTTAGCCAACTACTGGCTGGATGAGCAGCCTGGGCTATGTCCATCCCAGGCCGTTTTCGCTCCATTCGGGCTATCGCACCCACCGGGGCAGTGCTCCCCGTCCGGTGGCTGAGCAGCTGGATGAGGAAGATATTTACGTGTGGGATGGGAATTATTATGCCCTGGCGGTCACCGAGCGCCTGGGGCTGGAAGATTCCGGCGGCATGGTACGTATGGGCCCGGTGCATTACAACACGCTGGAGGAGATTGGGAGGTTTGGGGAGAAGTTGGGGAGGATTGCAGCGGGTATAACCTGACTGAGTTGATCAGCGGTGTGAAACCACAGGCGAACGGTCAGGTATATCCTATGTCATGATCCGTCTGTATCATTTTTTGTTTTGTAACTTTAGAAATATCCGCTCAATTCTATGCAGATGTTTCTCGTAAGTCTTACGTGAATCATCTGCTGGTTGTTGGAGTCTTTTATCAGGAACGACCGATAGCCATTTTCGGAACTCAGCAATCAAGGGCGGCACAAATTTATTGAGATCAAAGCTCTGGTGACTACGAAGATAAGGCATGGGCTTGGTGGTCATGTGCATAACGCGCTTATTGATTTTCTCATGCTCGCGTTTAATTGCCGCAGTCATGCGAGGTTTATATGGTTTAGGATCATAGTCGTGAAAGAAATCTACTGCGAAAACATCATCTGGTCTTGGTGTATCTATCATAAAAAAGAAATTAAGTAATTGACGCGCTCGTAGCAGGAGCGAATCAAGGGCAGCATTTCCAACTTCTGTTCCTTGATGGGAAAGGTGGATATCAATTCCAGCTGCAAGCGTATGAATATCATACTCCAGATAATCAGATGCCTTTCGTAGCTTACTATTAGGGTGTATTGCATTTCGGATAGGCTTGACCTTGCTATGTTTCTTATACACAAATCCTCTCGATGAAAGTAAAACTAATTGTTGTGGCGGAAAACAGATAAACCTGACACCCTGAGTAAACCGGCACTGCTGTTGTAGCATGGCGCTTATGCTTACCCATCACTTTACTGGCGTAGCATGCGTGCCCTACAATACATATCTATAATTGGACTTCACCTAGCTGATGGGCAATTTCCTTCTTCATCCGAACCCAATTCGTTTGTATTTGATTTATCATCTTTTTTGTATTGAAGTCCATTTACCAATTTTCTATATGCAGGGTCTTCAAATGTGCCAAACCTTCCAGGATGAGGATTCTTTTGCCATTCCTTTTGCCACTGCCATATCGTCATTAGCGGAACCACTTTACCGGTAATATTATCGCGCTGAATATATTGACCGTTAACAATTTCTAGGGACACATTTCCATAATCGCTTGGGAGACTATAACTCAGCCATTCAATACCCATATCACTCAGAACAGCACATTGAAATAGACCTCCTACAGTGATGATTCTTCTTTCCATAAGATCATACATTAGGGTGTTTACAATGACTAGTGCCTGTAATTTAGGCTGTTTAAATTCAAATCCAAACAAATCCATCAATCTTTTTTCAATGGCCTTTTGATCATCATCATTTACACCGATGATTTTACACATGCCTTTCTCTTCTTTGTGAAGATTTTCTGGTTTCGATGTAGAAGGATAAAGTTTAATTTCCCGTAATTCTGGTACAAAGGGGAACCACTGTGGTTTGGATATCTCTCTACCATCTTGTGTGTGCCATATGGAACGCATTTCCCTTTTTGGGTCATCCGAGGCAAGTATAAAACTTAGGTCCTTTCTGTCCTTAGGCTCCTTAATCATCCTGTATTCATGTCTAATCCATCTTTCCACATCTGATAGTAGATTAGCAGCAGTAGCACGTTTTTGGTAAGCCTTTCTATTTCGTTTTACAGCCTCTAAAATTTGATGTGCACCGACAAGTGGTCCAGAAAACCCTATCACTATTTTTTCATCTAGTGGATAGAGTTTCTGAAGATTGTCGTCCACAGTATCTTGACCACTATAGGAGACTCTACAGTCAGCTATTAATATAATTGAGTTAAGAAAGCGACAGGCAATTACAACTGTCATTATTGCCTCAGTATATGTCGTGACTTAGCTAAAGATAGACACTCAACCGCCCAACGGTTTGCATTAGACACAAGCGGGCGGGACGAGGCTCGGCTTAAGAGCCAGAAAAAACCCAAAGCCAGGAAAATGCTCAAAAAAAGGTGCAGAGTCCCATTTGTCGGCTGTACGCGGTGTTAGGCCGCATTCCATTGCATTTCAATCGCCTCATGCCCTGGCATCTGATGCCAATAGAGTCGAATTACTCCAAGGTCTATTTGATCTGTACCAACTGTATTTGCCTGCTGTCTAGCTCGCTTTCTAAAATTCTCAAAGTCATCCAACGTTCCACCATAAACCAGATAAATTGCTTGAAAATATTGCCCTTTGATAACAAAGGATGTCAAGTTATGTAAATCTTTTCTGATCTGTTTTCCCCTTGCGGCTACCGATTTAACTTCAATTACAACCAAATTGCCGCCCATATATCCAGGGCGATGAATTAGCAAATCTGGTTTGGTGTTACCCAGAGAAAGCTGACTTAAGATAGGATGACGAGCCTTGTCAACCTCTCCGCCCAGTGAATAATCAAAATCATCGCCAGTCGCCACCCTTAATTGATGATAGAGTTCATAACAATATACGCGTTCAAGATAGATTGGATTGTCCATGCCTGCCACTGGAAAGTGCATATATTGACTTGAAACGCAAGCTGTTGCGGTCTTGAAATTGTTCATGAACCTCTGATAAGACTGTTCGTGTATAGGTGTATGCATCATAAGGTTACTAATGGGTATTTACATTTCAATATACTTATCTGGAACCTGTTCCCAAGTCCTACATTTTCGGCTGACCGCACGCTTGAATGCACGAAAAAGTTCATAAGAATCAAAGCTCTCATCCGGCAAGACTTCATGCACTGCATCTTCCAACGCTCTACGCATGTCGGTGTCTAGATAATCTATGATGTCCTCAATCTTCACTTTTGCCATATGTTCTCCTTTCGTATGATTGAGCTGTTGTTACACTATTACTAATTGCGAGCTTGCTACTGTATTCAGGTGGCCTGACAGTAAAGTTAATCGATCCTTGCAACGAGCGCGGAGCGTGAGCGCAGCATATCCGCTATAACGATGGCCGGGCAGGCAAACAGCTTTGAGTATTAGGCAAGGGCACCGCTATTCACTGTGGACTGAACTCTGCAATGATGTTTCAATAATGTCTATGAAAAACTGTTGTATATCTGTCCTCAGTTCGTAATCGAAGATGTGAATTCCTCTTTCTGCCCATTGTATATCATTATAAAAATCATTCTCATTTCTAAGTCCAAAAGGTTGCACAATGCGTGAGGATATTCCGCGAGTTCCAATGATCTTTCTTGGATCCACAATTGCGCTTATTTTTAGGAAGCACCCTATCCAACGACCATAGAGGTCATCATCTCCATCGCGAACGAGTAATATATTAGCACTTATGCTGTTTTCAACTTCTAAGCAACCACCACCTATCAATAGTCCACCCTTGATCCGCAGATTGGTTTCGCGACGTGGAAAAAATGAAAACGTGATCCGCCCGCCAGTTGGAAGGATATAACGAAAATCACTTGGCCCAACATCATATTTCTTGACCTTGCCATGCTGATATTGTATGTTAAACTGCTCCACCACACCATCAAATATACTAGTTAATTGTTTACACGAATATTGATACAACTCATTTTTTCGGGTTTCTTTTTCTGCTAACTGTTGTTCCTCGAGTCGCGCTACTTCCAATTCTTGCTGACGATTAATTGCGATTTCAAGTGCATTGGTTAGTGGATTGGGATGGACAGGGGAATCTTCGTTCGAACTAAGAATTGTGAGCACTTCTTCCCAATCAGGTCTATCTTGGGGCCGCTTGTTGACCATGCGTGATGCCAGCTGGGCTATTGTAGTGGTCACATCAGGCCTCATCTTTCGAATATCTGGGCAAACAGAGAAAAGATGTGCTTTTCGCCATTCCCGCCAATCATGTTCATCGGAAACAAATTGTAGTAGCGGATGATTAAGCATCAGAATTTGATAGTAGACTATCCCAACAGAATATATATCCAACTTGAACGTATTGGTTTGACTCTCCCATCCTTCTGGTGCCATATAGGCAATATGTTGAGCGCCTTTGAATGTATGAGTCCGAGTCTGCTCATCAATAACTTTGGAGATACCAAAATCACTGATTTTCAGGCGAGTACCATCAATCAAGATGTTATCAGGCTTTATATCACGGTGGATGAGTCGTTCGTTGACCGCTCTTGCGCCTTGTGCAATGTCAATCATCATCTCACGAGCACGTGACATGGGAATAAGGGAATTTGCGTTTTGTTGAGCGCAAAGTAGCCCTCCTAACGTGCCGCCGGAAATAAATTCCATTACGAGATATGGGCCGATCGACGATGAACCTGTGTTCACATGGAGAACTTGCACAACGTTTGGATGGACAATCTGGCTCGCGACTTGAATTTCGTTGGCTAACGCTATCTGAGCATTAGGGTTTCGTAGAGCATTTATTGGAAGTAATTTGATAGCAATAACGCGTCCCGAGCTGGTGCCGATTGCAAGATATACCTCACCAAAGAAACCATGCCCCAGATAATCAGTGAGCCGGAATTGTTCGCCCGAAGGGCCGATAATTTCAACTCCAATTCTTGACCCTGTCATATTCTTTCCTTACTAAGTTGGTTTCCAACTCATCGTACTATATTGTGAAGATAACATGGCTGCCTGACTATTATTTATACGGACGCTTACTATACTGCATATTCGAAGTATAGGATAACAGAATAGCTTAGGCACAGCAGAGACAAATGAAAGACTTTATTCTATTATCGCTCCAATTCTTAATAATCGCGACAGTACCTGTAGCGGTGAAAGCTACAATCGCTTGGAGCTGGTACTCGCTAGCAATAATGGGAAGAACTACTATGTGAATCTCAACTTGAACAGTTTCTTTAGGACGACCTCCACCGTATTTCGGAAATCTGTGATCTCGTGATCACTTAATAATACAGAGGCACGACGATGAATCAACTGGCACCTAGCATGGTAGTAATGCTCTATCTTTTTCCAGTTTATTTTTGAAATAGTTACGTATTTTTTGATCTCGTTATGAACCTGTGTCCGATCTTGAAACAGCGTCAGAAGCCTCTGTTCATTATACGGGGCACCAGACTCGTTGACTAGATATTCTTTGAATGCAATTTCTAGGGTACTATCTAGTAGAATGAGGGCAATGCGATTCTTCTGTTCTAGCTTATGCTTTAGTATCCAATCGACGGCGATGATGCTTTCGTAGAGACCAATAGTCCAAGGTTTGTCCTTAGATACCTCCCTATTCCATTGTGGTACTTTTCGTCCAAAGCGAGGGTTTGCATCTGGTAAAGGGGGCAAATAAGAGGTGTTGACAGACGGAAAGTCATTTACTGCTACAGATGTATAACTACCTGCCTTGTATTTGAATACATTCTCGGGCCACCCACCTTCATATTTGCTTAGTCTTCTTGACAGCGATGTATAGTCTTTTACGACTTGCATGAGCCAACCACGCAAGGCTAGAAAGATCTCGTGAGAGGGATTAATGTCGGACTTGCTACTATTCCATGGCATAAATTTCGCTGGGCCAGTTATTGAAACAATTACCCTGGCTAAAGAAATGTCAGCATGAGGTTTTCCGGCTAATCCGGTGCCAAAACCCACATCTATGGTTTTAATCGCTCTTGCGACGAGGCGGTCGTTGCAATAGAAATAGACACCATATTCGCCACCTGCTGGACTCGATTGCGTAGTTAGCCCGGCGATAGCTTCTATGTGAACTTCGTTACCATCCTGTGTTCTTATTACTCCAATATAGATTCGGGGTTCATACGAGGGTGGGAATGCCCAATCGTTGAAGGTGAGGGGCAGTATTGGTATACCATTGATTGAAATGATGATGCGTCCGCGATGGAGAAATCTAGCGTAGGTTGCACCTAAATGCAGCCTAAGCTGAGAGACTGTATCGTTAGTTATTGTTCTTCTAAGTTTGAGGAGTTCGATCTCTGTATTACCTTGCTCAATCGGAACGACTTTATATATTGGTAGTTCCCAATCGGGACTTTGTCGAATCCACGAGTCATCGAACTCCAGCTGAAATGTGTCATCTCCACACCTGGTTATGATTTTAACCTCTTGTGCGAGAGCAACAACTGCTCTCTTAGTGCCGACACCGAAGATCCCGATTATTTCTTGTGTTTCGATATTGCCTGTTTGTCCTGGGGCAACTATGAGTGGAAGGTTGGATTCGCTGACACCACCAGCGTTGTCACGCACGTTTATTCTCTGTTGGTTAATATCTAACGTGACATCAATAGATAAATCCTTGCTACAACCTTCTATCACCCATATATCAAGCGCATTATCTATCAGCTCGCAGATAGCCTTATTTACATCATAATCGGCTATGATGGAAAGATAAAGCCGTTTTGATGGAGTAGCATCCACAGTACCAGCAGGTTCTTTCATGGTACAACTTCTTTCGATACGATCGCTACAAATATCATTGCCAGCTAACTATTAAACTAAGAGACTCTAGATATACTGTAAATTCGCAATATAAAATAGCGATTTTGATTTACTATACTGTATAGTTACTGGCGATCAAATTAATTCCGTCCAAATAGTGCCTATTAACATAATAATTATATACCCACCTTATATTGGGGGTTATCCTTTGCCCGGCCAGTTTCACCCAAACCCAAAAACTTCTCGATCAACTGCACCAAGCCATCCGTATCTAGCTCTATTCATAGCCACCGAAAAAACGTATGCCCGATGGGCAAAGCGATACATTCTTTACAAGCGTCACAGGGCAGAAATGGGCACAAAGAAGATCGATGACTTCCTCAGTTTACACCGAGGTTCTCATTCTCGGTCCTTAGGTAGTGTGCAGCCTGCCTGATGAGTGATCACCAACCTGTTTGCCAGAGGTAGACCCTTCTTTTGCTCATTGAGTCTCACAGAACAATCAGTATGGGCCGCACGTAAAGGTGATTCGAGGTTTTTAACAGGTCAAAGGTGACAGGCTTAACATTTACATCTACAAGGGTGACAAACTTTTATAGTTTGATACTGCTGCACATCCAAATGTCCTATTACACCTCAATCGGCGCTTTGGGTACGTAAGATTGACACAGATTGGCTCAGTAGCCTTCAGATATATTGACCACCGTGCATCTGGCTTACGATTGGATGTCAGTCCTTAAGCAGGTGGATGGAATGGATTAGATCTTCTGCCTGTATACAGATAATTTCGGCACGGACTCTCTGCTCGATATAGGAACAATCGTGGTGACCGCGCAGGTGTGGATCTTCCCGTTAGTAGGTAGGGTAGGGCTTCGGCGTTTGGATGTGCAGCAGCTTATCGTACTAGCGTAGACTACCTAGCTCTCAGCAGATTATCTCGCACCGTCTTCTTGATGGTCTTCACCGTCACACACCGACTGGAGCACACCATCTGGAGGTACCGTTATAGATCATCCCTGATGAATGGTTCGTGTGTCTTTCTGAAACCAAGGGCGGTATTGAGCGAAAGCTGACACCCTTAGGGCGCACTATCATGCTACGGTAACGGATCTTGCCAACAAAGTAGGGATTGCAGAGTATGTCCCGTACCGAGTCCATGTTGAACGAGCAGCCTTTAACGGTGATATATCCTAGCTCGTTCAATCAGGCAGTGATCTGAGTATCCGAATACAATTCGGTAGAGTAGTGATAGAACAATGCCAACAACCGACGGGTTCGGGATCGGGATCAATCGTATGGTTATTATGCTGACTGACAGTCGCAGCATCCGTGGCGTCATCGCTTTAATAATGATCAGCCGAGAAGGTGGAGGGATAGCATAGTTTCGCCGGTTGGGCAATATATTTCTTTATTCCCCAGCATCTGGTCAATTAGCTCAATAGGTGGAGCTTGTGACTCTTAATTGCTTTTGAATAACACAAATTTAGAATTATGGCGACTTTGAAACATATTCATTATTGAAGAATAAAATAATGTTCCATTAGAATGCAAAATAGAATAGGAAGACTTCTTTCCGACCTGCCATATTGTAATTTCTGGAATGGGCTAAAAAACCGAAATTAATTTACACTCAGACGAATATATGCCTTTATAAGAGATAAAACATGTTATAATATAAAACATACTTCGTTCAGTGAATAAATAATGAAATCTTCTCTCCTCGGAAATCGCGATTTGATACGGGCTATGAATCGCTCAATTATTTTAAATGAAATCAAGACATATGGCCCAATCGCCCGGGCGGAAGTAGCCCGCCGGATCGGTCTTAGCCCATCTACAGTTACTGGAATCACCGCTGAGCTGATTAATAAGGATCTTGTTTTCGAGAAGGATATGGGGGATTCATCGGGTGGGAGACGACCAATCTTACTAGCAATTAACCCATCGGGTGGGTATGTGATTGGAATTAAGCTAACAGAAACACAAGCCATAGGCGCACTAACAGACCTCGAAGCAACTGTGATTGTGAAAAGAACGGATAATTTGCACGAACACAATCCTGAGATGGTTGTCGAGCAATTGTCGTTCCTCGTTTCTAAGCTACTCCAAATGGCAGGGTTGCCTAAGAAAAAATTGTTAGGAGTAGGGGTCGGATTGGCTGGAATCGTTGACTCCGAGCAGGGTACATTGAGACAATCGCCCTTCTTTGGCTGGCGTGATTTGCCATTAGGTGAGATGTTGCAAAAGCGGGTACGTGTGCCCGTATATGTCGACAACGATGTTAATACACTAACTTTAGCTGAAATGTGGTTTGGGGGGGGGCAAGGAATAGATTCCTTTCTCATTGTGACCGTTGGCCGCGGTATTGGCTTAGGGATTGTTGTTAATGGGCAGTTTTATCGCGGGGTCAAAGGCGGGGCTGGATAGTTAGGGCACACAGTCATTGACCCTGGAGGACCGGCTTGTGAATGCGGTAAAAGAGGATGTTTAGAAACTTATGTGGGCGATCCAGGAATTTTACGCATGGCAGAAGAAGCAGTAAATAGGGGAGAGATTACTGGGCCAATAACCAGTATGAGCGATTTGCTCACCAAGGCGCAAGCCAACGAAGTGGGTGCATGTGCAATATTTGCGCATGCAGGTGATATCCTCGGGCAAGGGATTGCCAATCTATTAAATATATTCAACCCCCAAAAAATCATCATCAGCGGGGAGGGAACACGCGCTGGCAATTTGCTTTTCGACCCCATGCGTAAGTCGATTACTCTTAATGTAATGCCAGGCTTGGCCAAAGATACGACCATTCAAATTGATGCATGGGGTGATGATGCTTGGGCTCGGGGAGCGGCCAGCCTTGTGTTGCGTCAATTATTTTTGTCCCCTATACACAGAGAGGCGGTTAGAGAGGTTGCGGTGATAACCCAGTAAGTAATTTTTTTTGTTCTTAGTTAGTTTATTCACAGAATAAACTTAGAAAGAGGAGGCGCCTATCAAAAAAAATACTACATGCTCCCTCGATAAGCTCAAATAGCTTCCTTTCCTTTCTTTCCCTATTTTCTGAAGGAGAAAACCATGAAAACCCGTTTTAATTTAGTTATTGTACTTAGTGCCTTACTTGCACTAAGTGTGATTTTGGCATCTTGCGCCCCTACTGCTACGCCCACTGTAGCACCCGTCACAACAGAAGCTGCTACCCAACCTGCGACAGCAGTACTTGTCGCGACCAAAGCCCCTACCCAACCAGCGACACAACCGCCAACTGAGGTTCCCACTGTTGCGCCTCCAGTGACAATCACCTTCTGGCATGCTTATAATGCTGACACAGAAGGTAAATACTTGGATGAAACGATCATCCCGGCTTTTGAAGCCAGCCACCCAAACATTAAAGTAGAAGCAGTAAATGTGCCTTGGGATCCATTCCGCCGTAAACTTCTGATTGCCCTTTCGGGTGGAACTGCTCCCGACCTCGCACGTGTGGATATTGCTTGGACAACAGAGCTGGCTGACACTGGTGCACTTGCCAACTTGGAAGATCTAATTCCTGAATTCGCCACTTACAAAGACACCTTCTTGCCTGGACCTCTTTCAACTAACCTGTATCAAGGAAAGTATTATGGTTTGCCATTGGACACAAATACACGCGTCTTGGCGTATAACAAGGCAGTATTTGCTGCTGCGGGCATTCAAGATCCTCCCAAAACAATCGATGATATGCTTGCGGATTGTGCAAAGATCAAAGCACTTGGAACTGGTACATATTGCTTTGCAGATGGTGGTACATACGGATGGGCAGTCCTTCCTTGGATCTGGGAATTCGGTGGAGCTGTGACTGACCCTGCTATAACCACTTCCACGGGTTATTACAATAGCCCTGAGACAGCCGCCGCTTATAAATTCCTAAAAGATGGCATCGACAATGGATACTTCCACCCCGGCATGGCAGGCGGTGGTGTAGACCAATGGGGTGGTCTAGGTAAAGGACAAATCGCTATGATCCTCGAGGGCCCGTGGTTCCCAACCGCTTTCGGCCAGCAATTCCCTGACGTTCAATTCGGTCTGACTTCTGTTCCAGCCGGCACGGATGGTTCGATTTCAGTCGTTGGTGGTGAGGATATCGTACTATTCAAGCAGAGTATACACAAAGCAGAGGCGTTGGAGTTTATGCAGTATATGCTATCCGAGGAAGTCCAGCTACAAATGCTGTCGGTTGGTCAAGTCCCTGTTTTAAAGAGTGCGATAGACTCTGATACAGTAAAGAACCATCCATACATTGGCATTTTCCTTGACCAGCTTAAGACAGCTAAAGCCCGAACACCACACCCCAATTGGAATAAGATTGAAACAATCATGAGTAATACTGGGACAGCAATTCTCAGTGGTCAAGTAGACATCCAAACTGGCTTGGATGAGGCGGTTGTAGAAATTGACAAGTTACTTCCAATCCAACCATAAGTGTAATATTAAGGGGAGGCTTTGAGTTTACCGGAGCCTCCCGTTAGTTCTTTCGTGATAATATCCATTAGGTAGAAATTTGCCCCTCTGGAGTTTTTCATGGATATTGGATTTAAGGCTCAGAGAAAAATATTGCCCTTCATTTTTCTCTTTCCAGCGCTAGTCTTTTTTGTTGTTTTCCAGGTTTAT
>Ga0153916_10001812_pt1 | contig 15514 bp, 22 predicted proteins | sample Opewatmetagenome_FD_109642 | JGI IMG/M metagenome (GOLD analysis project Ga0153916, IMG submission 109642) | Freshwater wetland microbial communities from Ohio, USA - Open water 3 Core 3 Depth 4 metaG | ecosystem: Environmental > Aquatic > Freshwater > Wetlands | place: USA: Ohio, Lake Erie...
GAGCAGGTATATGGGAACGAAAACGCTTATCAGGGATATCGCAAAGGTCTCGATAACCTGGTTGAAGTATATCTCATGCAGGTCGTCCTTGAGCCTGGCCACATGGAAGAGGTTCTTGAGCTCCCTGTACATGATTCCCGACCTTATGAACTTGAAGCAGAAGGCGGAATTAAGTTAGAAGGCGACCGTTGTCGCCTTCATTCCAGAATCCGCCTTCAAACATATTTATTTCTTGGTCAAAGCGGCTTAAATTGGGTTTTCAGAAATCGCGTAATGGCTTGAAGGCGGCCGAGCCGCCTTCTGTCCAGAATTATTTTTCTATGATTTCCACTTTCGCGCTTATGGCTGTCCCGGGGAGGCCTTTCGTGAATCTTGCACGCACGACTCCGTTGTTCCCGTGAGTGCCTGCTATCTTTCCGAAAATCTGCTTCTTCGCTGGGCTGGACCATATCACGCGCTTGCCTATGTACCTGGAGGCCAGTTCCCTCGAATCCACGCCTTCTATCTCCAGAAGCAGCTGGTTCCCGTGCATGGTGTGGATGCCTCTCCTGTAGCTGAGGACTGTTGCTTTCATAGGTAAGAGATTGGCAGGATAGGTTTAAATAGTTGCTCCGGGCGGTGGATGGGTAAGGGGCTAATTGTCAGGGAAATCTGGAAAGCATGCGCTTACCACTGCCATCATGGCTTCTTCGGTAAGCGCATGGTCCTCTTTCTCAGTCACGATATAAAGGGGTTTACGCATGCTGTCCACAAGGAGGTAAACCCTTTTCCTTCCCATATCGCCTATTTTCATGTCGCAGATTCCTGCGAAAACCAGCCTCCCTATCTTCTGGCCTGAATAAAGCATATGCATATTTGGCGAAAAGTTTTAAGAAAGGATAAATCCTAATTTTAACCCGCCCTCCCAATAATATACCATGGCGTTCTGGAAGGACTTTGACGAGATAGTCACGGCTGAGATGGCCTCCACTGCAGGAGGGCTCGCGGCCGGGACCATGCTGGCCTTCATCACGAACCAGATAGAGCTGATACCAGCGCTGCTGATTTTCCTGCCGGGGTTCCTGGAGATGAGGGGGAACATAAGCGGCTCGCTCTCGGCGCGGCTGAGCTCGGCGCTCTTCCTTGGGGCCACGAAGCCCAAAGTCCGTAAGAATCGTATACTCAGGGGGAACGTGGCGGCCGCGATGCTCCTTGTGGTCGTCGTGAGCATAATCCTGGGAGTGGTCGCGTTCTTCGCGAACGCCGTGTTCTTCGGGGTAGTTGACTACAGGATAATAGCCATAGCGCTCATCGCGGGCATACTCTCGAACGTGGTGGAGGTCCCCATAGCCGTGCTCACCACGTTCTGGCTGTTCAGGCACGGCCATGACCCTAACAATATCATGGGGCCGTATGTGACTACAACAGGTGACATAACCAGCATAATCTCGGTCTTCATAGCCATAGTGATAATATGAGCAGGAAGAAGCTCCTCCAGAGGGTGACGAAGGTAAGGAGGCACGAGCACCATCCCATACTGCACCACGTGCACAGGAAGTACGGGATATCGCGAAAAACACTGTTCTACATGAAGGAGTACGGCCCCCACTCGCACATAGCGCACGTGATAGTGAGGGAGAGCCTGAAGATCCTGATAATGGCCTCCGTGATAAGCTCAATAGGCGGGATAAGCCTGCAGTTCATGGAGGGCAAGCTGCTCGCCATAATCCCCCTGCTCATACTCATCCCGGCCATGAACAACATGGTGGGGGATTTCGGGTGCATAGTGTCCTCCAAGTTCACCACCATGCTCTATATGGGGAAGGTCGGAGGGAAGTGGTGGAAGTCCAGGCACCTGCACAGGCTCTTCCTCGTGATACTCATAAGCTCCTTCATCATGTCCGTGTTCATAGGGGTGGCCGCGTCCGTGATAGGGTACTGGAGCGGTTCCTTCCTCACCTTTGGCATGTTCCTGAAGATACTCGCGATAGCGGTCCTTTCGAACCTCATACTCGTGGGCGTGATATTCTGCGTCTCCATAATAGGCGGGCTGGGGATATACAGGAAGAGGGAGGACCCGAACAATTTCCTGATACCCATCGCCACGAGCGTGGCGGACCTGCTCAACCTCGTGATTTTCGCTATCCTTGTGGGGATGTTCTTCTGAGTTCGGATATTTTCTCTGGAAGATTATCAATCCCCGAGAATTCTTTTGTGACAATCGACGTTATTTTGGTTTTAAGCTCCCGCTTTATGTGAGGATAAGCCATTTCCTTTTCTCCGCCAATGCTTTCACAGTCATCTTCTATCAAAACATCCGGCATAATCCTTTCCACAATGTCCTTGTACTTTTCTCTTTTTTGGCGAAAGAGAACATTGCCTTCTGGAAATCCATGTTTTCTTAAGACGATTTTGTCTTTCTCAACATCATCAGCATTTTCATGAGAGCTCAGATACAGAATTTCTGCGCCTTGTTTTTTCCATACCTGGAGTTTTTTGACAGCATTGCCGATTGGGACATAAGAGGCGTAATCCTTTACGGATTTTTCGCCTTCAATAACTTGCTTCACTATTTCCTTCCTGGCATGACCCAGTGCATTCCTATGCATAATTGTTGTACCATGAAGGAAAACCAATATCCTCATAACGTCATCAAATCTCGCCCTTCATCCTCAGGTAGTCCTCCGGCTTCCACTTCCATGAGCGGGCGCTCTGCATCATGGAGTCTATCAGGATCTTCTGCTGGCCGGACCAGTCCCTGTCGGGATGGGTCCTCACGTACTCGGCCCAGAGCCTTACGAACTTCATTCTCTCTCGCGCGTTGGCTTTCCTGTCGAATTTCATGCTATCATCTTCCTGTAGTTTTCTATCTTTCTCTTGTCTATAAAATCCTTAAAAACGTTTTCAAGGTGCCTGGCATCCTCCAAGTCCTTATCGGATTTCAGCACATGTCTCTTGAAGGCTATCTGCTGCTCTATTTGCGATATTATGAGCTTCCCGAAGGGCATTAGAACGGTCAGGTTTTCCCTGAGGGTCTCGTTGTCCAGAGGGGTTTTGGCGAACTTCAATTCTATGTTGGGTATCACCTGGCCTTTCTTTGCGAACCTGACCGCTGTTTTCTCCGAGAGCTGCTCGTATATGTCATCAAGCTCGTCCGCATTAAGGCAGTAAAAGCCGCTCTTTTTCAGCTCTGAATGCATGGCCCCGAATTTTGCTTTGTCCATCCTTTCTATTATCACGTCTATGTCCTCCGTCCCCCTTGTCCTCCCGAAAAGTATGGAAACGTAGCCGCTGATTATCACGTATTTCGTGTGCTTCTCCAGGATTCTTATGAAATCCATGAGGAAGCTGTCCAGCTCGGTCTTCACCTTGTCCAGCTTTATCGTGCGCTTGCCTGTGAACTGCATAATATCGCCTATGTATACTTGTATTGCTGCTTAATAATGCGGCTTAGATGCTATTTTTTCTGAACTCCGCGTCCACCACGACGTGGAAGACCCACGGGGCGTACTGCTTCACAACCCTTTTCTCCATCCTGATGGGGTAGAAGCCCTGCTTCCGGGAGTACTCCCTCAGTATCTTCTCGGACTTCTCCCAGAGCTCCTCTCTCTTGAAGGTGTCGTGGTAATGGATTATGCCGTCCGGTTTCAGGAACGAGAAAGCGGCTGGGAGGAATTTCTCAGTCCCGGGGAAGTAGCCCATGACCACCCTGTCGGCCTTCTCGGGAATCTTCACTTTCCTGCAGTCCCCAAGGATCGGGATTATCTTCCCTTCAAGCTTGTTGAGCTTTATGTTCTCCTTCAGGAACCTGAAAGAGTCGGGGTTCAGCTCTATGGAATATATTATCTTCGCAGGGGAGGATTTGCCGAGAGGGAGGGAGAAATAGCCTATCCCCGCGAACATGTCAACTATGGTTTCCCCGGGCTTCACAAGTTTGGGGATCCGCCCCCTTTCCAGGAGGTTGCCTTTGGAGAACATCACCTTCTGGACATCCAGCTTGTACAGGCAGCCGTTCTCCCTGTACACAGTCATGGGATTCCTCTTGCCCGCCACGTACACCACCTTCGGTATGCGCAGGCCGCCTGACACGCGGCCCGTGTGCATGTACACGGACTTTATCCTGGGAACTGTCCTGAGAATATGCTTCGCTTTGGCCAGGGCCTCCTCTCTGGATAGCTCCTGGTTGAGTATGACGACCCTGCCCAGCTGGAATCCCGGCATGCTTAATTAAGAAAAGATTGCGATAAAAGGCTTTGCCTTACTGCTCTTCGGCTATGAGCCCATTTGCTATGCTTTCTGTCTCCTCTTTCTTGCTTGAAGGGGCTTTTTGCTCCTTCTTTCCTGAATCCTTTTCTTCGGTCGCTGCCTCTTTCCTCCGAGCGGATTCCTCGCTTGAAGGCGTCTCGGACGCCTTCCTTCTCAATCGCTGTCGCAGACCAACCTTCCTCTTGCTTTGCTTTTTGCCTCTTTCCTTCTCGTCAAGCATGCTCGCCAGCACCTTCCCTTCCTCGCCTGTCCTGACCTTTATCTTTATCCTGGCCTGGTTGTTGTGGAGGCCTCCCTTCCAGAGGGACTCGTTGAGCTGCTGGGAGATTGAGACGTTGGATGGCTCCGTGCGCATGTGCCTTGCAAGGAAGGCCCTTATCTCGCGCACGGAGCGGTTCTTCCGCATGTTCTTCGCGGATTTCCTGGACTGGTGCCTGAGCGGGATTATCATGACCTTCTCCTCCTGCTTGGAGGCATGCTCCTTCTTTTCCGTCTTCGGTTTCTCAGCCATTAATATCCTTCCCTGTTGATTTTATCCAGAAACTGTTTTTTGTGGGTGTTGTAACAGTCATCCCTTATTGAATCAAATGCCATTTCTTTGCTTGTGTAAATATTGCCCACGCGGTCTTTTATCAGTCCGTCAACGTCAAAGTATTTCCTTATTATCTTATCCAATTCTCCCTTGTTTGCTCTTATTATGTCTAAACACTGTGCTTCCCCGTAGCATTTTTCTCCCAAGATTGAGAATTCCGCGGTTCCCGTATGCAACATCTTGGGTTCCTGGTTTGAATATTCCCTCATTATCTCTTCCCGCACCTGTTTCGCTGTCTTCGGTTTTCCCATAAAGCATCAAAAATCCCCCTAAATCTTGAGCTTGTCCTTTCTCCAGTTCCGCGTGCGCACGCGGATTCTTCTGGAGCGGGCCCTCTTCAGGCTGAATTTGCGTATGTCCGCCCACCTGGGGGCTGACCTTTTCTTGCCTGCTGCTGCCATCTTGAGCTTCTTCCCGAGGGGCTTGTTCCTGCTCATAGAATCACTATTAGAATGTTGTTTAATGTATATAAGCTTTGTTCGGGCTCATTTGCGCCTGATGTTGAAGCCGGGTCTGCTGCCCGAGGATAGGACGCGCAAGACCTCCTTCATCTGCTCGTCGGTTATCCTGCCATGGAGCTTGCCAGACTGGTATATCTGGAGGAGGTAGAGGTCGGCCTGGTTCGCCAGCTCCGGGTTCGCCACCCTCACCCTGGACAGCCTCTCATAGGCCTCCTTGGAGAGGATGGTGGCCAGGACCTTCTTCTTCATCTCCTCTATCTGCCTCATCTTCTGCAGGTCATTGGGGTCTATCCCGCCGTTCATAATCATCACTTTGGAACCTTAAAGGCCTTTCCGTGGCCGGGAATCACGTAGTCCGCTATTCTAAGGATTCTTTTTCTGGATTCCATGAGCTTCTTCATGTCCACTTCCTCCGGATGGGCGGAATCCTCTTTCCGTACGTCCGGGGCCTGCTTCTCCCCGTCAGTCCACCAGAAAACATCGCCTGCTATCACATACGTGCCTTTCGGGGTCGGCACAACCAGTGAGCAGTGCTCCCTGCAATGCCCGGGCGTCTGGATTATCTCAAGGTCTGTCCCGGGGATTCGGTTGTTATGCTCTTCCTGCCTGTCGCTCTCGTAAATTTCCTCCGCGGTCAGGACCTTTGCTCTCTCAAAAATCCCGGAAAGCAGGGCGTGATCCGTGTGGCCGTGCGTGAGCAGGACAAAGTCAATGTCCTCCTTTTTCAGGCCTTCGTTCATGAGCGCGCTCATAAGCTTCTTGCGGCTGCAGCCGGGGTCCACGACTATTTTCTTGCCGTTTGATTTCACCAGAGTTGCGGCTGAACTGGCAATCCAGCCGTTCCCGGTTTCACGGGCATACCCCTCTACAAGGACCGCAATCTCGTTCATGGTTCTCACGTGCCCTCTTCCCAGCTCTCAAGGTATTTCTTCTGTTCCGGGTTCAGGGAATCTATCCTTATCCCGGCTGCCTCGAGCGCGAGCTGGGCCACCCTGGAATCTATATCTTTGGGGACGTTATACACCCTGGGCTCTAGCTTCCCTTTGTTCTCCTTGAGGTATCTCGCGCACAGGGCCTGGTTCGAGAAGGACATCTGCATCACTTCCGGAGGGTGGCCTTCCGCTGCTGCGAGGTTCACGAGACGGCCTTCTCCAAGCAGGTAGAGCTTCTTCCCGGACTTGAGCTTATACTCCTCGACGTTGGGCCGGACTGTCCTCTTCCCAGAGCTCAGGGATTCCAGGTCCTTTATGTTTATCTCCACGTTGAAGTGGCCTGAGTTCGCGAGAATCGCGCCGGGCTTCATGGACTGGAAATGCTCTTTCCGTATGAGGTCCTTGTCCCCGGAAGCGGTCACGAATATGTCTCCCACTTTTGCTGCCTCTCCCATAGCCATCACCTGGAAGCCGTCCATGTATGCCTCCAGCGCGCGGACAGGGTCCACTTCAGTCACTATCACCTTGCAGCCCATGCCCTTCGCGCGGCTGGCTATCCCCCTTCCGCACCAGCCGTATCCTCCCACAACGAAATTCTTCCCGGCAAGCAGTACAGAGGAGGCGCGCACAATCCCGTCTATGGTGGACTGGCCCGTCCCGTACCTGTTGTCAAAGAGGTGCTTCGTGTAGGCGTCATTCACGGATATCACAGGGTATTTCAGCGCCTTGTCCTTCTCCATGGAGCGGAAGCGTATCACGCCCGTTGTGGTCTCTTCTGTGCCTCCGATTATGTTCTTGAGGAGGTCGGGACGCTTGGAATGTATGGTGGCTACCAGGTCTCCCCCGTCGTCCATGGTTATGTTCGGTTTCAGGTCAAGCACCTGGTTCAGGCACCAGTAATATTCATCGTTATTCACGCCCCTCCACGCGAATGTGTTTATACCATCCTCTGCAAGGGCGGCTGCAATGTCGTCCTGCGTGCTGAGCGGGTTGGAGCCGCACAGCCCCACGACCGCACCCCCGTCCTTCAGGGTGCGCATGAGCACTGCAGTCTCCTTAGTGACGTGCAGGCAGGCCGCTATGGTCAGGCCTTTCAGCGGCTTCTCTTTCGCGAACTGCTCCCTTATCCTCATGAGCGCGGGCATGTGGCTCTCAGCCCACTCTATCTTCATGCGGCCTTCTCCGGCCAGTTTCGCGTCCTTCACTTTGCTCATCAAAAATCTCCTCCTTGAAAAATGATTCTTAATGATGTGTTTAATGGCTTAAATATCTGAAATCAGAAGCAGGTTATCTTCTTTATCTCCTGATAACGCTTTTCTATGTCCTCAGGGGTGGTCCTGGCCAGCTTCCTGAGGCCGAAGTCCTCCACTGTGAAGGACGCGACCACGGCCGCGTATATCATGGCCTTCCTCAGGTTGAGCTCTGTCACTTTACCCTGAGTGGAGAGCCAACCCATCAGGGCGCCTGCATATGAGTCTCCCGCTCCCGTGGGGTCTATAAGCGTCTCGAGTGGGTAGCTGGGAGCCACGAAATACACGCTGTCCGAGAACAGGAGCGAGCCGTGCTCGCCCTTCTTGATTATCACATAGCTGGGGCCGAGCTTGAGGGCCTCCTTCGCGGCTTTCTGCAGATTGGGTGTGTCAAAGAGGTGCCTGGCCTCCCATTCATTCAACAGGAGCACTGTTGTGTGCTTTATCGCTTCCAGGAGGCTCTTGCGGTCCTTCTCTATCCAGAAGTCCTTGGTGTCCAGCACCACGAACTCGGGGCTCTCGAGCTGCTTCGTCACCTGGACCTGGAGCCTGGGCTCTATGGAGCCTATGAAAACGAAACGGGACTTCCTGTACTCCTCGGGGATGACGGGATTGAAGCTCCCGAAGCAATTGAGCTCGGTCTTGGTGGTGTGGGCCTCGTTCATGTCATATTCATAATATCCGTGCCACTGCAGGGTCTTTCCCATCACTATCTGCAGGCCTCTCGTGTCTATGTTCCTCTGCGTGAGCAGGTCAAGCTGCTTCTTCGCGTCCAGGCCCGCCACCGAGACTATGCCTGTCCTCGTGAAAAGGGAGGAGGCCAGGGCGAAGTTTATCGCGGTCCCGCCGAGCTCATTCTCCACGGAGCCGAAAGGGGTCTTTATGGAATCAAGGCCTGTGCTTCCTATTGCTATCACGTTGGGCATGAGAGTCACAATAGAATAAAGGGTTTGTATTATAAATTATTTCTTTATGGACTTCGCGACGCCGTCCAGGAACTTCTGGCCCTTCGGGGTTATTGAGCGGCCTTTTCCTTTCTCTGTCTTCACAAATCCGGCCTTCTCGTGCTGCTGGAGGATCTCCCTGATTATGCTTCCGGAAGCGCGCTTCTTGTGCTCGGGCTTGTGGCCGCGGTTCTTGCGGCCGCCGTACACCTTCCTGAGCTTGGACACGCCTATCCTCTGGTTGAGGTAGACCTTCCTTAGGATGGAGGCCGAGCGGATGAACCACCAGTTCGCCTGGGTGGGCGGCCTCTGCTTGTGCACGCCTGTCTTCACGAATGCGGCCCACGCTGGCGGCTCGAACTCGAGCATCTTCTCGAGCTGTTCGGCTGCCTTTGTCACAAGCTCCTGCGTGTTCACTTCGCGGATTGAGGCCATAATAATCACTAATAGGTGTACTACTGGATATATAAATGTTTAGAGCGGAGCCCGGTCACACGCTGTACGAGATGTAGCTGGAGCCGCTCTCCGATATGCTCTTTATTATCATGTAGAGGACTCCGCCGTCCACTATGAGGAACATGGATATGAGGGCGAGGCCTATCACCAGGCTTTTGCCCGTCTCCCTCAGGTCGCAGGCCTGGTTCTCGAACCCCGCCATGCACTTCACCTGCTCCTTCACCACGCTGTCGAATATTAGCAGTATGAAGAATACGGAAATGAAGATTATCACCATGCCGATCGTAATCAGGATTCTCATTTGCCAACGCCTTTCTTCGCATGATGCTTCAGCTCGAAGTCGGCTTTGCCGGCTTCTTTCGCATGTTCTTTTCGCGCCGGTATGGATGCCGCATCACGTGGCCGCACTCCAGGCAGGTGGTCACAACGGCCCGCTGCCTCGCGCTCGTGCGCACCCTGCAATTAATACTTGGCTTGAGGTACTTATAACATTTCCTGCAGTAGCGGCTTTTCAGCTCCGGAGGGAAGCGCACGTTGTAGCGCATGGCCGTCTTCCTTGCCAGGGAGACGTAGCGGTGGGAGCGTTCCGGATGGACAGAGAAATCCTTTTCAGCGAGGGAGAATAGCCTTGCTATGCGCTCCCTCGCTATGTCCTGCTGCCACTTGGGCTTGGCTGAATGCCTTCTTTGTTTAGAATGAGCCATTCAATCACACTCTCAATTGCTGGTTTGAAGGCGTCTTCGTGCATGAAGGTGACTCTTGTCACCTTCGGTCTTCAAGACGCCTTCTTTCTTTAAGTCAAATCTCGCCTGTGTCCGCTTGTGTGTCTATCACAGCGTCTGGAATCCTCTCGGGCCTCTTCTCTTCAGCCCTCTTCTCGAATCTGAGTATTATGCGGTTCTCGCGGCCCGAGATGGGCTCTATGTCCACCACCCCGCGTTCCTTGAGGTTCTTCACTAGCCTCGAGACCTTCGCCTTGGAGAAGTCGGACTCCCTGACTATTATCTTCTGGCCGGATTTCCCGCCGTGCCTGGCGAGTATGTCCACCACCTTCTTCTCATCCGAGTTCAGGACCGAGGTCACGACCTCGGCCGTTATCTTCCCTATTCCGTCGCCCCTCCTCACGTATATGGCGACCGCTATCATGGAGATTATCACTATCGCTGCTATGGAGACCACGAAAAGGTTGCTGAAGCCCGCGCTCATGCCGGCTATCGCATAGGAGACCGAGAACATCATGTCATCAGTCGCCGTGAGGTTCTCCCTCTGCCAGTACACCATTATGTTCTTCCCGTCAGAGAGTATCTTGCCATCCGCAGGCGCGTAGGACTGGTTGGCCGGCTCCTCAGAGAGCACGCTGCTCCTGGGTATCTTTATCAGGATGAACGCCTCCTTTATCGGGAGGGATATGCCGTAGTCCGCGGAGAAGTTGTACCTGCCCTGGAAAGTGCCCGCGCTTGCCACGGTGTTGAAGGTGAGGGTGAGGAGGTTCTTCGCGTCCGTCATGCCCGCCATGCTGCACGCTATCCTGCTCTTCCCCGCCTCTTCCGCGAGCGTGCACGAGGCTGAGTCGAAGCTGGAGCTTGAGGTGAGGTTGTATGCGGGGTAATGGAGAATGAGCTCGGTGCTGTTCACGGGCTCCAAGAACTTTATGGTCAGGACTGTCTTGGCGTCCGCCTCCTCGTTTATGCTGGTCTCTATGCCGTAATATTCCAGTTCCGCAGCGTTGGCCTGGGCTGAAACAATCGCGAATGTCAAGATGAGCAGCAGGGCTGGGAGGAGGATTCTCCTGGACCTAGAACGGCTGGGTGATTGTTTCATGGTTAATTATTTCTTCCATGAGCTTAAAAGTGTTGCAGCTTTGCTTCGGATTGTTTCACCAAAAAAGAGGGCGCATGCTGCTGTTTGAAACAATCATTAAGCTGCGGATGGGGGTTTCCGCCACGTCAAGCAGATAAACGTTTGAAACAATTAATAAGAATCAGGGTTTGGATTGTCATAAGGTGAAGTTTCGTTTGAAGGTGTCCGCAGACGCCTTCTTTGAAAAGTCACGAGGAATGGATTGTCATAAGGTGAGCGGATGGAGAAGCTGATACCCAGGATAAGGGAGATAGCAAGCAAGATAGCGGAGACCGAGAACAGAAGGAGAGGGGTGGCCATGCTCCTGAGGGAGGCCACGCCGAAGCTGGGATTGTTCCACAGGGTGGAGCCCAGCGGCCTAAAGGACATCAAAGTTGTCGGGGTGGACGGGGGGATGGCGAAGAAGTCCCTCCACGGGATGGACTGCGTTCTCGTGAGGTCCGTGGGCGCGTGCTTCAGCTACCAGAACAGCAGGATGAAGGAGGTTTCATATCACCCGTCCAAGCTCCCGCCTATCCAGGCGGAGGTGACGGATGTGATGAGCGACATAGACTGGAACTATTACACCTCAATAGTCAGGGAGAGCTCGGAGGTCAGGACAGCAATAAGCTGCGTGGAGAAGTTCTCTCCAGCAGTCCTGCTCATGGACGGCTCCATCGTTCCCCACCATGCGGACAAGCCGGCCAGGCTCTCGCCCGCATACCAGGCATACAAGGCAATGGTTTCGGAGTACGGGAAGCTTTATGATTCATGCGCCTCTTCGGGGACAATGCTCGCGGGCATAATAGAGGATTCCAGGGCCGCGAGATTCTGTGATATTGCGAAAGGCCAGATATCCGCCTTCATAGGGGACGGGCCTGCGGAGCCGGTCCGCGAGCTGCTGTGCAGGACCCGTGATACGAATCTTCTCTTCTGGGCCCTCCAGAAGGGGGAGAGGACGCTCCCCTTCGGATACTGCGAGGACCCGAAGGAGCACCCCATACTCAGGGACTTTGACGAGAAATACAGCATGAGGCTGAACAGCTTCTACCTGAAGACAGCGGAGCTGGACAGGCCCATAAGGGTGGACTACATGAAGGACAGGGAGGGGATAGAGGATTCCCTGGCTTCCATACTGCTTGCCATATCAGGCCACCATTCCAGCTACGGCCTCCCCGCACCCATAATAGAGGCGGACAATGTGGCCAAGCTCTCGGACAGCGAGATGGAGAACTTCTACTTCCAGATTCTCGCGTTCGCGGGGAACCTCCCGAGCATCATGCAATTGAGAAGGGAAACACGGCCGTTCTGATTCTGGAGAGACGACTTGGTTAGATTGAATCAAGTCGTCATTCCTTCATCAGGAAGAAATCAAAAAAGAGAAAAGGAAGGGGCCGGCCGAAGCCAGACCCCAGCTTTCAATTGAATTGAATTTTAATCTATCTTTGCGTTCTACTGGTATGACAGCGTTCCTGCCATGACCCTAGCTGCCAGCGACCTTGTTCCTGCGCCGTTTATGCCAGCAACTATCAGAGCCTTCTTGCCTGAGCCGAATGCGTTCGATACTTCCTTTATCAGCCCGTTGGGGTACTTTGTTATGAAGCCGTTCGCGTCCGTGCTGCACGTTGTGCTCTCGCTGCTCAGCAATGTTGCGACAAGGGAGTTCGCGCATGGGCCGCCTATCAGGATAAGGTCTGCTGAAAGCGCTCCTGTGCTCACCTCATTGTCGAACTTCGCGACAGGGTTCTTTATCTTGACAGCCGCGTCATACGTGCCGGTTGTTCCTGTGGATGAGAACGTTGGGTTGGAACCTGCAGCGACCATTGCAGCTGACTGGTCGTCGGGGTATGTTATTGTCACAAGGCCCTGCGAATCGCTGTCGTACTTCACGTATGTCCCGTACCTGTCGTATGCCTCGCTTATTGACGGGTCTGTCTGCTGCGCGTAGAACCCGGATGCCGAGGCTGCCGTCATTGTGGGCTGCACTATCTTCATCTCCACGTTCGATCCAGTGCCGCCGTTCGTTATGGTAACCAGTATCGCATCCTTGACGTTCGCGTTGCTCAAGTCCTTGCCTTCCTCTTCGTATATGAGGATGGCCGGTGCCGCTGTCAGCGCTATGCCTGCGCCTCCTGTTATGTTTATTGCAGTCAACGTTGGGGTTGCGCCTGTCGTGAATGTGTATGAGAGCCTTCCTGCTGCTGATGTCGCCATGTTTCCGTTAAGCGTTGAGCTTGTGTTCCCTGGAAGCTCATATGTGTCGTTCGCCAGTGCGATAGACTTCACGAAGGTGACGTATTCTCCGCTCTTCAGCTTTATGAGCGGGAACAGCATCCTCTTGTCTCCGTCAACGCCTGAGCTTGCGCCGCTGCCCCATGTGAACTGGAACGTCCTGTCTGTGCTGCTCACGTTCTTCACGAAGTACTGCTGTCCGTCTATGTAGAACGGTGCTGAAGCCAGTCCTGACTCTGTCAGGTATATCCTTGCTGTGTCTTCTGAGAACACGTCCTGAAGCTCTATGTACGCGCTGGTTGAGCCGATGCTGCTTGCTGCCGTGTACTTCATTATGTGGCCGAACTCAGACTCCTGCGAAGGTGCGATCAGGATGTAGTCGTTGAATGCTACCGTCTCGCCTTCAAGCACGTGGTATTGCCTCGTGGAGGTGTCGTTCAGCTGCGCAATGAATGAGCCCGTTCCCGTGTACGCCCAGATTATGCTCTCCTCGTTGCCCCTGTAGTCAGTGAGCTTTATGTTCGCTCCTGTCGTTCCGGAGTTGTCTATTGTTATGGTGTCTGTCGCCCCTATGCTGAGGCCTCCGAAAGCCACCTTCAGCGCGTTGAACACCGGTTCAGTGAATGTCGATCCTGCTGCCACTGAATCCAGGCTGGAATCCTTGGATGTTATAGAGATGTCCAGCTTTGATATTCCCTGGCCGGCTGATCCCGTCATTGTGACAAGGGTCCCGTCTATGGTGTCCTCTGTCTGACCTGTCTTCACTGAAGCGCCCTGGTCAAGTGTGATCTTGGATGATCCCAGGCTGAGCTTCACCTGGCTCAGTTGCGTCTCCTTGCCGAAGAAATACACAGAGTCTATGTACACGTCAACGCCTGCCACTGTGTATGTGTTGCCCTCTGTCACTTCCTTGGATGTGCCGTCTATGGAGATGACAGCGACGCTCGTGCTTGAGACACCGATCACCTTCACCTTGTGTGTTATTCCGGATACAGACATGTCGGCTTCCGAGCCTTCTGATATCGTCTGGGTGTTCCCACCGCCTCCGAAAAGAACCAGCTTCGCTGCTGTTATTGAGTCTGATGTGCTCGTGCTTCCTATTGTGTAGGTCTTTCCGAAGAACTCTATCGTCTGGCCCCTGACGTCTGTGTTTGACAGGTTAAGCACCTTGTTGAACACGATTGACATGTTGAACAACGGGTACGTCGTGTTCGTTCCTAGGTCGAGGTACAGCTTCGGGTCGGTCAAATCGCCTCCGCTCGTTCCGAAGGACACTACCCCCCAGCCGAAGTTCACGTACTGGTTGTACGTGTACGAGCTTCCTGCAGCGTCATAGAAAGTTCCCTTTGCAAGAAGCGTCGGCAGGTTGCTTGTTGTGAGGGTCGATTTGAGCCCTGACTTCGTCAAGACGTCTGCGTAGTATGCCTTTGTGTTGGTTGTTGACAAGTCAACGCCGTCTGCCACGGAAACGATTGTTCCGCCGCCTATCGTCACTGGTGTGGATGCATATCCTGCAACTGCCGCTGCTATGTCCGCTGCTCCCAGGATGTCGTTGGGGTACTCGGTTGTTATGCTTGCTGTCTGGGTTCCCACTACGATTATGGGGGAAGAGAGGCTACTGTCTGACACTTGTACGTAAGCTCCGAGGTTCGCGCTTTGTGCAAGAGCGCCGAAAGCGATTGTTGCTCCTGCTGTCGCGGCTGCCAAACCTCCAGCCAATACTTTTTTCACGTTCATCTATAATCCCTCCTTTTTTGAACATTCTTCCACCCGCGCGGTAGGTCCGCGTGGGCAAGAAGCATTTAAGAATACTTCCCTGAGGCCGGTATATATTCCTGCAGTGAAACAGTTTCCTGTGGCCCCCAGGCCCTTCTTAATATTATCTTTCAGGTTTAAATAGGATTTAAAAATGAATAATAATGTTCCAAAAGAATTTTTAGACCTTTGAATTTAATAATAATGCTTTTTAGGATTTATATAAAAATCTTTCCCAGACCCTCCGGGCTGAGGGGTTCTCAGAGCCTTTTTTCGCCCTCTATCCTTTTGATGGCGGTTATGTCCTGGGTCGCCTCAAGGCACCCGAGATATCTGCCCTTCCTGTCCCGCACCGCAAAATACCTGATGTATATCAGCCGGCCTTTCATGTTTATCCAGAACTCCGCCGAATCGCTCTTCCCTGACCTGAACCCGGAAAGGATCGCGTTCACCCTGTCTATGCTCTTGGAAGGGTGGCACTGCTGGACCTTCCTCCCTATCACAGCAGGGGTCCTCGCGAATATCCTAGCCGGAGACTGGCTGAAATAGCGGACAGTGTCCTTCGCGTCAACAAAGGTTATGTCCACGGGAAGCGTGTTGAGCATGGCCTCCAGCTCTTTTCTGGAAAGTGTCCCGCTCGGGAGGGGAATTGATGCGGCCATGAGTATAATTGGTTGAGGTATATTAAATGCAGGGGAAAAGCATAAAAATAACACCGTTATAATAATTGCATGAAACCTGTTTGTGAGATAATAGTCCAGGAGATACTGCCCTCTGTAAGGGCCATGGTGGCCCTGAGGCTCACAAA
>Ga0153916_10001813_pt1 | contig 15507 bp, 16 predicted proteins | sample Opewatmetagenome_FD_109642 | JGI IMG/M metagenome (GOLD analysis project Ga0153916, IMG submission 109642) | Freshwater wetland microbial communities from Ohio, USA - Open water 3 Core 3 Depth 4 metaG | ecosystem: Environmental > Aquatic > Freshwater > Wetlands | place: USA: Ohio, Lake Erie...
AAGACGACACGCGCTCGCCAAGGTCCCGTGCGTGATATCGTCAACGCGCGGAAGGATCTTCGTCGACTCGGACGACTGGAGGACTTCATGCGATATCCTGTCTCACACTTTCGGAGTCGTGTCGTACAGCCCCGTGACGAGGTCCGTGAGCGACCTCGAGAAGCTCACCAAGGACGCGGTCGAGTTCGCGCGGCCTCTGCTGTTCGCGGAGGCGTCCTTCGCCATACGCTCCAGACGGAGCGGCAACCACCCGTACACCAGTCAGCGGTTGGCCGAGGTGATCGGAGCGGCGGTGTTGAAGGACAACGAGCAGAGACACGTGAGGGTTTCACTTGAGGACCCAGATACCGAGATCTTCGTCGAAGTAAGGGACGTTCAGTCATACCTCTTCAGCTCCGTCCTCTCGGGACCCGGTGGGATGCCGCTCGGCACACAGGGGAGGATGCTGTGCGTGATCGAGGACGAGCGCGGGATTGCGTCTGCATGGCTGGTGATGAAACGTGGATGTAGCGCATTGGTCGCAACGAATGATGCGGCACGCCTCGCGGCTTTCGCCAAGTGGTACCCGAACTTGCAGGCGGTGGAACTACAGGCCGACCCGCTGAAACAGGCCGCGGAGTCTCAGTGCATCGGGGTCACGCTATCGTGGAGCCTCAAGGACATCGAGAGCAGAGGGGCCCTCAAGGGAGATCTGCCGGTCTTCTATCCGCTCGTTGGCATGAACGACACTGAGGTCGAGGCTCTTGTCGCGAAGATCCGGGCCTAGGTCCCCTGCCTGTTGTGAGCTCTGAGGGATGGCCTGTTCTTCTCGACGCCCATGCCTTTCGTCCTCACGAGTCCACGGCCCTTCTTGCCCGCGGGAGTCAGGCCCCTGACGGCCCTGTCGCCGTGCTTGGGGCTGCAAATCCAGTTGAGCTTCGGGTCGGACATGATGACCGGGTGGTGCGGGTCGACCATCATGACCTCGAACCACTTGTGCCTGCCGTCCTCGCCCACCCAGTAGGACGCCAGTACCTCTAGGTTCGGGTATCTCTTCGAGGTCCTCTCCTCTGCAATCCTCTGGATGCTCTTCCTCATCGTGATCTTGAGGATACCTTTCCTCTTCGGCCTGCGCCCTTTCTTGATTCGGTGCTTTCTCAGGCCGCCCTTTCTGACCTTCGCTCGGACGATCACGAAACCGGGCTTCGCCTTGTACCCTAGCGCCCTCGCCCTGTCGAGCCTCAGGGGCTTGTCTACCCGAACGAAGGTGCCTTCCTTCCTCCAGTCGACGAGCCGCTGCCACATCAGGTCCTTCATGGCGCCCTCGGACGGATGCTTCCAGGCCTCACCCATGAAATGATACATGTTCCGGGCGCCACCCTTCTTCTCGGCGGCAGGAGTCGCTTCCGGCGCTGCTGCTTTGGGCTCAGGCTTCTTCTCTGGAGCTAGCTCTACCGCTAGCTTCATCGCTTTGCGCTCCCTCTTGACGGGAGCCTTCTTCGCCTCCTCTGCCATACAATTCACCAGCCGTTTGCGGGTTCACGCCGAAGCGCACATCCCCATGCGAGACCGGCGAGGGTCTCGCCGCTGCGGTGAGGAGCAGATGGGTTGCCCTACATAAACGTTGCCCATGGCCTCCGCACTGTGTTCAGCGTCGCTTCAACCCTTCTCTGCCTCTGGCAATCCAGAGGGCCATGGCTATCGCCGCCGCAGCTACCACGAGGGAGACGATGGAGAGGGGGAGCGACATCTACGTGCGATACATCCGCGAGGGCTTCGCGACGCGAGGCAGCCGAAAAGCCGGATTCAACTGAAAGTGTTGGACCCATCCATGAGGGCAACCCATTCATGCCCTACGAATCTCGTGAAGGTAGTGGCACTCCGGGCACTCCATGGTTTCCCCTTCGGTCCTCACAAGACGGACATGCTTGCGAGCTTTTGCGCACTCAGGGCAATGCAGTGAATCCTCCTTCTCGATTTCCTTGAAGTAGTCCAGAGCTTCGACGTGATGTCTGTCCGGGTCGTTGTCAACCGGGGCATTCTTCTTTCTCCTGATGGAATCCAGTATTCCCAATTGAATCACCTGCGCATTCAGCGAAGCCACGCGCACTATAAAGGCTTTCGACGTAGAGAACGCGTTCGGGCCACAGACCAACCGAATCACATGAACTGATCCAGGCTAAGTTTCTTGTCCGTCTTCCTCGGCTCGGCCTTCGCCTTCCGCTTCGTCTCGTAGTCCTGGTTCAGCAATGAGGACTGCAGGACGCCCGACATCAGCGCCTTCTCATCCCATCCGAAAGAGTCCGTCACGCGCGCGATCGTGGCCGCGAGTCTTGTGGCGTAATACTTGTAGTCGGGCTTGACTCCCGGCGGAAGTGGCCTCCCCTCTACCCACGGCTCGAACTTCTGCGGGGACGCCCTGCTGTCGGTGACAATCCAAGAGACCTTCATCCCGGGCACAACCTCGTAGCCCATCTCCTTGAGCTTCTTGAACACCCGGACATTGATCATGCTCTCGCTCGCCTTGTACTGGCTCTCCTCGCGGACCGACCTCGATATGACGAGCTTGGACGGATTCACGTTCCCTTTGATGAGGTCGTCCACCGTGTCCCTGACATAGGAGACGGCGCCCGTGTTGTCCCCGTCGAGGACCTTCTCGAAGACCTTGGACAGGACCTCGCTCTGAAGGTCGAACGAGTCGGTCCTGCGCATCTCGTATCCCCTGACCACGAGCTCCTGTCTGGGCCAGACCATCCTGCCGACATACCTCTTCTTCATTCCGTGCGAGAAGAAGGGTTCCATGATCTTCTCGAACTCGAGGACCATGCCCTCGGACGAGAACTTCTCGGCGATCTCCTGCCCGAGCTTGACGCTCTGGTCAAGGTTCGGGTGCGGAGACAGGAAGAATACAGAGTCCGTGTCGGAATAGGTGACCTTGAGCCCCTCCCCCTCGAGCTTCCTGATGAGGTCCTTCGTTGCCTCTCTGGCGAAGGCCGTGATGCTCGCGCCGATCTTCGGGTCAGTGAACCTGTAGAAGGAGGATGCGAGCACGCCATAGAACGAGTTCATCAGGATCTTGATGGCCTCCTGGAGGCCGTTGTAGTAGTCCTTCTCCTCGGGGGTCTTCGCGTCCCTCATGGCTTTCTTCGTAACCGCCCGCTCATCCATGAGCCGCTTCAGGATCCTTGGCAGAAGTCCTTCCCGCTCGCTCTTGTCGAGGAATCTCGCACCGGTCGGCGAGACGACCGTGCCCCGAGGGGAGAGCGTCGTGAAGCAGATGTTCTTGGAGATGATGAGGCTCGGGTACATGCTCCTGAAGTCGAGCGTTATGACCCAGTGGTACAGCCCAGGCTGCATCTCATGTACGTAGCCTCCCTCGATGGTCTCGGTTTCCGTGCCCATGCGCATCGTCATCGGCACGGCGACATGCTCCCGGTCGGCATCCCGTATGAGGATGGAGTCCACGAACTGGGACGTGGTCCCGCTCACGACATCGTCCAGGGGGAGCATCGAGACGGTCGCCAGGTCCATGCTCCTCTTGAGGATCTCGATCTTCTCGAGGACCCGCAGGGCAAGGCTGGAATCCTGCGTGCAGTACCGCATCACCTTCTTCCTGTCGTCCTCCCACTCCTGGTCCATCTTCTTCGGGTCTACGTCGTGCTTCTCCTCGCCCAAGAGGAGCTTCGAGACCGCGTTGAGCGTCTCCTGCTTGGGCTTGAGGATCTTCTTGACCGCCCACCATGCGTCGATTATTATCCTGCCCTCCGTCCACCAGAACCTGTTGTTGTACTGGTCCAGGCCTCCGGGGTACCTGCCCCAGTCGAGCTCGCGCATGCCGAGGGCGTGCGCCCGCTGTACTAGTTGCGGGATGTCGAACCCGTCTATGTTGTATCCAGTGATGACGTCAGGGTCGACCTCCCGGATGTAGTTCGAGAAATCGTCGATCATCGCACGCTCCGCCTCTGGGCCATCCCCGGGGAACTCCCTCGTCTCAACCTTGTCGCCCTTCTTCACCGTGACGCTCAGGCAGAATATCTTGGGCTCCCTGAGGCTCGTCTCAACATCGAAGCTTAGGATCGTGAGCTTCGGGATGAACGCCTTAATCGGCTGGAACTCCTTCGCCTTGACCACCAGATCGGTCCTATAGATCTTCTCATCCAGCTCGTCGCCGATGACTCTGACGCAGGAGCCTAGGTTCATGTCGTACATGAACCTGAAATGGAACGGGATGTCGGCCGCGAGCACGACCGCCCGCGGGATGACCGTCTTCCTTATGTCGGGAACGAGCCAGGGATAGGTGACGACGACCCGCTTGCATTTGGCCATCTCGCCCTTGTAGAGGAGCTCGACATCCTCGAGGCGCCTGACCCGGTCGTCGTTGTTCAGCATCTCGATGACGTCGACCGGCGGGTCGACGACGTAGAAGTACGGTTCGAATCCCGTATACTTCACGGCTATGGACCGGCCGTCCAGCGTCTTCCCGTACAGATGAATGGCGAGGTCCCCTTCCATCTTCTTGTACGAGGCCGCGATCAGCCTTATGTCCCACTGCCCCATCGCCATCAGACCCTTGCGACGATCTTGATCACGTCACAATCCTTCAACAAGTGGTCGTGCCCGATCGTCATGTGAGTCTTTCCATCGATCGCCCTAATAAAGTTATCACCCAGGTCGGAGTGGACCTTGTAGGCGAGATCCTTGGCGTTGGTGCCACGGCGCATCAGGTACGCGTCAGGAAGCACACGACCCTGCTTGTCCATCCACTTGTGCTCATCCTCGACGGGGTAAACGACTATCATGTCGAGCACCTTGAACACGACATCCTCGAGAACCGCCTGGACCCCGGTCGTCTTGTGCTCCTTCAGCCAATCCCCCATCTTGCTGCAGGCCGCCTTCTGGTTCGGGTTGAGCTTCGACGCGTCGGATTCGAAGCGGTCGTTCCCGGGCACGTATGTGATGAGCCCTGCCTTGTTGGCCTTCCTGAGTGCAAGCTCGTACTCTGCGCTCGTCGGGACCACGTGATACCCCGTCTCTCTCAGGTGCTCGATATTCTCCGGGGGCGCGATGTCCGCCTTGTTCGCCGCGATGATCATCGGCTTGCTGATCTTCTGGAGTGCCTGGCAGAACCGCAGGAGGTCCTGGTCGCTCCAGAGGGTCGGGTCGGCGTCGACCGCCGCCTGCCTGAAAGCCGCGAGTATGTGATTCTCAGTTATCGACAGCCCGGTCAGCTTCTCGGCGAGCATCTTCTCGAGCTTCGTCCCCGTCAGCTTTGCCTGCTTGGCCATCTTCTGGAACTGCTTCTCGAGGATCCCGAATATCCAGTATGATATCTCCTTCTCCAAGAAGTTGACATCGAGGACCGGGTCATGGGAGCCCACCCCGACGGGGTTGCCCTCGAAGTCCGTTCCTCCGCTAGCGTCGACGACGTGGATGAACGCGTCCGCCTGGCGAAGGTCGTCAAGGAACTTGTTCCCCAGACCTCGTCCCGCGTGAGCGTCGGGCACTAGGCCTGCCACATCGAGCACCTCGATCGGCACGAACCTCGTGCCGTTCTCGCAGAGGGAGTTGTTGGGGTTGCACACAGCGTTGAAATCCAGGTGAGGACACCTCCCCCGGACATATCCCACTCCGCGGTTCGGCTGAATCGTAGTGAACGGATAGGCCGCGATCTGAGCAGTCGCGAGCGTCAGAGCGGAAAAGAATGTCGACTTGCCGACGTTCGGCTTGCCAACTATCCCCACAAGCACTGGAACTCCCCCGGGGTTCCACGGATGACCGTCTGGATAGAAAAAGGTGACTATGTTGCAGTCCTCGCGCAGCCTGCGAGGCCGCCGCTTCACCAGTCTGTCGAGAGCGTTTTATAGACGCAGGTGTTTGCGAACCTTCATGGAAACGGCCGTCATCCTGTGCGAAGGTCAGTTCGGGAGGCCGCCTGGGAAGACCGCTGCTGGGCTGATCCGTCACTCGCTCCGGTTCAAGATACTAGGGGTGATCGACAGCACGAAACCCGGCCTGGATGCGGGAGAGGTCCTGGACGGAAGGAAGAAGGGCATCCCGATCTTCGCGTCGATGGAGGACGCGCTCCATAGGCTGGACCAGAGGCCGGACTGGCTGATAGTGGGTGTGGCCACGGTCGGCGGGATGCTGCCCAAGGAGTTCAGGCCTCCCATCATGAGCGCCATCGAGAACGGCGTCAATGTCATCTCCGGCCTGCATGAATGGCTCAGTCAGGACCCGGAGTTCAGCGAACATGCGAGACGGCACGGCGTGAGTCTCGTGGACGTCAGGAAGGAGCCTCCTCTGGAGAAGATGCACCACTTCAGAGGAATCGCCTGCAAGATGGATGCGGTGAGGATACCTGTCCTGGGGACCGACGCGGCCACCGGGAAGCGCACAACGGCGATAATCCTGACGCAGGAGCTGGATTCGAGAGGGATCCGGACTACTTTCGTCGCCACTGGCCAGACCGGACTGCTCCAGGGATCGAAGTACGGGATACCCTTGGACGCTATCAGAGGTGACTACGTCGTAGGGGAGCTTGAGAACGCGATCGTGCAGGCCTACGAGGAGGAACATCCTCAGGTGATCATCATCGAGGGACAGGGGGCCCTCAGCCATCCGGCGTACGTTACGGGCTCGAGAGCCATAGTCAGCGCGTCATGCCCGAGCACCGTCGTTTTACAGCACGCACCCGCGCGCGAGTATAGGAGCTACCACCCCGAGCTGAAGTTCCCTAACAGCACGATCGACCGCGAGATGGATCTCATCAAAATCATCGCGGGGACGGACGTGATTGGCATAACGATCAATCACGACGGCATGACGAGGGCCGATGTGGAGAAGAAGATTGCGGAATACGAGAAGACTTATCGCGTGCCCGCATGCGATGCCCTCGTGGACGGCACTGGCAAGATAGCAGATGCCATCATCAAGCGCTTCTTCTCGAAGAACCAATGAGCCTGTGGAGGGCGTCAGATACCTCACCCATCATCTCTGGTGTCAGCTCCTCCGGGCGCTGTGAGGAATACGGCAGCGAGGCCAGAGAAGGCCTGGCATCCTCCGGCACGAGGCCGGTGATGGCTGGATCCGTCCTGAGCGAGTTCAGTATCTTCTTCCGCCTGTGCGAGAAGATGGCCAGGGTGACCTTCGAGAACAGCTCTCGATCCTCGATCTTGAACGGCGGAGGACGAGGGGTCAGCCGCACGACGCACGAATCAACCTTCGGCTGCGGCCAGAAGCTGGTCTTCGGCACACCGAACAGGATCTCGCACTTGGCGTGAAAGTACACGCCCACGGTGAGTCGGCCGTAGTCACCCGTGCCTGGCTTGGCGACCATGCGCTCGGCGAATTCGCGCTGGAGCATCAGGACGCCGACCTTGAAGCCCAAGTCGAGGAGCTTGAACGTGATCGGTGACGAGATCTGGTATGGGAGGTTGGATACTACCTTGTCGAAGGCCGGGAGGAACGCCTTGACCGCGTCCGCCTCCACGAGTTCGACCCTCTCCCCGAACCGGCGTCTTAGGAACTTGACGAACTCAGGGTCCTGCTCGATGGCGACGATTTTCGCCCCGGTCCTCAGGAGCTGTTCAGTGAGATTGCCCAAGCCTGGCCCAATCTCGAGCACCGTGTCCGCAGGTTCAAGATCCGCCGCGGAGATCATGCGAGCCAAGACGGAATCATCCAGTAGGAAGTGCTGACCCAGGCGCTTTGTGGGTCTCTTCCCGATTGATTCGAGAATCGTCTTGACCTCGTCCGCTCGCATGAGGGTTCATCTCGCGACGAACAGCCGGTACTTCTCCTCGGGGTTCGCCAGCTCCTCCTCGATTCTCTTCGCGAGGAGCTTGTCGAGCTGGTGGGCCATCGGGACCCTCTTCGCGAGATCCTCCAAGCTCTGAAACGGCCCCTTCTTGCGCTCCTCGATGATGCTCCACATGGTCTTCTTCCCGAGCCCCGGGAGAAGCTCCAGCATGTGGAACCTCGTCGTGATGGCCTGGGCCTCGTTGAAGAACTGCACGAAGCGCGGCTCGTGGGCCTTGATGATCTGCATGATGACGAACGGGAGCTCGCTCTGCGCTGCATTGGTGAGCTCGTTGAAGCTGATGCGTCTCTTGACGTGGAGGATCTCTTGCCGGAGGTCGATGTCCTTTCCTATGTACACCTTGTCACCGACGTTGAGCGACACGCCCTGCTTCGGCACTAGCTCGAAGAGCTTGAACTGGTCCTCTCCGATGGCGTACGCTACCGGCTCCCGCTTGAACATCTTCTCGTCCGGGAGCCCTTGGGGCAGATAATCTAGAATCCTTGCGTAGTCTTCCACCGGAAATCCCCCTGAGCTCGCTAGAGATACTTGTTAACTATGCTAAGTATCTTTTCGAGGTCCTTCTTCTCGACGCTGGCTCTCTCCTTCGAGAAGATGAGGCGCACGTCGTCGGGATGCGTGGGCATCACGTCGGCAATCTTGACGGCGTTCACCTCGGACACGTATCCCAGCTCCATGAGCTCCTTCACGAGCTTCCTCGCCTTCTTCGCGTCGATCTTCGCGAAGCGCTGGACATGCTCGAGCGAGAGCTTCTGCTCAGCCGTCAGCTCGCCCTCGTTCTGACGCTCCTGAAGTATCTCCTTCACCTCGGCCAGAGTGACCATCTTCTTGTCCTCCATGGAAAATCACCTTGGTCACTAGGCCTTCCTGAGGTGCTCGGGCCTCACGATGATCTGCTTCTTCTTTCCGCCCATCATGACATCTATCAGGTATGACTTGCCCTGCATCCCCACGACTTTCCCGGTCCTACCCTGGAACCGAATGTGGGGCTGACCTCTGTGCATGCTGGGGTCGATGTTGACGCTCGCCATCTGGCCGACATCGAAAGTCTGGAAGATCTTGGTGATCGGAGAGAGCCCGCGCTCTCTAACGCGCCTTCGCATCACAGACCTTGTCCTGCGCCTATAGCCCTTGGATGCCTTCACCATGTGTTCACGCCCCCTGGTCTCCGATCGCGATCACGTCGAGCTCGAGCACCTCGCAGGGCGCTCCCACCAAGGCCGCGACGTTGGGCTGCGTCCTGCCCTCGTCACCGTGCATCAGTTCCTTGATGTACGTTCCGCTGTCGGCCTCGACGACGAAAACGACCTCGGGGCCGTTCACGGACTCGACCTCCATCCTTCGGACGGTCCGGCGCCGGTCAAGGTTCGCCCGCCGATGAGCTACCCTGTTAGGAGTGAGCTGACTGATTGGCTTTCCGGCCAATGATGTAACTACTTCATTAAGCTTTCCGTACTCCACGGCGGCCTGGAAGCGAACCCTGACTCGATACGTTTTGGGATGGGCGGAGCTCTTGATGGCCTGCATCTCGGCCCGACTGGATATCCTTAGCCCCTCGACCTCGACGATACCACTCGCGCCAGAGTTGATTTCGCTCTCCAACTGAACAAGATCTATCGACCGCCTGTGAGGCCTACGGATCTCGATGACGAACGGACGGCCGTTGCCAAGCATCCGGGCGTCGATGTCCTCCCTGCCCATGCCGTGGAAGAAGTCGTCCTCTCCGTCTGCGAGCCGCATCGCGACAGGGCCGGTGTAGTCCTGGACACTCGTCTCGTACATCCTGCCCTTCCCGCCGCAGTGCGGACAGCCTTTTCCCCGACACTCCCTGCACGGCCATCTCGTCTGAGGAAGTTCCCTCGAGAACTTCCTGTATCGCCCGTAGATGAACAGGGGGGCGACGTCGAGGGCTATCTTGTCGAACCTGGTGTCGACGAGAAGGACCATTTCGGGGTTTGTGAAATCGACTGTCTTCTGGAGCCTCTTCTCAAGGGATTTCCCGATCTCCCTGTTCATCTCCGCCTTGAGCGATTCCGATTCCTTCGCGCCGATCTCCGCCCAGAATGCCTCCTCGCGTTCCATGAGTTCGGCATCTATCTTCGTGCCGACGAGGAACGTCGAGAACTCATACGTCTGGCTCTGGCCGAAGCACAACTCGGAGAACTTGGGGACCTCGGCGAACAGTCCCCGGCACAAGTAGCACGCGGTCTGATCAGATGGGGGCCCGGGAGCATTTTGGATCTCGGACCGGACGATGCATCCTCTCTGGTCGTTGGAGAGACCTCTCGACACGGAGGCGAAAAGCCGTCCAAGGCAATGGTTGCACAAGGGGCGCTCAAGCGCTCGCCCTGCGATCTCGAGCCTTTCGGACATTATCGTCACAGGTGGAGGTGAAGCGCCTATTTATCGATTCGCTAGATGCCGACGCACTCGAGCTTGTCCTCGCACGCCTTCCACAGGGGACCGTCGTCCGCGGTTGTGATCGTCTCCAGCCAGCTCGGGAGCAGCGGCTCAAGGGCTTCGATCACTTTAGCGAGCTCGAATTCGTCGATTGGAGCATCGTACACGAGGTAGTCCACAAACACTGGCTTTCCCCTGACGCGCTCGTCCTCGAGCGCGAAGAAGACCCTGACCCTCTCAGCACCCTTGATCACATACGTCTCCGCGATCAGGAGATGGGTCTTTCTGAATGTAGTGCCCATCTGAAGCTGTGCGAGCCCGCGGTAGTCAACTGCCTCGTTCAGATGCCAGTTCATCTGGCCCTCGTAGGTACCGAGCACGTATTGCGAAGGGGACAGCTTCAGCTTCTGGCCGGATTCGAGCGCGAGCCTGGTCCACAGCCTCAGGTAGGCGTGCGCCAGTATCTTCAGGACACGGTCCCGCTCGGTCGGCGCGGTCACCGAGCTCAACGGGATGCCCGCCATGTCCGACTCGACGAGCTTTGCGATGCCTTCAGCCATCGTATAGAACTAATCGTGTCCTGGATATATCAATCGTGCTGACGAACCAGGCCTTCAGAACCCCATCCTGTCGACCTTCAGCTTTGCTGAGCCTCGCTCGAGGAAGTGATACACCGCTTTGTGCTCGCTGCCCTCCAAGAGCATCTCCAACGCCCTCCTGGCGACATCCAGCTGGAGGGTGTCTCCGATTATGCCCACGGTGTTCCCGTAGATCGACACGTAAGCTCCCGTGAGCTCCTCAATCAGTGCCCGGGTCTTCCCGCGGGTCCCGATTAGTCTCGACCGCATACGGATAACGTGCTCCTGCTTCTTGCCGACAAAGTCTCTGATGTCGAGCAGCTCTAGGTAGTATTCGTCCTGCAGCAACTTGATGGCTTTCTGAGGGGAGAAACCTCGACCGATCGCGGTGATGACGCTGCATACCGCGAGGCCAATCGCGGGATCCTCGGAGTGAGTGCTGTCGACCTCGACATCGCCCTCTTCGGAATCGATTGAGAGTTTCACGCCCGTGAGCTTCTCGATCCGGGCCTTCATGGAACCTTTGGTGCCAATCAGCACTGCGACCCGCTCCGTCGGGATCTTGACGCTCTGTATCATCGTTTCCTAATCACCTCGAGCCACGCCTTGGGGTCGATGTCAATCCCGTACTTTCTGAAATACCTTGCTACGTTGGCCACATCGCGCTCGAGCAGTTCCTCTGCGAGCGGGTGTTCCAGCATGACTGCCTGGCCTACGTCTATGAGGATAGGCTCCTGCCCTACCATCAGCACGTTGAACTCGCTCACATCCCCGTGCACGAGCTTCGCCTTCTGATAGGCCAGCCGAATGTATGCGAGTATCTTCCTCGCGACCTTCTCGGGGTCCTCGAGAGGGACATCTCTCATCTCGCGAGCGGGTTCCACCTTGTCCCCGATGTACTCCATGACCACAATGTTCTGGTGGTGAGCGATCGGCTTCGGAACCCTCACACCCGCGTCCGTGAGCCGACGGAGATTGCTGTATTCCTTTGCCGCCCATGCCAGAATGAGCCTTCTACGGTTGGTTGTGATTCCCTTGAACCTCGGGTCGCCCTGAACGTACTTCGCCATGTCCTTGAAAGTGGCCGTCGTGGTCCGGTAGATTTTCACTGCGACGAGACCGCCCTTCGGAGTCGTCGCTCTGAACACATTGCCCTCCTTGCCTGTGGCGATCGGGAAGTCGAGCCGTTCGATGACGCCGTCCGAGAACATCTTGTACAGGCGCATCAGGTTCCTTCTGTCGAACACCTCGTCAACGACCTTACGGTCGTTGGCGTCCTTCCGACGCATGCGCCAGTTGTCTATCTCCCGCTCGAACGAATGATAATCATTTCCCGCACGCGCCACGGCCAGGTCCTCCGGCTCAGAATACGTCTATAGTCTTGGGGAGCATCTTCTTCCGGCTCAGGTACATAGCCTGCGTCTTGGTGTACCTGTACTGGATGTTGGCCTTTTCGTCCTGGAACTCCCAGGGCTGCACAATAACGAGGTCGCCTTCTCGGATCCACATGCGCTTCTTGATCTTCCCCGGGATCCGACCCATCCTGTACTTGCCGTCGGCGCACATTATCTTGATCCGCGACGCGCCGAGGAGCTGGTCCGCGATCCCGAAAATCTCGCCGTCCTTCTTGCGGGGAAGGCGCACCCTGACGAACTCCGGCTGTCCATCAGGACCAATCTCTGGCTCCTCTTCCTGTCTTCGGTACGGCAAGCAGCTCTCCTTGTGGCGTCAAGTAATGGGTATGGCCTACTTAATGAATTTGTAGGAACTGCACTGGCCAGGCAATTCCGATGACGACGGCTTTGATCCTCTGTGATTAGCGAGTTGTCCGAAACGGGACACGAGTTCGGCGCGCCTGTTCACTCGATGTCACCACGCCCAAATACGCCCTCCGCGGTGGAATGCGCTCAGAGGCGACAAACGTGGAGAGCACCAATGGACACGAGAAGGAGAAGATCTTCCTCGCGTACTCAGGCGGCCTGGACACGTCGGTGGCCATCCACTGGCTGAAAGAGAAGTACGGCTGCGATGTCGTCGCCGTGACCGTGGATGTCGGTCAATCAGACGACCTCAAGGACGCGATGAGGAGGGCCCGGACCATCGGTGCTTCCAGATCTTGGGTGATTGACGCGAAGAAGGAGTTCTGTGACAAGTACGTCCTCCCTGCGCTGAAAGCGAACGCGCTCTACGAGGGCAACTATCCGCTCAGCACCGCGATCGCCAGACCGTTGATAGTCGCAAAGCTCGTCGAGATGGCCAAGAGGTTCGGGGCGACCAGCATCGCTCACGGGTGCACCGGCAAGGGGAACGACCAGGTGCGCTTCGAGGTGTCGATCATGGCCCTCGCCCCCGACATGGAGATCCTCGCACCGACAAGGGATTGGAGAATGTCCAGGGAGCAGGAGATCGCATACGCGAAGGAGCACTCGATTCCGATACCGGTCTCGGTCGAGGCACCGTACAGCATTGACGAGAGCGTCTGGGGTCGGGCGATCGAACGCGGCGTGCTCGAGGACGCGTGGGTCGAGCCGCCAGAGGACATCTTCGAGTGGACAAAGGGGATTGGCACTTCGCCTGACGCACCGGAATACGTCGAGATCGGGTTCGAGCAGGGCAAGCCTGTCACGCTGGATGGGAAGCCGATGGACCTCTTGGAACTGATCGCGAATCTCAACGAGATCGCTGGGAACCACGGAGTAGGGAGGATAGACCACATCGAGAACCGCCTGGTCGGCATCAAGTCCAGAGAGGTCTACGAGGCCCCCGCGGCGATTGCCCTGATAAAGGCCCACCAGGACCTCGAAAGCCTCGTGATGACAAAGGACCTGCTCCACTACAAGAAGATCATCGAGCAGCACTATGCCGACCTCATCTACAACGGCCTCTGGTTCTCGCCCCTGAAGGACGCACTCGACGGGTTCATTGAGAAATCCCAGGAGCATGTAACCGGAGCAGTGAAACTGAAGCTGTTCAAGGGCGGCGCGGTCGTTGTCGGGAGGAGCTCGCCGTGCTCGCTCTACAACTCATCATTGTCCACATATGCCGACGGCGACGAATTCGACCACTCGGCGGCAAAGGGGTTCATCTACGTGTGGGGGCTCCCCTTGAAGGTCGCAGGGGTCGTGAACTCGAACGGCAAGGGGAACGGTGCAGTGAATGGGGTCGCGGTCAACGAGGAGACGTACACAACCTGCAAGTGACGTTTTCATCGACTTCACGGGCTCGGTCGGGTTCGACCAAAGGCTTTGCAGATACGACATAGCGGGGAGCATTGCACATGCGCGAACCCTTGAGCGCGCAGGAGTTCTGAGCACTGATGAGCGCAAGCGGATCGTGTCCTCACTCAAGACGATCGCAAGAAAGGTGGGAGCCAAAGGAACGACTCTGGACCCGAAGCTCGAGGACATTCACATGAACATAGAGAAGCTTCTGATCGACATCGTGGGCGAAGCAACTGGCGGAAAGCTGCACACTGGTCGCAGCAGGAACGACCAGGTCGCCCTCGACATGAGGCTGATGGTCAGAGAAGCACTGGCAGGCATCGCCTCGGACGCGATTGCGCTCCAGCGGGCGCTGATGAAACGGGCGGGCGATGCAAAAGGCATCATATTACCGGGATACACGCACTTGCAGCATGCGCAGCCAGTCCTGCTGACCCATCATCTACTCGCACACTTCTGGCGCGTGCAACGTGACCTTCAGAGAGTAATCGACTGTTACGGGCGAACGAATGTCTCCCCTCTCGGCTCGGGGGCTTTGGCCGGGACCACCTTCGCAATCGACCGCACCATAGCGGCGAAGCTGCTCCGGATGGACGGCGTGACCGAGAACTCGCTGGACTCCGTGTCGGACCGCGACTTCGTCGCGGAGGCCGCGTTCGCGCTCTCCCTCATGATGGTCCACCTCTCCTCGCTATGCGAGGAGCTGATACTGTGGTCCTCGCAGGAATTCGGCTTCATCACCCTTCCACCGAGGCTGTCGAGCGGCTCGAGCATGATGCCGCAGAAACGGAACCCCGACATCCCCGAGCTCGTGAGGGGAAAGTGCGGAAGAACGGTCGGCGGCCTTGTTGCGATCCTCACCCTGCTGAAATCTCTTCCCCTCGCGTATAACCGCGACCTCCAGGAAGACAAGGAGAACGTCTTTGACGTTTTCGACACTGTCGGAAGCTCTCTCCGTGCCCTCACAAGCTTCCTGGAGTTTCTCGATTTCGACGGGGCGAGGATGAGGAAGTCGGCCGAGGTTGGGTTGATGACCGCGACCGATCTCGCCGACTTTCTCACAACGAGAGGGATGAGCTTCAGGACGGCCCACGGTGCCGTGAAGCAACTGGCGCAGGAGGCGAACGGTGATGACGCGAGGTTCCGAGAGTTCGCCAACATTCTGCTTGTGAAGGACCTGAAAGATCAAAGGACCGCCGACCCGGACTATCTCTCAGTCGAGAGATCCGTCGAAAGGAGGCAGGCCGAGGGTGGCACATCGAGCGGAGCGGTCGCAATACAGATGACCCAGGCGGAGACGGCACTCGACCAGAACACGACTCGAATGAAGGATATCACTCGCCAGATCTCTGCGGTGGACGAACTACTTCGTTGAATTCTCGGGGACGATCCGGTCCTCGATGCACGAGGATAGTATGTTGAACGCAGGCATCATGTCCTCGCGGCTGACGATGAATATCGTATCTGTGTAACAGCTCAGAGCCTCGACGAGGTTGATGCCCTGGCTGGA
>Ga0153916_10001814_pt1 | contig 15491 bp, 16 predicted proteins | sample Opewatmetagenome_FD_109642 | JGI IMG/M metagenome (GOLD analysis project Ga0153916, IMG submission 109642) | Freshwater wetland microbial communities from Ohio, USA - Open water 3 Core 3 Depth 4 metaG | ecosystem: Environmental > Aquatic > Freshwater > Wetlands | place: USA: Ohio, Lake Erie...
CCACATTCGTTTTTCTCGCGATCTTCGCGGCGCTGTTTCTCTATGCCGCCACCATGTACAACAATTTCGTGCGGCTCAAGAACAACGTCACCCAGGCCTGGTCCAATATCGACGTGCTGCTCAAACAACGGCACGACGAACTGCCCAAGCTGGTCGAGACCTGCAAACAGTACATGCAGCATGAACGCGGGGTGCTGGAGAAAGTGACCCAGGCCCGCGCCGCCGTGCAGAGCGCACGCGAGTCCGGCGATGTCAGCACGCTGGGCGGCGCGGAAGGCGACTTGCGCGCGGGCCTCGCGCGACTCTTTGCCGTGGCCGAGAATTATCCCGAACTGCGCGCCAACGAAAACTTCCAGCATCTGCAGGACCGCATTTCCCAGCTTGAGGCGCAGATCACCGACCGGCGCGAGTTCTACAACGACTCGGTGAACGCCAACAATACTCGCATCGAACAATTTCCGGACAACGTGATCGCCACGCTGTTCCGGTTCGAGCCGAGATTGCTGCTCCGATTCAAGGAAAGCGAGACCCGGGACGTCAACGTCAAAACGCTGTTCAACGGCTAGTCATGTCGACCTTCGCCCCGCTGGCCTCGTGGTTTGCGGGGCTGGCCAGCACCATCCACCACAGCCACCCCGCCGTCGTCGGCATTGCCGTCGCGGCGCTGACGGCCGGCTCCGCCTACTGCTCGTGGCGCACCTGGCGTAACGTCGGCATCGTGCGTCTGATCGAAGACACGCCCAGCATCAAAATCCGGTCCGCGCCCCAGGGCTATGTCGAGATCGAAGGCCTGGGCAAATTGATGGATGGTCCGCCTATTATCGCCAAGCTCTCGGGATTACCCTGCGTCTGGTACCGCTACAAGATCGAGGAATACATCACCGGCAACGGTAACGACCGGCATCGCTGGGAAACCGTGGACAAGGGCGAAAGCACCGAAATCTTCTGGCTGCAGGACGAAACCGGCCGCGTCGCCGTCGATCCCGAAGGCGCGGAGGTCACGCCCAGACACAAGGACACCTGGCAATCCCGCGCCGCCGTCAGCGGTATTGCCTATCCCCAGAACGTGGCCGCTTTTCTCGCCGCCAACACCAGTGGTCATACCTATCGCTTCACCGAGGAGCGCCTCAATTCCGGCGAACGCCTGTATGCGATCGGACTTCTGAAAAACGTGAGCAGCTATGCCAGCACACCCACCGTGGATGAAGAGGTGCGAGCTCTGCTGAGTGACTGGAAACAGGACCAGCCCGCGTTGTTGAAGCGTTTTGATCTCAACCGGGACGGAAAAATAGATGATAAAGAATGGATGCTGGCCCGCGCCCAGGCACGGCGCGAGGTCATGAAAAGCCGCCGCGACGAAAGCCACGATTCCATCGACGGTCTCAACGTCCTGGGACCAACCCGCAACCGCAACCGGCCCTATCTCCTGTCCGCCTTCACGCAAGGCGAGTTGGCGAAACGCTATCAGCGATGGGCCGCGTTCTACGCAGTCGGTTGCTTCCTGCTCGGGCTGGCGACGGTGTGGGTTTTCAACGCCAAGTTTGTTTGATTCTCTCCCTTACGGTGGCTCGTCATTCCTACAGAAGCAAATACTGCTCGTTGTAAATGCTGCTATAGCGTCACATCGCAGTTCAACATGAATAACCCGTAGGATTGCAGTATATTACTGACACACACTCTTCGAGATTTTCCGCGCAAATGTCTGACCTAAAACGGCTTTCAGGTATTTTCAGCCCACGGTATATTGAATATCCCGTACTTGGGCCGTTTAATCATCGTTATCCAGACACGAAGCCATGGCTGACCACGTGAGGCTCGGACCGGAAGATGTCGACTTGGTTGGTCGTTGGGTGTGGACCAATGGGGCAATGCACGGCGATGCGACCTGCGAGCGAATCAAAGAAGTGACCGCGAACAGGCTACGAGAACTCGGGCGTGCCGAAGGCGGCTGGAGCATTCTCTACGAAGATCCAGAAGATGACAGGTTGTGGGAACTCACGTACCCACAAAGCGAGATGCATGGGGGCGGTCCGCCTCGCCTCACGTGGGTCAGCCGTGAGACGGCCAGGACGAAGTATGGGCTGGCTGGATAACACCGCCTTGAAGGCCGACGGTCACGCCCCTTGCTTGCGCAAGGGTCGTGCCCGCGGCTTAAGGCAGCGTTGGACGTCATGAACAAACGAACGGTCACTGTCATTATGCTCATCGCGCTGTGCAAGAGCGCGTCCGCCTTTGCTGAAGACATGTTGCTTGGCATGCTAGAGGATGTGCCTGGGGTCTATGCAGGCGAAAGCAACAGCACCAAAGTCCGAGCGCTCTTTGCGCACAAGGGCAAGGGCTGGACAGCATTCAAGAGCGACTGTGAGATTCAAACCTGCCTAACGACCGTAACTGCTCAATACCCGAAAGAGGTGGCGTGGTTTGTCGGATTAGACGGGCGCGAGATCGGCCACGTCGTTGCGCGTACTCCCGGCGCCTTTGGGTTTTACGCGCACATTGGGCTGCAAGATATAGTTGAAGGCACCCCACCGACTGTTGGGAAGCCATCTTCTGAATATGCAGGGTTCGCGGGCGGCGAAGTGCGTAGGCCGCTGGTCACAAATTCAAAACCAGACTTCAAAGACCCAGCAGGCTGGAAGCGAGGCATGATCACACCCAATGTTCGAAACCAAGCCATCGCGCTGCTCCACAGCTTAGCACCTGCGATATGTAGGGAAGGAGCCTCTGAGGAAGCACCGCTGCTGCCGTTCAAGTTCGCGCCAGAAGATCTCGTTGTTCGAATGTATCGCGCGAAGGACGGCCGGATGCTGATCACGGCCAATGTGAGCGGGGCATACTACTGCGAGTACAGCGGTGCTGGTGACGGTGGCTTTGATGCCCAAACCTTCGGCATTGGCGCAAATGGAAAAGCGCTGCTCCTCGGGCCCGGTCTCACCTTAGTGGATGCGGGCGATTACGATGCGGACGGAAACTCAGAGCTTGTCTTTGCGCTGTCTCAATACAATCGTGGCGGGTACGTCTTGTTCTCGGATGATTTCAAAGAACAGGCGCGATTCGAGTTTGGTTATCACTAAGACGTCCAACAAGTCGCTGAACCCGACGCCGGAGAGCTTTGCGCCTCTTCATGCGGCTGCATCGGCGCGGGTTAGCTAACCGCTGGACATCATTTGGAGTCATATGAAACAGGCCCGGTGCATTGCCCTCGCTCTCGCGTTTACGCTTCCAGCAGCCAACGGTGCGTCGGTCGATGAAGCAAAGCGTGACATCGTTAACGTCTATGACTTCGATCCGTCGACGATGTCGTTTGATGAACAAGCCAAGAGAGCGCCGGCTCTCAGCGACCTCTGGAGCCGCTTTGACAAATCGCCGGATACTTATCGTGATGCTTTGAGGACGCTGCTCGGACAAAACGGCGGCCGAGACATGCTCTACTGCGATGGGGGCATGCTGTTCCTTCAGAAAGCAACTCAGCCAACTGACAAGCAACTGGGGCTCAAATCAATCCGAAAGTGCTCTCTTAGCGAGATTCAGCACACACCTTACTTCTACACAATGCACTCACAGGCCTTGGCTGGCGTAGACACTCTTGAGCTTCAGTTCAAGATGCTCACGAAGCCTAAGTATCAGATCTTTATTCCGATGCATTCTCTGACGCTTGGCCAGGACTACGCTTTTGTATATCCGCTGCTGGTTCAAGATGAAGCCAGGTACACGAATCGACTGATCGAAAAGACGAAGACCGAGAAAGACGCAACTGCCCTAAATACTCTCCTGCTCGCCCTCTATTACGCCGCTCTTCCTGAAGCTGAAGCAGCAATCCATTCCATCCACCAGACCAAGACCTTCCCCGCGGAAGTCCAGGAGCGAGCCAAACTAATCGAAGGCCGTATTGGTGAAGCACGCAAGACTGACGCAGGAAAGGTTCATGAATGGATCAAGCGAAACGAAGTGGCCATTGCACCGAATGCCACGGAGAGGGAGCTCCGCGATGGGCGACGCAAGAGGATGCGTGCCATTAGCGATGAGGCCCTGATGGAACTCGACGTTTACACGCTGCTCATCTACCAAGCACGTAAGAAATGATGTCCAACTATGTGTTCCAGCCGACGCCCCAGCGCTGCGCGCTGGGGTTCCCTCGGGCCTTCGGCCCTTGGCGCGGCTGAACACGGGCGTTAACCCGTCGCCAAAAGGCGATTCAATTAAAAACACCCTTCCTCAACAATTCCCACTGCTTGTCCCAGCCCGCGGCCGGCGAGGATTTGAATCCGCTGCGCACATAACGCGTGATCGATCCCTCGACCACGGTCAGCAGCAGCACCGCGACATCCGTGACCGGGGTGCGCAGCTTCTCGTTGACCTCGGCCTCGCGCAGGATTTGTTTCAGCTGGGTTTCGATGCGCTCGAAAATCTGCGCCACGCGCTTGCGCAGGCGTTCGGTTTCGCCCACCAGCACATCGCCGTACAGCAGCCGTGCCATGCCGGGGTTCTTGTCGGCGAAACCCAGCAGCAGCATCAGGATGCCCTGGATTCTCGCCTCCGCGTGCGCTTCTTCCGCCAGGATGCGCGTGATGCGGGTAAAGACGGTCTCTTCGATGAATTCGAGCAGGCCCTCGAACATCTTGGCCTTGCTCGGGAAATGCCGGTACAGCGCGGCTTCGGAAACACCTACGGCGCGCGCGAGTTGCGCCGTCGTGATGTGCACGCCCTCGTTCTCCTCCAGCATGCGCGCGAGCGTTTCGAGAATGTCTTGACGGCGTTCGCCGCGGCGCGGTCTGGCCATGGGGCAGCGGTCAGGCCTTGATCAGCGTACCGACGCCCTGATCGGTAAAGATTTCGAGCAGCAGCGCGTGCGGCACGCGACCGTCGATGATATGACAGGAGCCAACGCCATTGGCCACCGCGTTGAGCGCATAGTTCACCTTGGGCAGCATGCCGCCGCTGATGGTGCCGTCGGCGATCAGGTCGTTGACATGCTTCGCCGTCAGGCCCGTCATCAGCTTGCCTTCCTTGTCGAGCACGCCGCTGGTGTTGGTCAGGAGCACGAGTTTTTCCGCCTTCAGGGTCATGGCCAGCCGGCCGGCCACGACATCGGCATTGATGTTGTAGGTCTGGCCGTCCTCGCCCACGCCGATGGGCGCAATCACGGGAATGAAATCGCCGGAATCGAGCATCGACACCAGTGAGGGATCGATGTGCTCGACATCGCCGACGTGGCCGATGTCGATGATCTCGGGCGGCAGTTTTTCGTTCTCCTGGGATTTCTTGAGCACCATCTTCTTGGCGCGAATGAAACCGCCGTCCTTGCCCGAAAGCCCCACGGCCTTGCCGCCTTGCTGGTTGATGAGATTGACGATCTCCTTGTTCACGAGGCCGCCGAGCACCATCTCGACCACGTCCATGGTCTCGCGGTCGGTCACGCGCATGCCCTGGATGAATTCACTTTTCTTGCCGATTTTTCCCAGATGCTTGCCGATCTGGGGCCCGCCGCCGTGCACGATCACCGGATTCATGCCGACTATCTTCATCAACACCACGTCACGGGCAAAACTCTGCTTGAGGGGTTCGTCGACCATGGCGTTGCCGCCATACTTGATGACGAGGGTCTTGCCGTGGAAGCGTTGGATGTATGGCAACGCCTCGGTGAGAATGCGCGCGCGATCGGCGGCGGATTGCGGGGTCAGCGACATGTTTTTCCCGTTGTTCTGTTAAAAAACTTTGTAGGGCGGGCAATGCCCACCGAATTTTCTTTCTTGGTTGCGTAATATCAGGTGGGCGGTGCCCACCCTACATCTTGATGCAAAAGTTAGCGCATATTTACATTAAAGTCAGCATGCCGCATCAACAAAAAAGAAAGGCCGCTTGCGCGGCCTTGTCTTCCCAGAGTTCCTTTCCGGATACGGCAGATTACTCTACACCCACCGTAATTTTCTTCGGCTTCACTTCTTCGGCCTTGGGCAGGATCAGTTCCAGCACCCCGTCCTTGTAATTGGCCTTGACGCCCTTCTCGTCGATCTGCGCGCCCAGCCGCAGGCTGCGGGTGTATTTCCCGTAGCGGCGTTCCTGGCGAAGGAGGCGTTCGCCTTCCTTCTCTTCTGTCTCGCTCTTGGTTTCGCCACTGATGGTCAAGACGCCATTTTCCAGCGTGATACTGACGTCTTCCTTCTTGACGCCCGGCAGTTCCGTCTTGATGACGTACTCGCCATCGCGTTCTTTCACGTCCATCGCCGGAATCAGGTTTTCGCCGGCGGCCTCTTCCACTACCCGAATCGGGCGCAGGAAGCCCTCGAACATCCGGTCAAAATCATTGCCCCACAACCCAAAGCGGGCCAGCGGGGTCCGGTCTTCACGTCTCATCAGTCTGTGCATTTGGCACCTCCAAAGAAAAATTAATTGGTTTCGCACAACGTGCGGGCTTGTTCTGTTCGTTTCAAGCAGCCGTCGTCGATTCGCATTTTAAAATGGGGATGCCACGCCGGATTTCAAGCGTGAAAAAAATCACGGAAAATCAAGGCGCCGGGAAACGGCGTCAGAGGATATAGCGCGCCAGATCTTCGTTGCCGACGAGGCTGCCGAGATGGCGGTCCACGTAGGCGGCGTCGATGATGGTTTTTTCGCCGCTGCGGTCGGCAGCCTCGAAGGAAATGGTTTCGAGCAGCCGCTCCATGACCGTGTGCAAGCGGCGGGCGCCGATGTTCTCGGTGCGTTCGTTCACCTGCCAAGCCACCTCCGCAATCCGGTGCACCCCGTCGGGCGTGTATTCCAAGGTATGTCCCTCGGTGGCCAGCAGCGCCGTGTATTGTTCGGTGAGCGAGGCATCGGGTTCGGTCAGGATGCGCACGAAATCCTCGGCCTTGAGGGCGTCGAGCTCGACGCGGATCGGCAACCGCCCCTGCAATTCGGGGATCAGGTCCGATGGCTTGGACAGATGAAACGCGCCGGAGGCGATGAAAAGAATATGATCGGTTTTCACCATGCCGTATTTCGTGGACACCGTGCAACCCTCCACCAGCGGCAACAGGTCGCGATGCACACCTTCGCGCGACACATCGGGGCCGTGCGTTTCCGAACGGCCCACGATCTTGTCGATCTCGTCGATGAACACGATGCCGTGTTGCTCGATGCGCTGCAGCGCCCGACTCTTGATGTCCTCCTCGTTGACCAGGCGCGAGGCTTCTTCTTCGGCCAGCAGCTTCCTGGCCTCGCGAATTCTGACCTTGCGCGGACGGGCGCGCCGCCCGCCCAGATTCTGGAACAGACCCTGCAACTGACTGGTCATCTCCTCCATGCCGGGCGGGGTGATGATCTCGACGCCCATGGCCGGCGCACTGAGCTCGACCTCGATCTCCTGATCGTCGAGATCGCCCTCGCGCAGTTTCTTACGGAATCGCTGGCGCGCCGCGCCTTCATCGGTCGAGGCCTTCTGGCCCTCGGCACCGACGGCAAAGCCCATCTCACGCGCGGGCGGAATGAGAATGTCCAGAATGCGATCTTCGGCGGCATCCTCGGCACGGGTACGCACCTTGTCCATTTCCTCGATGCGCGTCATTTTCACCGCCATGTCGGCGAGATCGCGGATGATGGAATCCACCTCGCGGCCGACATAGCCGACCTCGGTAAACTTGGTGGCCTCGACCTTGATGAACGGGGCTTGGGCCAGACGCGCGAGGCGGCGCGCGATCTCGGTCTTGCCTACGCCGGTCGGGCCGATCATGAGAATGTTCTTCGGCGTGATTTCCGCTTTCAGCGCTTCGTTCCCGACCTGCATGCGGCGCCAGCGGTTGCGCAACGCGATCGCCACCGCGCGCTTGGCATCGGCCTGACCGATGATGTGCTTGTCCAGCTCCTGAACGATTTCGCGTGGGGTCATTTCCGACATGACTTAAACCTCCAGCATCTCGATAGTCAGGTTGCGGTTGGTATAGATGCAAATGTCGGCGGCGATACCGAGCGCGCACTCCACGATCGCCTGGGCGCCCATCTCGGTGTTCTCCATCAGCGCCCGCGCCGCGGCTTGGGCGTATGGGCCACCGGAGCCGATGGCGATGAGCCCGCCTTCGGGCTCGATGACGTCGCCGCTGCCGGTGATGATGAGCGAGGCGGTCTTGTCGGCCACGGCCAGCAGGGCCTCGAGGCGGCGCAGGATGCGGTCGGTGCGCCAGTCCTTGGCGAGCTCCACGGCGGAGCGCACGAGGTGGCCCTGGTGCTTTTCGAGCTTGCCCTCGAAGCGCTCAAACAGCGTGAAGGCATCGGCGGTGCCGCCGGCAAAGCCGGCGATCACCTGGTCCTTGTACAGCCGGCGCACCTTGCGCGCGTTGCCCTTCATGACGGTATTGCCCATCGTCACCTGGCCGTCGCCGCCAATGACCACACGCCCGTTACGGCGCACCGCTAGAATGGTTGTTCCGTGAAATTGTTCCAACTGAAACCTCTTCCCGAGTGAATGATGACCGATTATCCGCCTGTCGCCCGTCCCGGCAAACGGCTGCGGCTTTGATATAGTAAGGATTACCGCTAACGGTTTATTTTACGTTTTTCAGGAACCCCTGCACATGGTCCAGATACGTTTTCCTCCGCCGGCCTGGCTCGTGGCTTTGGGCCTGGCCGTTTGGCTGCTGTTACCCGGGGCGCCGGTCCTGGCCGAGATCGCCGTGGTACTCAACTCCAATGACGACAACATCAGCCTGATCGACACCACGACATATACGGAAATCAAGCGCCTGCCCATCGGCAAGGCGCCGCACCACCTGATCCCGACGCCGGACGAGCGCCACCTGCTTATCGGCAACACCTCTTCCAACGAGCTGGTGTTCCTCGATCCCCAGAGCGGCGAGATCCAGCAGCGCGTACCGCGCATCGCCGACCCCTATCAGCTGCGCTTCAGCCCCGATGGACGCTGGTTCGTGGCCAACGGCAACCGTCTGGATCGGGTGGACATCTACCATTACGACCACGAGCAGTTCACCCTGGCGGCGAAAGTGCCGCTGCCGAAAACACCGAGCCACCTGGTTTTCAGCCACGACAGCCGTCTGGTCTATGTCACCTTGCAGGAAAGCGATCAGGTCGCCGCGATCGATCTCGCGACCCAGACCGTGCGCTGGACCTTGTCCACGGGACATCTGCCGGCCGGCATCTGGCTCACGCCCGATGGGCTCCATCTGCTCGTCGGTCTGACCGGGGAAGACGGCGTGGAAGTGCGGGCGGCGGATTCCGGCAAATTGCTGCAACACCTGAAAACCGGCAAGGGTGCGCACAATTTCCTGCCGCTCGGCGACGGCCGCCACGTGCTCATTTCCAACCGCGTGGAAAACACCATCTCGCTCATCGACCAGCAGACCCTGAAAGTCGTTGAATCCTTTCCCGTGCCGAACGGACCGGACGACATGGAACTGCGCCGCGACGGCGCGGAACTGTGGGTCACCACGCGCTGGGTCAACCGCGTGAGCGTCATCGACATGAAAACCAGGAAACTCATACACTCCATCCACGTCGGGCGCTCGCCCCATGGCATCTATTTCTACACCCATGCCGCGCGCCGTTAAGGAAGTCCTGATTAATTATGATTATTCGACGCAAAGACGCGAAGGCGCAAAGAAAAAGCCTGGATCGGAAATGATAAATAATCTTTGCGTCTTTGCGGCTCTGCGTCAAAAACTAATAGAGGTATCCCTTAAATCATCTCTGTTGTTCGCCTTGATGGCCGCCGCGCTACCGATCTTGGCCGCGCCCTGCGCCGGTAACGTCTACCTCACGCTCGATACCGGCAACATGTCCCAGGCCGAGCTGATTGCCCGCGTCCTCAACGAGGAACAGGTCAAAGCCACTTTTTTCATCGCCAATGAGCGCACCTTCCGCCATGACTACGCCCTCGATGCCTCGTGGGCGGGTTACTGGCGCGCGCGTGTGGCCGAGGGCCACGTCTTCGGCAACCACACCTGGTCGCATCACTACCAGCGCCGCGACACGGAAGACGGAAAGCTGCTGGCCTATGCGGTGGACGGGAAGGCCGTGCCGCTCGACAAGGCGCAGTTCTGCGCCGAACTGAGCCAGGTGGATACGACCTTCCACAAACTGACCGGGCAGCATTTGTCCGGGCTGTGGCGCGCCCCGGGCGGGCGCACCACCCAAAACACCATCCGCTGGGCGGCGAGCTGCGGCTATCCCGTGTACATCGGCTGGGACGATGCCGGGCACCTGGGCGACGACCTGCCAAGCGAGAAGTTCACGAACGCGGCGCTGCTCGAGCGTGCGCAGAAGAACATCCAGCCGGGCGCGGTGCTACTCATGCATCTCGGCATCCAGTCACGCAAGGAACCGCTCGCGCCCATCCTGAAGCCACTGATTCAGGACTTAAAGGCGCGCGGGCTGTGCTTCAGGACCCTCGACGTCGCAGGCCGCTGACATGGATTTTCTGTTCCGCCTGATTGAGCCGCTGCAATCCTGGCTGTTCCAGTCGCTGATCCTGCCCACACTGTATGCGCTGGGACTGATGGGGTATGCCGATGACGCCTACGATGCCGCGGGCCTGTTCGTGCTCGGCACAGCGGAGATTCTGCTCGCCTACGCGCTGCTGCGCCCGCTCGAGGCCTGGCGCCCGGTGGAGCAATGGGCCGACCGCCGCGCGGTGCGGGTGGATGCGCTTTATACCTTCCTCTACCGCAGCGGCCTGTTGCCGCTGATTTTCTATTTGCTGCTCTTCCCGATACTGAACCCGATCGAGATCCGCCTGCGGCTGGCCGGGTATCTGCCGCCCAACCTGGAGGATCTGATTCCCTGGCTACAGCGGTCGCCGTTCGTGGCGTTCCTCGTCTATGCCGCCGCCATCGATTTTTTCGAGTACTGGGGCCATCGGTTGCAACATCGATTCCGCTGGTGGTGGGCGCTGCACAGCGTACATCACAGTCAACGCCAGCTCTCGTTCTGGGCCGATGATCGCAACCACGTGCTCGACGGATTGCTGCAGGCGGTGTGGCTCGTGACCGTCGCCCAGCTGATCGGCGTGCCGGGCAACCAGTTCGTCATCGTGGTCCTGCTGATGCGGCTTGTCGAAAGCCTGTCGCACGCCAACGTGCGGCTCGACTTCGGCACGGTTGGCGGCCGCCTGCTCGTGAGTCCGTGCTACCACCGCATTCACCACGGCATCGGCATCGGCCACGAGGGCACGGCGCAGGGCTGTAATTTTGCGACGTTGTTTCCGGTGTGGGACTGGCTGTTCGGGACGGCCAATTTCGCGCGGGTTTATCCGCCCAGCGGAATCCGGGACCAACTCGAAGGCGTGGACTACGGGAAAGGGTTCGTGGCGCAGCAGGTCAAAGCACTGGCACGGCTTGGGCGCGCGCTGGCTCGAGCGCCTCATCGGCCGGGATAAGAAAGCCTAACGCACGGTCGAGCACGGTCTGGCGCTCGCTCGCCAACGGATAGACCGCATACACCAGCCGGTCGATGACCGGTGCATCGTCCACGCGGTGCAGACGGCCGGTTTGCAGATAATCGCTGACCATGTGTTCCGCCAGGTAGGTCGCCCCGCCGCAACTCAGCAGAAAGGCCAGCGACATGCGGCCCAGCTCCATGCGTATGGCCGGCGGCGGCATGTCGGGGAAGTGCCGGGCATGGGCAATGCCGAAGGCCGTACCCCAGTCCGTCATGATGTAGCCCCGGGCGATGGCTTCGCTTGCGGTCAGTCCCGGTTCGCTCGCCACCATGGTCAGGCGGATGTTGGCGACCTCGCGCACCTGCAACTCGGCCATCTGCGGTGGCTCGAACATGAAGGCAATATCGAGCGCGCCGTCGAGCAGCTTGCGGATCAGGACATCCGCACCGTGGGCCTCGGCCTGGAGGGCGATCCCCGGTATTTGCCGGTACAGCACGTGGGTCCATTCCTGCAACAGGATGTCCCACAGGCTGAAAGCCCCGCCGATGGCGAGCGACACCTTGTCCGACTCACCCAGCGCGGCATCCTGACGCGCGCGATTCCAGGCGTTGAGAATGGCCTCGGCGTGCTTGAGCAGGCGGGTACCGGCCGGCGTCAGCTGAATGTCATTGCGGGTACGGGTGAAAAGCGGCGCGCCGAGCGTTTCTTCCAGCAGACGTACGCGCGCGCTCACCGCCGATTGGGTGAGGTAGAGGTTCTCGGCGGTCCGCCCGAAATGGCGGGTGCGATACACTTCGAGGAAGGTCTTGAGCAGGTCAGTGTCCATGCATTCCAGTAAATTCTTTTATCAAAACAATCATTTCATTTCGCTTTATTGCTGGCAAGCCTGACCTTATAAAGAGGTCCATCGCGTTTACGCTTGCCTCAACTGACTGTTTTTGAATACGAATCCTGAGCCCCCTGCCGTACGGCGGCCGCCATCTGCGGAAGCCCCAGCTATCCCTGACATTTTACCTTCCGGCGAACGGCCCGTCCGCACCGCCACACCCTTCCCGGAAGGTCTGTCACATTGCCTGAGCGCGATTTTTTCCGCACCCCGATTTCAATCCCACAGCGCTGGCTGCCCGTGCGTGGCCAGTGACAAACTCATTTCACAGGAGCTAACAAAATAATGCTGCGTCAACCCGAAGAACCTCCCCTGAGTAGCGAACCGACCAGTATCGCCGACGTGAGGTCACCCTCACCGGCCAGTCTTCTCACCCTGCACGCCAACGATTTCTTCCCCAAGCATTACCTCGCGATCGAACACCACCGACTCTATCCGTTTACCATCGAAGCCAAGCCGCTGTTCGACCGTTACATCCAATTTATTCAGGCGCCGCTGTCCGACTACACCTTTGCCAACAACATCATCTGGCTGTCGCAGAAAAGCGGCTTCTACCAGATCATCGAGGATTGCTTCTGCCTGTTCAGCCTGAACGGCAATTGCCTGACCATGCTGCTGCCGCCGCTGGGCGAACCCGCGCGCCAGCCGGCCGCGCTCGCGGCCTGCTTCAGGATCATGGACGGCTACAACCCGAGCCCGTACCTCAGCACTGTGGAATATGTGTACCGCGATTTCGCGAACGCGCTGGAGGCCTGCGGCGGCGAGTGGCTCGTCGAGCGCAGCCTGCCGGACTACATCTACCGCACCGACGATCTGATCCAGCTGAAAGGCAACGCCTACAAGACCAAGCGCAGCGAGATCAACCAGTTCCGCCGCACCTATCCCGATCACCGCATGGAGACACTCGGGCCGCAGCATTGGGACGGCATCCGTGAGTTGATCAACACCTGGCTCAAGAACCGCATCCAGTACATGACGGGCGAAGCCATCGCCGACTTTTTCTACACCGTGGAGCAGGAGCGCCAAGCCGTGGAGCGCGCCCTGCAACACTATGACACGCTCGGGCTGCAGGGACTGTGTCTGTTCATCAACGACCGTCTCGAGGGTTTTACCTTTGGTGAGCGCATCACGCCCGATGTCGCCAACGTGCTCGTGGAAAAAACCAATTTTGCGATTCCCGGCTCGGCGCAGTACCTGTTCCGCGAATTCGCCAAGACCTTCACCGACTGCACCTTCATCAACGTGGGTGACGACCTGGGCCTGGAAAACCTGCGCCGGGTGAAAATGAGTTATCGCCCGGCCCTGTTCGGCGAAAAGACCACGCTCCGGCACAATGCCCCGCTCTGATTTGTCGCTTCGCCGCGCCCGGCTCGCCGACCTCGCGGCCCTGGTGCGGCTGGAGGAATGCTTTCCGTCGGACCAGTTGAGCCGCAGAAACTTCCGGCATTTGCTGCAGCACGGCAACGCGGAGATCTGGGTCGGTGAAGCGCATGGCACGCTGGCGGGAAACGTGGTGCTGTTCTATCGGCGCCACGCCCAGGTCGCGCGCGTCTATTCGCTGGTGGTGCACCCTGAACATCAGCGCCGCGGCCTGGCGCGGGCGCTCATGCAGGCGGCCGAGCCCGCGGCGCTTGCCCGCGGCTGCCACACGATACGGCTCGAGGTGCGCGCGGACAACACCGCGGCCATCACGTTGTACCAGCGGCTGGGCTACGGCGTCATGGAAAGCGTCGAAAATTTCTACGAAGACGGGGCCAAGGCATTGCGCCTGAGCAAACCCCTGACGGGCAACACCGACAGACCTACGAGGAACTCCCGGCCGCGACAGGAACGGGCGTGCGACGTGTCTTACCCCACAGCCTGAATCCCAGTAAAACCGCGAGAATCGCCCCATAAATCAGCGGCTGGGTCAGGTCGGATTTGACCAGCCACAGAAAATGCACGATGCCGCCGATGGCAATGAAATAAACCAGGCGGTGCAGCCGTTGCCAGCGCCTGCCCCCCAGGCGCCGGATCATTCCATTCGTGGAGGTCGCGGCCAGCGGGATCAGCAACACGAAGCAGGTAAATCCCATCGTGATGTACAGCCGCTTGGCCACGTCCTTGATAATGTCGTCGATCGCGAAAAACTGGTCGAGCCACACATAAGACAGAAAATGCAGGGTGGCGTAAAAAAATGCGAAAAGGCCGAACATGCGCCGGAACCGCAGCAGCGTATTCCAGCCGAACAGCCGCCGCAGCGGTGTCACCGCGAGCGTGATCAATAAAAACCGCAACACCCAGTCACCGGTGTAACGACTGATCGTTTCGACAGGATTGGTTCCGAGATGGCCGTTCAGGCCTTTCCAGACCAGAAACCCAAGGGGCACCAACCCAAGCAAAAAGAGGGCTGGTTTGGCGAGGCGGTTGGTCAACAAAGTCTGCAACATCGCGTGGGTGTGGCGGATTTAAAAATACTTCCTGAGATCCATGCCGGTATAGAGCGACGCCACCTGCTCGGCGTAGCCGTTGAACGGCAGCGTCTTGCGCTTGGGTGAGAACAGCGTGTCCTCGCCAAGACGGCGCTCAGAGGCCTGGCTCCAGCGCGGGTGATCGACAGCCGGGTTCACGTTCGAATAGAAACCGTATTCCCGCGCGTTGGCCTTGCCCCACGTGGTCAGCGGCTGTTTTTCGACAAACCGGATTTTGACGATCGACTTGATGCTCTTGAAACCATATTTCCACGGCACCACCAGCCGCAAGGGCGCGCCGTTCTGGTTCGGCAACACCTCGCCATAAAGACCCACGGCGAGAATCGTGAGCGGGTGCATGGCCTCGTCCATGCGCAGACCCTCGACATAGGGCCAGTCGAGTCCGGCCCCCAGCAGGCCGGGGCGCTGGCCCGGCATCTGCGCCGGATCGAGCAGGGTGGTGAACTCCACGAACTTCGCGCGTGACGTCGGTTGCACACGCTTGATCACGTCGCGCAGCGGGAAACCGACCCAGGGCACCACCATCGACCAGGCCTCCACACAGCGCAACCGGTAGATCCGTTCTTCCAGCGTCTGGTGCCTGAGCAGATCCTCCATCTGATACACCGCCGGTTTCTCCACTTCGCCCTCGATGGCGACAGACCAGGGGAAGGTACGGAAATTCTGCGCATGCTGCGCGGGGTCGCGCTTGTCTGTGCCGAATTCGTAGAAATTGTTGTAGCCCGTGACATCCGCGAAAGGCGTCAGCTTCTCATCGGTGGCAAAC
>Ga0153916_10001816_pt1 | contig 15489 bp, 10 predicted proteins | sample Opewatmetagenome_FD_109642 | JGI IMG/M metagenome (GOLD analysis project Ga0153916, IMG submission 109642) | Freshwater wetland microbial communities from Ohio, USA - Open water 3 Core 3 Depth 4 metaG | ecosystem: Environmental > Aquatic > Freshwater > Wetlands | place: USA: Ohio, Lake Erie...
CAGCAAACAAGCCCCACACCTTGAGTACGGTGCCATCAGCGGACAAGTGCTGGATGCGATTATTGGAGGTATCGGCAACATACAGCGTGCCATCGGGAGCAAGTGCGACATCACGCGGATTCTGGAACTGACCGGGCCCAGTGCCGGCAAAGCCAATGATTTTGTCGGCATTAAGTGCGAGCTGCTTACCTTCGTAGGGGTCTGCCTGAATAGGGGTGGTGGAGGCTGTAGAACCGTAATCCCATAGCTCATTCACTACATCTTTGCGGATATAAAGCCTGAGCTTCTCGGATGGATTCCAGTTAGGCAGGCTCATATCCTGGTTAGTAAGCTCCGCGTACTTCGTATAGTCACGATTCAGCCAGACCTGGAAAATGGCTTCTCGCATCTGAGGATTGGTGAGAGCATAGACAATTCGAGGGGTGGTCAGGTAAAAGTAATCTTGATTCGGCCACCAGATGCGAATATATTCAAATTTATCATATGCCTGTCCGACAACAGATTCAATCTTTCCGAAATTCTCCTGTCCAACTAATATTAGAGGCACATTGCGCAAATCGCGTGTGGGTGTGCTACCATAAAACCGCTGGTTGGGGAAATTACGCAAGTACCACCAGAAGGGGTAGGTCGTTTTATCGTCGTAGGCAACAGCTACATCCAAGCCTCCGGTCAGGCGTTTTGAGATATCGATAATCTGCTGGAGGGCAATTTTATCTCCAGGAGCACAATGCGCATAAACCAGGTACTCCTTTGCGGCATCAAAGTTGATGTATGATGCCATAAAAGCTGCTCGGGCAGTGAGTATTCCCAAGAAGGCAAGAAATACCAGGCTAAATCCCCGCCTGACCAGGCGGGGTGACCATTCTTTCATCAGGTAGATCAGGCCGATGAGTGAAGCAATCGCCACAATCAAGGCAATGACGAACTCACTGGTGGCGGATAGCTGGTCGAGTGATTTCCCTGCAAATGGAGGTGTAACGCCCAGCAAGGAGCGCAGTGTGCTCAGGAGGGATGGAACAATAATTGCTAGAAGGCCGACAAACAGCCATCCTTTTTTACTGCGGAAGACCGACAAATCGGTGGTATCGATCAGATATCCAATAGCCCAACCGGAGAGTAATATCATGGGCAGCGTGATATGCACCGTCAGCCAGGGCATCTTTTCACCAGCATAGGTGTATGCCAACAGACTGGTAATAGACCAAAATATGAGCAGGCCCACCACGGGAACAGCGCCCTTTTTTGATTCGGATTCATCTTCATTATGTTCTCGATCATCCGTCTGAACTAGGTCGAGATTATCCTCTTCATTCACATTTAGCTGAGCGGAGTGATCGGTTTTTTGTAAATGATCATTTTCTACTTCTAGAACGGTATCAGGTACCGTCATGCGACCCAAAGCTGCCAGGATGATCCCAATCAATGAGCCGAATGCAGGCAAGTATTCATATACCGGGATTTGAATGAGGGCATAATAATACCAGGGTTGAGAGCCCCGGTTGACCGCTTGCTGTTCGAGCCAATATCCGAGTGAACCGACTAAACCGGTAAAAAACCCAGGACCATTGGTAAACATGCTGGTATAAAGGACGACAAAGATGGCATACCAGATACCCGCGTTGATCAACCACTTGCGCCAGTTCCACCAAAATCCCAATACAATGGAGATAATAAAGATTGGAACCACGACAGCAGCCATGCGTAACAGGTCGGGAAAAGCAAGCGCGGTAACCTCAGTTGCGTTAACTGGGATTTTCCAACCAAAGAGATTTATACCGAAGGCTGACAACTGGGGCAGGACGAGTGTGCCAAGCAGCATGAGCAAGTCAAACGAGCGCTCCTCTCGAATACGCTCAACTCCTAACCCAACAATAGCTAGATAAATAACCGCAATAAGACCGATTATTCCAAGGATGATTAATGTTAGGACGATCGAGGTAGGGATAGAGGCAATGAATGTCAATAAAGATTGAGCTGTGGTAGATACTTTAGCGCCTAAAACCTTGATGATCACACCAATTCCCAGAATAAGCAAAGATATGATCAGGGCAAACAAGAACGGTGATCGATATTCCTTCCTTTTCCACTCACGTTTCGTAAGGCGATAAACCAGATAAACGGCTAAAAACAACAATGCTTGCGCAGTATAAATAAACGAAGTCTCCTTGGTTGCGAAGTGAAGCACAGTGACTGTTGTGAATATATACAAGTACTTGTGGCCGCCAGTGTCGAAATACCGTAAAATCGACCACAGCATCACAACGCCAAAAAAGGCGACAAAGGCTTCATTGCGCACATAACGCCCGTAATACAACATGTAGGGTGAGATGGTGAATAGGATTGCAGCGATGAGGGCACCGGCACGACCAAGATACCGACGATAATTCCACATAAAAGCCACCGTAGCGATGCTGAACAAGGCTGCGGGAATTCTTGCGGTGGTATCACTGTCACCAAACAGGAAGTAAGTAAGCGCAACGAGATGGAATTGGAGTGGACCATGCATCACGGGATCATGTGCGTAGGTATGACCTTCAGAAAATAACCAGGAAAAATAAGTATGAGAGGTCTCATCATGACTCATGACCCGTGATCCAAGCATGTAAAAACGGGTGAAGATGGCTACAACCAGGATAATGGCGAAGATAAGCTTTTCAATACTGATGATTGGAGAATAGAAAATCGGGTGGTCGAGCCAGGATTTCTTTGTTTCAGTCGTCGATGAGGATGAGTTTTCCATAGCTAAGCCTTTAGTGAGAATGGAGGCAAACGGGCTTATTTTAACCCATTCGCCAGATATATTAGCTCTGATTCTGAATAACCGCCTTCACCGAGACTTCGGAGCTCAAACACATTTCCATCGGTTTGCCAGCGGAGAGTGGATTGAGGCAGATTGTCGTCCCATACAGCACTGATATTCACCGTGCTGACCGGAGTTGAATCGGGGGAAATTCGTTCGGTTGAGATGGCCTTCCAGCCACCAATCACAAATTCTCCCTGGATATCGCCGATCATTACCAGCTTGACCTGCGCATCGGAGCCAACACTGAAGACATCCGCGCCATGGCTCAGTGGCCGCTGAGTAAGGAAAAGCTGGTTATCCTTTCCTTCGTAGAGTATGGTGACGGAGTTATACTTGGGATCAAAGCGAGCCCCTACCAACCGGAGGCTATCAGGCAGAGATGAGACCTGCTTCACTTTGAAACCAGCTTTCACCTGCGCATCTTGCACACTTAATGGGAAATTATGAGGGTCGGTGAAATTATATAAGTCATCCGGATTGGTAAGCGTGACTTGTACTTCAAGCTGGTTTGATGGCTCAAAGATGAAAGAATAAATAATTTGCCTGGCAACCGCGCGAAAAGAGGGGATGAATAAAACAGATACCACCAGGAGCATCAAAATAAAAGCTACCGTGCCCCATACATACTTACGCGCTGCCTTCCACGATCTAAAATACCTTATTTTTTCAGCTGGGACTGATTGTACCCATGGAGCTTCAGCCATTATATTCGAAAGACGAGCCGTGGGCTGTGGTTTTATCTCACCCAGCATCTTTTCGATCTGGTGTTCGACTGGCACATCCTGATGTGGTATTTTTCCCATTAATCACTCATTCCAGGGTCCAATTGTGGCGGATCTGTTCAAGGCTACGACGGATATAAACTGAGACAGTATTTTCTTCCATATTTAGATATTGGGCGATTTGCTTGACCTGCCATCCAAGCATATAACGCAATACGAGCATCTCGCGCCGGTCATCGGGTAAGCTTTGCAGTAGATGCCACAGATGGATATATTGTTCGCGGCTAGAAACCTGGTCTTCAGGAGACCCCTGGGTGGATTCGAAGGTAGATGCAAGGGTTGTATCGTCCAATTGCTCTGAAGCATCATCGAGACGTATTTTTCGTCTTCGGTGGGCATCGATCACCAGATGACGGGCAATAGTGAACAGCCAGCATAAAGCATCTTGCTCGTCGCCTGAAAATCTATCACGCCCTTTCCAGGCACGGAGATAAGTATCACAAGCTAAATCTTCCACGTCTTTAAGTGGACCACCATGCAATCCATAAATAAACCGAAAGATGACCAATTGCGTGCGGGCATATAGAGCGCTAAAGGATTCAGCATCCTGCAATGAATTTGGGTGGGCTAGCATGTGCCATCCAATGTAAAAAACGCAATCACTGGTTTAATCTGACAACAGATCGGCACGAATATGGATGATCACCTTTTGGCTAGGCGAGTTTTTTTGATCGATTTGGATTTTGGAACCGGACGAGATGCCGGTGATCCTTTTAACCCCTTAACCTCAGCGGATGTCAGTGGCCTCCATTCCCTCGGTTTTAAATTTCCGAGGCGAAGACTGCCAATCCGCACCCGGATAATGCTTACCACAGGCAAACCAATCTGATGGCATGTCTCACGGATTTGACGCTTCCGACCTTCTTTCATGATCACGCGTAACCAGGTACCCTTCCCTGAATGAGACTCGACATCAACGCGGACAGGTGTAGTGCGATAACCATCCTCAATGACAACACCATGCCGCCAGGCAATTAATTGTTCTTCATCAGGACGACGGGCTACGAGAACGCGATATTCTTTTTCATGTCCATAACGTGGATGAGAGAGTAGGTTGGCTAACTCGCCATCGTTCGTCAGCAGGATCAGGCCTTCGCTGTCCACATCCAGCCGACCTACCGGGTAAAAAGTACCCTGAATCGGGACCAGGTCACGGACGGTCGGCCGTGGATCCGGTGATGCTACAGTCGATAAAACACCCCTCGGTTTATAGAGCTTAATATAATGTAAAGGTTCGCTGATCCTAACCCAATTACCATCCAACTTCACCTGGTCTTTTTGGACATCGGCTTTTGAGCCAAGATGGGCAACCTGACCATTTATGGTAACACGACCTGCGGAGATCAAATCCTCGCATGACCTGCGAGAGCCAAACCCGGCGCGAGCGAGGATTTTTTGTAACCGTTCTTCCATATAGATGTATCCTAATGGCTGATTATATCCTGCCTGTGTCAATCACTGCTTGAGAGCCAGGCGGATGGTTTTCACCTCGAACGGACGGAATTCCAGAGATATATTCCCTCTCCTAACCGAAAGCTCAAATTGGTATCTCTCAAGCATATCTGTCTGTGTGACCTTTATGATCGGTAAGGTTGTGGATAAGGTACAACGAGTCAGACACCGTTTTGCTTCATATAAGCGCAGGATAATATCACTGGTCCCATCCTCAGCTGGTTTTACCGTCTCAATGATGATATTCGGAGCATCAAGCTTGAAGATCGATGCCTCTCCAGCCGATCCCGGGAGGATCATCAGCGGGGTGTTTAGTTCATATGCTTCATGAACCACATTGCAATCGTTGAAACTTCCGATCCAGTAGTACAAAGCATAGGTAAATGATTGGAGACCTTTGTCCGCAGTCGGATCGGGGGCAAGAGCTGATTTGAGCAAAGTGAGGTTCATGCTGTTACCGAGCACATTGATGCCGTATTTGCAGTCATTTAAGATTGCCACACCCCGATTCTCTTCTGCCATGGCGGTCCACTTGTGGTTACAGACTTCAAAACGGTCAGCATCGAAGGGTCGTGAGCGGTGATTCGGGCGCCGGATATGCCCAAATTGGATCTCGTGGATGGCTTCATCCGAATGGATGTTGACTGGAAAAGCCACTTTAAACAGCTTATGGCTTTCCTTCCAATCCACAGTGGTCTCGAAATCAATCCGACGGCTACCTGCGCGCAGGCTTATGGTCTGGATGAGCGCGGATTGGTGCAGCTTGCGGGTAAGTTTGAACTTGGCAATGAGAGGCTCAGACGCGATCAGCTCCAGTCGGACAGGTTCATCGGTGGATATCAGCAAGGTTTCGGTCATGCTGTCGATATCCCAGGCATCAAAACGAGCAGGAATATCCTTGTAGAGGCAAAAACGATTACCCAACCCTGCCAGCATCTCGATCCCCGTCTTTTTATCCAAAAGGCTAGATAGCTCGCCCCTTTCAGTGAAAATTGCACTTAAGAATTCATTTTCGAGGCTGTTTGATGTGGCTTTAACCAGTGAACCTCGCTTTTTAGAGGTTTTTGACGTTGGCTGGTCCTTGCTAATCGTCGTCCAACCGCAAGGAGGGATGGTCACCCATCGGGATCTATTATTAACTTCAATAAGTGCTTTACGCTCCCACGAGAGGGAATTAAAAATAGAAATAGCATTTGCTTTTCTGGTGAAAGTAACCGCCGCAGTTTTTGCATTTTTTGTGGCATCGGCAATGATCTGGTCGAAGGTTTTGGCGACTTCTATATAAACTCGATGAATGGAGGAGCCGGGTAGAATATCGTGGAACTGGTTGAGCAATAATTTGAGCCAGCTGGATTTGAGTCTGGCAGGCGAAAAATCATGACCATTCATGGTGCGAGCGAGGGTGCCCCAGAATTCAGCCTCACGCAACGAAAACTCGCTTCGTCGATTACCAAGCTTGGTTCTCGCCTGGGAGGTGTAGGCACCACGATGAGCTTGAAAATAAAGCTCACCTACATAGCATTCATTTGGCAATCCCTGCTTTTTTAAATCAGCGAAGAACTGAGCTGGGGAGGCTAGCTTAACCCTTGGCAGACCCTCGAGGTCATTGGCACGCTGCAAGAACTCGAGATGATCACGGGTAGGACCACCACCTCCATCGCCCCAACCAAATGCCAGTAGCATGCTACGAATGCCATCCTTTTGTAAACGCGATTCCCAGCGATCCATTAGGTGACCAGGGCGCGTTTGGCTGTTGTAATCTGTGAATATATGGGCTGGAATGGATGTGCCATCGATACCTTCCCAAAGGAAGGTGTTGTATGGGAATGGATCACCTCCATGGTATGTCCAAGCGATCTTTTGAGTGGCAAAGCTGGTACAACCAGAGTTGATCAGTATCTGGGGAAGTGCACCTGAATAGCCAAAGGCATCTGGAAGCCACATGACTTCCGTATCAGTAGAAAACTCATCCTTAAGGAACTGTTTCGCATACATGATCTGGCGGATCAGGCTTTCACCGCTGGGGAGGTTCGTATCCGCCTCCACCCACGTCGCCCCATCAGCAATCACCTTCCCGGCCATGAGGGCTTGTTTAAAACGCGCATAAAGCTCAGGATAACGTTTTTTTAGCATCACATAGAGCTGGGGTTGCGATTGCAGGAAGCGATAATCAGGGTATTCCTCCATCAGTGAGAGCTGGTTGATCACCGTGCGGGCTATTTTACGTTCAGTCTCAGCCCATGGCCAGAGCCAGGCTACATCGATATGGGCGTGACCGAAGGCGAAGAAGGTTGGAGCGGTCGAGCCATTTACGCAATCGAGCAACGGGCGTAACCGCTCACGGCCAGAGTTGACCGTCTCGAGCATTTCAGGCTCGGCGAGCTCAAGATCGATAAGCAGGGTTACTTCTTTTAGGCCTTGATCGATCTCTGATACGCGCAAAGAGGCTGGATCCAGACGATTGCGGAGCTCGAACAGCGTGGTGAAGTCAAGCGCCAGCTGGTAAACCTGCTCACGCCAGATGCCATAGGAAGTCTCACCGACGATCACCTGGGGTTGCCTCACCTCCGGCACCGAGTCTTGCCCATAACGAACTGGTCCTCCACCCATCACCAGGGGTCCATGACCAGCGTAGGCTTCAGCCAGGATTGAATATTTACTGCCGGGAATTCCATTTGTGGTGAGCGTGATATTTTGCCTGGCCCAACCGTATGAACCGATGATCTTGCCATTTGACCAAACCAGGCATTCACCATCCTCAGGTGGTTTAGCAGCGGGATTCATGTACAAGACGATACGCCTGCCTGCTGCTGCCTCAGGCAAGGTTACTTCGGTTTTGAACCAACCATATTGCCATTTCGCTCCCCAGCTAGTACCGACCGGCATGGGATGAAATTTGTGTTTCAAGGCTTGCTCTGCGGAAAGTTGTCTAAGGGTAACAAATCCATTCAGCTCAAGCGTTTCCAAAGGTTCATAACAGATTTGCCATAGGGCGTTATCCCAATGCGTAATTCGATTTAGCCATTCTTTTGTGAGTGACATGCTTCTACTCCAATGAAGATTGCTGTGCCAGGTAATGAAAACGGGATTAGATCGGGAGCGTCGGTGAGTATCATCCTTAATCTACGCCGTTATGCGGTAAATACCCCCCGAGATGCCTGGCAGGTGAATTGCTAACATGTCTCCCTGACTGGTAAACACATCTTCTGGACCATATACCCTATGCGGGATGTAGGTTGCGTTTATTGGAAGCTGGGCGATAACAGGCTGAGAAGAAGGATTCACCGCAATGATGTAAGTTTCATCTTGAAAGGAGCGTTTGAAGACAAGAGGGTAAGCACCCGGTTGGGCGAAAAGGGCTTCAAAAGGCACTGAAGCCTGGAGAGCAGGATAGCTTTTTCGTATAGTCATGATTTTCCTAACCCTCTGGAGTAGTGAGTCAGGCATATTCTCTTGTTGGAGCACATTCGGACGGTCTGGTGCCGGGTCAATTGGCAAGTATAGTTTATCAGCTGAAGCAATCGAAAATCCAGCGTTGGCAGCATCAGACCATTGCATGGGGGTTCGGGCTCCGGTACGTTCGAAACCACCTTCCTTGGAAGGAAGATGATCGAAGGAACGCAAGCCTATCTCGTCGCCATAATAAATAAATGGCACACCAGGCATGGTGAGGATAAATAAGAACACCAGCTCCAATTCTTCAACAGTGCGCCCTTTACTCAGGCGCGGGTTGATGTCATGGTTCCCAGTCGGTATCGATAAAAAGCCCTGGCCGTACGTATTGCGATAATGATAAAGATATTGATCCAGGAACTCCATGATATTTCCGTGACCGCGTTTGTCGAAGAAGCTAAACCCATACGGATCTGTCCCAGGTCCGGGGCCATCGGATTTCCTCAGCAAGGCGGTATATCCAGGCATGCCAAATGGGATGGTGAAATCCATGTGAAAGCCAGCAGGGATGGCGTGGGAAGGCACACCCCATTCTGAGACGAGACATGCTTCCGGGAACTCCACATCCAGCCAATCGCGGACCTCCCGCCATAATTTTATGGTTTGACGATTGCCAAAATCTCCTTTGACAAGCGATGGAGCCATGTCTACCCGAAAACCGCTGGCACCCATCTCCAGCCAATAACGCATGATGTTTCTCAGCTCCTGCCTGACCTGCCTGGGACCAGGCGCGTCCACAGGCTGCTGCCAGGCTTCTGCCGGGTCGGGGTTGGCGAAGCCGTAGTTTAGTGCAGGTTGGAAAGAGAAGAAATTCGCAATATATGCCCCATCGCGTTGCGAATAGCCACTGATTACCTTAAACCCAGGGACTTCCCATTTCCAGTGGGCATCCGTCCAGATGTAATAATCGGTATATTCATTGCGTTCGGGCTTGCATGATTCGATGAACCATGGGTGTTGGACTGAGGTATGTCCAGCGACCAGATCAAGGAGGATACGAATGCCCTTTTTCCTGGCTTCATCGAATAAATGTTGGAGGTCTGCATTGGTGCCGTAACGGGGAGAGACCCGGTAGTAATCAGATACATCATAACCAGCATCCTGGAATGGAGACTCGAAACACGGATTAAGCCAGCAAGCGGTGACACCCAGCGATTGGATGTAATCCAGTTTTTCAATAATGCCGGGGATATCACCGATCCCATCTCCGTTCGAATCATAAAACGATTGTGGGTAAATCTCGTAAAACACCGCATCTTCAAGCCAGGCGGGTTTGGATTTGGGAATTGCTTCAGGCATGAGGTTCTCCATCTGTTATTTGTAATCGTTCAAGACAATATCAAAATGCGCCAGGCTGTCTTTTAATCCACCCGGGCGGTTACGCAATAACCAGACGTCTTTATATTCACTTATGACCGCTTTCAAATCATCATAAAGATAACTGGCTGAGATTTGCGATGATCCAAAACCATACAGTCCACGTAGGCAGGCATGGCGTAATAATTTAACTGTTAGGTGGAATTCACGCTGTAATAATTGGTGGTCAGGTCGCCGTGAGGAGGCCTCAGGAATGTTGCTCGATATTTGATCAATCAATTCGAGAGCTCGATTGAAAACCTGATCAGGTTCCTCCAATGGAAATCCTCTCCAGGAATGGATAGGTCGTTGGAGGAATTCAAATAATGCTGATTTATTGTCGAGCTGAATGCCAATCTCGCGATACACATTCCCCAGGTGGTAGGCGATATCACCAAGTCGATTGGATGTGTCCTGGAAGGCAAATCGATTCAGGGCTGAAGTTATGTCAATGCTCTTGTTAGCTTCATATGCCCAGGAATAGGCAGTACCGGCAGCTATGCCGAGGTAACTGACTGGTAATACCTGCCAATGACCATTATCGCCCCAATCGGTATTCAAAAAGCCCAGAGCGCTGTATTTCAGACCACTGGTAGCTGCGCTAGATATATTTTGCAAGCAGTTTTCCGTCCGGCCAGCAATGGAATTCCAGGCTGAAGTTCCCGGGCAAACGTAAAACTGAATTCCTGCCTGCGAATATCTTTCCGCATGCTCGGCAAATGGATGGTTAGCTTCATAACCCCATTCTAAGGCAATGCAATCATTTGGGAGGGCGGGCACCAATTCAGGGTGAGCCATGATGATGTCGCTCCAAAATTGCATGCTGAAGCCGCGTTGGCTCACTTCATGGTAGATCTTAAGCAAAAAGTCGAGGTAGACCTGCCCTGTGCCAAACTGTTCACAGGCAGCCTTGCTCCGGCCCAGACCTAAATCGAATGTCTCATCACAGCCAACATTGAATTGACAGCTGGAAAAATGAGGTAATAGCTCACCATATAAGCTGCTGATCAAAGTGATGCTGCCAGGATCCAAGGGGCACAAACTGTAAGGTCCCATATGATCTCCCCAAGGCAGATCGAATCCATCAGGCGACTCAGCCAGGGTAGAATACCGGGGATGGCTGAGCCAGTGTTCCAAATGCCCGAATGAGTTTTGGTTGGGCACCAGTTCGATAAATCTTTCCTGGCAATAAGCGTCCAGTGCCAGGATTTCCCCGCCAGTGAATGGAGAAGCATCCTTCCAAACTTCAGGATGATTCTGGTAAGCGAAGGTATGCTCTGTGTAAAGCTGAAGCTGGTTGATCTTCCAAGACGCAATTAGGTCAACCAGGTCGTATATCGTTTCCATGGTGGGAACTTTATCGCGTGAAATGTCGAGCATATAACCACGGTTGAGGAAATCCGGCCAATCAGCGATATGCAAGCAAGGCAAGGTTGCGTGTGGAAGACTGTGCTCCTCATCCGGAATTGCTCCGTAATATTGGATGAGCTGGATCAGTGTGGAAGTGGCATAAAATAACCCTGCTTCATCCTCGGCGCAAGCTGAAACGCCGTCTGGTTTGATATCCAGCGTATATCCCTGGGGGTGGAGCCTTTCACCAGCATCGAGCCTAAGCCGTAGCCCGATCAGCTCAGCGGGAATTGACTTACTGGCAACGATCTCATAGTCTATATTTAACTGGGAATGCAAAACATTTTTAATACGCTTAGCAGAGAAGAGCAATGATTGGGGGTGATCACAGTCCAGGAGAATGAAGTGTTTATCAGACAGTCTGGCAACACCTTCATTCAAATTAAGGTGACGTGGTAGTGGGAGAAGGGTAATTTGCTGCGTCAAGGTCACCAACCCTAATCGTCTCAATGATTCATTAATGCTTGTGTACATCTTCCCAAGCATCGAATTAACAAGGCTATTATACGTGATAGATTATAAAAAATCGTTGGTGGGATTATGAATAATACATTTATATTGCTTATTTTGGTGATTGTCATCCATGTCTTGAGGATAAAGCAACGTGGTGCACTTTCAAGCATGAATGATTTTATAGCTTATTCACTCGGTTTGGCTGTAGTACTAAACAGTATAAATCTTTTTATGGATCTGCAGTCAAGCCATAACCGAAAGGGAATAACGGGCCTTGCTCGTCTGAATAAAGGTGCTCAAAATCGAAAGGAAGCTGGTCCATTCTGCGAGGCCAGGTATAGGGAAGACGGCCAGTGAAAGGTTTATCCCCGAACAATACATCGGTGATGCCTTCACCTTCCTGCCCAGGGAGCCAGGCACAGACAAAAGCATCGATGAGGGGCAGCACGTCGGTGATGATCATCGGCCGTCCACTGATGAGAATGGCCACCAGTCGATGGCAGATAGGGCGAAGCTGACGGATCAGTTCGACATCATCGCTTGAAAGACTCAGGTCATCCCGGTCACCAACACCTTCAGCATAAGGCATTTCTCCCACGACTGCTATGCCAACGTCAGCTTTTTCCAGGGCAAGTATTCTATTTTCGTCTTCACTAAATCTGGCTGAAGGATGGTAGATGATGTGAGTATTTGCGGACAATTTATTCCGTAATCCTTGAAGGATGGTCGTGCCAGGGATTTGGTTTCCATCGATTCCCATCCATTCGATTGTCCAACCTCCGCATTGCATGCCAAGATTATCGGCACCCTTACCTGCAACCAGGATCGTCTCGATGGCCTTGGATAGAGGTAAGGTATGGGATTTATTTTTCAGCAAAACCAACGATTCACTGACTGCCTGACGAGCCAGTATGCGATGAGCCTCGCTTCCAACCTTGGATAAGAAGTTAGGGGAGGCTAAGGGTCTTTCAAAGAGACCCAATCTCATCTTCACGCGTAATATTCGTGAGACAGCATCGTTGATGCGCATTTCGGGCACGTCACCGAGCTGAACTGCCTTAAGGAGAGTGGAAATAAACAACTTATAATCGAATGGAACCATGATCATATCCATCCCGGCATTTATCGCCAGGACTACAGCCAGGTAATAATCCGGAGATAATTGCGGTACTGCCTCCCAATCTGACACCAGGAAACCTTGAAATCCCAGCTCGGTTTTGAGTAGATCCGTCAGAAGATATTTGTGAGCTGTTAATTTCAAGCCATTCCAGCTGGAATAGGACGGCATAATACTCAAAGCCCCAGCCTGAATGGCTGAGATGTATTGGGGCAGGTGAATTTTCCGCAGAGTGGCTTCATCCAGGCGGGTATCACCCTGATCGAGGAGGAAATTCTCGATTTGAGATGTTTTCCAAGATGTGCCCCCATCTCCCAGGTAATGTTTCGGGGTGGCTAAAACTGAGTGGGTTCCATCCAACCTCTCACCCTGTGATCCTCGCACATAAGCAGACCCTAAAGTAGCTGCCAGCTCCGTGTTTTCACTTAAACCTTCATAAGTCCGGCCCCAACGGATATCCTGCGGTGCTGCGATCGTCGGAGCGAAATTCCAATAGATGCCCGTGGCTGACAACTCTTCTGCGGTTGCATTTGCGATTTGTTCTACCAAATCTTCATTGCGCGTGGCACCAAGGCCAACATTATGCGGAAAGACGACAGCCCCATACATATTGGAATGACCATGGATAGCATCGACGCCATAAAGGATAGGAATCGCCAGGCGGGTGCGCAGGGCAGCCTCTTGAAAATTATTAACCATTTCAAGCCATGCTTCAGGGGAATTGACAATTGGATATCCTCCACCTCCACTTAAAACACTACCGACAAAATAATTGGCTACTTCCAGAGGCGTGATACTGTTCTTTTCGACCTGGGTCATTTGTCCGATCTTTTCTTCCGGGGTCATGCTTATTAAAAGGTCATTAACTCTTTCATCGATGGGCAAATCAACATCAAGATACTTTGGGGAGGGCATTTGGCGACCTATCAAGTGTGTGGGGAGATATAGGTATTTTGATTTAACTGGTTTTTCGGATCATGGGGGGATAAATTAAAAAGCTCGCTTTATCCCAAGTCATCGCTGAAATCGGAGGGCTGAGGTGGGGCAAGGAAATCGATCGATAAAGGCGGTAATTCTTCCAGGGAATTCAAGCCGAAATGTTGCAAAAAATCAGACGTCGTAGTGTACAGAATCGGTCGACCTGGGCGTTCGGCACGGCCGATTTCTTGAATCAATCCTTTACTAAGCAAGCTTTTTAAGACACCATCGGAGCTCACGCCGCGTACAGCATCGATCTCGGGTCGAGTAACAGGCTGCTGGTAGGCAATAATTGCCAGGGTTTCCAATGCAGCCCGGCTTAACCGGTTGGAGGTTTCTAATCCTAGAAAACGTTCGATATCCTGAGCAAACTCCGGCGAGGTAGTAAGCTGCACCCTGCCGTGATGCCGTTGCAGGCGCAGTCCATGGAGAAGGTCATCAGTCGTCAATCGGCGCTCGAGCATTTCGAGATAATTCTCGAGCTCTCGCTGGGGCAGGTCGAGCGCAGATGCTAATTGAGATGGCAGCACTGCACCAGCTGCTACGAATAGCAGAGCTTCAAGGCGGGCTATGATCTGGTCAGAATTCGCTTCCGTAAGCGGTTCGTCGGACATGCTATAATGGGTTCTTAGCTTCAAAAGCTAGAAATTGGTAATTAATCCAGGTGAACTTTGCGATTATACCATTGGACTAATTATAAGTTTCCACAGTCCTTGATATTTATAGCCTTATCCGTTGTAATCTGGGGATGTACTTTCCCTCAAGCAACCCACGCGATAATCACCACCCGCATAAGCGCAGATCAAAAGGTCTACAAATCCAAGTTCCTTCCGGCAGCAAGGTGATGGAAGCGCTTAATATGGCTCGAATTCAGCTTAGTGAGATGGATAGGGTTGAGCCAGAATTAGAGACTATCCTTACAGATGGTTCGCAAGTTAAAGTAATTCGAGTCAGGCAGGAATTTTCTGTGGAGCAGGCAGTCATCCCATTCGAACAACAGTCGATACCTAACGAGGCAATCCCTGAAGGTGAACAGAGACTTAGCCAGGCTGGTTTGAATGGGCTGGAAGAAATCACCTATCGGAGGATATTCGAGGATGGGATTGAGATCTCTAAAAGTATTGTGAAGACTGCGATTATCAACGAAGCAATCCCTGAAGTAATCATGGTGGGAACCAAGTTGTCATTTGCTCATATACCATCCCAGGGAAAATAGCGTATATATCAGCAGGCAACGCATGGGTGATGGAAAACTCAACTGATAACCGGCGTCTATTGGTATCGACTGGTGACCTGGATGGTCGCATATTCTCATTATCGAAGGATGGGAATTACCTCCTGTTCAGCAGGTTTTCGAAGGTGGAAAAGATAATAAATTCGCTTTGGATTGCAGCATTGCAGTATGATCCAGCCAAAATAATTGACTTGGGGGTGACCAACGGCGTCCATTATGCTGAATTTAACCCTGGCTCAGACACTGTGGTGTATTCGACGGTTGAATGGAGAGAGGCATCCCCTGGATGGCAAGCAAACAACGATCTACAGGAAATTAAAATCGATGAGAATGGTTCAATCAGCTCGAAAAAAATACTCCTGGGAACGAATTTTGGGAGAGTATATGGCTGGTGGGGGATGAATTTATCTTGGTCACCTGATGATGAGCGTTTTTTATATTCACGTCCTGA
>Ga0153916_10001817_pt1 | contig 15485 bp, 14 predicted proteins | sample Opewatmetagenome_FD_109642 | JGI IMG/M metagenome (GOLD analysis project Ga0153916, IMG submission 109642) | Freshwater wetland microbial communities from Ohio, USA - Open water 3 Core 3 Depth 4 metaG | ecosystem: Environmental > Aquatic > Freshwater > Wetlands | place: USA: Ohio, Lake Erie...
GCATGGCGCCCTCGCATGCGACATCTCTCTGAATGATCTCGCAGATCGCCCGCCCCGAGCCCTGACGGACGGCGAGGTGCTCGATCTGGGGGGCAAGCGGATGCGCTGGATCCCCACGCCCCACGTTCCGCATGGCTGGGAGGCGGGCGTCTTCTACGAAGAGACCGCCGGGACGCTCCTCTGCGGGGATCTGCTCACCCATGTCGGGGATGGCCCGGCGCTGACGGACGGGGATGTCCTGCTGCCCGCGATCGAGTCCGAGAAGGCGTTTCAGGCGATGTCCATGACGCCGGCCACCGGCCGGCTGCTGCGCGACTTGGCGGACCTCCAGCCGGCGACCCTGGCGCTGATGCACGGCTCCTCGTTCCGAGGCGATGGCGCGCAGGCTTTGCGTGGCCTGGCCGCCTTCTGCGACCAGGAGGCGGCTTGAGCCGCGGGGCGGCATGACCTAGCGGGCACTCCGGCGGCCCGACGGCCGCCCTCGAAGGTCCGCCGCCGCCTCGTTCGCACATTCGGCTCGCCAAACCTCCCTATCTCACCCACATCAAACGGTGCGCCCGATGCGCGTGCGCCCGCCAGACGCCTGGAGCTCAAGGAATGACCGACTCGTCCGCCTACACGCCGCCCAAAGTCTGGACATGGAACAAGGAGAACGGGGGCCGGTTCGCGAACATCAATCGTCCGACCGCGGGCCCGACGCATGACAAGGACCTGCCGGTCGGCCGCCATCCGCTGCAGCTCTACTCGCTGGCCACGCCGAATGGGGTGAAGGTCACGGTGATGCTGGAGGAGCTGCTGGCGCAGGGCCACAGCGGCGCGGAGTACGACGCCTGGCTGATCCAGATCGGCGCGGGCGACCAGTTCGGCAGCGGCTTCGTCGACGTGAACCCCAACTCGAAGATACCGGCCCTGATGGACCGCAGCGGCCCGGAGCCGATCCGCGTCTTCGAGTCCGGCGCGATCCTGCTGCATCTGGCGGAGAAGTTCGGCGCCTTCCTGCCTACCGAGGCCAAGGCGCGGGCCGAGTGCCTGTCGTGGCTCTTCTGGCAGATGGGCAGCGCGCCCTATCTCGGCGGCGGGTTCGGCCATTTCTACGCCTATGCGCCGTTCAAGATCGAATACGCCATCGACCGGTTCGCCATGGAGGTGAAGCGCCAGCTCGACGTGCTCGACCGGCGCCTGGCGAATAACGAATACATGGCCGGCGACGCCTACACGATCGCCGACATGGCGATCTGGCCCTGGTACGGCGCCCTGGCCAAGGGCCTGGTCTATGGGGCCGGCGAGTTCCTGCAGGTGGACTCCTACAAGAACGTCCAGCGCTGGACCGACATGATCGCGCAGCGCCCGGCCGTGAAGCGCGGCCGCATGGTCAACCGCACCTCGGGCGAGCCCTCCAGCCAACTGCACGAGCGCCACGACGCCAGCGACTTCGACCTGAAGACGCAAGACAAGCTTTCTGCGTCGGATTGAGGGGTGCGGCGCCAACCTCGATCGCGCCTATGCGGCGGGACCGAAAGTCGCAGCCGCCCAGGGTGTTGAAGTTTTGTGCTATGGTTGCGACATAAGCTCGACATCTATCCGCATGACGTGGCGCACTCCCTGGCGCGCCGCGAGTGCGGCTCCGGAGTAGCCGATGAACGACACGACCGTCCTGGATCCGGCCTTCCGGAACCACCAGATCAAACTGCACGGCCCCGCCGACTTCGAGGGCATGCGCCGCGCCGGCAAGCTGGCCGCGGAATGCCTCGACATGCTCACCCCGCATGTGGTCCCCGGCGTGGTCACCGACGAACTCGACCGGCTGTCGCGCGAGTTCATCCTCGACCACGGCGCGGTCCCGGCCTGCCTGGGCTACCGCGGCTACACCAAGACGGTCTGCATCTCGCCCAACCACATCGTTTGCCACGGCATTCCCGGCGAGCGGGTGCTGCGCGAGGGCGACATCGTCAACATCGACGTCACCGTCATCCTCGACGGCTGGCACGGCGACACCTCGCGCATGTACGGCGTAGGCGCGGTCGCGCCGCGCGCGCGCCGTCTGGTCGACGTGACCTACGAGGCGCTGGAGCGCGGCATCGCGGCGGTGAAGCCCGGCGCCACCACCGGCGACATCGGCCACGCCATCCAGACCTATGTGGAATCCCAGCGCTGCTCGGTGGTCCGCGACTTCTGCGGCCACGGCCTGGGCCAGGTGTTCCACGACGCGCCCAACATCCTGCACTTCGGCAAGCCCGGCGCGGGCGAGGTGCTGAAGCCCGGGATGTTCTTCACCATCGAGCCGATGGTGAACCTCGGCAAATACGCCGTGAAGGTCCTGGCCGACGGCTGGACGGCGGTCACCCGCGACAAGTCGCTCTCGGCCCAGTGCGAGCACTCCATCGGCGTCACCGAAACCGGGCCGGAGATCTTCACCCTCTCCCCGGCCGGCCTCTACAAGCCGCCGATCATCGCGGGCTAGGGCCAGCCCCGTCCGGTCATTCCGGGCGGCGTCCCGGACCGGCTTGGGGTTCCGGGCGCAGTCGAAGCCATGGTTTGCGCCCGTCGTGGGCGTCGATACCGGGCGGCCTGGATGGGGCGAACCGCGAGATCGACTGCGGCCTCGAACCATGGCGGCAATCGCCCCACGTCAGAAGCAGACCACGATTTCGGAAACGCAAGCCTCCTAGGCGCCCTTGTTGCATCGCGGGAGCCTCTGCTGCGACCGTTCTACTTTGGTACACCTTCGTTCAGCTGTCGCAGCATCACCTTTTGCGCCTGGAGAGGGCCGAAGAGAGATGCGCGACAAGATGGGTCGCCTCCAGTATCTGGATGGCTTGCGCGGCGTGGCGATATCTACAGTCGTACTTGTCCACGCCTACGCTTCATGGCCACGTCTGGTGCCGTATGGCGATCAGCTGGCCAACTTTCCGCTCATTCAAAACGGCTGGTTGGCGGTCGAGCTGTTTTTCCTCATATCCGGATTTGTGATCTTCATGAGTCTGGACAAGTCGTCCGATGCGAAATCATTCCTGCTGAATCGTTGGGTTCGCCTTTTCCCGGCGATGCTGATCTGTTCGGCGCTCATTCTCCTGCTGTCTCAGTTCCTGCCGGACCGCCCGCAGGGGCCGCCCACCCTCGCGGCCCTGGCGCCGGGGCTGCTTTTCCTCGATCCATTCTGGCTCAGCCACTTCGGGATCTCCGCACAATCCCTCGAAGGCACATTCTGGTCGCTCTATGTGGAGGTCGCCTTCTACGTCATCGTCGGCGTGATCTATTTTGTGCTTGGGCGCCGAGGCGCGCTGCTGTGCATTTTTTCGCTATTCTGCATCGCTGTGGCGCTGAACATCCTTCGGTCAGAGCTCCCGGACTTCGCCAACTCCTTTCTGGTGCGCAAGCTGCTGGTCATTTCGGACCATACCGGAATGATATACTTCGGCTGGTTCCTGTCAGGCATGCTCGCCTATGAGGCCTTCGTGCATCGCAAGCGCTGGTCGCTGCTGAGGGGCTTGGCGGTCGGCATTCTCGCCGCATTGACAGTGTTCTTGTCTACAGCCTCCGTCCAAGGGCGAACGATCCACGCTGAATTCCCGGCGATCTTTGTGGTGCTGCTGTTCTATGCGACGGTCGCCAGCGCGACGATGCAGCGGCTGATCTCAAACCGCGTCTTCGTCTTCATCGGGTTTGTCAGCTATCCCCTATACCTGCTGCACGAAAGCCCGATGATTGCAGGCATCGTCAAGTTGGGTCGCATCTTCCCGTCGTTCCCACCGCTGCTGTTGCCGATCCTGCCGATCGCCCTGCTGGTCGCCCTGTCCTGGATCGTGGCGACCTACCTCGAGCCTGCGCTTCGGAGCCGCCTCGCCCCCATTGCGCGGCGGGCGACGCAGTGGCTGCCCACCCGGAGTCCGATCCTGCGCCGTTCGCCCTGGACACGCGCCGGATCTTGACGTCCATGCGGGCGTCTGGGCCGGCTCGAACGGGGGGAGCTTGCGGATGTCGACAACCGAACCTCGGATCGCCGGCTTCGACGGGCTGAGGGCGATCGCCTTCCTGCTGGTGTTCATCAGCCACCAGGCGCCCCTGGAGAATGCCGGGGTCTACGGCGACGTCGGGGTGTGGATGTTCTTCGTCCTCAGCGGCTTCCTCATCACCCGCATCCTGGCCAGGTCCAGGGAGGGGATCGAGCGCGGCCTCACCACGCCCCGTCTGGCGCTGATGCGCTTCTATATCCGCCGGACGGCCCGGATCTTTCCGCCATACTATTTGGTGCTGGGCATCGCGCTGGTCATCTCGGCGTTCACGCCGGTCGACAATTTCTGGCTCAGCGCCCGGATCGCCTACGCCTTCTTCCTGACCAACATCTTCATCGGCCTGCGCGACGCCTGGATCGGCGATTTCGGACCCTTCTGGTCGCTGGCCGTGGAGGAGCAGTTCTACCTGGTCTTCGCCCCCCTCGTGCTGGCGCTTCCCCGGTCCCGGGTCGGCCCCCTTTGCATCGGTTTCATCGTCGTGGGCCTGGCTACGAAGGTCGGCATGGAGATCATGGGCGCCGCGCCGACGCCGATCGACGTCCATTCCCTGATCAACTTCGGCCTGCTGGGCTTTGGCGGTCTTGTCGGGCTCAATCTCGACCGACGGGTCCCGGCGTGGCTGCTGACCGGACCGGCGCAGGCCGCCACGGGGCTGATCTATCTCGCCCTGCCCGTCGCCTTCGGCGCTTGGAGTGGGCCTTGGATGACCTACGGCAAGCTGAGCGGCCTGCTCGCGGGGCTGCTGCTGTTTCAGATCGCCAGGGCGCAGCAGACCCGGTTCGTCGCGATCCTGGAGAGCGCGCCCCTGCGAGGCATCGGCCGCATCAGCTACGGCGCCTACCTCTTCCACCACTTCATCCACTTTGCGCATATCCAGGCCGCACTGGGCTGGATCGGCTGGCGCCTCGATGCGGCCCGCCCGCTTCAGGTCCTGGTGGAGCTGGCGGCGACGCTCGTCCTGGCCACCCTGTCCTGGCGCTTCCTCGAACGGCCGATCGTCACCTGGGCCGCCCACTTGACCAGCCGTGGCCGCTGGGCCGAGGCGCGCGCCTGACGCGCCGGGCGAACGCCGACCGGCTCAAGGCCGGAAGACGAAGTGGCGGCTGGAGAAGAAATTCCAGAACAGTACGAGCCCTGTCGCCGTCGCCTGAGCGAGCAGGTAGTGCAGGCTGAGCGCGGTGAGGCCGGCGACGATGGCCGCATTCAACGCCGCACCCACGGCGCCAAAGGCGATGAACTTGCTGAACCCGGCGAGCAGGGCGGGGCGGGCGTCGAAGGTCAGCCACTGGTTGAGCCCGTAGCTGACCAGGGCGCCGCAGAAGAACCCCGCGGTGGTGGCGGGCACAGTCGGCCATCCGGGGCCTTCGACCAGGGCGATCAGCACGGCATAGTGCATCGCCGTCGCCACCAGGCCCACCGAGGCGAAGCGCAGGAACTGCTTCAGGAGCGGCGACGACAGGATCGTCTGGATCGTCTCGGGCGGTCGCATCAGACCGCCGCTGCGGCCGCGATGAGGATGCAGGCGATCACATAGCGGCTGACCCGGTCCTTGATCGCGAAGACGATCGGGTCGTCGTCGACCAGTCGGCGATGGGCCATCATCAGGGCGCGGCCGATCCAGTACATCAGCAGCGGGCAGACCGCCCACAGCACGTGCGGCCGGCTGTACAGCTCGCCGACCTTGTCCGAACTGATGTAGAGGGCCAGAACGGTCACGGCGTTGAAGCCGGCGGCGGCGGCCAGCGCCATGACCACGTCCAGGTCGCCGATCCGATAGTTGCGGTTCGACGGGTCCGCGAGATTGGCGTCGAGGCGGGCGGCGAGCTCGATGTAGCGCTTCATCAGGGCCAGCGCCGTGAAGATGAACATCGAGAAGGCGAGCAGCCAGGGCGACAGCTCGACCCCGATGGCCACCGCCCCGCCGACCACACGCACCGTGTAGAGCAGGGCTAGCACCACCACGTCGATGAGCATCTTGCGCTTGAGCCAGAAGGAATAGGACGTCGTGAGCGCCAGATAGCCGGCCAGGACGGCCAGGAACGGCCAGGAGACCGCCGCGCCGATCGCCAGACCGGCGACGAGCAGCAGTGGAACGGTCAAGACCGCCTGCAGAAGGGGTAGCGAGCCGTTGGCGAGCGGGCGATTGCGCTTGGTGGGGTGTCCGCGGTCGGCGGCGAGGTCCACGAGGTCGTTCAGAACGTAGACGCCGGAGGCGCACAGCGAATAGGCGACGAAGGCCAGGCCGGCCGCCCAGATGGATCCCAGATCGAAGGAGTGCGAGGTCGCCAGGGGGACGAAGATCAGGGCGTTCTTCGCGTACTGGTGCACGCGGAACAGCTTGATCCAGGTCTTCAGGGTCGGCTTCACCGACTCCAGATGGGCGATGTCGCTGTGGGTTCGCGCCAGGCGACGGCGCACCGACGGGTTGGCGCGTACGGTCAGGGCCTTGTCGGCGTGGGGCCACACCAGCAGGTCGGGCTTGTCGTTGCCGATGTAGTCGAAGCCGCGCTCGCCGAAGGCGGCCACCAGCTGCTCGGCCTTGGCCTCGCCGGCCAGGTTGTTGGACTCGTCTGAACCGAACCAGCCGGTGAACAGCCCCAAGTGCTCGGCCACCGCCTGAACCAGACGCGCGGAACTGGCCGACGCCAGGTAGACGGGGCGTCCTGCGGCGCGGGCCTCGGCGATCACCTCGAGCACGACCTGGTCGTAGGGCAGGACCGCCGGGTCGAAGGCGCCCATGCCTGCGATCTTGTGCTTCAGAGCCGCCTTGCCCTTGAGCAGGGCGGCGAACATTTCCACAGCGGAGGCGGGCCGTCGCCCGAGTTCCGCGAAGGCTGTCTCAATCAGCAGGTCGGAGCGGACCAGCGTGCCGTCCAGGTCGACGACCAGAGGCTTTGGGCCCTCGGTCGCCTTCTTCAATCTTGCGCGCGCATCCACCCCAAAATCCCCCGCCTCACGAAGTCGGGCAAATCAACCCGACGCATGCCTGTATCACCATGGCGCCTAGGCTGACATTGCTGCAAATCCCGCACCAACACCCTTTTCAAGATTGTTGATAAGCAGCTTTCAGCTCTCGCTCTGCAAAAACATCATATTCCGTTGGCCCAAAGCCTGCAGAGCCCCCCTCCAGCAGTCTTATAGTGTGTCAAAAAGAGAGCATTGTTCGTGTTGCGCATCGTAGCGCAATATTACGCTTCTAAAAAATAGCCAGCGCAAACATCACATGCGAAATGTCTTGCGGTCATTATGGACATCAACCGAAGCATAACAAAGTGAACATTATGACCCTCGGGAAGACGAGCGGGATCGAAATGATGACGACGAATAGAAATGGGCTCGCTAGCGTTCTGCGAATGTGGCCATTCGCGGCGGGACTCTTCTTGATCCTGCTTTCGGTCGCCGCGTCAGTCCGACATATATTTCGCGGGCCCGCTTGGCCCTCCGATGACGCGGACCTCAGTCTTTTCCTACAGGCCGCACGCGCGATCTCCAGGGGACAAAACCCCTATGATTGGGCGATATACACTCACAAAATGATCTACGGCTACCCGCCGCTCTTTGCCGAATTGCTCGCCATTTTACGACTCCCCCTTGGGGACGGACGGCTATGGATGATTTGGGCGGCCTTCGGCGTAATCTGTCTGGCTGCGGCGATGGCTCTGATGATGCGGCGCTTTGGCCGGACGGTTTCGTATCGGTGGATCGTGCTTGCGGTCGGCGCCCTTATGATTGGCCACATCACGCGCAGCGATATCTATAACGTGCAGCCGAACTTCATTCTGCTGCTTCTCATAGTTGTCGGCATCTACCAGTTCTCAAAGAACAGGCTCGTCAGCGGCTCCCTGGCTTGGGCGGCGGTGATCGTCTGCAAACCCTTCACCGGCGCGATGGTTTTCTACTTGATGAGACGCGGTCAGTGGCGCGAGGCGCTTGCGACGCTCCTTGCGTCGAGCCTCCTGTTCGTGGGCTCATTTGTCCCCCTCCTTCCCATTTCCCTGGAAGTCTTCAAGTCGTGGCTGCAGGCGTCGCACTGGCACAGCGCATTCCCCAACGTCGCCAAGCCGACGAATGAAACCTTCTATGGCCTCTTCTATCGACTGTTTGCAGATAACGAGTTCACCACCCCATGGATGGTGCATCCCGGCGTCATCCAATGGCTGATGATCCCCGTCCTGTTGCTCGCCATTGGCGGGATCTACTTCGGCGTCTCGAGCCCGGGCAGACGCGCGGCGACGCCACTCGCGGAGGTCGGCGCCCACGATCTGCTCGAGGTCGGCCTCACGCTCGGGCTCGTCATGAGCTGCGGGCCGCTGATGGAAGGGCCGCACATGTTCATGCTCTTGCCCGGCCTGTTCGGCGCCGCGATGCTCGCGCAGACACGGTGGCGCGCCAACGCGCCGACCAAGTGGTGGTGGCTCGCGGCCGCCGCGTCCTGGAGCCTGATCTTCGCCTTCTTCACCATCCCGATCAGCACGCCGGTCGTGGCGCCCTTCTCCTGGGGGCGCCTCTCGGGCCTCGAGATCCTGGTCACCGCGAAATTCGGCTTCCTGACGGCCTTTGCCTGTATCTCGTCGGCGCTGGCGCTCTGGCAGGAGCGCGCGCGGCCGTCGCGCCCGCGGCTGGGCCTGGCGAATCCCTGGGGTCGGGAACCGGTCGGTATGGCGTAATCAGGTGGCGCTCAATCTGCGCCGCTCACCCGCCTATTCCAGGATGCTCCGGAGCCGATTGAGCCGCTCGGGGCCGAACTTGGCCTCAAACCACCTGACGGAGACGTCGCCGGCCTCGCCGGCGTCGCTTTCCTCGGCCTGGAGCATGGCGGCGACAAATGCTGCGGCTGTTTCAGCATGCACAGCGCCGGGAGGCAGCGCGCCCAAACCGTCATAGGCGCGGGGCGTGCCGATCGTCCGGCATCCGAATGACAAGGCTTCCAGGCTTTTGATCTTCACCCCGGCGCCGCTCACGACGGGCATCAGCACGCCTGACGCATCGGCGTACTGCGACGCCAAGTCTTCCACGAAGCCGAGATATTCGCCCCCGCAACCCTTTATCTTCTCGATGAGCTGCTGCGGACAATGCCTGCCGACGACCCTCAGCGGCAACCGGCCGCCGGCCGCCCTGTAGGCGGGCAGTATGGACTCGATGAGCCAATTCATCGCATCGACGTTCGGCGGGTAGTCCATGGCGCCGACGAACAGCCAGTACCCCGCTCCGCCAGGCGAGCGCTGAGCCGCCGCGTGAGACCCGAGGCGGGGGATATAGCTGTAAATCTCCGCGCCCGAACGCTCGGCTAGCCTCGCCTGCTCATTCTCATTGAGCAGCACGCTCGCCGATGCATGCTTCGCGACATAGGCTTCCTTGTCCCGGCAGAGATACGACTCGACCATCATCGCCCAGCGGCCGAGCCAGGACGGGCGAACTAGGCGGCTCCAGAGCGGCGAGGTCCCCGCATACCGCCCCAGGACGCCTTGCGTCCCCAGGCCCGGATCGCGGACGCGCTCGCGGAAGCGCTCGCTGAAGAGATCATCAAAAAAGACCACCCGGCGGGCGGTCGGCGCGATCAGGGCATCAAAGGTTCGTATCGTGTCAAAGACCGCAAGAGTGCAATTGGTCTCGTCCAAGGTCTTATTGATACGACGCGTCACGCCCTGAGAAAGAAACAGCGCTTGCGACAGCGTAGCTTTGCGCCCACTCAAGAAACACCGCAATATGAATGCGACCGCCGCAAACGGACTCGGCGCCTGGATCTCGATGACACGCCAGTTCGCCCCACACCTATACGTCCACTCAGGTCTCGGATGGGGCTGGCCAAGAACAATAATCAGGCCATCGCTCACGTTCAGCGCGGCAGCGATGTCCTCGACCGTTCCGTTGAAGATCGCATCCTTTCCGGTCCCGGATCGGCCAGGCAGGATGCTCATGATAATGGCCAGACTGCCCATCTAAGAATGCCACGCCAGTGGAATTATTGTCAGTTACATTGTACATGATATTGTAAACTGGTCGTGTCAGTTCGCGCGACGCCACAAAGAGCGATCAATTACACATAGGCCAACGTGTGGAGCCGTGAAAGCGAATACACCCGGAATGCGTCGCTGCCGAAACAAGGCTTCTCCCGCGAATCCGCGAGGTGACGTTCTCACTTACCGGCTGTCGTACGAGCCAACCGGCCCACGCTCAGGCATCCCCCTAACCGAGGAAGATCAAGGCTCGATGACGCCGACCCAGCAAGGACCTTCTACGTCCAGCGGGCCATCGGCAGGACCCCTCGGAGCAGGTTTCACCTGGTTTGGGTCCGTCCGCTCAGGAAGCGAACAACGGCCGATCGCTGTTCATTCATGGGTTGTAGCGACTGGCTTTCACACCCGAACGCTGGCAAGGGTTGGTTATGCTCCTGAACTGGCTTCATCGACGCAGGGCGGCGAGGCATGAAGCCGCTTATCTGGTCGCGCGCCACGGCGCCGACGCCCGGCGACGCTGCGAGATCCTCCTCGAGCAGCGGTCGGACGACCGGCGGAAGGTTCGGTTTCTGCGCATGGTGCTGAAACGCCTGCCCAGGCCGTGACCAACGCCGCCGCCAGCGAAGCGCGGGCCGCCTCATCGTTTACGTCGGATTCCACCTTGCCAAAATCGAACATATAGAGAACATTTATCGCATCCCAAGAGCGCGTGGGGCAAGAGCGTGGCGGACGGCGGCGAAGTTTCAGATCTCTCGGCCCTCTGGGGCGCTCCGGCGCCGCGCTCGCCCGCCCAGCCCGGCGCCAAGACTCACTACCTGGGCCACCGCGACCGCCTGCGCGAGCGGGCGAGCGCCGGCGGGCTCGCCGCCCTGCCCGACTACGAGCTCCTCGAACTCTACCTCTTCCGCACGATCCCGCGCGGCGACGTCAAGCCGCTGGCCAAGGCGCTGCTGGCCCGGTTCGGGTCGGTGGGCGCGGTGCTGGGCGCCTCGATCCCTGCGCTGAAGACCGTCCCTGGCGTCGGCGAGGCCGCGGCGCTCGACCTCAAGCTCCTGCACGAGGCCACCCTGCGCGTCGGCCGCGAGGCCGTCGCCCGGCGCCCGGTGATCACCTCCTGGACCCAGTTGCTGGCCTATGTGAAGGCCGCCCTGGCCCACGAGCCGCGCGAACAGTTCCGCGTGCTGTTCCTCGACCGCAAGAACCAGCTGATCGCCGATGAGGTGATGAACCACGGCACCGTCGACCACGCCCCGGTCTATCCCCGCGAGGTGGTGCGCCGGGCGCTGGAGCTCTCGGCCAGCGCGCTGATCGTCGTGCACAATCATCCGAGCGGGGATCCCACCCCCTCCTCCGCGGACGTGGACATGACCCGACAGATCGTCGAGGCGAGCCGCGCCTTGCGCATCAGCGTCCACGACCACCTGGTGGTCGGCCGCGACGGGGTGGCGAGCTTCAAATCCCTGGGGCTTCTCTAGATTGCGCCAGGGCCGCAGATCGCCTCGGCCACACTGAGGTCGCGCCGGACCTCAGCGAGACCGCGAGCGCCATTACAGATTGAGCTGCACACTTTTCGGTTGAGTATTCGGCGACCAAGCCCTCGCCGAAATAGACTTGAGAGATCAACGCGGTCTCCGCGCTGTCCGCACAATGTTGGGCGAACCGCACTTGCTGCTGCGACCAAAAGCCATTTTGGGGCCCGAAGGCGACGAGAGGACTAGCTGGATGGCAAAGACTCTGCTCTTGCAGATTGGGCCGCTCGCTGGCGCGTCGTTGCTTGGCGGCATTCGAGAACTAGAGGATCGGTGATGATCGCTGGGCGAGTAGTGGTGAGCGTGATGCTCGCGGTCCTGTTGGCTGGGGGCTGCGCCTCGACGGGGGCGAAGAAGCCGCAAGCCCCGCCGCGGTCGAGCGCGCCACAGGCGGAGAAAGGCGACGCCCTCGGCATCGTCGGCGCAGACACCCCGCCCCTTCTGAAGCAAGTGCAGGCCGCCCCCTACAGCCCGCCGAAGTCGCCGGAATGCGCGGCCATCGCGCAGGAAATCGCCGCGCTGGACCAGGTCCTGGGCCCGGACGTCGACGCGGTGGATCGACCCGACGATGGCGCAGTGGGCCGCTTCCTGTCCGGCACGATCCGCGGTCTCGTCCCCTATCGCGGCGTGATGCGTTTTCTGGCTGGGGCGTCGAAGCGAGATAAGGCGTTCGCCAACGCGGTCCTCGCAGGCGCCGCAAGGCGGGGGTTCCTGAAGGGCATCAGCCAGTCGATGGGCTGCTGGGCGCCGGCCTCTGACCGTCGCCTGCTTCAAGGCCCTCCGCCGGGTCTCTGAGCCCCGACACGACCTGCGAAATCGCCATCAAGCGCCGTCTACCATCCGCCCCGGATGAGGCCGGCCTGCGTGTGCTTGTGGACCGGCTGTGGCCCCACGGCGTCTCGCGCCAGAGCGGCCGGATCGATAAATGGATCAAGGCCGTCGCCCCCAGCGACGCCCTGCGCCGGAAGGCGCACGCCGAGCCCGACCCGGACAAGCGCTGGGCCGAGTTCGTGCAGGCCTGCATGATGGAGCTGGAAGGCGAGACGACGCACGAGGCCGCCCTGGACCTCGCCGGCGAGCACGCCTTCCCGAAAGTTCGGATGCTCGCGCGATAGGCGAGATGGATTGACACAACTTTGGCGAGGGCGCGCCATGCCATCAGGCTTCATGAGGGACTGTGATGACCAGCATCAGATTGAATGTGCAGAAACTGCTCGGCTTCCGCTTGAAGAACACCGGCCCTAAGGCCGGAGGCAAGCCCGTCGTCGCGGCCGGTGTAAAGGCCGGCACCAAGCCCAGCAGGCCAGACTAGACCGCCTCCGGGTTCGCACATCCTTTGAAGGGTGCGTGGCATAGACGACGCCGAGGTTTCGCCTCTGGCGTCGTTTTTGCTTCCGGAATGCTGAATCTGTCCGAAGCGTCGCTCTTTGGGAATCTCGATGACCATCGGCCACCACTTCAAGCCTGACGCCGCCCGAGCCCGAGCGCTCAATGAGCGGATGCACGTCGAACTCGCGGCGAGCTTGAGACATGTGTGCGACGAAAGTCGCGGCGTTCTATCCTTCGACGAGGCGGCGATGGGCGCGCTGTTGCGGAACCTTGAACGCGGCGTGAACTACCCTGCTCGCGTTTTCGCCCGCTACTACGAATTGGTGGACGCGATCATCGAGGATCGTCCCGAGGAGGCTGAACGCCTCTTCTCCGAACTCTGCGCGGCGCAGCCCTGGGTGTCTGAGCTGGACGTGCAAGTCCTGGGCGCGCCCGAACTCGGCGTGGAGTCCGAGCGCTATGGGCGGATGATGAATTCCGATCCCAGCGTCGACCTTGGGTTCACTGCGCCCTCCGCCGACGTGGCCGAAGCCTTCCGTCACCGGCTTGCCTGGGGCCTTGATCTGCTGCAGCGTGGCTTGCCCGAATTGTCCGGCGAGTTCCGGGCGATAGTTCGTGAGATCATCATCTGCGGCGGCGATCCGACCAAGAATCTGCAATTCGACGGCGGCTCGCATTACCAGCTTTGGGGAGCTCTATTCCTCAACGGCCAGTTCCATCCCGACGCTCTGGCTGTCGTCGAAGTGCTGGCGCACGAGTCGGCCCACAGCCTGTTGTTCGGCTTCTGCACCCACGTTCCGCTGGTGGAGAACGACGAAGAGGAACGCTTCGCCTCGCCTCTGCGCATCGACCTGCGACCGATGGACGGCATCTATCACGCCACCTACGTGTCGGCTCGCATGCACTGGGCGATGACGCGCATGGCGCAATCGGGGCTGCTCGCCGCCGAGGATGCCGACAAGGCCCAGAGTGCAGCGAAGGCCGATCTCGCAAACTTCGACTCTGGCTACGCGGTGGTGGCCGAACATGGCCGCCTCACGCCCCTCGGCCGCGACCTGATGGCCGAGGCCAAGGCCTATATGGACTCCCAACGATGACCCGGCGAGCACCGCGATGACCATCGCCAGCAGCCGGCGACGCCCGGTGATTCAGGGACCACAGGCGGAACTCGGACCTGAGGCGGTGGAAGGGGCATGATCTATTTTCTGTCGACCGCCTCTCACAACTATACCCACAAGAGCATTGCGGCGGGTGTGCCTTCCTTTCGGATGCTCAGTTATCCGCTGGCGCTCGCACGCGGGCGGCTGGAGCGCGCCACCTATATCTTCAGCGATTACGATCGGCTGAGCTTCTGGCAATTGGAGCTGGCGGCGCACCTTTATCGTCAGCTGGCGGCCGCCGGATGTCGGGTGCTGAACGACCCCGGCCGTGCATTGCAGCGGCTAAGCCTGCTGCGGCGGCTCACCCGGGAAGGCGTGAACAGTTTCCAGGCCTGGCCGGCCGCGGACGCGGCTACGGTCGACCGGTTCCCCGTGTTCCTGCGCACCCAGGCCGCTCACCGCGGCGTCCTGAGCGACCTGCTGCAGACGCGTGAGGCCATGATGGCGGCTCTGGATGGGGTGCTGGACGAGGGCTACCCGCTCCGCGACCTGATGATTGTCGAGTATTGCGCCCAGCCGGTGCGCGACGACCTGTACCGCAAGCTGTCGGTCTATCGCGTCGGCGATGTGTTGATCGCTTCGCCCTGCGTTCACGAACGTCACTGGGCCGCGAAGTACGGCGAGATCGGCGTCGCCGATCAGGCGCTCTACGACGACGACTACCGAATCGTGCGCGACAATCCTTACGGCGACTATGCCCGGCGCATCTTCGACTTGGCTTCAATCGAGTATGGCCGCGTCGACTTCGGATTGGTGAACGGCCGACCGGAGACCTATGAGATCAACAGCAACCCCGCGATCTGTCAGACGCATGAGCATCCGTTCCCGATCCGCGTCGAAGCCGCGAAGCTCTGCCACGATCGGCTGCTCGGCGCCGTCGCCGCCCTCGACACGCCGAAGGGCGGCCAACCGATCAGCATCACCCCTCACCCGAGCACGGCCACACACCAGCGCCGCTGGCGCCTCGCCCCAGGCTACCAATGGATGCCTTGAAAAATCCGGACGCCGCCCGCGGGCAAGGCGCTGTGCACGTCCCTCCCATGAGCGCGAGACGGGTCGAGACGAGCGTCACTGTGTTGATGCCCACCTTCAATCGCGCACGTTACCTTGCGGAGGCGATTGAGAGCGTGCTGGGGCAATCCCATGCGCCGCATGAGATTCTCATCTTGGACGACGGCTCCACCGACGACACCGCCGCAGTATGCGCCCGCTTTGGCAAGGCGGTGAAATACATCCGGATCCAAGACAACAAAGGCAAGTCCGCGGCGATCAATCGAGGCTTGGCGCGCGCCACCGGCGCTTACATCTGGGTGATGGACGACGACGACGTCGCGCCCGCCGACGCGCTTGAAGCCCTGCTTGCGCCAATGCGTAGGAACGCCAAGATCGGGTTCACGTTCGGCCGGCTTCTGAAATTCACCGAGGAAGCAGGTGGCCACAAAGTGTTCGCCCCGGCCGACGTAGAGCCTCCGTTCGACCCGAGGCCCTTGTTTGTCC
>Ga0153916_10001818_pt1 | contig 15484 bp, 14 predicted proteins | sample Opewatmetagenome_FD_109642 | JGI IMG/M metagenome (GOLD analysis project Ga0153916, IMG submission 109642) | Freshwater wetland microbial communities from Ohio, USA - Open water 3 Core 3 Depth 4 metaG | ecosystem: Environmental > Aquatic > Freshwater > Wetlands | place: USA: Ohio, Lake Erie...
CCTCCCGAAGGACATCTGGGACCGCGACGTCACGCCAAAGCGAGCCGAAGTCGACGAGGACGTCCCGCGCCCGCCGCAGCCGATGCTCATCCGGTGCGGCCTCGGCCAGCGCCGTTGGCCGGTCGAGGGCCCGCCAGTCGCGGTTGAAGGCTGCGAGGCCGATCTCTCCCTCACTGAGGCGGCGCTGCAGGTCGGACCGTGCCGCCCGGATGAGCCCGGGGTCAGGCGCGACCGGTGCCGCCGTCCCTCGCCGCATCGCCCGGAGCACCTGACCGAGATCCTCATCGTTGAGGCGCACGCCGTCCATGAGCCGGGCGACCTGTTCCTCGACGAGTTCCGGTCGGAAGCTGGCGAACCTCCCGCAATGTGGACGGCGGGTGTGGCGGACGCGGCGCTGCCCGGCATTCGCATCGCCGAGGTACCGACTGTCGCAATCGGCGCAGTGGATAAGCCGGACCAACGGGTACGAGCGACGGGGGAAGCCACTCCCGCCACCGTGGCGGGTCCGCCGCTGTACCCGCAGCTGCGCGACCCGCTCGAACAGGGGCGGGTCGACGGGCGCCTCGAACATCGTCGGCCGTTCCTCCTCGTCGGGTCGGCCCTTGTGGCGGATCGCCCGGCCGGCATACAGGGGGTTGGTGAGGATCTCGGCGAGCCCTGCCTCGGTGAGGCCCAATTCGTCGGCGAGGGTCGTGTCGCTCCAGGTGCCCGCCGCATAGAGGCTGAACGCTCGACGTACTCGATCGAGGCCCGGTCCTTCGACAGGGCTGAGCAGCTGCCGCGGACCGATCCTGGCAAAGCCCAACGGCGGATGGCCGCCCGGATCAGCGAACAGGCGCCACTTCTGCTCGTAGCCGCGGGCGACGTTCCGTGACAGCCGCCGGATGTAGGCGGCATCAGAGACGGTCTTGAGCCCTTCGAGCTCGTAGGTGTCGACGTTGCCGCTGATGAGCGTGTCGGCGCAGAAGACGACGACGACCCCTGCACGGGCGAGCCGGTCGCGGTACGACCAGGCATCGGCGACGTTCCGCGCGAAGCGGCTCGTGTCGTAGCACAGGAGGACATCGAACCGACCGGCCTCCGCGTCGGCGACCATCCGGGCGAAGTCCGACCGGCGGAGGGTGTCCTTGCCAGACACGAGATCGAGGTATTCGAGGCCGGCCGGCGCCAAGCCGTAGCGGACGGCGAAGCGCTCCTGCTCGGCCCGCTGGAGGTCCGGCCCATAGCGGTCGGCCTGGCCGCGGGTCGACTCCCGGATGTAGCCGGCCCAGCGACGCCCGCTGAGATCCTCGGGTCGCAGATCGACCGCTCGGGCAAGGCTCATCGGCGGGTCCTCGATCGTGGCCCGGACCCGCTGCCCGCCGATTGGCGGGCTCGGCCGGTCCGGCGTCGAGCGATGCTACCTCGCGTCGCGCTCAAGGAGTCGATCGAATCGAGCTTGGCATCGACCATCGCCGCGATGATCCGGGCGAGTTCAGGGGTCATGGGCTGCCGCGTCGACGGCCGGCCGCGACCGCGCGAGCGGAGGGTGGCCTTGGCGTGACCGGCGTGGTGGCGCGAGATCGCGCTCCGGCGCCTGCCCGGCCTCCCGTTGGCGCTCCGGCTCGCGGGCGCGTAGCTTGCGTCGGCTTGGCCGTCTCAGCGCCTGTCAGGCGTGAGGTCGCCCGCTTGATCGCCGCCGCGGCCACATCGACGCCGATGACCCTCGCACCCCGCTCCCGAGCCCCAATGAGGAGCGCCCCTGAGCCACAGAACGGATCGACCACGACATCGCCTCGGCCGACCCGGGCGATGGTGGCGAGCGCCCGTCCGAGGTCGGCCGGCTTCTCCGTCGGATACCGGCCGGTGGTCCCCGGGCCGACGGCCCCGACCGAGACGAGGTCGACCCCGGCCAGCGTTCGCGAGCCCGGGAGATAGCCGACGAGGACGTGCTCGGTCTGGTGGCGGAGGCCACTGCCGAGGCCCGGCCTCTGCTTGTCCCAGACGATCGGTCGGACGCGGGAGAAGCCTGCCCGCTCCAGCGCCTCGATGGCGGGGCGCAGGCCATCGCTGTTGGTCATGACCAAGGCGATCCCGTCCGGTCGCATCTTGGTCCGGACGAGGGCAAGGACTCGACCGATCTCGGGCCAGCTGAGTGACTTCGCGAACCACCGGCGGAGGAACCGGCTGCCGGCACTCCGCTTGACGCTTTGGTACGGCGGGTCGGTGATGAGGACGCTGATCGAGCGTGCCGGGAGCGCGGCCAGGACCTCACGAGCATCGAGCCGATAGAGGTGGACGGTGGACTGCGACGCGGCGGGTCGTGTGGGCGATGACGGACGCACACGCTGGCGGGTTTGTCCGGACTGAGCGCGCATGACGGCCAATTCCTCGTGTGCGCCGTCGCGAAGGCTCCATGCCCGCGACATCTGGATTCACGATCGCGCACCCCGTCAGGGGTAAGAATTCGTGCCGTCGTCAGCGACGGATCCCGATTGCGACCCAGAACTGCTTGTTCGCGCCGCGCATGTTCTCCTCGAAGTCGCGGAGGGCATCGCGGTCGGCGCCGCTCGCCGCAAGGTCCGCGGCCCGCCGGACGCTCGGCGACTTCGCCGCCGGTCCATCGAGCGCGACCTCCCAGCCGAGCCAGCACCGGATTGCGGCCCGGTGGCTCAAGCCGGCCTCGATAAGACCCCAGATCAACAGGGATCGAGCGAGTCGGGCCGTACCGACGCCCTTGTGGTATCGACGGCCGGTTTGAGGTGAGACGCCCTTGCGCTTGCCGACATGCGCCGATGCCAGCCGCATGCTCTCGATCCCGATTGCGTAGGCGAGCCGCGAGAGTGCCTCGTCGGCGGAGTCAGCCGCCCGGGATACGAGGCGGTGACGTTCCTCGGCACCGTACGCGGCGAACGTCCACGAGCAGCGGACCAGCTCCCCGACCGGCGGGCCGAAGAAGAACGCGCCGGTGCCGATCTCGCCCGGCACGAGGCCATGGCTATCGGCCAGCGTGGCTCCGAGTCCTGCCCGGGCGATCGAGAGATCGTGCGGTCCCCAGGCGCTGCCATCGGTATGGATCAGGTAGCGACCAGGATGCGCCCCGATCTCTGCATCGGTGGGCGGCCAGCCGAGGTTCCAGACATTCGGGGGGACCCGGAGGGTCCAGGCGTGGATGACATCCCGGATCGACCAGCGCGTCCCAATCGATCTGGCGTACCAGCGCCGCAGGCGGGCGATCGCCCGAGCATCCGGCGGTTGGCCACGCTTGATCATCGCTGGCCTCCCGGTCCCGGTGCGGGCGATGGTGGGCCGGTCACGACGCCAATGGTGCTCCCGATGGCCGTCCCTGTCGCGGCATCTGAGGGCGCATCGCGCCCTCTCGTCGCGCGCCCCCGGCGGTAGATCGGGTGAGCTAACCGCCCGTATCTATCGGGATCAAAGACTCCGGCCGGTTGCGGCGTGCTCCGGTAAAGGTGGGGCACCCGGTGCCGTCCCGGTCCATCGCGGACGGTGACGGGCTCCGTCATGGGTCCATCCCGATCGGCACGCTGCGGTGCGTTCCGGCGCCCTCCGGTACGGCGGTATCGTCGGCGGTAGACTCTGCCGACGATGACCCGCGACGAGTCGCTCCTCACGGCGCTGCTTGCGGGCCACGGCTCGACGCTCCAGCTCGCGGCAGCGACCGGCCTCACGGAGCGGGTGTGCCGCTATGGTCTCCGCCACCTCATCGGGCAGGACTACGTCTGGAGTCCCGAACGAGGCCGCTACCGACTGACCCATCGCGGACGGGTCATTGCCGCCGAGATCATCCCCGATGCCGGGCCGCCGACCGATCCGTCGGGCGCTGCTCCATCGCAGAGCGAGACCGAGGAGCCTCGGCGGCACCTGTTCGGCAAGCGGCGGTAGGGCTGCTCGAGCCCATCACGGAGGTCCGTCGAAAGCTCACGCGGAGCTTGTGACCTGGAAGCGACGCAATCCCTCGGACGCAGCCCTCTCCGGGACCATTGGCGCAGCGCTCGGTGGTCACATTGGGTCATATCCGGTCCCTCACGCGCTCTCATACGGTGACCCCCCGGGGGTCAACTACGAATGGACTAGGCGGGACGACTCGCCGCGCGCCGGGTCGTCCTCGTCGAAGGAGCTAGCAGATGGCGTTGGTCTCGGACTCGTCGCGCGCCGGTTCGGAGCGAACCGTGCGGCGCGCCGAGCGTCGCGCGGGCGACGGGGCCTGGTGGTCCGACGGGCGGGATCAGTCGACCGAGGTCGCCGATCGAGCCGACACCGCTCGAATCGGCACCCAGGTGCGTCTCAGCGGGGATCGCCATGAGCGGGTGGCCCTTGCCGCGGCGCTCGCTGCGGTGCGCACCGGCGAGACGCCTGAGGCGACGGCCGGGGCGATCGGCGCCATCCTCGTCGCGCTCGCGGGCTTCGGCGGGGTCGCCCTCTTCGGCTTCGAGCTGAACGGCGACGTCGTCCCGCTCGCGAGCCTCGACCGAGACGGTCGTCCCGTCACGCTGTCGGGTTCACTCCCGGCGGGCCGGGTCGCCAACCTGCGCGAGCGGGCGAGCCGCGGTCCGTGGATCGAGGACTGGCACCCTGCGCCCGATCACCCGTACTACGCGTTTGGCGTGGAGCACGCGATCACAGCCCTCGCCTACGTGCCGATCCGAAGTGAAGACCACGTGGTCGGCCTGCTCATCGTGAGAGCGAGCGCGGGCAAGGAGCAGGCCCTCGCCGAGCACGAGGCGGTCCTCGCCGAGTGTGCCGCGTTCGCCGGTGCCCTGCTCGGGCCGCAGGTCCGCTCGCGGGCGGCGGCCGCGCTCAGCGAGGCGCGTATTCGAGCGGTCATCGCCGAGCGCGCCTTCCTGCCCGTGTTCCAGCCCATCGTCGAGCTCGCCGACCGGGCCGTGGTCGGCTATGAGGCGCTGACCCGGTTCACCGACGGTCGGCCGCCGAACGAAGTCTTCGCCGAGGCCACGCGCTGCGGCCTGGCCCTCGACCTCGAGGCGGCGACCCTCGCCGCCGCCGTCGAGTCCGCGGGACCGCTCCAGGCGTCCGCCTGGCTCAACCTCAACGTGTCGCCCGAGCTCGTCCTGGCGGGCGAGCCGCTCGCGTCGATCGTCGGCGGCTGCCGCTGGCCGATCGTGCTCGAGCTCACCGAGCACCTCCCGGTCTCCGACTACGGGGCCCTCCGGGCGGCGCTCGATCGACTCGGGCCGGACGTTCGGCTGGCGGTCGACGATGCCGGTGCCGGCTTCGCCAGCCTCCGCCATATCCTCGAGCTCCGGCCGACCTACGTGAAGCTCGACCGGACGATCGTCCACGGCCTGCACCGCGACACGGCGCGCCGTGCGCTCATCGCCGGGATGGTCCACTTCGCGGGCGAGACGGGCGCCGTCGTCATCGCCGAGGGCGTCGAGGCCGAAGGGGAAGCGCGCGAGCTCCTGCCCTTGGGTGTATCGCTCGGCCAGGGCTATCACTTCGGGCGACCGGCGCTCGCCGGTCCGGCCGCCCAGATTGTGCCCGCCGTCGTGCCCAGGCCGATTCGCCAGACACAGGAGCATCCCGACGAGAAGGCCGACGATCTGAGCCGAGCGGTCAACGTCGGCGTTGCCCTCGTCGGCGCGCTCCGGGAGGTCGGGGTCGTGACCATCGCGGATCTGCGAGCGCTCGGGGCCGTCGCGGCATGGGAACGGCTGCGCGCCGCCCGGCCACCCCTGGCTACCGGGGCGACGCTCCTCCGGCTCGAAGGCGCCACCCGGGGCATCCGTGTCACCCAGCTCCCGCCGGCCGAGCGAGCCAGGCTCCGCCTCTTCGCCCGGCTCGGGCGGAACGCCTCCTGACCGGAGAATCGAGACGGCAATTTAGGTACAAGGCCCTGTCCAGCATCTTGATGTTCCGACTGGGCCGCGGCGCCTGCTTGACAGACTGGCTGAGGAGCCGTGGGGATGGGCTCCGGCGCATGGGCAAGCCGCCCTTCAGTGGATTGACTCGTGCACCTAAGTACAGCGCGCGCGACGTTTGGTGCCTGGAAGTGTCGGAGCCCCCGCGGAGGGCGTCAATCGCCAGTCGGGGTAAAGAGCAAGCGCCCTCGTTGAGCGCCATTGGCATCGCGGGCCGTTTTCGTCAGTTGTGCCCGTGTCTGCTGGCGTGGTCCGCAAGGACCCAGTCGAGGGGGGCAAACGAAGGGTGGGGTAACGAGCAAGCGTCACCCGTGCGGGGGGCGAATCGGCTGGTCGGACCAGTACTTCTCAGCCCTCCCGGCGGCGCCGGGCTACCAATAGGCTCGTTGTCATGCATCGACGGACCGGGGCTGTCGCCTTGCTACCCGCCGCTCTCTTCGGTACTGGCGCCGTGGTCGCCGAGGTACCCGGGATCGCGCCTGCGTTGGCGCCGATCCTGCTGGTGGCTGGGCTCGGCTGCCTCCTCGGGGCGGCCATGGGAGCGATCGCCCGGCGAGGTTCGGTCCGTGCACTTGCCAGCGTCGCCGCAGGCATTGGCACGGGCTCCGCGGTCGAGGTTCCGCCGCCAGAGCGCTTCGGGTCCCTGGCGCCCCTCGCGCGCGAGCTCGCCGGCATCGCCGAGGCACTGCAGGCGGCCAAGGAGGCCGCGACGATCGACCGTCTCACTCGCGTCGCCAATCGCCCGGCGCTGCTGGCCCACCTGTTCGCCGAGCTCGAACGGGTCGCCCGCTACAATCGGCCGCTCTCGATCGCGTTCATTGACATCGACCACTTCAAGACGGTCAACGACACCTTCGGCCATGAGATCGGCGATATGGTGCTGCGCGGCGTCGCCGACGTGTTCCGCGAGAACACTCGCGGGGTGGACCTGGTCGGGCGCTACGGCGGCGAGGAGTTCGTGCTCGTGCTGCCCGAAACGCCCGTCGATGAGGCGGCCGCAGTGGCGGAGAAGCTCCGCCTCCTCGTGCTAAAGAAGCACTTCAACGCCGGGACTGCGGGCGACCTTGCCGTGTCCGTGTCAATCGGTGTCGCCGGCGGGCAGGGAGTGCACCTGCGCGTCGATCAGCTCCTTCGCGATGCCGACGCCGCCATGTACTCCGCCAAATCGCTCGGGCGCAATCAGACGTATGTGTTTGCCGAAACCGACGATGACTCGGCGCGCATCCCGCGAGCTCCGATCTCGCCCGCTGGCCGTGCCCGGGCCTCCGAGGTGGGTGACCTGGCGCGCCACGCGGCGGAGTCTGCCCTGGCCGCAATCATCTCCCCGCTGCCACACTACCGGGGCAAGCCCTCCGCGCTCATCGCCGCGATCGCCGTGCGCATGGCCACTGAGCTCAAGCTTCCCGAGCAGGAAATCCAGCGGATCAGGATCGCATCGCTGCTCCATGACATCGGGAAGGTCGCGGTCCCCGAGCAGATCCTGGAGAAGCCCGGGCCGCTGTCAGCCGACGAATGGCAGACCGTCGTCCAGCACCCGCGCATCGGCCAGGTCATCATCGACCAGGTCGCGACCGTGAAGGACGCGGGCGCGATCATCCTCCACCACCACGAGCGATTCGCCGGTCACGGGTATCCGTACGGCCTGCGTGGAACGGACATCCCGATCGGCGCCCGGATCGTTGCCATCGCTGATGCCTATGACGCGATGGTCAGTAATCGGCCGTACCGCGCCGCGATCGGGCATGACGCCGCCGTCGCCGAGCTCCGCGAGCATGCGACCATGCAGTTCGACCCCGAGCTGGTCGATCTCTTCTGCGACCTCTTTGCTGCCAACGCGCCCATTCCCGATCCGACGCTCCTGATCAATCCGCCGCTGGAGCTTGCCGGAGCTGCGCGTCGCGAACGCCGTCGAGCTGTGTCGGGCTGATCGATGAACGTGACGGTCCACCGGTGATCAGCCTTCGGCGACGCCTTGGCTTGCCCGGCCGGCCGTTGGAGCTGGCACCTCCCGAGCCGGAGATCGAGCCCGAGGTCGCCCCGATCGCCTCCGAGGTGGAGTTCGCGGCCTATGCGGAGGACTGCCGGATCTTCGGCTTCTGGCGGCACGACGCCGAGCGCCTGTCCGACGCGCTAAACGCGTATGAGGAGTACCAGCTCTACGACGTGCTGCTCGCTGCCCTCAGCGACGGCCACACGAGCGATGCGCGGGCGTTGCTCGTCCGTCGCGACGAGCTTCTCGCCGTCCGAGCTGCCGGTCCGCGTGGCAACCTTGCCCGCCGGGCGCGCACCCGACCGTCACCGGTCACCCTCCAGACGGGGCCGTACACGATTCACGGCTATTTGCACGGGCCGCCCGGAGCGGATGCCGTCCGGCAGATCAGTCGCCGCAGGCCGATGGTCCCGCTGACCGAGGCGTGGATCGAGTATCCAACAGCCGGTGAGTATCACCGGGCACGGATCGGTCAGATCATCGTGAATCACGAGATCCTCGACTGGATCCGGCACTCGCGTGACGATGAGGTCCACGTGCCAGGTCTCCCGGTCGAAAGCGCCATCGATCCGCACGCCAAGGACATGACCGGATACATCCGCGTCTGGCAGGATTGAAGGCACGACGACGCAATGCGTCGCCACTCCCACCACGGTACGCGCGCAGGACGCTGACAGGGCGCCCCTCCGTCGTACCGACAGGCGCGCGGTCCCTGGTCGTGCGCGGCCGAGGCCTCCTGCCTGTCCACGGTTGAGCGGCCTCGGATAGCCTGTCCTCGGCCCTCGCCGCATCGTCGTCGCGTTCGCGTCCCCGGAACGTCCTCCCGCGACGTGTTTGCGGGTGCCGCCCTGCCGGTGCGCGGATACACGGGGACTATCGTTTGCGATTGAAGGTGTCGGAGGCGCGAGTCGTTGTCGCTGTGTTGGCGAAGCCTCCGCGTTCGAACCGCCCCCGAGACGGTGACAGGCGCTGAAGCTTCGTCAGGTTCTTGGGAAGGCGCCGCCCGCAAGTGCTCAAGTCAATCCGCTGAAGGGCGGCTTGCCCATGCGCCGGAGCCCATCCCTACGCTTCTAAAGGACCGCGTTTCGGGACGGCCGGAGGTGATAGCGGCTCGCTGGTGGTCGAGCGTCCCTGCGTGATCCCGCATCAGCAATGGCCATCAGCCGTGGCGCGCCCTCGGCTTTCGCGGCGCGCGCTCCAGCTGACCTGAGCGATCCGGCCCTTCCGGTGGCGTCACCGTCGGCGCTCCGTGCGGATACGCTACCTGTGGGGACGACCAGGGTGGCGTCGCTCCAGGAACTCGAGGATCATGGGATTAACGCGTTTCGGATCCCGGTATTGAGGCTGATGGCCTGAGCCTGGGAGAACGAGCAGCTCCCCAACCGAGAGGCGGGCCAATTCGCGGCCCCGCTCGAGCGGCGAGATCGCGTCGGCGGCTCCATGGATGACGAGCGTCGTCGGGCCCGCGGCCGTCGCGAGCGCGAGGATCTCCTCGAGGCCGAGACCCGGGGCGTCCACGGTGGCGCTGATGACGTTGGCCGTCGTGTCCAGCCCCATCTCGACGTACTCGGCGATCTGGACCGCGGACGCGGGCTCGGTGAAGCAGCGACCCATGAAGAACGCGACGAAGTCCGGCCAGTCCTGCCGCCAGTAGTGCCGGTTGAACTTGAGCCAGCCCTCGTAGGCGACCTGCGGCTCCTCAAAGACGCGCGCCGCCTCGACGCGCTCCGGGTGCCCGGCTGCGATCGGCAGGCTTGGGGCAACGAAGACCGCCGCCGGCACCCGGTCCCGGTGACGACCGGCCAGGAGCAGGCCGACGGACGCCGCCCCGGACACACAGCCGATGGCGGCCTCGTCGATCCCGACCGCATCCAATACCGCGAGCGCATCCGCAGCGGAGACTTCGTCCGCGTAGTTTGACGGATCGAGCGGCCGGTCCGAGGCACCGTTGCCCCGACCGTCGAACGTGACGACGGTGTAGTGCTCTGCGAGCCGTTGCACCTGATGGCGCCAGATGGCCGAGTGGCAGATGGACCACGGCGGCAGCAGAAGAACAGCCCGGGGCTGGTCGCCGAACGCCTGGTAAGCGACGTGGATCCCGTCGACTGTCACCGCCCCCTCGACCCTGGCGGGGACATCGACGATCATCGGGTCACCTCGAACTCGCGTCTCGCGACCGTACCCGACCCGGGCAGCGCGCAGACTCACCGTCGCTCATCGGCGCGCCCAGTGTAGCGACGGTGAGGCGGTCTTTGGAACCATCTGGACGGGGCTGGGCAGCGATCATCTACACGGTCAACTAGGCGAGAGGGATCGTCGGCCAACGGATCTGACCGGACTGAAACGGAGGAGGGATGCTCGATGCAAGTTTGGGAGCACCTGTGCGTGATGGTGTGGGAGGCTGACTGGGCCGACAGCCTTGGACGCTCCGGCAGACTCGATCGAGTCAAGTCCCGATTCTCCAGTGGTGACTGGCACGACCTTGCTCCTCTGCTGAACGAGCTCGGACGCGAGGGGTGGGAACTCGCAGGGACGCTTAGCGGTGGCGGTACACACAACTACAAGCTGATCCTGAAGCGCCCGAACACGGGCCAAGCCGCGAGGCCCACCGGGTAGCAGGGCCACGGGTGCGAATGTGTGGTGCTTTCCGTCAGCGAGCCGGTCGGACTCGACCCTGGCGAGCGGCCGGGTTCTCCGACTCACCGCCGCTAACGATCTCCTTGGCCGGCGGTATGGCCAAGGTTGGCACGCAGGTCTTTGAGGTGCCGTGCGGGCCCCGCTCACGGCTTACTAAGGCCCGTCCCGAAAGGACCTCGTTTCGGAATGGTCAGAGCGGGGCATGCATCAAACGCGAGATCGCGTCCCGAGCCCTAGCTACCTTTTCGGGAACACCCGAGACCGAGGGGGCGAGTCCTCAAAGGGTGCATGGAAGGCTCACGCGATGGTGGGAGCGAGCGGGTGTTCGATCGACAGTCTCAGCCTACAGACGGCCGATTATCTCCTGGCGCTTCGTCTCGTACTCGTCAGGGCTAAGGTGACCCGCGTCGCGCAGACGGGCGAGTTCGGCAAGGGCGTCGCTCGCGCTTGGAGCAGGTCGTTCGCTGCCTTGCGCCGCGATCACCACAGGAGCCTGGTGGGCGTGCGTCGCGATCGCGGCGTTGACCTGCTGAGCGAATGTCGAGGCCGCCGACCGACCAAAGAAGCCCACGGCGTGACCGATCTGTCCGCCGCCGCTATTGGTGATCGAGATCTCGGCGCGGAAGCTTGCGAGGAGGGCGAGCACGCCGAGGACGATCACAAGGACGTTCGGACGACCAAGCCCAGCCAGCAGCAGGACCGCACCAATCAGGAACCACAGTGCCGAATAGCGAGTCCGGCTCGTCACCCCGGCGATAGCCGCCAAGGGATAACTGACCTGGGTGGAGCCAAGGGGGATGATTCCGAGAACCGTGTTAGGGACTTGCCCGACGAGGCGTTTGCTGGTCACCGCCATTTGCCAGCGGAGAAAGAACAGCAGGTTGCTGAGCATGAACGACCCGTTCGCCACGACTTGCTCATCGGGAGCGAGCGTGACTCCACGAGGAACATCGAGGGCGGGACTTCGAGCTGTCACGGTAGACCCTTTCTCGCTGATCGATCGTCCCCGGAACCGGGTGTCACATTATGCTTGACCGGACGTCGCGAAATACGAGCTTCGTCACATCGACGTTCGTGGCCTGCCTGGCGCCCTTTCCGAGCGGCCGAACGGATGGCACCGAAATCAATGCGGACCTACCTCGTAACGCAGTCGTACGCTTCATCGGCTGATTCCGCCTGCGGAAATCCTCTCAATGGGGTAGGTAGGGATTGGCAACGAACCGAAGCATGTGCAAGAAGGCCAGGTCCGCGAGTTGCTCGGGAAGATCGCCGAGATGCGACCCAAGCAACGAGACGTCGTGCGGGTCGTTGGCCATTTCTCGATAGGAATGTGTGGCGTTTCGGGCGATGCGTAGATAAGCCTGTGCAGCGCTTGCCAAGGGCACGGCTTGCACCCTTGCCGTCCCGTCGGCGAATGTTGATCATCTGCCCATCTTCGGTCAGCCGGTCCCTGACGAACTTGAAGCCGTCGCGGAACTCGCCTAGCGCCGCGACAGCTGGCCGGCATCGTGTCAGCACCAAGTCGCGGGCCGGCGCAGGCAGGATGGCCTCAAGGTCCACGAGATTTCGCGCTACCTTGTCGGCGTGGAGCATCGACTCCCACGATCCGAAGCTCAAGCCATCAAGCAGGTCGATAACGTCAAACATCATCAGCACGCGTGAGAAGCCAGATCGACCACCGTCTGCAAGGACTTCCTGAACGGTCGCAAAAAGACGGTCGAGGCTCAACAGGACTCCGAGATGAGCGGCCGGGTTGTACATCCCGCTCGCATCGACGTATCGGCCAACGTCCATCGCCTGTCCCACCAGGGCGTTCACGTGGGTAACCCACCAGCGCAGCCAGCGCTCTGCCCCATCGCGGCTAAAGACGGGTCGCCCAACCGGCACCCGGGAGCTGGTCATTGTGCGCGCTCGCAGCAGGTCAATGATCTCGGGGACCTGATCGGTACCAAACCCCGCCTCGGCCGTACCGAACATGACCACGACGTGGCCACCTTGGCGGTAACTGTTCATGCCGACGATCCACGGGGCCGCCGGCAGAAGAAGCGGCTCAACCAGACAATTGAGCCCGTAGGCAAAGGATGGCATCAAGCCCATGGGGGCTGGGAATCCCCTGGCATCGGCCGCCCTGTTTAGGAGCTCGGGCGATTGCTGCGCCGAGAAGAGCATCCGCGCCGCCGCGATCCTCCACGTCACGGCGGGGGCGATGTCGATCGCCCAGAGAGTGGCAGTCGGGAGACTAGCTGTGATCTGTGGAAACAATCCGTGGAGAAATGCGGGCAGTTCTCGGTCCGGCAGCGTCGCGAACTGAAGCCGAAATGAGGTCCAAGAGTCCTTAGCCGATTTCGGATCTTTGACCTCGCGGACCTCCTTGATACGGTCGGTGACTGTCGGGCCTAGGTACTGGTCCTGGCGTGGCCACCGACCAAGAGACGCGTAGGCATGTGGATCGTCGGCATTGGTGTTGTCGGCTATCAGGTTGAGGGTGAGGAATTGCGGGACACGGTCCCAGTACCTCTCGGCTGCCGCGACCTGGAGGACGCCGTCCCGCTGGCGGACCACCCAATCGCACGACTTGGCGATGCCTTCAAGGCCGAGCCGGAACTGCGGCGGCACCGAAATCGAAGTCCACTTGTTTCCAGGCTGACGCTGCGACACGAGTCGAGCCTACCTCAAGGCTCACGTACGGCAACCGCTCCACCTACTTCCCGCGCTAGTTACCTCGGCCCTCAAGCCCTGTCAGGCCGACGACCTACGCAACCCGGCGGAGCGCGGTGGCGATCCAGTCAGGCAGGACCACGCGCAGTGTGGAACCCGGCGGTTCAATCCCTCTCGCCCTGACCACTCAGCGCCAGTACCGGCGGCATGCGACCGGGGCCAGTTCACGACGGATGGCTCTTGGCTGTGTCGGTCACCGTGCCTACGGTCTGCCTGCGCGCGAGAGCATCGACGCGCGGCTCCCACCCTCGCGTCGTCGGGACCTCGTGGTGCCACGGGCGAGAGAGAGTCGTCGGGATGACGCTGGTCCAGTCGGGCGGCCTCACCGCTCGGAGGATCGCGCGGCGCGCTGTCCTGCGCTGACAGAGGAGATCGGCATCATGCGCGACAAGCAACAGACGCTGGGGATCTGGATCGCCCTCGGTGCGGGTGTGGGCGTGGCGCTGGGACTTGCGATGAACAATCTCGCACTCTGGTTGGCCGTCGGCGTCGGCATCGGTCTTGCCATCGGAGCTGGACAGTCCAGGTTGGGGCGCAAGTAGCGCGTATCGCTGCGGCGGCCGACCCGAGCGACGGCGTCGCCGTGACTGGCGGCGTGACCGGCTGGACGCGGAGATGGGCCCGGCTCGTGCTCAGACCCGGCCAGTGAGCTGGGGGCGGCAGACACCTGGTCGCTGCCTCTGGGCGCGAACTGCACGACCGATTGACCACGGCGACCGTAAGTGGTAGATTACCGTTCGTGGGTACTTACCAAGGTGGGCTGCAGTTCGACGCCCTTGGCGATCCGAGCCGTCGGTCCATCGTCGCGCTCCTGTCCGAAGCTCCGGCGGCCGTGGGTGCCCTCGCGGAGCGGCTTCCCATCAGCCGGCCGGCCGTCTCTCAGCACTTGAGCGTCCTCAAGGCCGCAGGGCTGGTGCGCGACCGAGCCGAGGGCACGCGACGGGTCTATTCGCTCGACGACACCGGCCTGGGCGAGATCCGCGCCTTTCTTGCCGCCTTTTGGCACGACGACCTGCACCGCTTCGCCCAGCACGTCGCCGACCAGTCCAGCCAGGCGGCCGACGCTGTCGAACCGGGAGGGGCCTCGTGACAACCGCGATGGACGGCGCGACGGCCGAAATCGATGTGCCGGTCGATCCGGTGACGGCGTTCCAGCTCTACGTGACCCGGCCCGGGAGGCGCCACCCGACGGGCGGCCAGTCCGGGGCGCCGGCCGAGATCGTTTACGAATCGTTCGCGGGAGGACGCTGGTACGAGCGTGCCGGCGACGGACGGGAGTACGAGTGGGGCAGAATCCTCGAATGGGATCCGCCTCATCGGCTGGTCCTGGCGTGGATGGTCGGTGCCTCCTTGGGCGAGTGGGCCTTCGATCCGGATCTCGCACACGCGAGCCGAGCCGAGATCACCTTCGAGCCAACCGAGCGCGGCACCCGTGTGCGAGTCGAGCACACCGGCTTCGAGGCGCACGGACCAGGAGCCGCCTCGATTCGACGCGGGGTGAGCCGAGGCTGGGTCGAGGATCTCCATGACCTCGCGCGCGCTGCTGGCCGGCACGACCTGCCCCGCCCAACACGTCAGGAGTGACCGGTATGAACTTCAGCAACGCACAGGCCATCCTCTTCGTCGCGGACTGCGAACGCGCCGCCGCGTTCTACGAGACCTTCGGTTTCACCGAGACGTTTCGCGTGCCGCGCGACGTGCCCATCAAGATCGAGATGGCCCTCGACGGTTTCGCGCTCGGCCTTGCGCTGCCTGGGCCAGCAGCCAAGAGCCACCACATCACCCCGGTGGCCGAGGGTCACCGAGCCTGCATCACGGTGTGGACCGATGACTGCGAGGCCGCATACCGGGCGGCGCTTGCTGCCGGCGCGACCGACAACCTTGGGCCTCACCCCTTCCTCGGTGACACGCTCGTGGTCGCGATGGTCGAGGACCCGGACGGACACCCAGTGCAACTCGTCCAGCGCGTCGGCACAACCCGATGACTGGCCCGTCTGGGTTGGGGTCGATCTGACGAAGGTCGATCAGCTCGCGGCCCGGCGCGCCGTTTCGCCGCCCGACACGACGCGCACGATCACCCGTAAGCTGTCGGCGCGACTCCTCTCGCCCCGACCAAACCTACCTCATTGGGGCGGCCGTCTTACTCCTGCCGGACGGGGTCGAGCTGTTCTCTTGCCACGTCCCGCGGTGGGCCGTATTCTTGACTCATGACAGCAAGAGTCAAGCATCGACGACGCGGCTATACGCGAGTCAGCGC
>Ga0153916_10001820_pt1 | contig 15479 bp, 12 predicted proteins | sample Opewatmetagenome_FD_109642 | JGI IMG/M metagenome (GOLD analysis project Ga0153916, IMG submission 109642) | Freshwater wetland microbial communities from Ohio, USA - Open water 3 Core 3 Depth 4 metaG | ecosystem: Environmental > Aquatic > Freshwater > Wetlands | place: USA: Ohio, Lake Erie...
ATATTTTTCTTTCCCCCTTTAACGTATTAATAACAATTTTTCAATATTTATATGTTATTATAAGGGCGAATTTGTATCAAAAGTCTTTTTCTTTTTAAAATAAATATTAGTGCAGGGGGAAGGAATTTGAACCCCCTGGACTTATTCGTATCATAAGATTCGTTAAAACCTTGTCAATGCTTCTCCGATACAATGTATATTTAACAAAATAAGTTCAAGCTGACTTAAATATAAACTGTGTTAATGCTTAATCGATGATTGATATAGCTAGGAGATGTTGAGAGTAGCAATGTAAGTATATCCCTTCGAAGGGGTTGTCTGTGCTGTTGGGGAATAGGAAATGATTGCTTTTTTGCCAAAATGTTCTGCTGCTATCTTCAGGTGATAAAGGGCGATGCCTACATCAATTTGGAGTAATGTTGTCGCAAAAAGACGTCGGAGGATGCCTGGCTTGCCTACATATGCATGAATCATGGTTTCGTTTCCTGTGAAATACCATGCCTGGCAATTTGTTGACGATGGTGCCAATCGGGCAGCATCAAGTAATTCCTTCATACCAGTAATATCAATTATTTTCGAGAGAGGTTTTCTGTTGAATTCCGACACATTCATCCTATGTAGTGTTTCCTTTGTGTTCCCGAACGCCATTAAGATGACAAATTCAAGATTCGAATTCTCTTTTACTTTTTTGATAGGTTGAGGGATGCCTTTCCAGCAGCTTCCTATTTCATTTGCTGAAAAGAACAGATCCATTTGCTGTAACATGAATCCAATATTAGTTAGGTAATGTGCTTTCTTTTCAGAAAATGCAGCGATATAATGTGGTGCCTTTTTCATTGCTCGCTTAACCTGATTGTGTGAAATAATTGTGAATTCTGTTTTTATGTCATCACACATAGGATGTAAGGTATGGAGAGAATCTGAAATCTTATGCAGGATCTTTTCATTTAAAGGTGCCATATCATAGGTTCTGATTGATTTTCGTCTAAAAATCATCGGGTATAAATCGTTATTTTCCATAGGTTTTACCTTTTGTAATTCCAAGGGTAAGTAGCTGCCTATAATAAAAATTTGGGTTTGTTGTAAAATTTATCAGGGGGAAGGGATTTGAATGCCTGGGCTATTTATTATCTCCTATTATTTAGGATTAGATAATAATTTAAAACCCTGTTTTTTGTCCTATAAGCCCTATATTAGAACAAAAAAATAAAACGATTCAAATCTGGTAATATTATATAAAACATAAATTTTAATTAATTATTAGTTATTACTATATCTATGATTAAAAATTTGATTTTATATGAATAATTTGTGCACAAATCTTAAATACTATTAATAAAATTATATAAATAAAAAGGGAGGAAACTAATGAAAAGGATATCTTTGAGAAAGGGGTCTGTTTTAATAATTGTATTTATTTTTCTTGGAATATGTGTTTTACCTGTGATAGCTCAAGATCTAAACAATTATGATTTTAAAAATAAATTATTAAATTTTGATGATAATTTAAAAACCAATGATGAAATTATAACTCAAAAAATACAATTAGATTTTTCAATTCCACAAATTGTTTCAGAAGGTGAATATTCTAAAGTAATTGTAAAAGAAACGGATTCATATTCATTGATTCAGGGTGAACCAATGCTTCCTCAATATAATACAATTATAATATTACCCTTTGGATCTGAAATTGTTAATGTAAAATGTACTTTTTCTTTATTCGAAACTATATATTTATCTAAAAAAGTAGAACTTGTTCAAAATCCTATTTCAAAAGGGATTATGAAGAAACCTACAAATTATAAAATGAACTTTGATATATATGATAATATTGAGTGGTATCCATCTGAAATGTATGTTTATCATACTGGTGCTGGTTTAGACAATAATAACCATGTAACTTTTTTATCTATTCAATTATATCCAGTAAGATATTCACTAAAAAATGATCAAATTGAGTATACAAAAAAAGTTAATATAGAAGTATTTTACACAGAACCGAAAAATCCTTTATTTGTCAATGATAATTATGATCTTTTAATATTATCTCCATCTGAATATTTAAGTTATCTTTCACCACTTGTTAATCATAAAAATAGTTATGGTGTTTTAACAAAACTTGTGTCTCTTGAAGAAATAAATGGGATGGGTAGAGATAAACAAGAACAAATTAAGTATTTCATAAAAGATGCTATAGAACAATGGGGCATTAAATATGTTTTACTTGTAGGAAGTATAGATAAATTACCAATTAGACAAACTTGGATTGGTGATTTTGATGTTTTAACAGATTTGTATTATGCTGATATTTACTTTCCAGACATGAGTTTCTCATCATGGGATACTAATGGTAATGGCCGATTTGGAGAATATTGGCAGGCTAATGATGATATTGTTGATTTATATGCTGATGTATATATAGGGCGGTTAGCGTGTAAAAATAAATTTGAAGTTCGTAATATTATTAATAAAATAATTAAGTATGAGACATCAACTTATGGAAAAAGCTGGTTTAATAATATTGTTTTATGTGGTGGGGACACCCATCCAGGCTGGGGTGTTTATGAGGGAGAAGTAACAGTCAATGAAATTATGAAAGTTATGCCTGAATTCACACCTATTAAATTGTTTACATCTGACGGCACTTTTTCCGCTACTTCTCTTAACAAAGCATTAAACAACGGTGCTGGTTTTCTTGCTTATTCAGGTCATGGTTTTGAAAATGGTATAGGTACGCATCCACCAAATAATGAGAAATGGATTTCTTATATCAAACCTAATCTTTTTGGTCTTTTAAATAAAGATAAACTACCGGTAATCTATTTTGATGCATGTCTAACTACTAGATTGGATTATACTCTTGGTGATTTACTAAAACTACCATTTATTCACTTTCCTATTTCTTGTTTTGCTTGGTGTTTTCTTAAAAAACAATTAGGAGGAGCAATAGCAACAATAGGTGCAACAAGAGTTGCTTTTTCAAGGGTAGATGAACAAGGTCCTATTGATGGAAGTGGTTATTTATCATTACTTTTTTTTAAAAATTATAATCAAAGTGCTAATATTGCTCGGATGTTTGTGTCATCTCAAAATGATTATTTAAATAATATCTCATTTGATCCTATGACAATTGAAGAGTTTATATTACTTGGGGATCCAAGTCTTGTAGTAGGTGGTTATAATGAATGAAATTAAAATTTGGAAAAAAACTATATTAATAACGCTAGTAATTTTCATAGTCCTATTAAGTATTTTGCCTAGTGGTATAACAACTGAAATTAAGATAAAAGATTTAAAATTACAGATTAAAATTCCAACTTTGACTATACCGCACAAATCAAATGAATTGAAATTTGTTAGTAATAGCAGAAACTCAGGTTGGCCACAGATTTATGATAACGGGCCTGAAGATTCACCATGCGGAGTAGCAATTGATTCTCAAGGTAATATAATTGTTTCTGGTTATACTTATTATTTTAAAGATAAAACAACTGAAAAGATTGATTTTCTCACGATTAAATATGATTCTGAAGGAAACGAATTATGGAATGTTACATATGATAGTGGTACATTTGATATGGCTTGGGATATCACAGTTGATTCATCTGATAATATAATAGTTTATGGTTTTAATGCTACATCTATTGAGGATATCCAAAATTTCAGTCTTTATTTAAGAATGGTTAAATATAATAAAGATGGAGTAGAACAATGGAATGTATCATTTAAGAATGAAATTGATAACTATCCTGGTGGCATGACTGTTAATTCAAAAAATGATATTATAACAACCGGTGGTCATGGTGATATAGATGATTTAGATTTTCACTGCTGGACTATAAAATTAAATAGTGAGGGAGAGGAACTTTGGAATAAAACATATACTGAAGATATAATATCATTTGGTACCGATGTTACTGTGGATGTAAATGATACTATCTTAGTAGGAGGTTTAACAGCATCATATGTTGCTCAAGGTTACTGCATAATTGAATATGATGATAATGGTAATCAAATTGGAGTACATAGATATAGAAAAGGAAATCAACCAAATGCAATAGCCTTAGATTCTAATGATAACATTATTTTAACTGGACTAGGTTATTCATCCAGTACTAATACCAGCACTTGGTTAACTATAAAATGTGACAGACAAGGAAATCTATTATGGACCCAGGAATATGATGGTATATATGGTGATGGTGCCGAGGATTTAGCTGTAGATTCTAATGATAATATTATAACAGTTGGTTTAAGTTGTTTTTCTGGGGAATACAACTATGAACATTGTATTATAATATATGATAAAAATGGAAATGAGATATGTATGAAAAGACCAGATGTTCCTGGTATTATTTATGGTGTTGTAATTGATAGAAATAATAGGATAGTTATTACTGGAGCTGCTGCTCAAGGAAATAATTGGGATTATTACACGGACATATATGTAGATGTAACTCCTCCTTCTGTGCAATTAATAAGACCTGAAGAAAAATATTTTTATTTATTTAATTTCAAAATATTAAAACTACCAAAAAACACGATTATAATTGGAAAAATAAAAATGTTAATTGAAGCTGAAAATCCATCAGATGTTTTAAAAGTCGAGTTTTATATAGATAAAAAACTTAGAGAAACAGTATATGAGCAACCTTATCAATTTTTATGGAAAGATAAATTACTTGGGAAACATAATATAAAAATTATGGCTTACGATGCATTAGGTTGTATAAAAAAATACGAATTTGTTGTTCGTAAATTTTTCTAAAAAATTTTAATAAGTGCGACTGAGAATTTTGTGTGGTCTGAAAATAGGTTGTTGTAAAATCCTTAGATGGAAAGTTATTACAAGAAATAAATGATATTTATACATTATTCTACCTCTGTGTATTAAAAAAAAGATATGAATTTTTATTTACTGATAGTAATAAAGATATTATAAATCAAATTTTTTAGGAATCTTATAATATTGGTGTATTTCTAATTTCTTTGGCAATCCATTAGATTTTTTTTTAATAATATTTTAGAATAGTAAATGAGCCAGGAAGTTGCTTTCGACTTCAAAATTAAATCTCTTTTATTCATGCCTACATCGGAATTTTAACCCTATTTTTTTATTCACTTGAGATTTAAATCTTTTTTTTTGAAAAAATCTGTTTTTCATACCGTCTGTTGAGTATTTAAAGGAGTGCAGGGGGAGAGATTTGAACTCTCGATGACCTACGTCACAGGGTATCTTAATGCTAAGGCATAGAAAAAAGCCTTTCAATGCATACCTAAGCCCTGCCCCTTAACCAAGCTGGGGCACCCCTGCTTTAATTACTCCTAATACAAATATACATGAAAAATCTTTTTGAAAAACACTATTGATAATAAATTTTTATTTTTTAGAAAGGAGCATTACTTCACCATATTTAGTATAACATCTATTACAAAATTGACGTGCAATAAGTGAATGAAGATGTTCTGTAACACCTTCTTCATGATGATAAATTTCGCCAGCATTTATTTTGTTATTACAATTTGTGCAAACTCTGGTTTCTCGTGTCACCTTCTTTACAAGATGAGTTTTTATATCCATATTCAAATATCCTCTCTGGTTGTCTATTTCTTATTTGGTTTATATGTTTTTCTAACTTAATTATTATAGTATTTTATTTTTTTAAAAAAATTAGTATTTTTTAAAAATTTTATATAAAGAATAAGTACTAGGTTTAAGTATAAGAAACATTATTCCCAAAAGATTAACCGAATATACTGCGGGGGGAACTACCCATCATAGCGAGTATATACCTATTGGTTATACCTATAAGGGTGGGGTAGCCAGGAGATCCCGACTGGCCCATAACCCGTAGACCAATGGTTCAAATCCATTCCCCGCTACCTTTTCTTTTATACATTTTTTTCACCACATTTATAAGTTTAATCATTTTCAGTAATTTTTTGTGGTAGCATTACATAAAACAAGATTCTGGGAAATCGATACTCTTCGTGGCATTGCAGTTATAATGATGATTGGCTTTCATATTCTATACGATTTGAACTACTTTCATTATATTTCTATTAACTTATACTCTGGTTATTATCTTATTTATATTTACTTTACTGCAGCGCTGTTTCTAATACTTGTAGGTATTTCATTGACTTTGAGTTATGCAAAAGCACAAAAGACATTTACAAAAAATAGGATTCGATGGAAATATCTTCGTAGAGGTCTTTTTATTTTTTCTTTAGGCCTCCTAATAACATTTGCAACTTGGATATATTTACCAAGAGGATTTATTATATTTGGAGTGCTTCATTGTATCGGTATTTCAATTATTCTAGCTTATCCTTTTATCTGTTATAAAATTCAACCATTTGTTTTAGGTATCTTGTTTATCGCTATTGGTATTTTCATTAAAACTTTAACATTTGATTTCCCATATCTACTTTGGTTGGGATTTATTCCATATAATTTTTATACAGTCGATTACTTTCCACTTCTTCCTTGGTATGGTGTGGTTCTCATCGGTATTTCATTAGGTAATACATTCTATGCAAATGGTATAAGAAAATTTGCATTAAATGATAAAACTCATCTTATAATTGTTAAAATTGCTACATTTTTAGGGCGCCATTCACTTATTATTTATATTTTACATCAACCAATTTTAATTGGAATATTTACATTAGTTACTTTTATTTAATAGAATTAAACAGTCTTTTTGTAAAAAAATATCAATAAGTTATTAAATTTGATAACATATATGTTATTAACTATCATTATAAAAATTGGGAGAAATAGGATGGGCGATAAACAATCAAAATCTTTAACAGAAATAGGTTTAAAGTATGTTTATAAATATTTAATTCTACATTTTAGTTTACTTTTGATTATATTATTAATATCTACCGCTCTTTCACTTAATCAACAAAATTTGTTAACTCTTTCAGCTTCAAAATTTTTATTTGTTATAGCTATTTTTTTTCTATTTATTTTAGTTTTTATTTTTCTTATTCTTGGTCTTGCAAATATAGTAAATGGTAGAAGGGAATTTAGTGACCAGCATGAATCAAATGTATTATCAGCAACCACATTAATTATTATTTATTTAATAATATATTTTATCAACTTAACAATAGCTGAAGGTTTTACAGGAGGAACAGCATTTCTTGCCGCGGCTTCAAGTGGATTTTCTTTATCAGTATTTCCACAATTTTATCTTGTTATGACGCTTTCAATAATATCTCATTTATTACTTGGATTTTCTTTAATTTATCTTGTTAAAAAATTAATAACTAAGGGACAAATGATGCAATTAAAATTAACATATATACTTTTGGTTTTAGGTACGTTTACAATAAATATTACGGCTTTGATTGCCTATTTATTATTTTACAAAATCTTTAAGGATGTTTATCTAAATATTAATCAAGGGAATCTTAAACCTGCTCTTGTTGCACCATGTCCAAAATGTTCATGTGAAATACCAATTGAAGCCCGAATATGCATGTTCTGCGGAGTAAAATTTGAAAAAACTATTTCTGATCAGCTAGATCCTAGACTAAACTTTGATGTGCCTGAATCAGACTACAAACTTAAACATGGCTATTATCCTACGCAGAGACTTACCAAGGAAGAAAAGAGAAAGTTTTTCTATTTTATTGGATTAATAATAATATCTATAATTGTTGGTTTAGTTTTAATATTATTTATTTAAAGTTAATCAATCTGAATATTTTAATCCAAGTTTTTTAAATTCAACACCGGCTCCTTTTTCTATTTTTCCAACAATTTTTACATCAGATTTTGAATATTTTTTAAGAATTTTCATTGATTTTTCTACATCTTTTTCTGATAAAACAATTGCAAGTCCCATACCCATATTAAATGTCTGGTACATTTCTCTGTCATCTATGTTTCCATATTTCTGTAGAAATCTAAATATCGATTGTGGTTCTAATGGGTTATTAATTACATATTTTACTTTTTCATTTAATCTTGGAAGATTCCAAAGACCTGCTCCAGTAATATGTGCAATACCATGTACATCAACTTTTTTAAGCAACTCTACAATTTCTTTAACATAAATTGTTGTTGGTGTAAGAATTATTTCGCCAATGGTTTTTCCTGGATATAGTCCATCTGGAAATTTATCATTATAACAAAATCCTGATCTTTTTATAATTTTTCTGACAAGTGAATAACCATTTGAATGTATACCGCTGCTACTTAATCCAATAATAATGTCTTTAGGTTTTATCTTATTACCAATTACTATTTTGTCTTTTTTAACATATGCTAAACATGTTCCTGCTAAATCAAAACCTTTAATTAAATCAGGTAATGATGCAGTTTCTCCACTTATTATCGATATATTTGAAAGCTCTGCACCTTTTTCAAGTCCTTTACCTATTTCTTTTGTTATTTCAGGTTTTGGTTCTTCTATTGCTAGATAATCAACAAAAGCAAGCGGCTCTGCTCCTACGCATATTGCATCGTTAACATTCATCGCAATGCAGTCAATTCCTACTGTATCCCATTTTTTAAGTTCAGATGCAATCATCACTTTAGTTCCAACACCATCTGTACATAGAACAAGAGCATATTCCCCAAATTCTATCATACCTGCGTAATGTCCACCTAAAGGTTTACCAATACCTTTTCTTTTGTATTTGATACTTGAAAGTAGTCCTTCTATTGCTTTTTCAGCCTTGAAAATGTCAACTCCACTTTCAGCGTATGTCATTTTTTTCAAGATGACGCCCCATTTTCAACTAGCGAAAACAAAACTATTATGATAAACTTTTTGAATATATTTTAATAATAACAAATAATCATTTTTTAACTGTTAATGTACTATTTATGACAATGGTTGTTAAATAAAACATTTAAATAATATAATATAAATAATATGTTGTGTCTTATGTACAAAAAGATTAGTGTAATAGTAGCTTTCATAATTGTTGCATCATTAATACTTTTGTTATTTTTTGGATACATAAAAATAGAAGGCGGTACTATAAATAATAAACCCTATATAAGTATAAATTATCCAAACGATGGAGACACTGTTTCAAAAATTGTTACATTAAGTGGTATTGCTTCTGATCCTGATGGTAATGACACCTTAGAAAAAGTAGAGATATTAATTAATAATGAATGGAGGGATGCTAATGGTACAACAAAATGGATATACACTTGGGAGATTTATAAGATTGAAGATGGTTTCTATACAATAAGTGTGAGATCTTGGGATGGTATAGATTATTCAGATTATGATGAAATAAAACTGAGAGTTGAAAACCCAGAAACTCGTGAATCCGAATCTCATAAATGGGCTATTTTTATTTCGGCTTCTAACTTCCCAAAAGATAATGAAAGCAAGCTGGGTAATGGAGCTCTTAACCTGGCTGAGGAAATGGCTTCATTTTTTATAAATAAATTTGATTATTCAACTAAAAATATTTTCATTCTTTTTGATGACGGATGGCTAAGAAATGATAATGGTTTTGGTGAACCATTAATTACGTTGCAGGAAAGAAGACACGAGTACGATATAACATATGCTGGTGCATTAAAGGATATTGTTGAATCAACAATCAGCTACATTGTAGATGAGGCAAGTAATTTTGATGACAGCGAGGTTTTCATTTGGATTGCTGGTCATGGTTATGGAAATATAAATAATACTTTAACAGGTGGAAAGATACTTGAAAAAAGTGAGATTTTCTTCTGGGATGATACGATTTCAGATAAAGAATTAGGTACTCTTTTAACTGGTTTAAGGTCAGATAAAATCTGTGTCATTATTGATGCTTGTTTTAGCGGAGGTTTTGCGGATAGAACAATATTTGGTTTTCGAGAATTTTTCCTACTTAGATCTAAATTACCTCGCCCAGGTAGAGTTATTATAACTGCTACTAGTAAATTTAGACCAGGTTATGCTAGTACTACCAAGGGGCCTTTGTTTTCTCAGATATGGTTTTACGGAATCACATCTGGCGAAGCAGACGGATTTAAACGAGGTATTTTACATAGGGGTAGACCAACAATACTTAGAATTTTTAAAAATGGAAAAGTATCTGTTGAAGAGGCATTTTATTACGCAAGTTTCATATTGAGAACAGAAAAAGCTCTTGATGATTATAGCAGAATGGAACCACAGATAAACGACCAATATCCAAATAGAGGTCTTATTCGTAGTTTAAAAGGTCTAGTACTTGGTAAATAATATTATATACCTCATTTTTGTATTTGAAATATTGTAATGAAAAAAGAGGCAAGTTTTTGGAAAAAAATTGAAGGGAAAAAGGTTCAATGCAGTCTTTGTTCACATAATTGTAAAATTAGTGAGGATAAAGTTGGAATATGTGGTGTTCGAAAAAATGAACAAGGTAAATTATACACATTAATTTATGGTTCAGCTTCATCTCTTGCAGCTGATCCTATAGAAAAAAAACCTCTGTATCATTTTCACCCAGGAACATATGCTTTTTCTATGGGAACAGTTGGATGTAATTTTAAATGCAGTCATTGTCAAAATTATAGTATTTCAACAGCTGATTCAAATTCACCTTATTTGAGAGAAATTAAGCCTGATGATGTAGTTAAACTAGCAAAAGAATATGGTTGTCAGGGTGTTTCGTATACATATAATGAACCTACTATTTGGCATGAGTTTAGTCTTGATTCTGCTAAACTTGTTAAAAAAGCAGGTTTGTATACTTGTTATGTTACAAATGGCTATATAACAGAAGAGCCTCTAAGAGAGCTTTCAAGTTGTTTGGATGCCATGAACATTGATGTTAAAGCATTTACTGATGATTTTTATAGAAAAATTTGTAAAGCTCATTTAGAACCTGTACTTAAAACATGTGAATTGGCAAAAGATATTGGTATTCACATTGAACTTACATATCTAGTCATACCAAGTTATAACGACTCCTTAAACGAGATTAAGGCTTTTTGTAAATGGGTAGTTGAAAAATTAGATAAAAACACCCCTGTTCATTTCTCGAGATTTCATCCTGATCATAATATGATTAACATACCCATGACTCCTATGGAGACTCTTCAAAGAATTTATCATACTGCCAAGGAAGCTGGTATTTTATATACATATTTAGGAAATGTTATACATGGTAATTATGAAAACACATCATGTCCTAGATGTGGAAATTTTTGTATTAAAAGAGTTGGTTATTCCATAAATTTAGATGGTTTTAAAGAAGGTAAATGTGCAAAATGTGGTTATGTTCTACCAATAGTGATAAATAAATATAAAAAATAATAATCTTTATATAGAATATTATATAATAATATTTAAAAAATAGGAAAAACTTAATAAAGGGGAGAATATACTTATAATTATAGAAAAATAAAAGTTTATAGATAATAAATAAGGGTGTATTTATGGCTCTAAAAAGAAGTGACAAATTAATAGCAATAGTAGGAGTAATTATTTTAATAATTGCTGGAATTGCCATATTTTTCTATAGCTCTCCTGAAGAAGAAGTTCCAAAGGAAGTAAAAGAAAAAACATATACATATACATGGGTATCAAATGAAGAAAACATGACATTTACTGACAAAGCAGTAAAAAAACAGGAATATTTAGCTGATATTGTTATTGATTTAAGTGAAGGGAAAGTTTTAACAGCCGTTAATTTTTGGATTAAATGGACTGATGATTATACAAGAGGTTTACTTTTTAGAAAAGGTGAAGATACATTAACTGTTACATTAAGCTATTTAGGTGAAGAAATAACTCATAAAAGTACAAAAAGAGCAGATAAATCTTTTGCAGACTTTATTATAAATGATGTTCCAGAGGAAGAAGTTTATACAACAGAAGAAGAAAACTTTGATCCAATGGTGTATATGAATGAAAAATATTTTGGTCAGAACACAGCTACTTTTAATTTAAGTGTTAGAGTAGTTACAGGTGAAAAATTACTAACATTAAGACCACTTAAATTTTTGAATTTTTTACTGGACAAAGGAAATAAATTTAATTTAATTATTACCTATGAGTACTATGACTTTGATTATGAAGAACAAGAAGATAATATACCACCTACTGGTAACCAAGGTGATAACGGAGACATGTATTCACATTTAACTAACACTGGATTTAAATAAATCTTTTTTAAATTTTATATCTAAGAAGGGCAGCAATACCTCCTATTCCTTCTATTTTTCTACCAGCCTCATGCATAGTATTAATTATTGTAAATGAACTACTGTTTTCTTTAGCTAGTTTTAGAAGTTCTTCCCCTTTTTTCTGTCTAATTAAAGAATCTACAATAAGTAACCTTTCTACAGCACCACTTACTAAAGCATATTTTACCTCATTTTCACCATAAGTTGCTAGCCCATCCTTTTTTATTTCCTCAAAGAGTTTTTCAATAAGATTTGTTTCAAACACAACTCTGTTTTCTTTAGTTATTTGATTAACTAGACCTACCTTTATTGCTTCTTGAATACCGTTCATACCAGAGTTACCTGTTCCGCATACTATGCTTTTTTCAAAAAGTTGTGGCTCTTTTTCTCTGCCATATTTCATAAGGTGATCCTTTGCAAAGCCAGGGCCGATAATTATCAAGGTAGAGTCCTTTGTTTTATTTGTTTTTACAACAGATATTATTTCCTCAAAATATTCATTTTCTGTATCCTTACTTTCATACATTTTACCAGAACGACTAGAATAAATATCTGATACAAACTGAACACCACTTTGCCTTAGAACAGCAACAGTTGCATCATCTTCGTCTAGAGAAACAAAAGTAAGTATAGGTTCAGAGCGCGACTTAACCGCTTCATCTATTCTTTGTAATTGGTGATCCTGCCATTGTTCTTTTACAATTGATAGTTTCTCCATTTCATCTGCTTCTATATTTAATGTATGAAATGATCCAAGATTCTGTGGTCCTTCCTCTATCTTTCCATGAATTCTAAGCCTATCTGAAAACTCATGGAATTTCACCTCTGTAACTCTAATTCCAAGAATCATTCGTTTTTTTTCAGGCTTCTTTGACCTTATTTTATCAGCCTTTTGTTCATCTGTTCTAAAAGTTACAGCTCTAACTAAATCACCTTTTTCAATAATATTATAAAGATGCCAGATATCATCAAGATTCTCAGGAATAAGTACTATTTCCCCATGTTTTAAATCCTTAAACACGACCTGCATAATTAATCACTTTTTATAACTCAAAACCAACTGTTTTAACTATATTTATACCACCAGGGGGAAGAACTCTGTCAACCTCATCTACAGAAACTTCAAATGCTTTTGAAAGTACACGTGCAATATCGAATTTTTCTTTTTCACCAGGAATAATAACTGCATATTTTTCAGATAACCTTTTAACTGAGTTAATCGGACCTGCCATAATTTTTACGTAACCGTGTAACTCAATCTTGCCTATAGCAAGCTCAAGTTTACATCTACAGTAGTTACGTTTTCCACGGATAATAAAGGCACCTTTTGGTATAAACTCACCACTTTCAGGAGTTTTACTAACCTGCTGCGGTAAAACCCAATACACCTGAGCCTCAGCAAACTGTTTCCAAGCTTTTGAATAAGATGCTGCAAATATGCATGATTCCTCAAGGGTTTTATCAGAAATATCTATTTGTTCATCATCTAAACCTTTATTTTTTATAATAACACTAGATGCTCCATGTATATCAGCATGTGCATATCTATCGCCTTCTTTCAAATATTTTTTTACTAAAAATTCATTTGTTTTTGCATCTTTACCGCCAATCACAACATTTCCATCACTGGAGATAAACCATCTAAATTTTTCAAACCAAAAAAGTTTCTCTTTCTTTTTTGCAATTATTTCCTCATGTTTTTTTTCTTTCTGTTTTCTAAAATTCAATTGTTCTATTTGTTGCAATGTTTTTTTAATAGATTTTTCCGCACCATCAAGTTTACTTCTTAATTTTTTAACTTCATTATAAGATTTTTCTGCGTTTTCTGAAACAGATTTTCTATAATTAATCTTAGTTTCAAAAGATTTACCAGTTACATCTTTTAAATTTACAATAAGAAGATTTTTCGTTGGATCAAATTGTTTAACAATTTCATACTTATTTAAATCTAAAATATTATTTTCATTAATATCTTTTAAAAGTTTCTCAAGAGCCTGATAATTAAGATAAATTAAATCCCCATCAAATTTTTTAGAATCAATTTCTAATTTCAATTTTTTAACAGCTTCTTTTTGTTGCAAAAGCTGTCTATTTAATTTTCCAATTAATTTCTCTGTTTCATCCTCTATTTTTTTTTCAAATTTTTTTATTTCAATAAAATTTTCTAAGCCTCTAGTTAGACTACTTGTATATTCAAAATCCATATTAGTGTAACTTATAAATTTAATTGGTGTAATATCAATTAATTCTGTGTTCTTTCTTACAATAATCGGTTCAAACCTTTTCTCTTTGAAATATTTAAGGAATTCTGTTAAAGTATCAAAAAGTTTTGAAATAATTTCATCACTTAAATTTTTGATTTTTATGTTTTTATCAATATTTACTCTAGCACATATTTCTTCAGCAATTCGTCCACTTAGATTTACAGTTACTGCAAGGGTTCTAACAATATCTGTTTCACTTTCTTTCAATAATTCTTTAAATTTTTCTTTTGTTAAATTAAATGGATTTATTTGTGACGGTGGAGGAATATAGGTTTCTCTACCCTTAATTTTTCTATGTTCCCAGGTTTGCCTAATAAAGGGTAGAATTATTTTATCATTTGGATCTACAAGTATAATATTACCAGTTGAGAACAACTCAATATAAAGACTATATACTCCTTCTTTTCTACTAATTTTAAATTTTATTATTCTATCAAACTCATGTTGTGCAATCTCTATTATTTTCCCGTTTTGTAGATATTTGCGTAATGTCATTGCAAAAATGCTTGGTTTTAAGGGTATTTTAAAATCTTTATTTGTAATACAGATTAGTTCACCATTTCTAATAAAAATATTTTCCTTTTGTTTTGTATTAATATTTTTTATTCTAATCAGTAACTCGTTTTGAGTTATTTGATATATTTTATCTATGTTACTTCCAATGAGCTCCTGCAGCTCTGTAACTATAACATATATGTCAAATGATGTAAGTTGTCTATGCATTATACATAACATATAACGTATTTCGTTAAAAAGACTGTCATAAATTTTCTAAAGAAAAAAGAGGAGGATGGGATGGAAGGAATGGGATGCTTAATCTTAATAATTGGCAGAAATGCCAGCTTTTTGGAGGCTGGCATGTCCCCCATATCTTGCGTCAATCTAGTACTGTATTGTTTTTTCTGGTTTATATATGTAAAATAGGGTTCATTGAAACTATTCAAAAGCTTTGTCTCAAAAGTATTCATCTTCAACCCTCTTTTTTACTAAAATCATTAGATTATAAATTATTATTTTTAATGCTATTTCAGTATGTTGTATTCGTCTTTTTATTGAGGTAACATATC
>Ga0153916_10001821_pt1 | contig 15479 bp, 11 predicted proteins | sample Opewatmetagenome_FD_109642 | JGI IMG/M metagenome (GOLD analysis project Ga0153916, IMG submission 109642) | Freshwater wetland microbial communities from Ohio, USA - Open water 3 Core 3 Depth 4 metaG | ecosystem: Environmental > Aquatic > Freshwater > Wetlands | place: USA: Ohio, Lake Erie...
CCAAGTCCAGCTCTGGGCGATAGTCTGGGTGCCTTAGGGTGCGCATACGCCACTCCGTGGTCATATTCTTAGTCTCGAAAACCGCCTGGTGCAGCTCAACGTAAGCCTCGACCTCGCTCTCACCCGCCAGTGAGCGCAGGATAAAGCCCGCAGGTAGTGGGTAGCTAGGCACACTGGTCTTTCCGCTGCGTTCCATCCACACCTTGGACCATGAATCCGCCCCTGCCTCCGCTTGCGAAATATACCCACTTTGCTTCAACCTCTGCCTGCGTTCATTTTGATCAGCAAAGACGTTCACGTACCACGCTGGGTGCCAGTATGGTGTTCTGATTGAGGTTTGCGCACGTTGGTCCACCCAACCAAAAACTTGTGGGTGCAATACACTTTCGATATCCGGTCGTAGCACGTAATCGATTGTCCAAAACGGGGTTTGCATCACTGCCCAGGCGATCAAGCGGTCATTTTCGTCGGTCCAAAGACCGATATTCTCTGGTTCATCTACTGCCCACGAGCTCAGCCGGTAAGGTAGGTCGGTCACATGTAAATTCTCCCCCTGGAATTCCCGTGCCAGCTGTATCATCTCGCGTAGATCATCTTTGCCTGCATACTTGCGTTGGCAGATTTTCATTGGTATACCTCACCTTGATAGATACTGCCTCCTTCTCTCTGCCCCAATTTTATATCAATACTTGCGTTTCAATGGAATTTTCCAGTTACCAAGGTGTACATTGACAGCAGTAATCCCTTCACGTCATTGTTATTGCGAGGGCGTTTATTACCCGAAGCAATTTTCACGAGCCATCCACATGTCATCAAGGAGGCAATGTACCTCAGGCCTCAAAAGTCTTCTGCATCTGCGCCTACCTCCCCCCTATTTATTTTTTTATACATCCTATGTGACCTTTGTGCCCTTTGAGTGCAAAGAACGCGCACCTTCGTGGCGATCTTAATCTGCGCCACGCCAGTTCAATTCCCTCTTGGCAACAGCCTCAGCCCGCTTCACAATGGCGCTCGCTAAACCATTAAAGATAACCTGGTGGAACGGATACAGACTATACCAGTATGCTAGACCCCTCATTCCGTGAGGCTCGAAGAAAGCCGTATGTATGTAAAGGCTTCCACCTTTAACCCCCGGTTGAACTTCAAACTGCATCCAGGCTGGGCCAGGTGCTTTCATCTCGTTACGCAGACGGATTAAGTGACCTGCCTCCACGGTCTCTACCCGGTAGCCATCCAGCACATCACCAGGTTCGATCTCCTGTAGGTTTTGCCTGCCCCGCCGCACGCCTGGGCCCCCCGCCAGCCTGCCCATCAGCCCGCGTATTTGCCATAGCCAGTCAGCAAAATACCAGCCTCCCTTTCCGCCGATCCCTGTAAATGTGTCGTAAACTATTTCAGGTTCAGCCGATGTTTCCAGGCGACGTTGTTCGATGAACATCCCCTCAATCACTTTATGCGACCTGCCAGGCAGGAGCTCCACCTTGCCTCCCCTCCAATAAGTTTCGACTTCCCCCCCACCCGAACGCTCGAGCGCTTGTTGTAGCGCCTGGGAATAAGGGATGAGTTTCACACCGAAAAGCTCTTGGGCGCGGTAGTCGCGGACGACCACCTCACTCTTCAAGCCTTCGATGAGTATCTGTAGATACGGAAATGGAAGTGGGGTCACCACATCTGCACCAATGGCTAATATGCGCATGGTGAGGATAGGCAAATTTACCAGCCTTCTATTTAGATGACGAGCTGTGGCATACCCCTGCATGATATCCTCATAAGTTAGCACATCCGGACCGCCGATTTCAAATACAGAATCGATAGAACGAGGCACGGTGAGACTTTGCGTGAGGTAATCCAGGATGTTATTAATCGCAATAGGCTGGCAGAGTGTGGTGATCCATTTGGGGGTGAAGAGAATGGGTAATCGCTCTGTGAGATAGCGGATCATCTCAAAGGACATGCTGCCTGAGCCAATGACGATGGCAGCGCGAAATTCGGTGACCGGCACACCTGAGTTGCGAAGCACATTTCCTACATGTTGCCGGGCTTCCAAATGAGGGGATATAAATTTATCGCACTCACCCAAACCTCCCAGGTAGATGATACGCTTCACACCAGCTTCCCGAGCTGCAATACCGAAATTGTCGGCCGTTGTATAGTCGCGCTCAATAAAACCATGCACTCCATCTGCCATGGAGTGGACCAGGTAATAAGCAACTTCCACACCTTGCATCACCCCCTCCAGACTGTCAATATTCAGCAGATCAGCCTGTCTTATTTCCACATCACCCCCGCTCTGAATATTCAACCGTTCGGGGTTGCGCACCAGGCAAATCACGTGGTGCCCCAAAGCCTCCAGCCTTGGGACAAGCTGTCTACCTATATATCCGCTCGCACCTGCCACTAAAATGTTCATCGAAATTACACTATCTTTCCCAACCTGATTCCGAAATACTATCGAGAACCAACGCTGTAAAATCATATATATAATATAAATATTATCCTATTATCTCATGATAAATGATGTCTCACCAAACCTTAAGCTTGCCACCCTCCCTCTCTGCATTGTCATCAAGGGCGATCTGTGTCCGCAGCCTCGCGAGCATCTTATGCGAGCGAGGTAGTGAGGGAGCGTTCCTGCAGCGTCTTCATGTTCCCACTGCTTTGTGACCGTGGCAATCTCCTCATTCCATCCCCTTGTTCTAGTCAGTCTAGCAATTTACTCCTTATCTATTAACCAATAACCAGTACACTATTCGGTTTACCTTATAAATCCGCTTTCAGAGTCCCCGTCTCACGCCATAATCGAAACCATCTGCAGGATTCTTTCCCCCAAGCGCCTATTCCCCTCGATCCGCACTTGTACTCGCGCCACCTCCGGTTTTATTCCCTTCGTGAACAACCGCCACGCCAGATCTTGATTCATCTCCACCCGGGCAGATGTTTTGGATTCTGTACCAGAATACAGCTGCCACCTGCCCTCCTGACGTAACAAACACCAATCTCCTCCTGCCTCGCCCTCAATCTGCACCCTTATACTCGCACTCTCTGCTGATTCAATATTTCGGTAAGTATAAGGTAGCGCACGTAGAAATGTGTCCAGCACCGGGGAAAGCCATTTACGGGAGGTGAGCAGTGGTCTTCCCACCGCTTCTCGGATGTGCTGCTGGTGCAGCCACTTCTCCGTGTATTCTCGAGCAATATCCATCCAATTAGCTGATCCTGTCTCCCCTGCCCAGCTGACCGGAGTGCTTGCAAGTCCGTCCATCGGGAGGTTTTTGAACTTCTGGTAAAGCTGCTTGTCCGTCTTGTCGAGCAGCTCGATCAACAGGCTGGTATTGATCCGTCTGGCAGCCTTGACCCACTCTTCATTCTCCCGGTCGATCAACCTGACCAGCTCCTCGAATCTCAGCTCATTATTCTTTACCTGCATGGGCTGCTCATCTCGCTCCGACAATCTCCCCAGGTTGCCCCCTAGCAGGTGCGCTGCCACGTCCTTGACCGACCATCCCGTGCAAACCGTCGGTTTGGTCCAATCTTCTTTATTTAGGCTTTTTAGTACTTCAATCAGCTCACTGCTCAGGGGCTGAAAAAGCTCAACTGTCTGGATCAGCTCAACTGGCTTCATAATCTTTTAAAATTCTTATTTCCTATTGTGCTTGCTTTTATGTACCATCATACACCCAATTATTCCCTTCCTTTTGACTATCCCATTAGTTGTGACTATCCGGTTCTTCCTGAAGTGAAAATCTAGTGTTTTATCTGTGCTCATCAGCTCTTCTCGGTGGTTAAATCTTAATCTTTTTATTCTCGTATATCCGCGTTTATCTTTGGTGAAACAATTCGCCCATAGAGCGGAAAGAAGTGCGCCAAGAAAGCGTCTTACCTCACCCCCAGGTGGTACTCTTTTATTTTTAAATTTCGCCTGACCCCTTCCATTCGCGGTTATAATTTCCATCACTAAGTATTGACCATCCCTAATAAAAGAGCCATTATCCACCATGACCTCTCCTCTCGACTTCCAATCCATCATCATGACCCTGCAGCAATTCTGGGCTGATAGAGGTTGCCTGATTTGGCAGCCTTACAACCAGGAGGTCGGCGCAGGTACCTTCAATCCTGCCACTGCCCTGCGTGTGCTTGGACCCGAGCCCTGGAATGTGGTTTACGTTGAGCCTTCCATTCGTCCTGATGATGGTCGCTATGGCGAGAACCCCAACCGTATGCAGATGCACTACCAGCTCCAGGTCATCCTCAAGCCGGATCCTGGTAACGCTCAGGAGCTCTACATCGCCTCCCTCGCTGCCCTTGGCATCGACCCCCTCCTGCATGACTTGCGCTTTGTTGAGGACAATTGGGAAGCCCCTACCCTGGGTTCCTGGGGCTTGGGCTGGGAAGTCTGGCTGGATGGGCAAGAGATTACACAATTCACCTATTTCCAGCAAGCGGGTGGTGCCTTATGCGATCCCGTCTCTGTAGAGATCACCTATGGTCTTGACCGCATCGCCATCTCTCTCCAGCGCGTGGACAGCTTCACCGCCATTCGGTGGAATGATAAGTTAACCAGTGGCGATGTAAACCTTCAGGCTGAGCAGGAGCACAGCACTTATTTCTTTGAGGTGGCTGATGTTGAGCGCCTGAAAGCCATGTATGACCTCTTCGAGCAGGAAGCCAACGCCTGTCTTGCAAAGAACCTGGTCTTACCTGCTCACGACTATGTGCTAAAGTGCTCCCACACCTTTAATGTGTTGGATTCGCGCGGCGCCATCGGTATTACCGAGCGTCAGGCTTACTTTGGGCGCATGCGAGACCTATCACGCCGTGTGGCCGAGGCTTACCTGGTCCAGCGTCAGCATTTGGAATATCCTTGGCTGGATGAAAATGCCACCCTTGGCACGGCGTCTTCTCACTTCGTTGCCTCCCCAGCTCCTTCACTACCCACTGTCCCCGCTGACTTGCTGTTCGAGATTGGCACGGAAGAGCTCCCGGCAGGTGACCTGGACTCAGCCTTGGAGCTACTCCAGGAGCGCCTCCCCTCCCTATTGGATGAGCTGCGGCTGTCGCATGGTGAGTTTCGCCTGATGGGTACACCACGTCGTCTTGTACTGCATGTAAAGGATGTCGCTGCCAGACAACCTGACCTGGAACAGCTCGTCAAAGGTCCCCCCGCAGAGCGTGCCTTCGACTCATTAGGACAACCCACCAAAGCTGGCGAAGGCTTTGCACGCAGTAAGGGCATCACTGTCCACGATCTGCAGGTCGTGGAAATGGACGGCGGCCGATATGTAGCTGCCACGGTTCGCCAGGTCGGTCGTCCGGCTCTCGAGGTGCTGGGTGAAGCCCTGCCAGGCCTGATTGGCTCCTTACGGTTTGATAAAGCCATGCGCTGGAACAGGACCAATGTCTATTTCTCACGTCCCATCCGCTGGCTGTTGGCTCTGTTTGGTGAACAGGTCGTCCCATTTGAGTATGCCGGGGTTCGCTCCGGGAACCTCACGCGCGGCTTGCGCACTCGCCAGCCCACTGAATATCCAATAAAGGATGCTACTGGTTATTTTAAAGCTATGCAAGGTCAGGGCATTATCCTGGAAAAACAAACGCGTATTGCCCTCATCCAGACCCAGGTCGATGCCCTCGTTGCTACGATCGATGGGCGAAATTTGCCTGATCCAGCCCTTCTATCTGAGGTTGCCAATTTGGTTGAAGCTCCCACCTCCCTGCTTGGCTCCTTTGATCCTGGTCACCTGCACCTACCGCGTGAAGTGCTTATCTCGGTGATGAAAAAACATCAGCGCTACTTCCCAGTCTTCCAATCCATCCCCTCCCATATTGGGCGCACTTCCGGATTACCCCAGATTGAGCCTCCTGCGGACGAAAGTGAGCTGCTACCCTATTTCATCACGGTTGCCAACCACTCCTCTCAGGATGGTGAGCTTACTGCCGGGTGTGAGCTGATTACTGAAGGTAACCAGCATGTCATCCGGGCGCGCTTCGCAGATGCTGATTTCTTCGTGCGGGAAGACCGCAAGCACAAACTGGTCGATTTCCTCCCCCGTTTAGGCACACTGATCTTCCAAACCAAGCTCGGTTCCATGTTGGATAAAAGCCATCGCATCACTACTCTGGTTGAAATCCTTTCCCCGCTGCTCGCCCTGAACGCGCAGGAATCTAGCATCGCCCATCGCGCGGCTGAGCTGTGTAAAGCAGACTTGGCGACCAAAATGGTGATCGAGATGACTTCTCTCCAGGGTATCCTGGGGCGCTATTATGCCATTGCGTCTGGAGAGAGTGAGCCGGTTGCCGAAGCCATCTTCGAGCATTACCTGCCGCGTTTCGCTGGCGACCAACTTCCCAAAACCCGTCCAGGATTAATCGTCGGGTTGGCAGACAGGCTAGACACACTCACAGGCTTGTTTGCTGCTGGTATGGCTCCCACAGGTGCCCGTGACCCATTTGCCCAACGAAGGGCTGCGCTTGGATTGGTACAAGCTTTGATCGCTCAGAACGTGAGCTTTGACTTGCGTAAAGGACTGGAATCTGCCGCAGCACTCCTGCCCATCTCCATCGATCCCGGAAGCAAATCTGCCTGCCAGGGGTTTATTATTGAGCGTTTGCGCAACTTGTTGCTCGAAGCCGGGTATCGTTATGATGTGGTCGAGGCAGTTATTGCCGCCCAGGGGTTCAATCCTGCCCGCACCAATCAATCAGTCAAGCAGCTCTCCGTTTGGGTTACCCGACCAGACTGGCATTCCATCCTTCCTGCTTATGCTCGTTGTGTGCGCATCACGCGTGATCTCAAGGAATCCTTCGAAGTGGATCCACAAGCTTTTGCTGAAAAAGCTGAAGAGAGCTTGTACTCTGCCTTGCTCCTGGCTGAAAAATCCCTCCAAATGGTCCGGCTTTGCTCTGCCGATAGCTTCCTAACCTCTTTCTTACCCATGATCCCAGATGTCAATCGTTTCTTCGATGAAGTGCTCGTTATGACCGAGGATGTCACACTACGCCAGAATCGTCTGGCGCTCCTGCAGCGTATCGTCGCCCTCGGTAGTAAAGTTGCGGATATGTCTAAGCTCGAGGGTTTTTAGTTTCATTCTCTAGATGGCTGAAATGCCCCTAGGGGATTATGATTAAGAGGAGAATGCTATGACTGAATTGACCACCACCATCGTAGCTGCAACCGTATATCCCGACCGGGTTCGCCTTACCAGGCGCGGCTCGATCAAGTTGACGCCAGGCACTCATGCCGTAGAGATACCTGAGTTACCCCTCAGCCTTAATCCAGATTCATTGCGTGCAATCGTTTATGGTTCTGCCAGTGCTCGCTTGTTGGGTGTCCAGGTCAAACGCATTTTTTATACCGATCAGCCGTCAGATAAAGTGCGTAATCTCGAGGACGAGATTGAAAAAATGCAAGATGAGCTGAGCCTGTTGGATGCCAAGGCTGAGCTGATCAAGCAAAACCGTATCATTTTGGATAAGCTTGCTGGACAGGTGGCTACATATGCGACAGCATTTGCAGCCGGTGAGATGACCGTTGAGCAACAGCTTGTATTTTTTGGTAAATTACGAAAACAAGCCGAGAAACTGAATGATGAAACTCAAAGCATCCAGATCAATCACCGCCAGGTTAATCGCTTGGTGGACAAATTGACCAAGGAATTGGAGCAGTTACAAATTACCCGACCTCATGAGCGTTATGCTGCAATAGTTGATGTTGAGTTATCAACAGCCAGTGACTTGACCATTGAAGTCAGCTATTTGGTCAGTGGGGCAGGTTGGACACCGATTTATGACCTGCGTTTGCTGGAAAAAGAAGGCAACCCAACCCTTGAGATCGCCTATCTGGCAAATGTGACCCAAAATTCTGGCGAAGACTGGGAAGATATCTCCCTCACTCTCTCAACAGCTAATCCAGCCCAGTCTTCCACATTGCCCGAGCTTGAACCTTGGTACATTCACCCGCCAGAGCCAGTCTATCCCATGGCTCGCCTTGCAGTGAGCTCTCAGCCGTTTCCTTCAATGGATGCGAATGCTAAGCTTTCAATTTCTGCTCCCCTCATGGCCGCGCGGGAAGAAATAGCCGAAGAAGCGACAGCATTGGTGAGAACCACTGGTGAATCAGTTTCCTATGTAGTTCAAAATACAGTTACGATTCCTCCCGATGGTTCTCCCCATAAAGTCACAATCGCTCGTTTTCCCTTAACTCCTACCCTCGATTATGTATCAACCCCCAAACTGGCACAGGCTGTCTTCCGTCGGGCAAAGGTTGACAATACAAGCCCCTATACACTGCTACCTGGCGAAGCCCACATATTAATTATCGATGAATTCGTAGGAACTACCAGGCTTGAGCTAACCGTTCCCGGAGGAATGATTGAGCTCTATTTGGGAAGCGAGAACCGCTTCAAAGTGGAACGCGAGCTGAAGCGCCGGGAAATTGACAAGCGTGTGATTAGCGGTAGACGTCACCTCGTATTTGGCTATGAGATCAAACTGGAAAACATGCTGCCCGGTAAAGCCAACCTCACTTTGTATGACCAGATACCGGTTCCGCGCAATGAAGATATTAAGGTCAAGCTGGAAGCTGCAGATCCCAAGCCTTCAGATCAGACCGAGCTAAACCAGCTGAGCTGGTTGCTCTCGCTCGAGCCAAAAGAAAAGCGTACAGTGCGTTTTGATTTCAGTGTTGATTCCCCCCAAGCCATGAAGATTATCGGTTTACCATAAAGATCAGGCTGTAATTTATCTTTTGGTTTTTCCCACCTGGAGTAATCTCCCCACCAGACCTGCCCCCAGCAGTGCCAGTCCATCCGTGGTCATATAGTGGCTGGCAGCCGCGTCGAAGAGCACGCTGGCGCGTGCTGCGAATTCCTCATCCCCCGGGTAAAGGATCGTCGCCAATCGGATGCGGGGTAGAGGTTCGAAAGCAAACGCCAAACCAGGCAGTCCTGTTAATGCTATTCCCTCCAGGATGTGTGCTGCTGCTATAAAAGCCTCTGGGCTTCCGCCGTATGCGCGAGCTAAGCGATCACCACTATAACCCTGGAATGCCTGGCTATAAAAGCTCCCTCCAGGTAGCTCTCGGTACCCGATCCATCGTTCCGCCATTGGGGTCCCATCGGCTTCCCGTAGGTAATACAGGAGCATCCCCGCGTCATACACGGAACATTCAGATCCATCCGATAACTTTCGTACCTTCAGGTCAGGCCATGAAATTCTCATCACTTGTCCCCAATAGGTCAGCTGGATTTGTTGGTCCACCAGGGTTCCCCCGCAGTTCACCGCCAGTCTGCCCGGTTGGGTAGTCAAGATTTCGTTGCGCAGAACATCCAGCTGCCGTAGCATGCTCTCCTGCCAGGCTTGGTTTGCCCGTTCGATCGCCTCCCCACCCGTTACTTTTGCCCCGCTTGCCTGATCTGTCAATCCTGCCATTGTTTCCTCATCTTTCCATGAGCTCTTATCCGGCTCCCTGGAGGCCATCCATATATGCTTTTATGGTAGGCATTGCCGAAAGTTTATCGTAGAAGAAATTGTTGACCAAATTGATGACTTCCGCTCTCGCAGCTTCAGCCGGTCCACTCAATGCTTGCCCACTCTCTTGTCTGCTAAGCGCATCCCTCAATCTTAGGAGCAGGCGCACGATCTCGGCCTCCTGATCTCCCTCAAGCACCCGGATCACAGAAAAGATAAGCTGATCAGCTTGCGCCAGTAGCTGCTCCGCTGTGATTTCAGCCCCTGGTTTACAGGCATCATCGATTGTACGGATCAGTGACCAGACCTGATAAAGCATCGTAGTCGGTTCATCGAATAGGTCGCGCAGGAAAGCCGCATCTTCATAACGCCCAGTCAACCTGAAGATGTTGTACAGTCGCTTGGCAACCTTTCCGTAATTGATATCCTTCGTCAGGTATTTGTTGACTTCATGCTCTAGCTGCGTGACGTACTCATCCAATGCATTTGCTGAGACGTGCTTGGCAAGCTTGGAGAAAATCGGGATGGACTCTGCGTCCAGGTACACTTCTTGAAAGTAGGGGTCGAGATATCCATCCAATGGAATGATCGAACCATCTGGTGCTTCCCAAGTCACATCGAGCATATTGCTGGCGTTTGACAATTGTCCACGTACAGGATCAGCTATGACCCAATCCAGCTTGCACCAGCCAGGATCGATTGCTACATCCTCCCACCTGATCACAGCTGGAGCACCATCCGGTAGCTTCGCCTCAATCTGCCCATTTTGGATCTCCTCAGGCATCCATGAAACTGGCGAGCCTTTTCGGATTATCCGGTCGCCTCGCGTAACGTCAAGTGGATAACTCCCGAACTTTACCTCCAGCAGTTGGTAGGTTGCGCCTTTCATCGTGCTGAGAGCCTTTTCCCGCATCAACCCGGATAGGATCTGGCAGGCCTGCTGGCGCGTACCGGCTTGGATATTGATCCGTTCGAAGTAATCGCAATCACCAGGGTATGTCTGGATCTTTGATTGGGCAGACGAACCCGAAAGCGCTAGCGCGGTCTCAACTATACCTGGCTGATCCATGAATTCCACCAGCCTCCCAACCTCCCTGAAATGAGCCAGCTCACGTGGGCTGAAATCTAGCATGACAATTTTGTTACCGAAGACGCCACTGTCAGCATCCACCGATATCTCCATGGAAGACTCGAAAGATGCTATTGCAGTCATCCACTGTAATGCCTCTGACTCGTTAAGTTCGATACCCAGCCGGTGGGCTGATTCCACAATACGCGCTAGTTCAGTACTGGGTGAGGTTTGCTCTTCATTCGCCATTTATGATCATCTCCTCGTCATTCAAGTTCCTTTGTGCTTTTCATTGAGCATCATTTTGAATAGTTTGGCCTGGTCTAAGGCATCCTGCAGGGCGTGGTGTGTCAATTGAATATCCTCCACGTAGCCCGGGCTGATAAATCGCCAGGAGGTCTGAGACCAGGGTACCCCAGCCCACCCCATGTAGAACGCTTTTATATCTAAGGCTGCGTGACCAAATGGGTTGTGGCCGAGGTAATGGAAAAAGTAATAATTGATGAACATCCAATCAAAAGCCGCGTTGAAGGCGACAAACACCGGCTGTCTGCCAGGTGCGGTCTGGTCATTTAACCATTCCTCAAAGCTTCTCAAAGCTTCTTCGGGTTCAACACCTTCTACCATCAAGTGCTGCAAGGATAGCTTATGCACATTGGCTGCCTCTACCGTGATATTCTCATTGACGGGTTTTAATTCGATGTAGAAGGTGGATGGTGGCTCGTTAATAGTGCACGCCCCGATCGATAACAGCGAGTATTCTCCCGGAGCCGATCCCGGAATAGGCCCGGCTGTTTCCACATCCACACAGATGTAAGCTTCCGTTGTATCAGGAGCTGCCATGGTGGCTTGATTATAACTGAAGCGGTCAACCTGCAGCTGGAGTGCCAGCCACGACCGCTTCATCCCCATTGTATTTGCGGATTTGAGGCCAGCGGCGGGCGATCCAGATGACTGCCAGTATGCAGCCCACGCCGCCGAGCATGATCGCAACCGGTGCTCCAAGGAGTTGTGCAGCCAGCCCGGCCTCCACTTCGCCTAATTGGGGTCCACCCTGGAAGAAGATTTGGTTGACACTGGTCATCCGGCCTCGAATGTAATCTGGGGTCGCTAGCTGGCGGATGGTATTGCGGATGATGGTACTGACCGTATCTGCAGCCCCAATAATGATCAGTGCCAGCATCGCAATGAAAAAACTGCGAGAAGCTCCAAATCCAATTGTGGCAAGTCCAAATACCACCACTGCCATCAGGAATACCGCCCCCTGGCGTCGGATTTCACGCATCTGCGAGATGATTACGGCTGCCACAATGGCCCCCATTGCCTGAGCTGCTGAGAGCCAGCCATATGCCACTGCCCCAACATGCAAAACATCCACCGCGATGATCGGCATCAGCGTATTAGCTGAGGCGAAGAACGTGGCGAAGAAATCAACAATCATGGTGGAGAAGATGAGTGGCTGTTTCAAGATAAAGCGCACCCCTTCGGCAATCGCGGTGAAGCTGACCACACCATTCCTGGTGGTACTTATTTTCTGTTGTTCCACAGGTCCCATCATGACCAGAGCCAGGATAACTGCCATAAATGAGATGGCGTCGATGATATATACATATGGCAGGCCACCAGCTGCGATGATAAACCCGCTCAGGGCAGGCCCAATAATTGCCCCGGTCTGGTTGGCAATTGAGGTCATGCTGAACGCATTAGGTAGGTCACTCGTAGTAACCAGGTTGGGCACCAGTGCCTGGCGTGCGGGGAGATCAAACGACTGGGCTACAGCCTGCAGTGCAGTCAACAGGTAGATATGCCACAAATCTATGTGTCCAGCTAAAGTCAGCCAGCCTAGGGTAAGCGAAACAAGCGCCATTGCGGTTTGCGTGAGGAACAGGATCCGCCGCCGATTAAGCACGTCCGCCACTGCCCCGCCAACGAGCGAGAAGACGATCACAGGCAGAATGCGTGCCAGCCCCACCGCCCCGAGGGCAATGGGTTGATCAGTAATTGTGCGGATGTGCCAAAACAAAGCCCAGAGTTGCATCTGGGAACCTGCAATAGAGATTAACAAACCTAGCCACAACAGTCTGAAGCGGCGGTGATGTAACGACGGCGGGATGTGGATCATGTAGGAGGTGGTTTACCAGTTATAAGCTAATTCTCAAGGATATAAGGTGCGTACATTGTAGACGTGCCAATAACACTTTTGCTCAGGTCCCCCAATCACGTAGGTACAAGAAATCATACCCAACCGTGCGGTTAGTCAGTTTAGCGATCAGTGGCATAATGCGTTTGAACTGGTTGCGTTTGACCCTTTCCATTACGGTCCGGACGAAGTTCTCCGTAAATCCTGCTTCAACACAATCCTCGGGTCTATAACGTTGGTCTACCAGCAGGTAGAGCAATTGATCCACCTCATCGTAGGTGAACCCAAGTTCACCCTCGTCTGTCTGTCCGAGCCACAGGTCTGCAGTAGGCGGTTTATCAATGATGACTTGCGGGATCCCGATTGCTTTTCCCAACTGTCGCACCTGCGTCTTGTAAAGGTCCCCCAACGGATTGATCGCGCTGGCGGCATCACCGTACAAAGTGGTGTATCCGAGCAAGATTTCAGTCTTATTTCCAGTGCCTACTGCCAGGCCTCGAAATGCTTCCGACTGGTCGTATAAAACGATCATCCGCACGCGTGCCATGATATTCCCTTGTCGGACACGGTTCATATCCGGGAAACGATTGATCAATGCATCCGCCATATCGGTTATAGGGATGGTAAGGGATTGCACTCCCAGCGCTTCGATCACCATTTTTGCGTGTTCGCTTGCCTCAGGTGTGGAGGATTTATATGGTAGGCATAATGCCAGGACATTCTCGGCTCCTAACGCTTCCACAGCGAGATAGCAAGACAGGGATGAGTCCAACCCTCCTGACAGGTTTACAACCGCCCGCGAGAAACCAGCTCTGGTAATCTCAGAGTGGATGAAACCGGTCAGGATTTGCCGGGCAGTATCGATATTAATGGTGAGATCAATCTTTTTGTGTTCCATACCCTAATTCACTCTAGTGAATGCTTGAAATTGCCGCCATAATTATACATCTTCCAGTTAGCCAATCTACGGGCGGCTTACTTTCGTTGATTGCATCCCAAAATCCTGTCTAGCTCGTCCCTCGTCAGAGCTGTTCGTTCATCCCGCAATAACGGCAGGCGTGCGCGTGTACGGTGCAGCTGGTTCAAGTCAATTTCCGAAACCAAAAGGGTTTCTTCATGGTATGGGCATTTAGAGACGAGTTCGCCATTCGGGTCGTAAATGGTTGAGCCGCCCCAGAAATTCAACCCATCTTCAAAGCCCACCCGGTTGGAATGCACCACAAATGAGGTAAACAGACTGGCATAGGCGCGGTTGATATCCTCCACCCAGCGTGCCGATTCAAGCGCTGGCTGCTTGCCAAGCCCCCTGCCCGGAGAAGCGGACGTGAATAGGAACAAATCGGCACCATCCAACCAGAGTAGGTAAGGTGGCGATGCATGCCAGAAATCCTCGCAGATCAAAATACCAACCTGCCCAAACCTGGTATCGAAAGCACGTACCTCATCCCCCCAGGCAAAGAAACGACCTTCATCAAACAAGCCATAGGTGGGTAAATAGGCTTTGTGGTGAATGTGCACCACCTTTCCCTTTGATAGATAAGCTGCAGCGATATAAAAGCGGTGCCGGTGGTCCTCATCTACAAATCCAACTACCATATCAATCTGTTGGCTGGCTTCCAGCAGGGGTCTGAAGACCGGGTCATCTTCAGATGCATGGTGAGCTACATTCGGTACAAGGTCTTGCAGGCAGTACCCGGTCAAAGAAAGCTCAGGGAATACAATCAATTCAGCCCCCGCGGCTTGTGCCCGTTGGATAAGCTCCAAGTGTTTTTCCAGGTTGGTGGTGACGTCACCTAAATGTGTATTGATTTGTGCCAGCGCGAGATTTAACTTCATTTCCACCTCCCCACAAACCTTGGGGACTACCCTATTTCTTGAATTTCCAACGCAACAATAATACCACCACTGTTATGGTGGAGAAGATCATCAATCCAATTGCTCCCCATGCCTCCAAACGCAATCCCTGCCAGACGGGGGTTGGATCGACACGCAAATATGAGAGGCCGAATACTAGCGCTGAAAGCCCAAACATACCAACGCTGGCAGCCAACCCCGATATCGGTTGCCACTTGCTTGCCCGATCCAACGACCAGATAAAAACCAGGCTCAGTATAGCTCCGATTAACTGGACCGGCACCCGGCGAGCCAGCACTCCCCACTCGTCCCGCCCAGGGATTGCCCACCAGGCATTGGTTGGCACGCCATAACCACAGCGATCCACCCAGCATCCCAACCAGGCGGTGATCGTCAAGGCGCCAACCAACGGTAGTAGTGTATCGGCGAGTAATCCCGTTGGAATTCTCCACCATTCGGCAACGATGAAGAGCGCCAGGATTCCACCTGCTAACGCTCCTATGCCAGATAACCCTCCCAGCCACACCTGGAAAATCTCACCTGGGCGAGATTGGTAATAATTAAAATTGATTGCCACCGTCACTGCCCGGCTGCCAAGCAAAGCGCCGAACAATATCCCTACCGCGGCATCCACATACCGTGTCGTTTCTTTTTTAGGTGCCCTCCAACCTGCCAGCAACAAGCCGGTCAACGCACCTAACCCGATCAAAAGCGAGAATGGCTGCATGCCTATATCATACCAAATCCTGAGATTCTCTTAGCCTTATCTGGATAGTTTGGTGCATAATGGATATCAAGAGGCGATTACCCAATCTGATGTATAATCAAATCACCCCTGGAGGACACATCTATGGAATTTCTAATTGATCCTAATGTTGCATATTTGCTCTTAGTGGTCGGAACTGTCCTGGCAATTATGGCGCTTTTCGCCCCAGGCACTGGCGTCCTCGA
>Ga0153916_10001822_pt1 | contig 15477 bp, 17 predicted proteins | sample Opewatmetagenome_FD_109642 | JGI IMG/M metagenome (GOLD analysis project Ga0153916, IMG submission 109642) | Freshwater wetland microbial communities from Ohio, USA - Open water 3 Core 3 Depth 4 metaG | ecosystem: Environmental > Aquatic > Freshwater > Wetlands | place: USA: Ohio, Lake Erie...
AGTGGCTGACCCAGTCGGGCGCCTCCTTCGTTCGGCTCAACGCTGTGCACTCGTTGGCTCCGTCGGATGTCGTCGTCGGTTGCCTGGGTGGCGATGCAGCCCCGCTGGGCCCCGAAGCGCTCCCCGAGATTCGCCGCCTCATCGTCGATCTCGGCACGCCACGGAACTTCGCGGCAGATCAGTCGGCGCCAGTCGTTGCGATTGCCGACCTCCTGAATCATGCAAAGTGCGATCCTTGCCGCGCGAAGCTGGTCGAACGATTGCGTGCAGGCTTCGACCGGCGCTTTGCCGCGGCTCACGACGACCGGCGGAGCCTCCTCGGCTCATGGCGGCGCGAGATCGAGATCGTCCGTCAGCGCGAAGTCAGCCGCACCCAGCGGCTTCATCCCGAGCTTCCCCCGGAAACGGTCGAGGCCATCACCCGCGGGCTTGTCAACCAGATCTTCCACGGGCCTCTCAAGCGTCTCCGCCACCTGGACGACCAGGAGTTCAAAGAGCGTGTGGTCTCCCTCTTCGAGCCGTCGCAGGAGCTGCAGGAGCTTGATTCGTGACGACACAGTCTGCTCTCCCGACGAGCATCTCTGACCCCACGAACACGCAGATCCTTGCCGTGTCTGAGGACTGCATCCAGGGGTTCCAGCGCGACCCGATCGCTGAAATTTCGCGCCAGTCTGGCGTTCCCCTGTCGACGGTGATCGAGCGCATCCGTGCGATGCTCGACGCGGGGACAATTCGGCGCGTCCGCCAGACGCTGATGGCAACGAACCTCGCTGCGGGCGCCCTGGTCGCCTGGGAGGTGCCGGCGGATCGCCTCGACGCCGCGTTCGACTACATGGTTCACGACGACCCGTTCTCAGGTCACGTCGTCATCCGAACGACCGATTCCGCGACGGCCGGCTCGAATTACCGCCTCTGGACAACCCTCAAGGTGCCACAGGGCTACTCCCTGGAGCGCCACGCCGAGTTTCTCGCAGGGCGGGTTGGTGCGGGCGCCTTTCGGGCGATGCCGGCCCGTTGCCTGTTCGCCCTGGGAGTCGGCCACACGCGCCGCCGCGGCCTTGAGCCGGGCAGCAAGTCCGACGCCCTGGCCGAGGTGATCAACACCGAGGTCGTTGAGCTGAACGAACTGGAATGGCGCGTCCTCACCGCACTGAAGCGCGAGTTCACCCCACAAGAAATCGTGCTCGATCTCTGGGAAGCGCGGGCCACCGAGGCGGGCGTATCCCTGGAGGAATTCTGCGAGGTCGCAGCCTCCTTGAACGCACGCGGCGTCATCGGGCGGTTCTCGACCTTCCTCGAACACGTGAAGCCCCTGGCCGACGGCGAGCGCGTAACCCGGTACAACGCACTCTTCCACTGGGCGGTGCCGCAAGGGCGCGAAATCGAGGCCGGGCGGGAGGTTGGGCGCTTTCACATCATCACCCATGCCTACTGGCGCGAAGGTGGCCCCGAGTTCCGCAACGTCAACATCATGGCTGTCACCCATGGGATGGAGAAGGACACGGTCCTGGCCCACAAGGCTGCGATCGATGCACACCTGACCGCAGTCGGCATGCCCGTCAGCTACACAAACGTCTTCTGGGGCGGCAAGAGCGAGATCAAGCCGTCGGAGATTTCGCCCGTTGCCTACCGGGACTGGTGCCTGGCAAACGGCAAAGATCCCGCTGCTATGCTTGTCGCACCTTCCGCCGGAGACTGAGACCCGTTGTCGATGCCCAAAGGTCACGTCTGGATAGTGGGGGCTGGCCCCGGAGATCCTGGCCTCATCACTGAGGCTGGCGCGGCCGCGCTTGCGCAGGCTGATGTCGTCCTCTATGACGCCCTCGCGTCGCGCGCACTGCTTCGTCGATCGCGAGCTGGGGCCGAAATCATCTACGTCGGCAAACGGACCGGCCATCACGCGCTCACTCAGCCTCAGATTGAACAACTCATCGTCGACCACGCCGCGCAGGGCCAGCGCGTCGTGCGCCTGAAAGGCGGCGACCCCTTTGTCTTCGGTCGCGGCGGCGAAGAGGCGCTGGCCTGTCGGAAGGCCGGGGTCTCTTTCACCGTGATCCCCGGGATCACTTCGGCCATTGCTGCCCCGGCCTATGCCGGCATCCCTGTGACCCATCGGGGCATCGCGAGCAACTTTCTCGTCGTCACCGGTAACGATGCTGGTGGTGAAGGAGGCGCCGCAATTGACTGGGAAGGCGCCGCCCGGGCCGACACGCTCCTCATTCTGATGGGCGTCGCGACGCTCAGGTCGAACATGGAGCGCCTCCAGTCCGCCGGGAAGGATCCTTCGACGCCCGCTGCTTGCGTCCGCTGGGGCACTCGCCCCGATCAGGAAGTTGTGAGGGGCACGGTCGGTACGATTGCTGCTGCGGTCGCCGAAGCCGGCCTCGAATCGCCCGTTGTCACCGTCGTCGGACCGGTCGCCGCTCTCGCACAAGAACTGGGCTGGTACTTCCCTGGCCCGCTCGCCGGTCGCCGCGTGGTCGTCACCCGAGCGCGTGCCCAGGCCAGCGGCCTCGCCGACCGCCTCGAGGCGCTCGGTGCCTACGTGGTCGAAGCACCGGTCATCAATGCGGTCCCCCGTCGCGAGGATGAAGACCTCCATCGTGCGCTCAGCGAACGCTGGGACTGGATCGTCTTCGCCAGCGCGAACGGTGTCGACGCCGTCCTCGACTCGCTGGCCGAGCTTGGCATGGATGCTCGCGCGCTCGCCGGTACCCAAATTGCCGCAATCGGCGCAGCGACGCAGGACTCACTCCGCGCTCGGGGCCTCATCGCGGACTTCGTTCCACCGCGAGCGACTTCGGAATCGCTCGCCGAAGCCATCCCCCTCGGTGCGGACGAACGGATCCTCCTGCCCGACTCCTCGCTTACCGGTGACGCTCTGGCCGATCAGCTACGAGTGCGTGGCGCCGCGCCCGTTCGCGTCACTGCCTACGACACCGTCCTCGAACCGCTCGATGACGAGCGCTGTCGAGAGGTTGCCGATGCCGACGTGATTACCTTCACGAGCGCCAGCACCGCTCACAATCTCCGCAAGGCCCTCGGCGGCGCTACGCTCTCTCGGCCAACGAAGCTGGTCAGCATCGGTCCGCGGACGTCCGATGCGGTTCGCGAGGAATTTGGCAGGCTCGACGCGGAGGCCGCTTCATCTGACCTCGATTCGCTGGTCGATGCCGTCGTGGAACTGACCCCATGGGGTTGATGCTTGAAATCCAGCCGTCGATCGGCCCGGCCCTCGTCGTGGGTGGAGGAGGTGTCGCTGCGCGGAAAGTGGCTGCACTTGTTGCGGCTGGTTTCAGCGTGACCGTGGTGGCGCCCGACGTTGCCCCGGAAATCGCCGCGCAATCACGCGTCACAATCCGTCGTCGCGAGTTCTCACCATCTGACGTCGTCGGCCACAGTGTGGCCTTTGCCTGTACCGGCACCCGTGCTGTCAACAGGGCCGTCGGCCTTGCCGCCCGCGAGGCTGGTCTGCCGGTTGTGGTCGCTGACAGTCCGGAAGAGAGCACAGCCTTCTCTCCTGCGGTCCACAGAGACGGTGATCTCCAGGTGGCCGTCTCAACTCACGGTGCGTCACCCTCGCTCGCGATCCAGGTCCGGGACCGTATCGCCGAAGCACTCGGCCAGGGCTGGGACGGGCGTGTCGATGCTGCCCGCGCCGCGAGGGAAGCTCGCCTCTCCGGAAAGCGAGCGCCGTGAACCGCGGCCTCCTCCTCGTCGGACATGGCTCGCACTTGAGCCCGCATTCCAGTGCCCCAATCCACGCTCACGCACGGGCCCTGCGCGAACAGGGAAGGTTCGACGAAGTCCGCGTCGGTTTCTGGAAGGAAGAGCCGTCGCTCTCCCGTGCACTCGACGGTTTCCGTTCGGCCGATGTCACGATCGTCCCGGTCTTCATCTCAGGAGGCTATTTCACTAACGAAGTGATCCCCCGGGAGATGCGGATCACCGGTCCTGTGTCCTCGATCGACGGCCGGACCGTCCGCTACACCCCCCCGGTCGGCTGTCACCCGTCGCTTGCCCGCGTGATTGTTCAGCGCGCGCTCGAAGCCGGTGCCACCAGTGCGGATGCGCTCGCTGTCCTCGGTCATGGCACACCACGGAACCCGGCATCGGAGAAGAACGTCTTTGAGCAGGCCGATCATGTCCGTGTACTGGGCGGCTTCCCGGAAGTGACCACGGTCTTCCTCGACCAGCAACCCAACATGCGCGACATCTTCGATATCGTGAAGAACGACTCGGTGGTGATGGTGCCGCTCTTCATCGCCGACGGCTGGCATGTCGGCGAGACCATCCCCGAAGATCTTTCGATTGAAGGTGGCGAAGTCCGGAAAGGCGGCCGACGCCTCCGATACGCCGGGGCGGTGGGGACTCATCCGGCGATTGCCAGCGTCATTGTCGATCTGGTTGAAGAGGCAGCCCGGTGGTGACTGCTGCGCCGGTTTTTCCTGCCGATGGAACGTTCCAGCTCGGGGAACTGACCGTGGCCTGCAACGGTGACGGCGCGGTCGTGCGTGGCCCCGCTCCCGGTGGGGAGACCGTCGCGGCGGATCCCGATGCCGTCCGCGAACTGGTCAGCCAGGACTCCGCCGGGAGGTATCGTCCACTCGCCGGCGCGCTCTCGCTCCCACCCCGCTGGCGGGTCCAATGCCAGACCCGTTCCGAACTGGTCACGATCGTGGATGCGGTCTACCCGCTCGCCCCGGCGCACATTGAGCAGTGGCGCGAGGGGAGCTTGCGAATCGTCTCTCTCGCTGACGTGCTATCGCGCCAAACCGCTCGTTACGCTGTCTCGAACGACCTGAGGCCTGCCGGGCGCACCGCTGCCGCGGAGTCTCTTTGTGGGCGCTGCGTCAAACAACCAGTCTGGAGCCACCCTTCTGATGCGCCGCCTGCCGACGCTCCTGTGCAGGTGATTCCCTGCCCGGAGCCCTGCAGCGTGCTGGTCTCACTCTGCCGAGAAGCTGCCCTCTGGGAGAAAAAGATGCCACCTGCGAGCCCGGTCGACCCCACAGCCCCGTTTGCGGATTTCGAGGCGCCGGGGAATGAAGTCCGCGAAGATTGCCTCGCCCGGATGTACACGAACAGCGGTGTACAACGTGGATAACGCTGAACTGCGTGAGTCTGCGGCCCGTCTCTTTCCGGGCGGAGTCAACAGCCCGGTTCGCTCTTTTCGATCGGTCGGCGGTGCTCCCGTGCCGATCGTTCGCGGTGAGGCGGCCTATCTCTACGATGCTGACGGCTCACGCTATATCGATTACATCGGGGCGTTCGGACCGCTCATTCTCGGCCACGCCAACCCTCGCGTTGTCGCCGCTATCCAGCGTGCCGCGCGCGAGGGGACGGCCTTCGGAGCCCTGACGCCCGGTGAGGTTGAACTCGGTCAGGAGATCGTTCGCGCCACCGGCCTCGAACGTATCCGCTTCGTGAATTCCGGCACCGAGGCGACGATGACGGCAATCCGGCTCGCTCGCGCCGCGACTGGCCGCGACATCGTGGTGAAGTTCGATGGCTGCTACCACGGCCACTCCGACGGCCTCCTCGTCAAAGCCGGGAGTGGCGTGGCCACTCTCGGGCTCAGCGATTCCGCAGGCGTTCCCGAGGGCATCGCGTCGCTGACCGCGGTCCTGCCCTACAACGACCCCGCCGCGTTGGAGGGCTGGTTCGCCCGCCGGGGGAGCGAGACCGCTGCTGTCATTGTCGAATCCATCGCCGCCAATATGGGGCTCGTCCCGCCCAGCCCCGATTTCCTCGCCGCCCTGCAGTCTGTGCCCCGCGCCCACGGCGCTCTTCTCATCGCCGACGAGGTTATTACCGGCTTCCGCCTGCGATACGGCCTTTGCGGCACCCTCCCGGAGGCCGACCTCGTCTGCCTCGGCAAGATCATCGGTGGTGGTCTCCCCGTCGGCGCATTCGGTGGCCGGGCAAGCCTCATGGAGCTGATCGCGCCGCAGGGCCCCGTGTACCAGGCGGGTACGCTGAGCGGAAATCCGCTGGTCATGGCAGCTGGCATCGCCATGCTCGGAGCCCTCTCCGACGGGTCCGCCTACAAGCGGGCTGAGGATCTCGCGGTGCATCTCGAGAACGGCCTCGCGGCGGCGATCAGGCGTGCGAACGCCTCGGCCAGTGTTATACGGTGTGGCTCGATGCTGACGCTCTTCTTCCGCCCCACGCCGCCCGCCGACTACGCGCAAGCTCGCGAGTCCGATACCGCCGCCTTCGGCCGCTTCCACCGCGCCATGATCGAGCGACGCGTGATGTTGCCCCCCTCGCAGTTCGAGACGTGGTTCGTTTCCGCTGCTCACACGGAGCCTGACGTCGATCGCACCGTCAGGGCCGCGCACGAAGCACTGGCCCTAGCGGTGCAGGCATGACCCGCCTTCGCGTCGGCACGCGCGGAAGTCAGCTCGCCCTTGCCCAATCCGCCCTCGTCGCGGAGCGCCTGTGCGCCGCCCATCCCCAATTGGAGGTCAGCCTCGTCGAGATCGTTACGGCCGGCGACCGTGACCAGTCGTCGGCATTGAATGAGGGTGTCGGCTGGTTCACGACCGCCATCCAGGATGCCCTCCGGCGTAACGAGATAGACCTCGCAGTCCATAGCTACAAGGACCTCCCTACGAGCCGCCCCGAGGGCCTCGTCATTGCAGCTGTGCCTCTCCGCGAGGATCCGCGAGACGCCATGGTGAGCCGTGCCTTCGGCTCGCTAGGTGAACTTCCGCCCGGTGCCGTGATTGGCACCAGCAGCCCCCGCCGTGAGGCCCAGCTGCGCGCCATTCGCCCTGATCTCGAATATCGGCCCATCCGCGGCAACGTCGACACGCGCATCAGGAAGGTCGACGCCGGCGAATATGACGCGACTGTGCTCGCGCTCGCCGGTTTGCGCCGCCTCGGCCTCGAGGCGCGTGCGACGCAGATCTTCGGCGTCGACGAGATGCTTCCGGCTCCCGCGCAGGGAGCACTCGCCATCGAATGCCGTGCCGATGATGGGGAAACGCTCCGCCACATCGCCGCAATCGATGATCCCGGTTTGCGCCAGGTCGTCGCCGCCGAACGATCATTCCTGGCCGCTGTCGATGTAGGTTGCCAGTTCCCCGCGGGCGCCTACGCGCAGCCACTCGGGTCTACCCTCAGACTCCAGGGGCTGCTTGCCAACGACGGGAATGTGGTTCGTTCAGGAGCCGACGGCCCCTCTGACACCGCCGAGGAGCTCGGACGCACCCTCGCTCAGGAGCTCATGCGGCTCGTTGGTCTGGCTCCCCGCTCCTAGACCCAACTGGTGCCCGCCTGTACGCTGAATGTTCGTGCCAGGGGTCCGGCTCGCTCCGCGGGCAAACCCATCGCCCTGGTCAGAGGACCCATGCGGGAATATGAACTGACGGTCGTTTACGACCTCGCCGTCCAGGAAGCTGGTGGCGCGGATGCCGGTCCAGAACACCTCACCCACGCCGTCGAGTCGCACGGCGGCAAAATGCTCAACATTGACCACTGGGGTCGTCGCCGGATGGCTTACCCCATCGGGCGCGCGATCGATGGCGACTACGTCGTCAGCCGCCTGGAACTCGAACCGGCAGCGGTCACTGGCCTTGAAGCCGCTCTGAAGATCGACGAGCGCGTCTTCCGACATTTGATCGTTCGCGCCGACGAACTCCCGGTGCCGCCTCCGCCTCGTGAACCAAGGCGACAGCCGGGCGCCGAGGCTGCTCCGGCTCCCGCGGCGGAATTCGCGGCACCTCCTGCAGCGGAAGCGGCGGCCGCTCCCGTTGCGGAATCCGCGGTCGCTCCCGCGGCGGAAGAAAGTGCTGCCCCAAACACGCCTCCGAGCGATTACACTGCGGACGCTGCGACTACGACCGAAGTTGCCCCGGCAGCTCCTGCTGACGAAGCTCCTGCTGACGAGGCCCCGGCCGTCGAGCCGCAGGCGTAGCTCAAGGAGGCAATGTCTTGGCAAGCCTGAATAGGGTCATGCTCATCGGCAATACCGGGCGGGAAGCCGAGCTCCGGTACACGGCAAACGGTACGGCGCAGTCCCAGTTCAGCCTCGCCGTTAATTTTCGGCGGCGGGCGGCTTCCGGCGATTGGGAAGATGCAACCGAGTGGTTCAACGTCGTCGTCTTTGGTGACCAGGCTGAGCGAACCAGCCAGTACATCACCAAGGGCAAGCAACTCTACGTCGAGGGTCGCCTGCAAACCCGCACCTGGGACGACGACCAGGGCGTGAAGCACTACCGCACCGAGGTCATCGCCAACCAGATCCTGTTCCTCGGGAACCGTGAAGGATCAGGCGGAGGCGGCGACTGGGGCGATGCCGAAGCGGCGCCCGCTCGTGGCGCTCGGCCCGCCGCCGCGCGCGGCGGTGCGAATCGTGGGTCCGGTGGCGACATCGACCCGGACGACCTGCCATTCGAATAACGACGCCGCCCTCGGGCGGCTTCCCCGGTGCGCTCCGGCGTACAAACCCATCGGGAGGATAGACAACCATGACTTCTGAAGAACGGCCACGCGAAGACCGCCCGTCTGGCGGTGACGAGCGCCCCGCTCGCCCACCTCGCCGGTTCACCGGACGGCGGAAGGTCTGCCGCTTCTGCGCCGATCACATCCCCGGCGTCGACTACAAGGAAATCGGTCGCCTTCGGATCTACATCAGCGACCGCGGCAAGATTGAACCCCGTCGGAAGACTGGCGCGTGCCAGAAGCACCAACGCCTGATCTGCACCGCGATCAAGCGGGCACGCCATCTCGCGCTTCTGCCCTACACCCTCGAACACGTCCGCAGGACAGGGATCTTCCCACAGCGCGGATAACAGCTGGGGCGCCGCGAGGCGCCACGGAAACGAGGGAAAATGGCTCGCCGGGAACGCACCACCGCTCTCCCCCGCCCGCATCCCCGTAGACGCGAAGTCTCGGGGCGCACGATCTTCGGTGTCCGCTGGGATGACCGCAGGTCGCGGTTCGCCATCCTCGGCGGAGCAGTCGCCCTCCTCGTTTTCGTAGTTGGATGGTTCGCCTTCAGGCTCTACGAAGACAACATCGGGCTACCAAACTCAACTGTCCTCACCGTCGGAAGCGATACGTTCTCCTTGCGCTACTACACCGAGAGGCTCTCGAAGTTCGTGAGGGACTCTTCCAGCTCGCAATCTGCCAGCCCCAATCTCGGCATCAGCGAACAACAGCTGCTCAGCAAGCTCGAGGACGAAGCGCTGACAGTCCAGCTTGCGAAGGCCAGTGGTATCACCATCACCAACGATGACGTCAACGCAGCCATTGGCACGGATGTCGGTCTCCCGTCCGGCGGGTCAGTCTCGCTCTTCGATCAGCTCTACCGCCAGATGCTCAAGACGAACAACATGAGCGACAGCAGTTACCGGAAGCTGAGTACAGCCTTCGTAGCGAATCAGAAACTGGTCGACATGTTCGCCGGCCAGGTCGGCGATACCGGTGAACTCGTTACCCTTCGGGCCATCGTAGTCAACTCCAAGGATGCCGCCGACGCCCTCGTTCCTCGGATCACCAGGGGCGAGGATATGGGCACGATCGCGCAGCTCACCTCCGTCGATGCCTCCAAGAGTACCGATGGCCTCATGACGGCCCAGCCGGCCCAGCTGCTGCCGCAGCCGATCCAGGATGCGATCGCGGGCAAACAGGCTGGTTCAGACGTGCTCGGACCGATTCAGGTCGACACTCAGTTCTGGGTCTTCCGCATCGAGAAGCGCGACCCGAACGGCAGCCTGACCAATGACATGAAACAGCAGCTCGGCCAGGTGAAGCTCGACAGCACGCTCAATGACAGGCGTCAGCAGACGAAGATCGTTCGCAGCCTCAGCACCAGCGACATCAAGTGGGCCGAAGCCCACGTCCAGTAGCCACGTGACGCGAGAAATCGGCGTCGGACTCATCGGGCTCGGGGTAGTCGGCGGCGGTGTCGCCCGTGCCCTTCTTGAACGCCGCGACTACTTCGCCCGCCAGGTCGGCGCACCACTCGTCGTTCGCAAGGCCGCCGTTCGCGACCTCTCCCGTCCCCGCTCCGTTCAGCTGCCTCCCGGCATCCTCACCACCGATGTCAATGAGGTCCTCAATGACCCCGCCATCAACATCGTGGTGGAGGTCATCGGCGGAGAAGAGCCCGCGCACAGCTTCATCAAGGCGGCCCTTGCCGCTGGCAAGCATGTCGTCACGGCAAACAAGGAGCTCATCGCCAAGTCCGGTCCTGAGCTCTTGAAACTCGCTCACGGACACGGCCTCGACATCATGTTTGAGGCGAGCGTTGGCGGTGGCATCCCGATCATTGCCCCGCTGCGCCGCGACCTGCTTGCCAACCAGATCACCTCGATCCGGGCGATCATCAACGGCACGACGAACTTCATGCTCACCAGCATGGCCCGCGAAGGCACCATCGCCGAGACGCTGCGAAAGCAGGGGATCGAACCCCCGGCAGGCGGCGGGTATGCGGAAGCCCTCGCCCTGGCCCAGAAGCTCGGGTACGCCGAGGCCGACCCGACCAACGACGTTGAAGGCTATGACGCTGCCTACAAGCTCGCGATCATGGCCAGCCTTGGCTTCCGAACTCGTGTTGGCCCTTCACAGATTCATACCGAAGGCATCACGAGGCTCACGGCTCGCGACTTCCAGTACGCTCACGAACTTGGCTACGTGATCAAGCTCCTTGCCGTCGCCGAACTCGTTGATGGGGGCATCATCGCTCGCGTTGCCCCTTGCCTGCTTCACCAGGATGAACCGCTCGCACGCGTCGATGGCGTTTTCAACGCAGTCCAGATCAATGGCGATTTGACCGGTACGGTCCTCTTTCTCGGGAAAGGTGCCGGCGCCGATCCGACCAGCAGCGCCGTCGTTGCCGATATCCTCGACCTTGCCCACAGCATCGTGCTTGGCCACAAAGAGCGAAAATACTGGGATCTCGAAGCCGATATCCCGGTTCACGACCTCGATCTCCTTGAAGCGCGCTACTATGTCCGCGTCACGGTCAGCGACGAACCGGGTGTGCTCGCCAGCATCGCCCGGGCGCTTGGTGACCATGGTGTAAGCATTGCCGCGGTGAACCAGAAGGAGTCCGATGCTGACGCTCGCACAGCTGAGCTGGTCATTATGACGCACCGTGCGAGGGAGGGAGCGATGCGTGAGGCACGCCTGGCTATCGAGCAGCTCTCTGTCGTTGCTCAGGTGAATTCGTTCCTCCGCGTGGAGGCCTAGGCGATGGCTGCCGACCCCCGGGCTCAGGCGATCGGCGAGATCGTCTCATGGCTCGAACAACAGGTGCGTGAGTCCCGCGACGAGAACGTCCGAACCGTTGGCCAGCTCGATCAGCTTCGTCGCCAGGTCCACGAACTTGCAGACGAGGTTCTGCAGGCCGAACGCACTGTCCGCGAAGTTGACCCGAAGCTGCTCCCGCTGAAGGTCCTGCCCGAGAAGCTGCGCTCACTCGACGAAGGTGCCGAGCAACTGCGTCAGGCCATCGTCGCCAACCACAACGAGATCAATAACTCACTCCGGATCCTCCGTTCCGAGGCCGAGCACGATCGCCAGGACCGCTCCGAAGCCTTCAAGCGGATCGAACTGGCGAACAGCCAGCTCAGCCTTCTCCTCGCCGATATCGCTCAGGTTCAGAGCCAGGCTTCGCAGGTTGTCCAGGTCTCCCAGACGCTCTCCGAGCGCCAGCGTGAGATTGAGGCCCGCGTCGACCAGTTCGGCCTGCGCCTCGACCGCTCTATTGAGGTGAACAAAGACCTCGAAGAGCGCATTCGCAACGTTCTCGCGAGCGAGCAGGATGAGCGATTCGAGGTCGTCTTTGAGCGCCTCCAGGTCGTCGGTGAAATGGTCAAGCGCGCCGAGGACATGATTGCTGCAGCAAGCGCCGAAAAGACGATGCGCGACGAGGTCCTCGATGAGATCAAAATTTGGCGCTCCGAACACCAGCGCATCGATACCCGCCTAAACACGCTTGAGGAGCTCACCGGCAAGCTCACGGGACTCGTTGATCGCGTTCAGGGAGAGATCACCCTGCTCGAAGGCCGCCACAGCGGTCTCGGCGAACGGGTGGGCAATATCCGTCGCGATATCGCCGAAGTCGTCGACCATGTGCGTGACGAATTCGCCAAGTACAACGCGATGATGGAAAAGCAGCGGCGCAAGCAGATCCAGGTCCTTGAGCAGGAACTTCGTGAAATGAAATTCCATGCATTCCACCCCCCGGAGGAGCCGTGATCGACCAACTCCCCGCAATTCGCGGTGTTCTGAACCACTGGGGAAGTGTCCTTCCGCTGACTCCGGCCACGCCGCGTATTTCCCTCGGCGAGGGCGATACGCCGCTTGTCCGCTCGGTCCACATCGAAAAGTTGTGCGGCCTCGACGAACTCTGGTTCAAGCTCGAAAGCTGTAACCCGACCGGGTCGTTCAAAGACCGTGGCATGGTCGTTGCGGTCGCGAAGGCGCTAGAAGCAGGTGCACGCGGGATCATGTGTGCCAGTACCGGGAACACCAGCGCGAGCGCCGCCGCTTACGCTGCCCGCTGCGGTCTCGAGTGCTTCGTCCTCGTTCCTGGCGGAAAGGTGGCCGCTGGCAAAATGGCGCAGGCTATCGCCTTCGGTGCACACATCATCGAGGTCGACGGGAACTTCGATGATGCCCTCAAGGCGGCGATCGACCTCACCTCAAGGCACCCGGTTTCGCTCGTCAACTCGGTAAATCCGTTCCGCATCGAAGGCCAGAAAACCGCCGCCTTTGAGGTCTGCGAAAGCCTCGGCGACGCCCCGGATATCCTGGCCATTCCCGTTGGCAACGCCGGTAACATCACGGCGTACTGGAAGGGCTTCTGCGAGTGCGCCGAACTCAGCCGGTCAACCCGCCATCCGCGCATGTTTGGCTTCCAGGCTGCCGGTGCCGCGCCGATCGTCCTGGGCTCACCGGTCGCTGAGCCCCACACCGTGGCCACCGCGATCCGCATTGGCAATCCGGCGAGCTGGAAAGGTGCGACCAGCGCGCGAGATCAAAGCGAAGGCCTCATTGAAGCGGTGACCGACGAAGAGATTCTCGCCGCTTATCGCCTGCTCGCGAACCGCGAAGGCCTCTTCGTCGAACCCGCCAGCGCGGCGAGCGTGGCGGGCCTGCTGAAGCTTGCCACCGAGGGACGGAGTTCTGGCGGTCGTGCCGTTGCGGTCCTGACCGGCAACGGCCTCAAAGACCCCGAAACCGCTCTCGCCCAGTACGAGCCAAACATCAGGAAAGCCGCCGCGACTGTCGACGGGATCGAGCGAGCCCTCGGCTGGTAGCAGCGCCTCCAGCGCGCAGGCGACATCCCGGAGGAATACTGCCATCGCATGGCGTGCGATAGGGCTTTTGAAAACTTTGGGTAGATAGGCCGACAGCTGCCCAGTATCCGCTGCGAGTGACCGCGAATCGCCGATCGCCCGGGTGGATGGAGTTCTAGGAAGGGGGGATATTTAGGGGCCGGCGGACGTGTGGAGCGGACACGACATCCGGCGCAGCCCCACATAACTTGTACCGTGAATTCTTCCGGGCGTCAACCGTCGGCTGGCTTCTGGCAAATTTGCAGTACCCTGGCTGACCGAGCATTTCTGGATGCGTGGCAGCGTTGTTCTGCTCGTCGCCGCTAGATTTCTGCGGGGAATCGAGTCAGCGTCGGTCCGATCGATGGGGAAACGTAAAGGGGGCCGGCGGACGTGTGGAGCGGACACGACATCCGGCGCAGCCCCTTCGATACTGTGTCAAGCTTTGCCTTATCGATCAAGGATTGATCTTCGAGGTGCCCTTACCGGGCAGCTCCAACTTGACCGCCCTCCACTGCCGCCTGAGACTTCAAGGCGAAATGAAGACACTTCCGCTGCGACTCGCCCTCTTCCCCATGGTTGTCCTGTTAGCTCTCGGCGCCGTCGTACCGGCGGTCGCCGCCGAATCGCATCGCAGTCCGGCTCCGATCGCGCCCGCAATCGCTCCGGTCGAGTCTACTGGCGCCGATGTCATGCCCATGGTTGTCTGGAGTATCGTCGCGGTCGTTGTGTCCGCAGTGATCTTCGGCACGCTCTATCTCCTGAAGCGTCGCGTAGGCGGCTTCCCGGCGAATCCTCCCTGGGTGGCCCCAATCAGCGTCATGCCCAGCAAAGACTTCGCGGATGAAGGCACATTCCCGGAATCCCCTGTCGACAGCCACCACTGATCTGGCCCTTGCCCCGTACCACCACGAACCGCGAAACTCAGTAGCGGTGAGGCGCCTCTTGCTCGCGACGAACAACCCCGGAAAGGTCCGCGAGTTGCGGCGCCTGCTCTCCGATCTCGCTTTCGAACTGGTCACCCCGGCCGAACTCGAGATCTCCCTCGATGTGCCTGAGACCGGCTCAACCTACGCCGAGAACGCCGCGATCAAGGCGCGAGCATTTGCCCGGGCCGCCAACTGCCTCGCTCTCGCTGATGATTCCGGCATCGAAGTCGATGCTCTTGAGGGCGGGCCCGGCGTCATGTCGGCCCGGTACGGCACCCCGGCACTCGACGATGTCGGGCGCACACAGCATCTCCTGGACGAGCTTGATGGGGTTCCGCCCGAGCGTCGGACGGCCCGGTACCGGGCCATCGTCGCCATCGGGTCGCCGTCGGGCGAGGTCGAACTCTTCGAGGGTGTCCAGGAGGGCATGATTGCCAGCGGCCCACGGGGACAGGGCGGCTTCGGCTACGACCCGGTCTTCCTCGTCGACGGGAAGCGAACCCAGGCAGAGATTCCCGAGGTCGAGAAAGACGCTATCAGCCACCGTGGCCGGGCAGTTCGTGCCGCTGCGGGGTACCTCCGGGGCCTTGCAGGATGAATGTCCCGCGTGCGCTCGCGGCGCTACTTCTCTTTGCGCCCATCCTTGCCTCTTGCGGCGCTGGCCCTACATTCCCCACCCTCGGCCCCTGCCCGTCGCCAACCGCCGAGCCTACCCGGTCTCCGCTCCGCGGCCAGCCCGGCGAGAGCGACTACCGCCAGGCGCTGTTTGTCGGGATCGACCAGATCACGAAGCTTACGGCTGATTTCAAATCGCGCTGGCCGGGCAACGGGTTCTCGCGCGACTCGTCCTTCCGAACGGACTTCGCGACCTACGCCGACCGTTCCATATGTGTCGCTCAGGGCATGCTCGCCCAGGTGCCGCCCGCTGGGGCCGATTCCTCGTTCGTCGAAGCGTTCGGCTCCGCGGTACGAGACTTCGTGAACGCCGAGGGTCTTGCCCGGGATGGGGTGAAGTCTCGAAACGTGACCGTCTATCGCGACTGGACCGCGAACGTCGATGATCTGATCGACACCATCCGGGAGACCTTCCGCCAGTTCCCCCAGCAGCCGTTCGCGCCAACGCCGCGACGTACGCCAGCGAACTGATCGCGTCCCTATCCCCGGGGCAACCCGAGCCCACGCTGGGCGATGATGTTGCGCTGGATCTCCGTCGTCCCTCCCGCCACCGGGCCAGAGGCGGCCAGCAGGTA
>Ga0153916_10001823_pt1 | contig 15468 bp, 29 predicted proteins | sample Opewatmetagenome_FD_109642 | JGI IMG/M metagenome (GOLD analysis project Ga0153916, IMG submission 109642) | Freshwater wetland microbial communities from Ohio, USA - Open water 3 Core 3 Depth 4 metaG | ecosystem: Environmental > Aquatic > Freshwater > Wetlands | place: USA: Ohio, Lake Erie...
TATATAAAGTTAGTTCAGTTTGATTCATATAATAATTTGTAACATCTTCTTTGTTTAAAAATATATTAATTTGTGCGCCATCTTCATAATTTATTATAGTCGAAAGCGGTAATATATAATTCAAAGATAAGAGAATTAACCATAAGAAAATTAAAATATCTTTATTTGTCATATGTTTTCCTAAAATAAAAAAAGACGGAATTTAAAAGATAGTAGGATAAAATCCTATTATCTTAGAAATTAAATTCCTGTTTTTCGCTAACTTTTACTTTTCCAAAAGCATTTTCAAGGGTTTTTACTTTATCTGTAAGTGTTTCTACCATCTTTTTAACCTGTTCGGGAGTAGCTTTATATTGCCCTGAGGAAAGATTAATAAGCCTATCCATGCTCTTTATAGTTTTTGTCATGCGAACTTTAGCAATTCGTGTAAATTTATCTGAGGGGCTTTCACCTGACGGTTTTGATTTTATCCATTCGGTTTTTGAAAGGATTTTAATTTTATCTTCTGTAGATAATCCTTGATTTCTCGTAGATATATTTTTCTGATAATTCTTATATCCTTCATCATCTCTCTGTTTCTTTTCCGTTTCTGTTAGTGGTTTTCTTCCTATTGTTTCTGTCATTTATTTCACTTTTCCTTAATTATATTTTTATGCTGATGACATTCTTAGTTCGATAATCTGATTATATAACCAAAAGATGTAATTATCAGCATTAACTAATTGATTTAATAACATATATAGTTATCGTAATAATCATTTTATTACTTAGTATTAATACGAACATTCGTGATAGTAGGATAAAATCCTACTATTATTCGTATAACTACGAACATTCGTATAGTAACGAATTAAATAATAACCGATAGATATAAATACTAATAAATACATCTAATGTATTATGCAATATGAAGTCAAATGTTTACCTCAGAAATCCCTAAATAAAAAACTTTTTTTAAAAAATCATATTGCATATTCTAATTACTGGTGAAATATGATTAACAACTATGAAAATAAAATAATTGAATTGAAAGAAAAATTATATAAAAAGTATAATAGAAAATATTTAGCATTTATTTTAAATGTTTCTGAAAATCATGTTTCAAGATTACTTAATGGAATTTCTAAAATGACGTTCGAACAGTATATTAAATTGGAAGGGTTATTAATTGAAGAAAACCCTAACGAAAATATAGATGATGGAATAAGAAGGGGAGATTAAATTATAGTCATAACTAATTTATGATAGTTATTGCTAATCTCGAAAGCATAAGATTAAAAAATAAGGTGAAAATATGACAATAGGTAAAAATACCAAAAAAACACAAGTGAAAGAACCAGTAAAAGAACCAGTAAAAGAGTATGATGACTCTTTTGAAACGAAAGCGGTTATTAAACCAATAAATGTTTTTGATAGAGACTCCGGAGAATATACCGAAGAAATAAATCAGAAGTCGGTTAAGGTTGAAACATGGGTATCTGATATAAAAATGTATAAACCTGAAACCATTGGTTATATAAATATCTCTACAATGGAAAAATTTCTTAATGGAGAAGTAAAGATGATTCCTATTAAGATGAAAAAGAGAAATGAGTAAATAATTTTTTATTTTTGGAGAAAATTTTATGTCTAAAGAAAATTATCAATACTTAGAAGAAGGAAAAATATTTTTATTATATTCAATTATATTATTAATAATTTCTTATATATCTGAATATGAAAAATTTTTTGTAATGATAGCATTTATAAGTTTTATATTTAGTTCATATTGCGTTTTAAAAAGCAAAATATTTTAACATAGGTAATTTTATGTCGAAACAAAAATCAGATTTTAAGAATGGTACAAAACAAAATAAGCCTTATTATATTCAGGATATTTCAGAAAATGATAATATGTGTAAGGTTGATGAACAGATAATAAATAAAGTTAAAAATACATATATTGAAAAAGTTAGAATTGAAAAATTTAAAATCAACCGTGAAGATAATAAAGTTTTGTTATCATTTGATGGTGAAGAAAAATCACATATTTTATATCCTCAACACATGATGGCTTTAACTTTATCATGCATACGAATAACAAAAACACTTATACCTGATTGTAATTTTGAAAGTGTTATCAATCAGGATTAAATTTTTATGGAGATAAAATATGAAAACATTAAAAGAATTAACCGAAGAATGTACAAAAAATGCAAATAATCACGGTTGGTTTATATTTTGGGGAAAAATATATAATTTAATTAATGATAGTAAAGAAAATAGAAAAATGTCTATTGGTGATACTCTTTGTTTATGCCATTCTGAATTATCAGAGGCATTAGAAGCATATAGAAAAGATGATAAAGAAAATTTCAAGGAAGAAATAGCGGACGAATTTATAAGATTATTTCATCTTTGTGGAGATTTAAACATTGATATTGAAACAGAGATAGTTAAAAAGATGGAAGTAAATAAATCAAGACCTAAATTACATGGAAAAAAGAATCTTTAAAATAAAATTTTAGTATTTTTATTTTGTAAGGTGATTAATGCCGTTTAAAAATTATGAAGATAAAATAAAATATAATAATATTCATAATCCTGATAGAGTGCATCATTATAGATATGGAAAATCATTAAGAGTATGGTTATCAGGGATTAAAAAAAGATTATACGTATGTGAATTATGCGCCGAAGTCGGAAAAACTGAATTTCATGAATATACATCTAACCCTAAAGAAGTTATAGAATTATGCCATGAATGCCATGATTTTATTAGATTAAATAAATTTGATGAAAATAAATTATTCTTATGATAAAGCCTATTTATTGCCCGAATAAAAAAATAGAATGTAAGAAATGCAGATATAAAGGGAGATGTAAATTTTACAAATCTAATGATTTAGAAAGAAATATAATTTTAGGAGTGCAAACAACATTATGACAATATCTAAAAAGTTAAAATTTAGGCAATATGAATATACTGCTTCGTATCAGAAACAATTAAAAAGTAAATTAGTTTCAACTTCTAAATCATATCAACCAAAACAAAAATCAAGAATAGAAACACAAATACCAAAACAAAAATTTAAGGTATTTAGAAGAAAAATTAAAGTATCTCCCACTTATCAAAAACAAAAACCTTCACGATTATCTATTAAAGTATCTTCTGCTTATCCAAAACAAAAACCATTAACATCATATCCAAAGAAATATATTGAAAAAATATATGCTCTTAAAAAAAGAGATATAGAAATAGAAAAAGAATACGCCGAAATTCAAAAATATAAACCCACAACCAAAGAACCATTAGATGTAAAAAAAGCATGTGGGTTTAATTATTCATCTCAAAAATTTGACGGTTATGAACACAGTATTAAATTAGATATTTATTTCGATAATGATATTATTGAAGATTTAACCCAAAAAGAATTAAATGAAATATATGAATTTTTATGGAAGAAAAGAATGAGTTTAAACAGATACCATCATTGTGTAAGAAGATTACATTTCATTAGATTTACTTATGATTTATTTGCTGATGGTAACGTATCAGAGAGGCACATGAGTACGCATATAACATCATTTTATGAATTAAAAGATGAAATGATAAGAACCATTCTTAATATTATAAATTCTATTAGAAGTGAAAATTATGATATAAAATGGATTAAATTAGCTCAATTAACTGGAATAGCTGTTAATTATCATGGACAATATCAATCATTTACAGGACAATAGGAAAAATTATGACAACAAAATTATTTAATGATGAAATTGATTTTATGGAATACATAAAACAAAAAATTGAAGATGAACATATTAAAATTGAAATAATAGAAGATGAAATGATTTTTTCTATAACTGATGGACATGAATTAAAGGCTTGTTTTAGATATTGGTAATATAATGACATTATACCCCGACAATTCAAAGAATAGAAAAAACCCAAATAAAATTAAATTTACTACATGGGATATTGAAACAGATTATCCCGATAATCCTTTGAATGTAACACATATAGGTTTTTTTGATGGAAAAGAATATAAAATGAAAAAGACTGACCAAATGTATAATAAAACTAATAACGGTATTTTTGAATGGTTTATTTCAGAAACATTAAAACCTAAATATTATGGGTTTTGCCATTATGCTCATTTTGGCGGTAAATTTGATTTTTTATATTTATTAGAAACATTAAAAAATTATGGCTATGATTTTGATATAATCGATGTAAATGGAAGAATATTATCAATAAAAATTAATTTTGGAGAGTATATAGACGATAAAAATGAAATAGCATATAAAACATTTATTGAATATAGAGACTCTTTCGCAATAATGCCAAAATCATTAAAATCATTAACATCTTCTTTTAATGTTGAACATCAAAAACAAATACATGAATTTACACATGAAGCTAAAGAAGAAATTTGCGAAGCACATAAATTAAAAAATTGTCAAATATGTTTTGATAAATATTTAGAATATGATTGTAAAGGGTTATATGAATGTATTGAATATTTTGAAAATATTATTAATAGTTATGGTGGAGAATTAAAATTAACTATTGCATCATGTGGCATGGATTTATTAAAACATAAATACTTTAAAAAACCGATTTATTCATTAGATGAGCAAACAGAAGCGGATATAAGAAGTTATTATTTTGGTGGACGAACAGAAATATTTATAAGAGAAATAGAAGAAGGTTATTATTATGATATAAATTCATTATATCCTAAAGTTATGGCAGATAATGATATGCCAATATCAAGACCGACTATTCATAAATCACCTTATGGGATTAATATTGATAGTGATATGGGTTTTGTATATTGTAATATTGATTTTAAAAATACAAAAGAAATAATACCTTTAATTCCTTATAAGATGAAAATTAATAATTCTACAAAATTAATTTATCCAGAGGGGGCATTTAAATCATGGATAGATTTAGATATGTATAGAAAGGCTTTAAAATTAGGATATGAAATAAAAATATTGAAAGGAATTACATTTTATGGAGAAAATATTTTTAAAGATTATGTAAATGATTTTTATGCTCTTAGAAGTAAATCAGAATCATTAAAAGTTATAGGAAAATTATTACTTAACGCCCCTTATGGTAAATTTGCTCAAAAAAGAGAAAAAAGAAGCATGATAAAATATGATGGAATTAATGAAGAATATTTAAAAACTCTTATGCCGATAGATTTAAAAAAAGGATTATTTCATAAAGATTCTATTTCTCAAGCAAAACATATTATTCCATCAATAAGCTCGCATATTACAACATTAGCCCAATTAGAATTATATAAATTATTTGAAAGGGTAGGTTTTGATAATGTTTATTATTGTGATACTGATAGCATGATTACAAATAAAAAATTACAAACATCAAAATTATTAGGAGATATTAAACAGGAATATAAATTAGATAAAGGATATTTTTTATTACCAAAAACTTATTATATTGAAGGCATAAATGATAAAAATGAATTTGAAAAAAAAATAGTAATGAAGGGATTTTTAAAAGACCAGATTAATGTAACAAAAGAAGATTTTAAAAATGCTATATTAACAAATGATTATAGCAAATTTAAATATTCAAAGAATAAATTATTTTCATTTAAAGAATCATTAAAAAGAAATAATTCATTTTTAACTTATGCAAAAAAGATTTCTTCTATTCAATCTAATTATGACAAAAGAATAATATTAGATGATAAAATACATACTAAAGCATATAAATTAATAGATGGTGAATTGAAAAAAGAAGTAAATCATTTAAAGAAATGGACAACTAAAAATAAAGAGTAAAATATGATAAATGATACTGATTGTATAAAAAGAAGAAGCAAAGCGATATGTATTCCTGATTGTTTCGGAGATAAAGGAGAAATAATAAAATCATGTTTAGAATGTGATATTTTTCTTCGTAAAGATACGAATGTTCGTAAATATACGAACTAAATTAGTTCGCTCATATACGAAAGTATTATATACTCATGAAGCATTATAAGAACTATGGATAAGGTGAATTAAAAACATGGCAATAGATTTTACAGGTCTAACAGATTTGATTAACGCCACAATGACTATACTCAGCACATTTGTAAATAACAGCTCTACACTTTACGGATTTTTCGTATTGATGGGCGGTCTTACTCTTGTCGGGGTTATCATAGGCTTTATCTATACTCTTTTGAATAGAGTAGGCAAAAAGATAGGGGGGTCAGGTGGAAAGAGGGAAGTTTAAAAAATTCTCTTTTTCTATCTTCAATTTTTAATATTTTTTATTTTCAAAAATCATGATAAATCTTACAGTAAATGGAATGAATAGAACTTATGATATAATAGAGATGGTTAATAATACTATTATATCGAAAAATTCTTCTGAATATACAGATTTAGCATATTCAAATTATCTTATAAGACTTGGGGAGATACATACTAATATAACATTAAGTACATTAAAATTATCTCAAAATAAAGTTTTTGATGACGCTTTTTATTTGGTTATTTTCATTATTTTATTTATAACGGTATTAAGTTTTTATAGGAAAGCAAAAAAATTATGAAAATATTATATTTTTTTTTAGTTTTAATATTAATTGTTAATCCTGTTTCAGCATGGTTTAATGATTCTTATGAATCTAAATACGTTTATAATATTACAAATGGATGTACTTATTGTGTTATAAATATTAGTACAACATTTAATAAATCGGATAGATGGGTAAATGAATCTGATGATATGCTTTTAAGTTTCTGGAAGGAAGATAATAATCATGTATGGGTAAATCTTACATCAAATGGTTCTTATCAGATTGCTAAATATATTAATCAAACAAACCAATATGATTCATTAAGTAATGGTAATACAACATTTCAGGCATTTAATGAAAACTCATCAGGAAATTTTTTATTATCTAATTTAGCAGGGGTACAACAAAATAATGTAATTACTTATAAATATACTTCATCTCTTACAGGCGCAAATTATATAGGAGTTTCAAGCGCCGCCCCTTTTGGAAATGATATGATTTATATTGAAATAACAGGTAGTGCATCAGTAAAAAAGCCTACTACTTATAATGATGGAGTTTATACTCAACATACAATTTCAACTTATGCCCCAACAACAAATATTTATGATTTTATTTTTTCATCTCTTGATGTTAAATTTTATTATGATAATGCTTTAGTTGATACAATTACATCTAATATCCCTGATTCTAATATGGGATTATTTATGCAATCTCCAGCAGGGTCATATACAATATATGCTTTTATCCGACAAAATAATATAACTACCCCCACAGCAACAGGATTTAAAACTTATTGTAGAAATAATTTATACCCTTGTATTTCTGATACAATTTTTTTAAAATCGAATAAGATTTTATATAAAATAACTGATGGACAAATTATTTTTAAGACTATTTTCTATGAAGATTTAAATGGAAGTATTATAACATATTTAAATGATGATTTTATAATTGTAAATACTAATAATTTTTTATACAAAATAAATTCTATTAATGGCACAATAGCATTTAAAATAAGTATAAGAAATGTTATAGATAAAACAGTTTCTATAAACGCTATTTATCTAATAACTGATGAACATATGTTATATACAGTAAATAAAGATAATGGAGAAATTATGTTTAAAACATTTATTGGAAAAAATTTTGAATTTGTGGAGAGAATAACATGATAAAAAAAATATTTTTAATATTAATATTGATGAGTATGATAAACATAGTTAATGCTGAAACAGGGATAATTAATGTTATTTCAGAACAGGATTTTTCTTATAATCCAGCAGGAAGTCAAGTCCCTACAAAAAGCACAAATTTTTCAGTATTTTATTTTGATATAACAGATTATCATAAAATCAGTCGATATACAATTACTACTACTATTTCCCCTGTAGTTGCGCCCCTGACAAATTCATCATATTTTACGATTAATACAAATACTGGTAATATAGGGCGTGGTTATTTTTGGTATGACGCCTATAATAAAAATATGACATGGAGTTTTAGTGATGATACTTATATCGCTTCAAATCCTGTTTATATTACATATTCAAGCCCTGAAATATTTGAAGCATTTGGAACAGATATAAATGGTTATGTTGGTGCCACAAGTATGAGTGATGCCCCTACTACAACATCTCCGATATATTTATCAACTACAGATAATCAACAACTTTATAAATTTGGTTCTGCTCTTTATACGGTTAATTGGCATCAGGCTTATTTTGTTGGCACAAATACAAGTATAGATTATAATATAACTTATCCTCTCTCAGGTCAATATAATGCTTTTATTAAAAAATATTCCAATAGGAAGGACTCTAAAATAGTTATTCATTCAAAAACAATAACTCAATATACTGACGGAACAGCAAATAATTTTAATGTTAATCATACAAATTATACCCTTGATGGTTTATATATTAATGTTTCTATGGTTTCTGGGGGATTTAATGACGTTCTTATTAATTCAAGTGGTATATTACCAGAAAGTTATAATTTACAATTTAATAAATCTATGTATGCTTTAGGTGAAAGCGTAGGTTTAATTTATAATATTTCTAATCCAGATACCACAGCATCTTATTATTTAAAAGTTTTTCAATGTGTTATTGCTTGTTATACATGGAATCATTATATTTTTCCTATTTCAAATGGGGGTATAGACATAACATCAGATATAAATAAAAATTTAAAATCAAGTATTTATATTGCAATAGTCAAAAATGGGATTGAAATGTTTTATAGTCCTACTATACACTATGGAGAGGTTGATAATATAAGTCAAGTTAATGGTAATTTTTCAATAGATAAATATAGTTATAACATAGGGGAAACTATGAATATAACTTATAACGCATCTTTTGTAGGTAGATTTTATTCTACATGCTCTCAGGATTCTATTGATTATACAAATGGACTATATATGATACGCTATTCATATCAACCAAAAGATTATCCTGATAAATGTATTTTAAAAATGCAATTTGATTATTTATCAACATGGGTAGATTTAGAAACTCATGAATATAAAGTATTAAATTTTACAAATAATACTTATTTTGATAAAAATTATTATTCATTAGGTGATGAAGCTATAATTTATTATTCATCTACTGATAATATGAATACAATATCTATGAAAGATTCAAATAATAAAGTAATATTTAATTACTCTGCTGATAACACAAGTACAGGAATTTTAAATAAAAAATATACTTTTAAATCTTATGATGTTGTCGGGAGTTACACAATATTCTTAAATGATTCACTTCATAATATTTTATCTACTCAGTCCGTAAACGTTAATGATGCTATAATAGTTATTCCACAACCTACTATATCAACATCTCAACCAACGAGTCTATTAGATGTTGGAAATGCTTTAAGTGAAGTTGTGGTAGGTAAACAGACAGATGAAAACGGTATAGTTTCAGATATACAAATTAAGAAAACTGGAAATTCTATCTATGGTTTATTATTAGCGGTTGTTTTTATTTGTCTAATGTCAGGAACATATTACACATTAATAAATGAAAAAAGAAGGTAATCATGAAAAAAATATTTTTAATTTTAACATTATTTTTATTTGTTAATAATGTATCTGCTGAATTATTGCCAAATAATTATAATGACACTACATCAGTTTACGATAATACAACAATATCATATAATTATACTTTAAATATTTCGGATAGTGTTAGTTATTTTAAAACTGATTTTAGACTTAAAAAATCTGGGTACCCTTATACATTATTAACAGTTTTTAAAGATGATAAAAATAATATTTTAAAAATTCAAGAAAAATATAATTTAATAAATGGTTTTCCTTTCGATACTGTAAGTAAAAATAGTATAGTATCTTTTAATGATAAAATTATCAATATTGATTTTGGATCATCATATATTTTTGTTAGTGAACCCAAAAATTATACTATTTATAATCCATTTGAAACAGAAAATAGTTTCGATTTATATTATAAAATTACACCTAATACAATTACACGTCATGGGGCAGTTTATAAATTAAATACAAATATGTTCATAAATAAAATAAATTTTCAAAATATTTCAGGTGTATTTTATAATCATATATCAATAGAGTATAATGATAATGGTATTGCTATAATACAATCTTCTTTATCTTCTGCTTTTGATTCGTATAATCCAATATTTAAAATAATATTTATTTTCATTGATGGATTATTGAAATTTTATAATATTTTTACAGGAGGAACAGAAGCAGATTTTTTATTAGCTAAACAATCATTTATCGGAGAAGGAAGTTTAATTTATTATTTAAATTTCATGCTCACTACTGTATTAACTATTTTGCATTGGATTTTTACAATGGGTATCTTATGGTTCTTTTCAATAATAACAATGATAATATTTATTTATGCCTATTCTCAATGTAATAATGATATGTTATTATGCTTTAGAGTATTTGCAAATTATGAAATTATATTTATAATGACTGTTTTCGTTAATCCGATTACATGGTTATACACAAAAGTAATATTATTTTGGACAGGAAAATAAAGGAGTTAAAAATATGAATAAAATATTTTCAATAATGATATTAATAATTTTTAGTATTCAAATAGTAAATGCAGAAACTATTATTTATGATATTCCATCAACATCTAATTTAAAAGTTATTAAAATTGATGATATTGCTAATGTAAAATATCTTAATGAATACCCTTATGAAGTTTATATTAATGGTTCATTTTATGGTACATTTAAAAAGGATGAAAATATTTTAATTCCTGATGGCGCAAATATTTTAATTTATGCTTCTCCACAAATAAAGACTGATTTTAATACCGCTTATGATGTTGGTAAAGTTTATCTTACATTAGGCATTATGTATTTTATAGGTTTTGGAATTTTAATATTATTAATTGTTATGGGAATAAAAAAAATATGGAAGTGATAAAATGGCTCAAATAATAATAAAAGAATATGGCACAAAATTATTTCAAAGAGATTTTGATAGAACAGAAAAAAATTTAGTTTCATTAATTAAAGATATGTCTAAAAAGGGTATAATATCTATATCTGAATTTAAAAAAATATTTATAGAATCTATTGATGAAACAAAAGATAATTATTTTGATTCTATGATTGAATATTCAGGAAAATTAACAGATAAAATTATAAAGGAATAAACATGAGTGATATAAATAATTTATTTGAAACTTTTTATTTCAAATATCCAAAATATTTTATGTTATTTTTAGGCGCATTAATACTTTTATTTGGTTTTATTTTTGGGATTATTATAGGTGAATATCAAGAAATGATTTACATAAATGAAATGATAAATAATACTGCTTATGGTAATCCTTCAAATATTTTAAAAAATGATTTTGGATTATTTTATATTCAACCATATATTGAAAAAAATTTAAGTGTAATATCAGAGGAACTACCATGAATAAACAAGAATCATTAAGAGTTCTTGAAAGAATAGATAAACTTCATGAAAAAGGAATTATTGGAAACTTAGAGCATGACCAAATGAGTAGAGAAGTTTTAAATAAATTAGAAAAATCATTGAATAAAAAGTTTAAAGATGAGAAAAGAATTTTAGGAAATAGGAGATAAGATAAAATGAACACTACAAAAAAATATATTGTTATGAAAAGCTATGGAAGTAAAATAGAAATGGATAGTGAACATGATAGTATAAAATCAGCAAGAAATAGACAAAAACAATTAAAGGGTTATAGGACATGGGTTGAACATTACAGCATAATGAAAAATTCAGAAAAAAGAATTTTAGGAAAATTATATTAATTTTTTAAATGCATAAACTAAGATAAGGTGATTAATAAAATGTCATTTCTTGATGGTATAAGAAAAATAAAAATTCCTTCTGGAAAATCTATTGCTAATATTCCAACTAATTTAAAAACAGAAACCCAACAGATTGAAATGAATACAGTAGATGTACTTTTCTTTTCTAAAGATTGGAGTAATTGTTTTTTAGTACAAGGCATAAAAAAAAGATTAATGAAAAGACCAAATATTGATATTAAACTTCCTGAGAAATTATCATTCTTAGAAGATGATAATTCATCATCATTTAATTTAACAACAAAAAGAAATTTATATTTAATGAATGAAGAGAGCCCTTATACTATTGCATTTAGAAATATAAAATTAAAGTCATCAATTATTCATTTAAACGCCTCTCATGATGGCTCTCCAGAAGATGAGCAATTAGATATAGATTTAACCCCTAAAGCATTATCAACTCTGGGCAGTGTTCGTTTAATAGATGATATTAACGAAAAAACTGAAAATGGATTAGGAGTAGTTTTTATTATTGGTTGTCTTGTAGGATTAGTTGGTGGAATAATAATATCATCATTCTTATTCAGGTAAAATTATGGAAAAAGAAGAAATGAGCCCAAATAATGAATCTTTAAAATCGGCTTTTAAAGAAATAATACAGGAATCATTATTATCTGATAAATCTGCTTTCGATGGAAAAGATAATAAATTAAAAGACGTTGAAACAGTAAAAGTAATTATTAATGAATTATTATCAGTTAAAAAACATCTTCCATCAACAACAAATTTAACAACTAATCAAGTACATGGAATAACTAAATTAAAGACAATAAATAAAATATTTAAAAGTCCGTTGATTGATGAATATGTTTATAATATTATGGAATTAAAAAGAAGTGAAACAACCACACCTTTTAATATGCTTAAAGGCTTTTTTGATTTAGCCTCTAATGTAAGAAGTACGGAAGATGTTAATTTATCAACAATGGATAGAATTTTGGGGCATAAGGGAAAACAATAACATGGAATTAAACGAAATATTGGATATACTTTGCAGTAGAAAAGTTATAGTTATTGCCGGAGAATATGGTAGAGGTAAAACTTTATCAGGGGCGGCTTTAATTTTTCTTTTATCTAATCTTAATGAATCATATAAAATTTTATCAAATATTCCTTTACATTTTGGTAAGTTTCAAGAATTATATAATATTGAATCTCTTAATGATAGTAAAACTTTTGATAATGACCATAAAAAAACTATAATTTTTCATGATGAATTACAAAGAGATTATAACACTAGAGAATTTCAAACATCATCAGCTAAAATAGTATCCAAATTTGCGGTTGATTTTAGAAAAGATGATAGTCTATTAGTAGGTACAATACAATTCATGGATAGAATAGATAATTCTTTAAATGAAATTATACAAATAATAATAATACCTACTATGATTAATCACTATTCAAATAATGAGAAAATAGATTTAGCTGAAAGATTAGAACGAAAAGATTTTTTAACTAATTGGAAAATTATAGATAAAAAATATGATGATGTTCATGAATTAGAGATTAATCTTTATCCATTCTTAAATTTCTATGATACTAAATTTAAACCATTTCCATTAGTAATAAATCATGAAGAATTTTTAGAAAAAGCAGAAAAAAATTTATCGAAAACAAAATTTGAAAATTTACAAAATAATATCGAAAGGAAATTAATAGGTAATCGTAATAACTGGAATAATGGATTATTAGAGTTAGTGAAGCGAAATGTTTATATTCAAGAAAAACAATTAGTTAGTTAAGGACATGGTGAATAAAATATGGTATATGATGTATATGGAAAAGAGTTTAAAAATAAACCCTCCGTCTTAATAGAATCTTTTGAAACTATGGATGATGCAAAAAAATATTTAGCAATTTTAAAAGTGCATTATTCACATTGGCAGAATTTTAAAATCATCGGTTCTGGTAGAAAACATGATTTTACAGAAAAAAGAATTTTAGGAAAGAGATATTAATTATCTCTTTTCATTATTTTTATGGAAATTATAAAAAGTATTGAAATTATTAATAATAAATTCTATAAAGAGAATTATTATTATTTATATATCATGTCAATATATCATTTACTGGTAATTGGCTTTAGTTTATTAATTCCAGATATACCAGTAAATGTGTTTTATAAATTAACATTTGCCCCACAGGCAACCAATGATATTATTTCTAATCTATCTACGGGTTCATTAACTGGTATTATATGGACTTTTTTATTACTTTCAGCTATTTTTATATTGGATTTAATCTTTTTATATATTATAATTGATGAGTTTGCCCCTAAATTCATTACTATGAGAAATTTTGCTTATATTGAAGGAAGTATATTAATTTTATCTTTTATTTTTCCTTATCTTAGAGATGTTTTTATTTATCTATCAATTAATACTCTAATAATAACAGGATTTTATAAATTAATTAAATACGAAAAAGTATTTACTGGGTTAGGATTTATGAAGTATATTATGATAACAGTGTGCTATATTTATATCATTAAACTTTTTGCTTATCCAATAGTTTTATTATTAAGAGGATTATTTATATGAAAAATGAAATAGAAAAAAGAGTATTATTATTTTGGTTTTGGATATGGCAAAACATTATTAAGAAATAAAAAACTCCATATATTTTTTACTTCTACATTCTTTAAATCCATATTTTGAATATAAATTTTTTAGTTTTTCTATCGTGTTAAAATATCCTTCTTCATTTTGTGGTTGCGGGCATAATCGGATAGATAAACATTTATTTTCTATACAACATTTTTTAATATCTTCCATTAAATCTTTAAAATAACCATTACCTTGATATTTTGGGTATATATCTATATTGTGTATATATATTTCTTTTCCTGTTACACTCCAAAGATAATATCCTATCTTATACTTTTTTAATTTAATAAAAGATTTTGGCATAAATTATATTTTTCCTACTGAAATATAATCATTCCATGATTTAGTACAGCATGATTTAACATATTTACAACTATCACAATGTAAACATATATGCCCATCGGATAAACTCCATAATGGAGTATGTGTTATTGGTTGTAATAATAAATTATATGTTTCTTGAAATTTTATATTTTCACACATCATATTTTTACCTCATATTATAAATTTCACTATCTAAATCTATGCAAACAGCATTAATAATTATACAATCCATATAACTATTATTTGGATTAAATAATGCATTATGAAAACTACAAAATATATTTTCTAATTTTTGTCTTTCTTCCACTATTTCTTTATATGAAATCATATTTTATCCCTTCTTTTTTACTCCATAATTAATTCTGAAATATCTATACCATATTCTCTATCACTTATAGATATTTCACACATATCTATATTACCGCTGATTCCTGTAAAGTCTCCGCTAATTCCTGAAAGGTTTCCGATGACTCCTGTAAGGTCTCCGCTAACTCCTGTAAGGTCTCCGCTAACTCCTGAAAGGTTTCCGCTAACTCCTGAAAGGTTTCCGCTAACTCCTAAAAGGTTTCCGCTAACTCCTAAAAGGTTTCCGCTAACTCCTGAAAGGTTTCCGCTAACTCCTGAAAGGTTTCCGCTAA
>Ga0153916_10001824_pt1 | contig 15467 bp, 11 predicted proteins | sample Opewatmetagenome_FD_109642 | JGI IMG/M metagenome (GOLD analysis project Ga0153916, IMG submission 109642) | Freshwater wetland microbial communities from Ohio, USA - Open water 3 Core 3 Depth 4 metaG | ecosystem: Environmental > Aquatic > Freshwater > Wetlands | place: USA: Ohio, Lake Erie...
ACGTCGTTTGCGGGCACGCCGTCCTCGCGGCGGTAGTTGCGCCAGCTCGAGCCGCGGTCGCGCGTCACGCCCAGGCCGTCCGCGGTCGCGACCCACACCGCGGCGCCGTCTACCCAGATGTCCTGGACGACGTCGGACATGCGGGGAGGGCCGCCCTCGTCGGCGCCCGCGGCCGCGACCTCGCGCGCCAGCAACGACCGCTTGACCGCCGCCCCCGCGGCCGCCGCGACGACCAACGCCGCGAAAATCCCTACGATAAAAATCCTCTTCAACGCGACCATCCCCTTACGGCATAAATTAACGTTCGGACGGCGCCGCCGTCGCGCGCCTCGCCCGGCGCCGCTTCTCGCGGGCCCGGACGGCGAGATAGGCCGCCGCGTAACACAACGCCGCGGCCGCCGTCGCGATTATCACGTTGCCCAAAAAGTACACGTACGTCGTCTTCGAAAGCGCCCACACGTATTTCTCGTCGCGGACCAGCGCGTAAATGTCGCGCCAATCGGCCCCGGCGAACCTGGCGCCGAGCGTCGCGGACGCGGCCCAGAAGAGGGGCGACGTGAGCGGGTTCATAATCGCCGCGCCCGCCAGCGCCCCGGCCTTGTTGAAGCGGAATATCCACGCCAGGACGTACGCTATCGGCCCGGCGAGGCCGAAGGTCGGAAAAACCCCCAGCCAGACGCCGACCGCGACGCCCGAGGCCACCTGGTGCGGCGACGCATTTACGCGCACGACGCGGACGTAGAGCAACTTGGCAAGGCGGCCCAGCCGCTGCCAAAAACCCTTGGGCCGCGCCTGCCGCGGCCTGCTGAGCCAACGAGTCCGCAAATAATAAGCCGCCGACGTTCCCGAGTCACAAATATTAACCCGATATTACTTGATAAAAAGGGCTATACTTCTAACGCTAAAAATTTTAGCCCACGTGAAGAATAATTTTTCTTGACATTTACCCTGGGGTATGTTATTTAACTATCAGCGTCACTGCTGACCGAAACCCCTACTCAACGTAGGGCCCGCCGTAGGGCGGAAGATGTAGGTGGCAGGGCGCTTTTTATTTTAGCGGAAATTCCCATACGTTTATCTTTGCGGTTAATTTCTCCTCGCTTGACGTTACGAACCTTAAATCCCCCAAGCCCAACTTAGTCGCTATATAATTCGATAACGCCGTTTTCCCGGTATCGGGGTTTTTTTTATGATAGTTATTCCATTGGTATCCTATGCTGCCTATTAAAACGTCAGTCATTTGTAATAGCTCGGTAACTTTATGGTCGCGCGGTTCTAATAGTTTTACAGGATACGTGGGTAAGGTCGGCGACCAGAACCCTCTACACTCCGCGTTTTTGTTATCGCAGTATTCGTTTACCTTCCTTTTTAATACCTCTAAGCTATCCAAAATGGGGGTTTCTCGCCGGTGCACATATATATAATAAAAATTATTAAAATTAATATTTCTCGTCAATAAATAAAAATAAAATCGATAATAAGCAAAAAGTTTATCCCCGCTAAAATGTATCCGATAATTTATTTTCTTATGGTCTAACAAAACGCAATTGATGTGAGCACTGTTTATCGCGAAGAAAATGTTAACGAATTTCTTATACTCATTTAATTTCCCTTTAGAAACCTTAGTCCATTTCATGCTTTTCACCATACCAGTATCCTCCCTAAAGCCACGTACCGCATCCTTCATAACTTCCGCTATATCGCGCGGTACCCACAAACCTCCTATTAACATATACCTATTATGTTTTCTATCAATCCTGCTCTCGTCGCTGTATACTTCTAAAAATTCCATTAACCGTTACTCGGGGAAGACGCCGAAGTAATCTTCGGGCTCCCGGCGAATTCTCTTAACCAACGCGTAGAGCGGCTTATATATTTCCATAAATACGAGCGGCGAGGCCGAGAACGCGAGCATCAGCCCCCAGTCGCGCGCCGACAACGACACGGTGTGGAATATCGGCTGTAAGAACGGAACGTAGATCACTCCCAGGTGCAGGAGGAGCGAGAAGCCGACGGCACACAAGAGCCACGGATTGGAGAAAGGGCCCAGCGCGAAGAACGACCGGGTCTGGCTTCGGCAGTTCAACGCGTGGACGAGCTGACTCAGCGTCAATACCGAGAACGCGAACGTGCGCGCCGTCGCGAGCCCCTCGCCGAAGCCGTATAATACCATTAAATACGAGCCGAGCGTCGCCGCGGCGATCACCAGGCCCTGCAACGGTATCAACCTTAAATCGTGCGCGTCGAAGAGGAACGCGCCTTTGGGGCGGGGCGGCTTGAGGAGGAGGCCGGCCTCGGCCGGGTCGACGCCGAGGGCGAGGGCGGGCGCGCCGTCGGTGATGAGGTTCACCCACAAAATTTGAATGGGTACCAGCGGCAGCGGCCACCCGGCGAGGGTCGCCACTATCATAACGAGGAGCTCGGAGGCGTTGCACGACAAGAGAAAGTGCACGAACTTCTTGATGTTGGCGTATATGCTCCGCCCCTCCTCGACCGCCGCCACGATGGTCGCGAAGTTGTCGTCGGTGAGGACCATGTCCGACGCCTCTTTGGAGACGTCGGTGCCGGTAATGCCCATCGCGACGCCGATGTCGGCTTCCTTGAGCGCGGGGGCGTCGTTGACGCCGTCGCCGGTCATCGCCACCACCGCGCCCCGCGCCCTGAGCGCCCGTACGATGCGCAGTTTGTGCTCCGGCGTTACGCGCGCCAGCACCCGTGCATCCTCCAGCTCGTCGATGAGGCCCTCGTCGCTCAGCTCGTCCAACTCGCGGCCGGTCAGGATGGTGCCGCCCTCGTCAAGGATGCCGACCTCGGCGGCGATGGCCGCGGCGGTGGCGCGGTGGTCGCCGGTCACCATTATGGGCGTGACGTGCGCCAGCCGGCACCTGCGCACCGCCTCGTAGACTTCCGGTCGCGGCGGGTCCTCTATCGCGACGTAACCCCGGAACGTCAAGTCCCGCTCCATCGCAGCCGCTACTACTTCGTCGTCGTCGACCAGCCGCGTCGCGACGGCGATAACGCGCAGGCCGCGGCCCGCCAGCGCCGCGTTGGCGTCCTGGACCGCGGCCCGGCTTTGGGCCGTCAAAGGCCGCTCGGCGTCACCCTCCCGCGCCGCCGTACACAACTCGAGGACTATCTCCGGCGCCCCTTTCACTACCGCCAGCCGGGAGCCGTCCCCGCCGAACACCGCCGTCATCCTTTTCCGCTGGGAGTCGAAGGGCACCTCCGCTTGGAATTTATAGCGGGAGGCGAGCGCGCGCGCGTCCACCCCCGCGTCCAGCGCCGCCGCCACCAACGCCGCTTCCGTCGGGTTGCTCCGTTCCCCGCCGAAGGAGAAATCGCCCGTCTTCGCGGCGCTTATAAAATCGTTAGTACAAAGTAGAGCCGTGGCCAATAACTCTTTCAGGTCGTCCGGCGCGTCGGGCCGCACGACCTCGCGGCCGTTGACGTAGGCGCGGCGTGCCACCATCCTGTTTTCCGTCAGCGTGCCGGTCTTGTCGGTGCAGATGACCGACGTCGAGCCCAGCGTCTCCACCGACGAAAGGCGCCTGATGAGCGCGTGGCGCCGGACCATACGCTGCACCCCTATCGCCAACGCGATGGTCACCACCGCCGGGAGCCCCTCCGGAATGGCGGCCACCGCCAACGATACCGCCGTCAGGAACATCCCGTGCGCCGGCAAACCCCTCGCCAGGCCGGCGACGAAAACGACGCCGCACAGCGCCAGGACCGCCCACACCAGGAACTTCCCCAGCTTAGCCAATCGCCGCTGGAGCGGCGTCTCCTCTCGCTCCACCTCTTGCACCAGCGCCGCGATCCGCCCCAGCTCGGTCGCCATCCCGGTCGCGATGACCAGGCCGTCGCCCCGGCCGTACGTAACCACCGTCCCGGTATAAGCCATGTTGCGGCGGTCGGCCAACGGCATATCGTCGTCGAGCTCCCCCGCCGCCTCTTTCTCCACCGCCAAAGATTCCCCCGTGAGCGCGGCCTCGTTCACCTGGAGATTATATCCTTCGACGAGGCGAAGGTCCGCCGGGACGCGGTCGCCGGCACGGAGACGAACGAGGTCGCCCGCGACGACGTCGCGGGTATCCACTATCTTCTCGCGGCCGTCGCGCACCACCGCCGCCCTGGGCGCCGCCATCTCGCGCAGCGCTTGTAACGACTTCTCCGCCCGGAACTCCTGCACGAAGCCCAAAATGCCGTTGAGTATTACGATGGCGAATATGGCCGCGGCGTCCACGTATTCGCCCAGGAAGGCGGACACTATGCACGCGCCCACGAGGACCAATACGAGGAAGTCGGTAAATTGAGAAAGGAAAATCTTTACGCCGCGCCGTCGGCCGACCTGCGCCAGCGCGTTCGGGCCGAAACGTCGCAACCGCGCCTCCGCCTCCGCCGCCGTCAGGCCCAGCCGCGGCGACGTCTCGAGCCGGGCCGCGGCCTCCGCCGGCGTCAAACCGTGCCACAATATGTCGACCCCGCCCGCCATCCTAGTCGGCGGCGAATATATGCCGTATGCCCTGCGCCAGCGCCGAGAGAAAACCGGCCCGCCGCTGTCGCGTCAACTCCAGGTAGGTGTGGCGTATCTGCTCCAGCACGTCGCCCTCTCTGTCCGCCGCGGGGCGCTCGTCGCGAAGACCCTTGGGCAAATTCACCTCGGTAAAGAGCCCCGCCGTCGTCGCTTGGGCCAACTCCGCGGTCAACGCCAGGTAGTCGTCGTCCCTCAACAGGTAGCCCCATTCGGCGATGATGTCCCGCATCCGTTCGCGGTTGGGGTTTATAACGCGCGCCAAGGTCTTGACTTCGACGGCGAGGAACGCTTCGGCCGCGGCCTTCTTCTCCTCGGGCGAAAAAGGCGCGCTCTCGCCGGCGTAGGTGGCTAACAGTCTTTCCTCCATCTCGTTGACCTTGGAACGCGCCGCGGCGTTTTCGCCCAAAAGGGCGTGAAGCGGCCCGTAGGCTTTGCTTAAGGCGGCGTCGACGGCGCGGCGGCGCCGCGCGACCGCGTATACGAGCGCCATCGCCGTAAGGCCGAAAAGCGTTCCCACGCAGAAATAACCCAGCGACGTCATCGTATTTCCCATGGCTTTCTCCCCGGTTAAGATGCGCCCCGTCCGGCCGCGCGCGGACCCGCCGCCAGCGCCGCCATTACGGCCGCGGCTAACGCGATTATCGCGACCGCCGTTCCGCTAAGGCCTAAAACCGGCACGAAAATCACGCCCGTCGCGACCGCGCCCAGGGCGGACCCTAGCATGTCGGTCCCGTACAGCACCCCCGCGCCCCGCTCCCCCCACATCCGCAGTGCCACGACGAACTGCGCCCCGCCGCAAAGGCCCGCCGCGAACGCCGCGCCGCCGAAGACGGCGTGCATAATAACGACGGGCGCCGCCGCCCACCGCGAAAGCAAATAAAACGCGGGCGGGAGCGCGAACGCGACGATTATCGTATACCCCAAAATATCGATCAGGCGTTGCCTGTCTCCGCCACGCGCCCCCGGCCGCGGCAGCAAACCCCCCGCCGCCAGCCCCGCCATAAAAGCGCCGATAATTAACGCCAACTCCAAGTACGCCGCGCCGTATACTACCTGGAAGCCGAATATTATCAATATCTCGAGCGAAATTTCGACGAAACCCTGGGCGGCGACCGCGAGCCCCAACGCCGCCCTGCCGCCCAGGCGCCGACGCCATATAACCCACGGCGCCGCAAGGGCCGCGGCCAACGCGATAATATACCATAAGCGCAGCCGGCGTGCGGCTGTTAATATACTCCGCCCGGCGCCGCCGACCCTCGCCGCCCAGAGGACCAGGCCATAGTATAGCGCCTTGGGCTTCAAGTCGGCGTTCGCGGCCGCGGCCAGGCCCGTCGCGCGCGCCGCGGCGTCGACGCGGTCCGGCGTAAGGCGGTATCGGAAATCGGTCTCGGTCAGGAAAAGGTTCCGTATATCGTATCGGCGCAGGGCTCGGGCGTACGCCGCGGCCGACGCATCTATGGGCACGTCGGATGCGAAGAAGGTGAACCGTTCGCCCGGCAGATACGCGACGTACGGAAAAACCGTCGCCGCGGTCTCGCGACTCGAGCTTAGGAATTCCGACAGGTCGGGGGCGTAATAATTCGCCGCACCGGGGGCGCCGAAAGCCAGCAGGCCGCCCGGCGCAAGCAGCCGCCGTACGTCTTCGAAAAACTCGACCGTAAAATAACGGTTGACCTGGGCCGAGGCCGGCGTCGGCATCGCGACCACGACGACGTCGGCCCGGACGCGGCGGGCCGCGGCGCGCCGAACCCAAAGCCGGCCGTCGGCGGGTACGTACTTTACGCCGGGAAGCGTCGTCACCGCCGGGTAAAACGTCGCCGCCGCCGTCGCCACCAGCGCCGCGTCCAACTCAACGTAGGTCACTTCCCGGACCGAGGGGAACTTCTTGAATTCGTCGAGGGCGCCGTTCAAACCGCCGCCGACGAGGACCACGCGCCGCGCTTGGGGGCGAAGCAGCATCGCCGGCTGGACCGTTTCCTCGGCCGCCAGCCGGTCCGGATACGACGCCACCAACAACCCGTTTTCGTAAAGGGAATATTGGTCGGCGCGCGCCGTAGCCACCACGGCGCCATACGGCGACGTCCGGTAGGCCATCACCGTTTCGCCGGGAAAGGACCGCTCGAAAAACCAACGCTCCAACAACGCGCCGCGCGACACCGCGACGGCGAAGGCCGCAACTACCATTAACCCAAGAAGGACGCCGCCGTAGGCCCTGGCCGCCCGCGCCGATTTGATTGCCGCCGCGGCGGCCGCGACCGCGGCGCAAAAGAAAATAAGCACCCCGGCGGTAAAAGGGGTAAACCAACGGTATAACAACGTGGTGAAAAGGAAACCGGCGACGCACGAGCCCGCGGCCTCGGCGACGTACACCGCCCTCGCCGTACCGGCCGCGGCCACGAGCGCGAAGGTAGCGCCGCCGAAGAAGGCCGCCGGTCCCACCGCGGCGAAGGCAAAACCAAACGCCCTCAGCCAGCCCACTACTTCGCCCGGCGCGGCGCCCAAAGCCGCCCGGGCGCCCCACACCAGCCAAAGGCCCAAAGAGTAACACGCGGCGAGGGCCGCGAACGAAAGCGCCGCCGCGAACCAGGAACGCCGCGGAAGCCGACTCGCGGCCAGGCTGCCCAGCCCTCCGGCGGCGAGCCACGCGCAGAGGGTAAGGCCGACGGCGATCTCGTTGCCGCCGGTGAGCGAGAGGTACTCGCGCAAAAGCTCGAGCTGGGCCACGACGGCCGCGGCGCCCAAACAAAACGCGAAGACGACGGTTATCATGATACCTAAAAAAACGGCGGCGTACGACGCCGCGCTCGGCCGGGCGACTACGGCTAGCCCCAGCCGACGACGATTTTTACGAGCATGGGTATGACGAGGGCGCGGAGGGCCCACAGCGCCGCCAAGACCACCAACGGCGAAATGTCTAAGCCGCCGAGATTGAGGCGCAGCCGATAATGGATAAAATCGCGCACCGGGTATAATATCGGGTCCGTGACGGCGTAAAGAAACTTGACTACGGGATTACGGGGATTAGGCCTGAACCACGACATGACGGCGCGCACGACGATGACGAGCATATAAACGCCGAGGGCGCGGTCGACGATAAGCAAAACCAATAGCAAGACCCTGCTCATATTATTTAAAAACGGGTCATATCGCCCAAGCGCTTAAGGCGCTCCTCCACCTCGCCGCGGCTCAGTTGCACGAGGCGACTAATGCCCAACCCCTCCACGGCGAAAGATGCCACCGTGGCGCCGTACGCCACCGCGCGGCAGAGGTTGGCGGGGGAGGTGTCGTCCGACGCCGCGACGTAGCCCATAAAGCCGCCGGCGAAGCTGTCGCCCGCGCCCGTCGGGTCCGCGACCGCGCGCACCGGAAACGCCGGCAAGATGAACTCGAAATCGCGCGCCATCAGGACCGCGCCGTGCTCGCCCTTTTTGGCCAGGACGTATCGCGGGCCCAACTCCAGCAGCCGCGTCATGGCGCTTATTAAATTCGCCCCGCCCCCCAACATCTTGGCTTCCGCGTCGTTGACGACGAGGATGTCGGCTCGAGCGATCACCTCGGCCACGTCGTCGCGCTGCCGGTCAATCCAATAGTTCATCGTGTCAACGGCGACGAAGCGCGGGTTGTTCACCTGCTTCAGGACGGCGAGCTGGAGCAGCGGGTCTATGTTCCCCAGGGCCACGTACGGATGGTCGCGGCAACTCTCGGGGACGATGGGACGGAATTCGCCGAAGACGCCGAGCTCGGTTTTCTCCGTTATGGCGACGTTGACGTCGTCTTCGTAGCGGCCGCACCAGCGGAAGGTCCGGCCGGCGCGGCGCTCGAGGCCGGCGCAGTCGACGCCGCGGTCGAAAAATATCTGGAACGCCTCGTCGGTAAAATCTTCGCCCACGACCGCGACGACGGCCACGGGCGCGAACAACGACGCCGCCAGCGCGAAGTACGTCGCGGAACCGCCCAGCCCCTCGTCGACGCGGCCGCCGGGCGCTTCTATGGTATCGAACGCGACCGACCCTACGGCCAGGATGTTCGCATCGGCGTCGGAACGCGGTAGCGCTTCATTTTTCAATTGACTTCGAGTATAATGCTAACATACGCGTTATAGGGTGTCAACGCCGCGAGCGGCCGTAATATGTCCGTCGATAAAATCTTCACGGCCCAAGCCGTCGTAACGGCGCCCGGCGCGGCCGACGCAGAATTCCTGGCGGTGAGAGGGGGCCGCGTCGTCGCCGCCGGGCACGCCGAAGAATGCCGGGACCTTATCCGGGCCGGCGTGGCCGTGGTCGACTTCGGCGACGCCGTCGTATTACCGGGTCTATGGGACGCCCACGTACACCTGCTATTGACGGGGCTGGCGCTGCGCCAGCTCGACTTGAGCGGCGCGCGCGGCGTGGGCGACGTCCTCGAGCTCGTGCGGGGGGCGGCCGGCCGCGCCGACGAAATTCTGATTTGCGGGGGCTTGGACGACAACCGGCTAGCCGAAGGACGTTTGCCCGCCGGCGCGGAACTCGACGCCGTCTCGCCCCGCCGGCCGGTGGTCGTCACGCGCGTGGATTCCCACTCGCTGGTAGTCAACGCCGCGGCCTGGCAATACGCGGCGCTCGAGCCCTCGTGGCCGGGGGTGGAATTGGACGCCGACGGCCGGCCTACGGGGGTCTTGCGAGGGCGGGCGAACGAGTTGGCCCGGGCGAAGATTTACGGGCGGCTCGAGGCGGCGACCAAGGTCGCGGCCTACCGCGACGCCGCGGCGCTGGCGGCCTCTCGCGGCGTCGTGGCGCTATGCGCCCTCGAAGGCGGCCAATTCTCCGGCGAGGAGGACGTGCGGGTTCTTTTAAGTTGCCGCGACCGGCTGCCGGTAGAAACCTTCGTCTTTCCGCAAGTGACGGCGGCGAGGACGGCGCGCGAGCTCGGCCTGCCCCGCCTCGGCGGCTGTCTGCTCGTTGACGGGTCCTTGGGCTCGTGGACCGCGGCGCTGAGCGAACCGTACGCCGACCGCCGTACGACGCGGGGCGAGTTATACTTCACCGATGATGACCTCACCGCCGTCGTCCTGACGGCGCACGCCGCGGGCCTCCAGGTCGCCCTCCACGCCATAGGCGACCGGGCGGTGGCGCAGGCCCTCGACGCCTACGGCGTCGCGGCCTACGAATATCCGCGGGCCGATTGCCGCCACCGCGTAGAACACGCCGAGCTCGTATCGGACCGAGACTTAAAAAGGGCGGCCGAACTCGGCGTCATCTTTTCCGTGCAGCCGGCGTTCGAATGGTACTGGGGCGGCGCGGGCGGGTTATACGAGTCGCGGTTGGGGGAGCGGAGGCGCCGGACGAATCGGCTGCGGTCGGCGCTGGCGGCGGGGGTCGCGCTGGCGGGCGGTTCCGACGCCAACATTACGCCCATTGACCCGCTTCTGGGAATAGCCGCGGCCACCGCCCACCCCACCGAAGACGAACGCGTTTCCTTCGACGACGCGCTCGCCATGTTCACCGCCGGCGCCGCGTCGGCCGTATTCGCCGAAGACGATTGGGGGACGCTCGCCCCGGGGAAGTGGGCCTCGTTCACGGTCGTCGCGCGGGACCCGCGGCGCCTCGCGGCCGCGGAACTGGCCGCCGCCCGCGTCGTCGCGACGGTTCGGAAGGGAGAATTTACGTACCGGGGGGATGACGAGAGGCTTACGGCGTCATAGGCCGCGCGCCGCCTCGTAGACCGCGGCGGTGCGGCGGGCTACCTCTTCCCAGGAATATAGGTCGGCGACGCGGCGTCGGGCCGCGGCGCCTTTTTCTTTCACGTCGCCGGGCGAAGCGACGAGTCGGCGGAGCTGTTCCGCCAGCGCGGCGGCGGCGCCCGTCGGGAAGTAAAAGCCGGCGTCGCCCAGCGCCTCGACGTTGGGCGGGATGTCGGAGGCCAGGACGCCGGCGCCGTGGCTCATAGCCTCCAACAGCGCTATGGAAAGGCCCTCCAGCGTGGACGGTTGGACGTATAAATACGAGCCGGCGAAGAAAGCCGCGAGCGGCGGCCCGTAAACGTACCCCACGAAGCGCACCCGGCCGTCCGCCATTCCCTTGAGCCGGTCGAGGTACTTTCCGTGCGGGTCGTCGCCCACCACGACCAGCGGCAGCTCGGTCGCGACGTCCCGGTAAGCCTCGAGCAAGAGGTGGATACCCTTCTCCGGGACGAGCCGGCCTACGGTCAATAAATAACGCCCGGCCTCCAGGCCGTAGGGCTTGAGCGCGTCGAGGTCGGCCGGCCCGGGCGCGCCGACCGCGTTGGGGATATACGTCGTCCGCCGGCGGTAGCGGCGGGCGAAATAACGCTCGAGCTCGCGCGATACGACGATGGTCCGCGAGGCCGCGCGGGCCGCGGCCCACTCGCCGAGGCGAAGGTACGCCGAGGCCCCGGGCCCCCACTTCTCCCGTTGCCAGTCGAGGCCGTGGACCGTGACCACGACCGTCTCGCCCAATAAGCGCGGGATGAAGGCCAGCGTCGCCGGCCCCAGCGCGTGGTAGTGGTAGACGTCGAAACGGCGCGGCGCGGCGTCGAACGAGGACAGCAGCGTGTGGGTCCACGCGTCGAGGTGTTTGGTATTGAGGCTGGGTAGGCGGCGCAGCGTCAAACCCTCCGCGGCGGCGCCGGCAGGGGTGTAGTGGCGCCGACAATAAACCGTAACGTCGTGGCCGAGCCTCGCCAGGTGGCGACCCAACTCCTCTACGTGGCGTTCGATGCCGCCGTGGAGGGCCGGGACGCCCTTCAGGCCTATCATCGCGACCCTCACGGCGCGACCTCCCGGTAAATTCCGAGCAGTTGGGCCATATGGTCTTTGAAAGAGAAATCGCGCGCGAGGCGGCCTTGCCCGGCGGCGCCGAGCTTCCGGGCCAGGCGGCCGTCGCCGGCCAGTCGGTCCAGCCTTTCCGCCAACCCGCGCACGTCCCCCGGTTCGAAAAGCATCCCCTCGACGCCGTCGTCTACCATCTCGGGCACGCCGCCGATGCGGGCGGCTACCACCGCGGCCCCGGCGGCGAAGGCCTCCAATATTACGGCCGGCGTATTTTCGGGCCAGCGCGACGGCACGACGACCGCTCGAGCCGAGGCCATCTCGCGCGCCAGGTCCCGAGCCGTCAGATACCCCAAAAACTCCACCTTGCCGACGGCGTAGTCGCTCGCGAGTCGACGAAGGTGCGGTTCTTCGGGCCCGGCGCCCGCTACCTTCAGGCGCACCCGGGGCCCGGCGAGGCCGACGGCCTGGATAAGTACGTCCACCCCCTTCTCGGGCGCGAGGCGGCCGGCGTATAGAAAATAATTTTGCTTGCGGCCGCTTGCCTCAGCCTTGATGTCGATGGCCGGCGGCAACAGGCGCACCCGCGCCTCGTCGTAACCGGCGGCGCGGACTTTGTCGGCGAGAAAAACCGACGGGACGATGACGCGGGCCAGCGTACGATACGCCCCCGTGCGGCGCGCGACGAGATGCGCCAGGTAGCCGATAGTAGACGCGCCGAGCTTGCCCTTCACGCACCGGCGCGTTACGCACGAGAAATATTTCCCCTCGGCGCAGCGGAAACAGGGCTCGTCGCGGCTGTAGAAATAATGATTCGGACAGAGGAGGTTGTAGTCGTGGAGCGTCATGACCGCCGGGACGCCGGCTCGCGCCAGCGCCGCAACGACCGCGGGCGTCAAGTGATACGCGATATTGTGGAGGTGGGCGACGTCGGGCTTGACGTCGGCGACGAACGCGGCCACGCGCGCCGCCGCCGCGCGCGACCACACGGCCGAAAGCGCCGCCCCCAAACCGACGCGGGGCGCGGCGAAGTCGCGGTACGGCGGATAGTATCGCGCGAAATCGCGTTCGACGTTCGCGGGGTGGTCGGTCCCGAAGAAGAAGACGTCGTCGCGACGCCTTTTCAGCGCCCGGGCGACGTCGAACATATAGCGCTCGGCGCCGCCGCGCCGATATAAAAATTTATTCACGTGAACGATGCGCATTTAAAACCCGGGCCGGCCGCGCCTGGCGCGGAATTCGTAATACGTCAATATCCCCTGCGCCGCGTCCAGAAAACAGGCCAGGAAACCGGCCCAGCCGTCCAAAAAGCCCAATTTAAATAAATACCGACCCCAGAACCTGTAGGGGGGCCGGAGCAAGAAATGCCGCAGGTCGGCGGCGAGGCCCGGGCGCAGGCCGCGCCGCGCGAGGTAGTCGGCGCCGGCGGCCACGTACAACGGCAACTTGCGGAGATAATCGGCAACCGTGGGGTACGTATTATGGTAAAGCGGCGCCTCGAGCCTGCCGACGGGACCGTCCACGTCGAGGCGTTCGTGCACCGACATACAGCGAAAGCGGGCCCGGCCCCGGCGGAACAGCCGCAGCTGATAATCCGGATACGCGCCGCCGTGCCTGAGGTACTTCCCGAAGTAATTATTAAGGCGGGGGAACTCGTAGGCGACGTACGGGGCGCCGCCGGCTACGGCCGCTTCGACGGCGGCGGCGAGCTCCGGCGTAACGCTCTCGTCGGGGTCGAGGGATAAGACCCACTCGCCGCGGCAGGCGTTTACGGCCGCGGTCTTATTCACGTTCAAATTGAAGTCGTTTTTCACCGGAACGACCTGGGCGCCGGCGCGCCGCGCCACTGCGGCCGTATCGTCCGTAGATTCGGCGTCTGCGACGACGATCTCGTCCGCGAAGGCCACGGTTTCGAGGAGGGCGGCCAACTCGCCGGCCTCGTTGTGGGCCAGAATGGCAACGGCTAGGCGGGGAGTTTGTCCTTGCACGGCGTAATAATTTATGTTAGTATCAAAATTCTTGAAAGGATAATTTTATGTCGTACAAGTGCGATATATGCGGCAAAGGGCCCATGTTCGGGCACAGCATAAGCCACGCCCACAACGTAACACGCCGTAAGTTCATGCCCAACCTTCAACGGGTCCGGGTGCGCGTCGACGGCCGCGTCAAACGCCTCCGCATATGCACCCGGTGCCTAAAGGCCGGTAAAGTGCGCAAAGCGTAGCCCGCGGCGTAACGCAATAAAGGCCCGCCGGCGGGCCTTTTTTATTTTACGGCCCGGCCGGCGTCCCGTCAAGCCAATTCTCGGCTTGACATTTAGCCAACGTCCTTTATAATCGGGAGAAGGCCGCCGGCGCGGCGGCCTTCTTGGCCCTTGCCACCATGCCCCCAGACGGCGATAAGTCCCCCCCGCGGCGGCGCGTCCTGGTTACGGGAGCCGCCGGTTTTATCGGCTCGAGCCTCGCCGACGAGCTGCTCGCGCGGGGCTACGAGGTCGTGGGGGTGGACAACTTCCTGGGAAACTACGGCCGCGACGTCAAGCTGTCCCATATTCGCGCCGCGCGCGACCATCCGGCCTTTACCTTCCACGAAATTGACCTGGCGCAAGACGAGCTGGACGACGTCTTGGCCGGCGTCGACGCGGCCTTCCACCTCGCCGCTCGGCCCGGCGTCCGCGAATCCTGGGGCCTGCATTACGAGGAGTACCTGACCAATAACGTCCTCGCGACGCAGCGGCTGCTGGAGGCGCTTCGCGCGCGGCCGGAGGTCCCCCTCGTCGTCTCCTCGTCGAGCTCGGTTTACGGCGACGCCCCCCGCCTCCCGGTCACGGAAGATACGACGCCGGCGCCGGTCTCGCCCTACGGCGCGACGAAGCTGGCGGCGGAAGACCTCGTTCATCTATACGTGCAAAGCTACGGCCTCCACGCCACGGTCTTGCGCTACTTCACGGTCTACGGCCCCCGCCAGCGCCCGGACATGGCGATCCATAAATTCATCCGCGCCATCCTCGCCGGCGAAACGGTCGTGCTATACGGCGACGGCGAGGAGCGCCGCGACTTTACGTACGTGGGCGACGCGGTGAAAGCCACCGCCGACGTGCTGGCGCGGGGCGTAACGTCCGGCACGTACAACGTGGCTTCGGGGACGACGGTATCGCTGAACGAACTCGCCGCCGCGGTCGAAAAGGCGCTGGGGAAGAAAGCGACCGTCACCCGGGCGCCCCACCAACGGGGCGACGTGCGGGCAACCCACGGCGACATAACGGCCCTGCGCCAAGCCATAGGCTACGCCCCGCGCACGACGCTGGAAGAAGGGCTGGCGGCGCAGGCGGCGTGGATGGCGGAAGAAGCCGGGACGAAGGTGACGGCGGCGCCGCAGGGGGCGCGGGGGCGCGCCCCGCGCTCAGCCAAATTGTCCGTCATCATAGTCAACTACAACGCCGGCCGCGTCATTCTCGAATGCATCGCCTCCTGTTGGCGCAACGCGCCGGCCGACGCCGAGGTGGAGATAATCGTGGTGGATAACGCCTCGGCCGATGGCTCGGCGCAAGCGCTGGCGGCCCGCGACGACATTATCTTCATTCGCAACCGCGAGAACCTGGGATACGCCGCGGCCAACAACCAGGGCCTCGCCGCCGCCCGGGGCGAATACTTCATATTGCTCAACCCCGACGTCGAGGTAAGGGCCGGCGTATTCGACGACTTGATGGATTTCTTGGACGAGAACCCGGACGCCGGCGTCGTCGGCCCCGCGCTCGTAAGCCCCGGCGGCCGCCTCCAGGAATCGTACCGCCGCTTCCCCAACCTGGTGCACCTTCTCGGGACCCGCCGCTCGCCCATCTATCGCCTTTGGCCCCGCAACCCCTTCTCGCGGCAGGGGTTCTACGGCGACCTCGAGCTCGACCGGCCGGTAAAAGTGGACTTCATCGCGGGCGCGGCGATGATGTTCAAGCGCCAACTCGTCGACCTCATCGGGCCGTTGGACCCCAAGTATTTTATGTACGTCGAAGACGCCGACTTCAGCCGGCGCGCGCGCGACGCCGGTTATAATACGTACCTTTTGCCCAGCCTGGCCGTCCTCCACCACTGGGGCGAGTCGGCCGCGCTCCACCCCTACCGGATCGTATTCATCCACCACATCTCCATGATGCGCTATTGGAGGATACAT
>Ga0153916_10001825_pt1 | contig 15466 bp, 16 predicted proteins | sample Opewatmetagenome_FD_109642 | JGI IMG/M metagenome (GOLD analysis project Ga0153916, IMG submission 109642) | Freshwater wetland microbial communities from Ohio, USA - Open water 3 Core 3 Depth 4 metaG | ecosystem: Environmental > Aquatic > Freshwater > Wetlands | place: USA: Ohio, Lake Erie...
CGCGCCGAACTGGTGGCCGCCGCCCGCGCGCGCGGCGACCGCGTCGTGGTGAGCGACATCCCGCTGCTCTTCGAAGTCCTCGACCCGGCGGCATTCGACGCCGTCGTGCTGGTGGACGCGCCCGATGCCGAGCGCCGCGCGCGCCTGCTGCGCGACCGCGGGCTCCTGCCCGATGAGGCCGATCGCCTCATGGCGGCGCAGCTGCCAGCCGCGACGAAACGGGCGCGCAGCGACATCGTGATCGACAACGACGGAACGCCGGCGCAGCTGCGCGAACGCGCGTTCGGCGCGTGGCAACGGTTGCTTGACTTGACCAGAACCGGCGGATAACCTTTTCGCCGTCCGACTCTTCATTTGTTCCGCCATACCGCGATCGGGTGACTCATGTCCGACATACCTGCGGATCTGCACTACACCGAGGAGCACGAGTACGTGAAGCTCACCGACGATCCGAAGACGGTGATCGTCGGGATCACCGACTACGCGCAGGGGGAGCTCGGCGACGTGGTCTACGTGGATCTTCCGGAAGTCGGGGCGACGTTCGGCAAGATGGAGGTCTTCGGGACGATCGAAGCCGTCAAGGCGGTCTCGGAGCTGTTTTGCCCCGTCGCGGGTGAAGTGGTCGAGATCAACGATGGGCTGGAGGGCGATCCCAGCCTGATCAACAAGGACCCGTACGGCGACGGCTGGATGATCAAGCTGCGCATTCGTACTCCGGCGGACCTCAAGGAGCTGCTGACTGCCACCGACTACGCCGGGCACGTTGGCGAATAGCCCCGAGCCGTCCGTCTCCAACTGGCAACGCTGGCACGACGCCTCGGGGCACGCCCCGGGGCGTTTGTTTGAGAGGACCCATGGCGCACCCAACCAAGCACGCGCTTGACGAGATGTTCGTCACCCGCCACAACGGCCCGCGCCCCGACGACGTCGCGGCGATGGTCGAGACCCTCGGCTATCGGAGCCTCGACCACCTGATCGACACCGTGGTTCCCGAGGCGATCCGCCTGCGGCGCCCGCTCGCTCTGCCGCCCGCGCGCACCGAGCGCCGCGCGCTCGAGGACCTGCGCGCGATGGCCGCCGAGAACCAGGTGTTCCGCTCGTACCTCGGCATGGGCTACAGCGACACCATCACGCCGAGCTTGATCCTGCGCAACGTTCTGGAGAACCGCGGCTGGTACACGGCCTACACGCCGTACCAGCCGGATATCGCACAGTGCCGGCTGGAGGCCCTGCTCAACTATCAGACGATGGTGGCGGACCTTACCGGGCTGCCAATCGCCAACGCGTCGCTGCTCGACGAGGCCACGGCCGCCGCCGAGGCCATGACGCTCACGCTGGCGATCGTGAAGCACGGCGAGCACCCCGTCTTCCTGGTCGACGACCGCTGCCATCCGCAGACCATCGCCGTCGTGCAGACGCGCGGCGTGTGGCGCGGGATCGAGGTGCGGGTGGGCGACCCGGCGTCATTCGCGTTCGGCGGGCCGGTGGTCGGCGCGCTCGTGCAGTATCCCGCGACGGACGGCGAGATCCGCGATTTCCGCGCGCTCTGCCAGACCGCCCACGCGGCGGGCGGGCTCGTCACCGCCGCGACCGACCTGCTCGCGCTCACCACCCTCGTCCCACCCGGCGCGTGGGGCGCCGACATCGCCGTCGGCAACTCGCAGCGCTTCGGCGTGCCGCTCGGCTACGGCGGCCCGCACGCCGGGTTCTTCGCGACGCGCGACGACTACAAGCGCCACATGCCCGGCCGGATCATCGGCGTCTCGCGCGACGCGGACGGCCGCATGGCCCTCCGCATGGCGCTGCAGACCCGCGAGCAGCACATCCGCCGCGACAAGGCGACCAGCAACATCTGCACGGCCCAGGTTCTGCTCGCCGTGATCGCCGGCATGTACGGCGTCTACCACGGACCCGAAGGACTGCGGCGCATCGCCCGGCGCGTGCACCTGCTCACCGGCCGCCTGGCTGACGCGGTGCGGCGGCTGGGCCACACGCTGGCGCACCCCACCTACTTCGACACGCTTGCCGTCGACGTGGGCGCAGCCCTGCCGCGGATTATGGACGCCGCCCGGGCGCGACGCCTCAACCTGCGACGGCTGTCCGATACCCGGATCGGCGTGGCCCTCGACGAGACCACCGAGCCCGACGACCTCGCCGACCTCGTCGCGGCGTTCGCCGCCGGCGCGAAGGCGACGCCGCAGCTCGCCGACCTGCGCGATCCGCCGGCCGACGCGATCCCCGCGCCGCTGCGCCGGACCGCGGCGTTCATGGAGCACCCAGTGTTCCACCGCTACCGGTCGGAAACCGAGATGCTGCGCTACCTCAAGCGCCTCGAGGACCGCGATCTGTCGCTCACGTCGGCGATGATCCCGCTCGGCTCGTGCACGCTCAAGCTCAACGCGACGACCGAAATGCTGCCCGTGACCTGGGCGGAGTTCGGTCGCCTGCATCCGTTCGCGCCGCGGGAACAGGCCAAGGGCTACACCAGGCTGTTCGAGACCCTCGAGGCCTGGCTCGCCGAGATCACGGGCCTGCCGGGCGTGTCGCTCCAGCCCAACGCCGGCGCGCAGGGCGAGTACACCGGCCTGCTCGTGATCCGCGCCTATCATCGGTCGCGCCGGCAGGACCAGCGCACGACCTGCCTGATCCCGCAGTCGGCGCACGGCACCAACCCGGCGAGCGCGGTGATGGCCGGCATGAGCGTCGTCGTGGTGAAGACCGATTCGCACGGCAACATCGACCTGGCGGACCTGCGCCAGAAGGCGGAGGCCCACCGCGACACGCTCGGCGCTCTGATGGTGACGTATCCGTCCACCCACGGCGTGTTCGAGGCGGGCATCACGGACATGTGCGCCGTGATTCACCAGCACGGCGGGCAGGTGTACATGGACGGCGCCAACATGAACGCGCAGGTCGGCCTGTGCCGGCCGGGCGACATCGGCGCCGACGTGTGCCACCTCAATCTCCACAAGACGTTCAGCATCCCGCACGGCGGCGGCGGCCCCGGCATGGGGCCGATCTGCGTCGCGCCGCACCTCGCGGCGTTCCTGCCGGATCACCCGGTGGTGTCACTCGGCCGGGCGGCGGCGTGCGGCACCGTGGCCGCCGCGCCGTGGGGCAGCGCCTCGATCCTGCCGATCTCGTGGGCCTACATCGCCATGATGGGAGCGGAGGGGCTCACCGAGGCCACCCGCATCGCGATCCTCAACGCGAACTACGTGATGAAGCGCCTCGAGGGGCAGTATCAGCTGCTCTACAGCGGCGCCAGCGGCCTGATCGCTCACGAGGGCATCGTGGACACGCGGCCGTTCAAGCACTCCGCCGGGGTGGATGTCGAGGACATCGCCAAGCGGCTGATGGACTACGGGTTCCACCCGCCGACGATCTCGTTCCCGGTGGCGGGCACCATGATGGTCGAGCCCACGGAAAGCGAGTCGAAGGAGGAGCTCGACCGGTTCTGCGACGCGCTCATCGCCATCCGGCAGGAGATCGCCGAGATCGAGCGGGGCGTGGCGGACCGCGAGAACAACCTCCTCACGCGGGCGCCACACACCTTGGCGCAGCTGACCGCGGACGCGTGGGACCGGCCGTACGCCCGGGAGCGCGCGGCGTTCCCGTCGCCGGCCGTGCGGGAGCACAAGGTCTGGCCCGCGGTGGCGCGCGTGGACGCGGCGTACGGCGACCGCAATCTCGTGTGCGTCTGCCCGCCGCTCGAGATGTACGCGCCCTCGGCCTGAGCGGCGCATGCGGTGGTCGCTGATCGTCGAGCCCGAAGGCCGACCCGGCCACCAGCAGATGGCGACGGACGACGCCCTCCTGCGCAGCGCGCGGGAGGGCGTCGCCTATCTCCGGCTGTACGCCTGGCGCCCGCCCTGTCTCTCGTTCGGCCGGAACGAGCCCGCCGCCCAGCGCTACGACCGCCGTCGCATCGCGGCGCTCGGCCTCGACACCGTGCGCCGGCCCACCGGTGGCCGGGCTGTATGGCACGACGCCGAAGTCACGTACGCGGTGGCCGGACCGGCCGCGCTGTTCGGCTCGCTCCCGGCGACCTACCGGGCGATCCACACGATGCTCGCGGAGGCGCTGCGCCGGCTCGGCGTGCCGGCCTCCCTGGCCCGGCCCCGCGCGCCCATCTTGCCGTCCGCGGGGGCCTGCTTCGCGGCGCCGGTGGGAGGGGAGATCGTCGTCCGGGACCGGAAGCTGGTGGGCAGCGCGCAGGTGCGCGAAGGCGGCGCCTTCCTCCAGCACGGGGCGATCCTGCTCCAGGACGGCCAGGACGTCGTCTCGTCCATCACCCTGGGACCGGTGCCGAGCTCGGCCGCGACCTCGCTTGGCGCCGCCCTCGGTCGCGACGTTACATTCGCCGAGATCGCGGCCGCCATCGCCGAGGCCGCGCGGCATGCCTGGCCCGGCACCTGGGCCGAGGCAGCGCCGCCCCAACTCGAGGGATCGGGGCGCTACGCCGATCCGGCGTGGACCTGGCGATCCTGACGCGCCAGCCCGGCGCGGCGGGAGCGTGAGCGGGGGCGGGGGCGGGGGCGCATGAGCACGAACACGATCTCCTTCATCGCGCGACGGCTCGCGCAGGGCGTCATCGTGATCTTCGCGGTGGCGACGCTGGTGTTCGTGCTGCTCCGGGTGGCCCCGGGCGACCCGCTTGCCGTGCTCGGCGAGCAGCCGCAGCTGTCCGCGGACGCCGTCGAGCGGCTGCGCCGCACGTTCGGGCTCGATCAGCCCGTTCCCGTGCAGTACGTCCGCTATCTCGCCAACCTCGCCCGTGGCGAGTTCGGGGTTTCGCTCACGCAGCACCGCCCGGTGCTGGCGGCCATCGGCGACGCGCTGCCCAACACCCTGCTGCTCGCCGCCGCCGCGCTCCTGGTGGACTTCGCCGTCGGCATCGGCGTCGGCGTGGTGCAGGGCGCGTGTGGCCGGTCCCGCACCGACGCGGTCCTGTCACTCGTGACCATCACGCTGTACTCGACGCCCGTGTTCTGGCTCGGGCTCGTCCTGCTCGTGCTGTTCGGCCAGACGCTCGGCTGGTTCCCGGCCGGCGGCACGATCGACCCGATCGGCCACGGGGCGCTGCCGCTCGCGGGACGCATGCTCGACCGGCTGCGCCACCTCGTCCTGCCGGCCCTCACCCTGGGTCTCGCGGCCGCGGGCTACACCGCGCGGCACCAGCGATCGGCCATGCTCGAGGCGATCGGCCAGGACTTCATCCGCACCGCACGCGCCAAGGGCCTGCGCGAGCGCACCGTCGTGCTGCGCCACGCCCTGCGCAACGCCCTGCTTCCCACGATCACCCTGGCCGGCATCGCCTTCCCGGTGCTCCTGTCCGGCACGGTGCTGGTGGAGACGGTGTTCTCCTGGCCCGGCATGGGCCGGCTCGCGGCGGATGCGATCGGCCGGCGCGACTATCCCGTGGTGACGGGCGCCGCGATCCTCGCGGCCGTGATGGTGGTGCTCGGCAATCTGCTCGCGGACCTCGCCGCCCGGCTCGCCGATCCGCGTATCCGGCGGAGCGCCTGATGCGGCTCCGGATCGGGCTCGCCCTCGTGATCGCGCTCGCCGCCGTCGCCCTGCTGGCGCCGCTCCTGACCCCGTATCCGCCGGCCGCCCAGCTGGATCTCCACACGCTCCGCGCCGCGCCGCCGTCCTTCGCCCACCCCGCGGGCACGGACCTGTACAGCCGCGATCTGCTGAGCCGGCTGGTCTACGGGGCACGGATCTCGCTCATTATCGCCGTGCTCGCGGTCGTCATCTCCGTCACCCTGGGCACCCTGGTCGGCCTGCTGGCGGGGTACGCGGGCGGACTCGCCGACGCCGTGCTGATGCGCATCGTCGACGCCGGCCTCGCGGTGCCCAAGATGTTCGTGGTCCTCGTGGTGCTCGCCCTGTGGGAGGGCGTCACGATCCCCGCGCTGATCGGCATGATCGGTCTCACGGGCTGGTTCGGCGTGAGCCGCATCGTCCGCGCCGAGGTCGCCGCCGCCCGGGAGCGCGAGTACGTCGGCGCGGCGCGCGCCGCGGGCGCCTCCCCCGTGCGGATCGCATTCCGGCACATCCTCCCCAACGTGACCGGACCGATCATCGTCACCGCCGCCATGGGGGTCGGACAGGTCGTGCTGCTCGAGGCGGGGCTGTCCTACCTCGGGATCGGGGTGCCGCAGCCGACGCCGTCCTGGGGCAACATCATCGCCGACGGCCAGCACGTGCTGCTCAGCGCGCCGTGGATCGCCACGGGCGCCGGTTTGGCCATCATCGTCACCGTGCTCGCGTTCTCGATCCTCGGAGACGGCCTGCGCGAGCACCTCGACCCCCGGTCCGCATGAGCACGCTGCTCGCCGTGCGGGATCTCACCGTCACGTTCGACGCCCGCCCCCGGGTCGCCCGGGCGGTGGACGGCGTTTCGTTCGAGGTGGCCTCGGGCGAGACCCTGGCGCTGGTCGGCGAGTCGGGCTGTGGCAAGACGGTGACCGCGCTGGCCCTGCTCCGGCTGCTGCAGCAGCCCCCGGCGCGGATCGCCCCGGCGAGCCGGATTCTCTTCGAGGACGCGGACGTGCTCGCCATGGACGGGGCCGCGCTGCGCCGGCTCCGCGGCGCGCGCATGGCCATCGTGTTCCAGGAGCCGATGACGAGCCTCAACCCGGTGCTCACCGTCGGAACCCAGATCGCGGAGACCGTCCGGGCGCATGAGCGCGTGACGCGCGCCGCGGCGCGTGCGCGCGCCGCCGACATGCTCGCCCTCATGGGCCTGCCCGACCCGCGACGCTGCCTGCGGCAGTATCCCCACGAGCTGAGCGGCGGCATGCGGCAGCGCGTCCTCCTCGCCATGGCACTCGTCTGCCGCCCGCGGCTCCTGATCGCGGACGAGCCGACCACCGCGCTCGACGTGACGATCCAGGCCCAGATCCTCGAGCTGCTCGCCGACCTCCGGTCCCGCCTCGGCATGGCGATGCTGCTGATCACGCACAACCTCGGCATCGCCGCCCGGATCGCCGACCGCGTGGCGGTGATGTACGGCGGGCGCATCGTCGAGACGGCCCCCAGCGCGGACCTGTTCGCGCGCCCCGCGCACCCCTACACCGCCGGGCTGCTGCGCGCCGCCCCGCGGCTCGACGGCCCGGCGCGGCCCACGCTCGCGATTCCCGGCACGGTGCCCCCGGCCACCGCGTGGCCCGACGGCTGCCGCTTCCACCCGCGCTGCGCGCGCGTGTGGCAGCGTTGCGGGACCGAGCCGCCGCTGCTGGACGTCGGCCCCGGGCGCGCCGCGCGCTGCTGGCTGGTCGCGGACCCGACGGGCGGAACGCCGTGAGCGCTCCCCTGCCGTCCACGCCCCTCGTCACCGTCGAGGGCCTGGTCAAGCGCTTCGCCACCGACCGCGCGGCGGGCGCGCCGCTGCATGCCGTCAACGGCGTGTCCCTCACGGTAGGCCGGGGGGAAACGCTCGCGCTCGTGGGGGAGAGCGGCTCGGGCAAGACGACCGTGGCGCGCTGTCTGGTTCGGTTGGTGGATCCGGATGCGGGGGCGATCCGGTTCGACGGGGTGGACCTCGCGACCTTGCGGGGCCGCGCACTCCGCGCGGTCCGGCGACGCATCCAGATCGTGTTCCAGGACCCCTACGGCTCGCTCAATCCCCGCATGACCGTCGGACAGGCCGTGGCGGAGCCGCTCGCAATCCACCGCCTCGCCACCCGGCGCGAGGCCGACGGGCGGGTCATCGCGCTGTTCCGCGAGGTCGGACTCGACCCGTCCTACCGCACGTGCTACCCCCACCAGCTCTCGGGCGGGCAGCGCCAGCGGGTCGGCATCGCCCGCGCGCTCGCCCCGGGCCCGGAGTTCCTCGTGCTCGACGAGCCCGTCTCGGCCCTCGACGTATCGGTGCAGGCCCAAGTGCTCGTGCTGCTCCGGGAGCTGCAGCAGCAGCGCGGCCTCACGTACCTGTTCATCGCGCACGACCTCGCCGTCGTGCGCCAGATCGCGTCACGCGTCGCCGTGATGTACCTGGGACGGATCGTGGAGGAGGCGCGGGCGGACCTGCTCTTCGCGATGCCGCGCCATCCGTACACCGCGTCGCTGCTCTCAGCCGTCCCCGTGCCGGATCCGGCGGCGCCACGCACCCGGATCGCCCTGACCGGCGAGCCGCCGAGCCCCGTGCACCCACCGACCGGGTGCCCGCTGCATCCCCGCTGCCCGCACCCCGCGAAGGACGAGCGCTGCCGGATGGAGCTGCCGGCGCTGCGCGTGATCGGGGAGGACCGCCGGGTCGCGTGTCACCACGCGGAACAGGCCCTGTAGCCCTCCCAGCGGTCAGTCGAACAGGTCGCTCTGCGGCACGTTCCCGTCGGCCGCGTCCGCCTTGAGCACGCTGCGCAGCCGCCGCACCCACATGTCGACGTCCAGCTTCGCCTCGTTTGCCAGCATGCGGCGCAGCACGTCGGGCACATCCCCCAGGCTGTCGGCGAGATCGCCGAGGACCTCCCGCACCTCCTGCATCCGCAGCACCTCATCCGTGGCGACCGCCATGTCCTGCAGGATCGCCTGCTCGGAGCGCGACGCGACGAGCGGGTGATCGAGCGTCGCCGTGTAGACCTCGGTGCGGCGCCCGGGACCGCGGTCCTGCTCGATCGGCATCAGACCCACGATCGCGTCCGATCGCCAGTACTTGCCGTAGCCGAGGTAGACCATCCGGTCGGGTTTCACGTCCATGGTGTCCGCCTATTTTCCCATGCGTTTCTTGAGATCTGCCAGCCGCTGGGCCGCGTCCGCCTCCCGCGCGGCCCGGTCGGTTACCGTGCGCACCTCGCTGTCGTCGACCTCCAGCCCCTCGGCCGCCGACCGCGCGCCCTCGGGAGCGATCCCGCCGCGGCGCTCCAGCTCCTTGAGCTGCGTCACCATCTCCCCCACATCGCGCTCCGCCAGCATCAGCTCGGCCTGCTGCGCCGCGAGCTTCTGCTCCAGGACGGCGACCCGCTCGCCGTGCTTGGTCGCGAAGCGCTGCGCGATCTCGGCGGTCTCCGCGTCGCCGATTCCGTCCGCGAGTGCCCCCCGGCGCTGCGCGTCGGCCAGGTGCAGGCGCTCCACCACCAGCTCGCGCTCGGTCCTGGCCAGGGCCTCGCGCAACTGCATCAGGGCCGCGCGGCCCTCCACCGCCGCGCGGCGCATCTGCCCCTGGAGGTCACGCCAGTCGGGTGGCGGCATCGCCGCATCGAGCGCCGCGTTCACCGCCGCGCGCAGTCGCTCGAACACGGCCGCCGGCTAGCTCTTCTTCGCGGTCTTGGCAAAGAAGGACCGCATCTCCTGGCTCACCTTCGTGGACTTGCACTTCGGGCACGCGACCCGGCCGCGGCCGTGCGCCGAGATTCGTTCCGCGCGCGAGAAGCGCTTGCCGCACTTGTCGCATCGATAGGAATACGTTGGCATGGTCACCCTCGAGAGTCGATCCGGACGACTCCCGATAGGTTATGCCCCGTCAACAGGCCGGTCAAGCGAGCCGGGACGGCCCCCTATGGCCACCGCCCGGCCGCGGCGCCAGATTGCATTGCATGAAACGCCTTCTTCTGCTGACGCTGGCGCTCGGCGCCTGCCGCAGCGAACGCAACGCGGAGAACTCGGCGGTCTGCGGCATTGCCGTGCTGGCCGCCGGCAACATGGTGCTCGATCAGTTCCAGGGCGGAACGACGGTGCTGCACACCGCGCCGGCCGGCCTGCTGGGCGACGTGCCGGCGCGCGTCATCGGCCGCGGCACTACGACGGCGCTGGCGGCACGCACCGACAGCGGCGTCGTGCTCGGGTACAGCGGGGACGGCTTTCCCGACCGGCCCGGCTTCGCGGTGGCGCTGGTCGACGACTCGTCCGAGGTGTTCCGCGGCGTCCTGATCTTCGAGAGCAGCGGCCCGGCCGACTACCCGCAGATCGGGACCATCTCGAGCGCCTCGAGCACACTCCCGCTCTACGCGATGCGGGTCAGCTGGTCGCACGTCAGCGACCCCAAGTGCCCGCTGTTCGCCGTGAGGGACACGACGCCACGGTGACCCGGGCCACAGTCGGGGCCGCGCGGTTGGCGCTAGCATGGACTGGTCCACGGGCGCCGACCGGCCCGCAGCACCCCGCGACGTCACCACCCGATCCGGCCGGCCGGAACACCTGAGGAAAGGGGCGGAGCCCCGCACGGTCCCATGTCCCAGCCTCCGACGGTACGGCCGCCTGCCGAGAGCATGCGCTCCGGCGTCCTGCCGGCGCTCACCGCGCTCGGTCAGGATCTCGTGGGCGCCGTCACCCCCGAGCACGTGGTCGAGCGCCTGGTCGAGGCGCTCCGCCAGCTCGTGGCCCCCGATCGGTTGCTCATCGTGCTCCACGAGGCCCCGGACCTTGGCCCGCGCGTCGCCTGCGCGATCGGGGTTTCCCAGCCACAGCCCGACGACCCGCTCATCGCGCTGACGGAGCGCGAAGGCGCCCTGCTCCTGGGCGGCAGCGTCCGGGAGCGGCTCGCCGGGTACGGCATCACGATCCCCGACCCGCCCGGCTCCTGGATTGGCGCGCCACTCGCCACCGCCACTCCGTTGGGAGCGGTTTCCCTCGGCGCGGTGACGCCCGGACGGTTCACGCGGGAGACGCTCGACATCGTCCGGTCCGTGGTGACCCAGGCCGCGATCGCCCTCCAGACCACGCGGCTCATGGGGCTGGTCTCCGAGGGCAAGCGCGAATGGGAGCAGACGGTGGACGCGATCACGCAGGGGATCTGCGTCGTGGACGCGGCCGGCACCATCCGGCGCGCCAACCGCACGTTCTGCCACCTGGTCGACGTCCCGTTGACCGCCGTCGCCGGCCGGCCGTGGGTCGGGCTGCTGCCGCCGGGCTGGATCGCCACGGTCGAGCACCTGCTCGCCGATCCGGCCTCCGGCGAGACGGCCGAGCTCACGGCGGGAGAGCGCCTGTTTCACCTCTCCACACTGCCGCTCCAGGGTATTGGCCAGGCCGCGGCCGTGCTCGTGTTCGACGATCAGACCGAGAAACGCCGGCTCCAGGAACAGCTGATCCAGTCCGAGAAGATGTCCGCCATCGGCCAGCTGATCGCCGGGGTGGCGCACGACCTGAACAACCCGCTGGCGTCGGTCGTGGGCTTCGCCGATTACCTGGTCGAGACGAGCGACGCGGCACCGCCGGAGCTGATGGAGCCGCTCCGCGCCATCCGCCAGGAAGCCGAGCGAGCGGCCGACATCGTCAAGAACCTGCTCACATTCGCCCGCAAGCAGGAGCGCCGCCTCAAGGTCACCTCCGTCCACGATATCCTGACGAACACGCTCGCCCTGCTGCGGAACCAGCTCCTCGCGGCCAAGATCGAGATCGAGGTCGACGTGGTGCCGGGCGTGCCCGACGTCAACGTCGACGGCGGGCAGATCCAGCAGGTGTTCGTCAACCTGATCCAGAACGCGTCTCAGGCCATGCAGGCGAGCGGTGTCGGGAAGCGCATCGTGATCCGCGCGGTCCCCTGGCTCGACGGGGTGGCGGTCACCGTCGAGGACGACGGGCCCGGCATCCCGCCGGCGCTGGCCGAGCGGATCTTCGAGCCGTTCTTCACCACCAAGGCCGCGGGGGAGGGCACCGGACTCGGGTTGTCGATCTCGCACGGCATCGTGCGGGAGCACGGCGGACGGCTGTCCCTCGTCCCGACGGCGCGCCGTGGCGCGGTGTTCCAGGTGGAGCTGCCCGCCGGCGGCCCGCTGCCCGAGCCGCACGTCGAAGCTCCCGTCCTGGTCCACGCCCTGCGGGTGCTCGTCGTGGACGACGAGCCGCACATCCAGCACTACATGCGCGCCACCCTCGAGGCCTGGGGGCACACGGTCGCCGTCGCCACCAACGGCGCACGCGGGCTGGAGCAGGCCTTGCAGCATCCGTTCGATGCCATCATCGCCGACCTCCGCATGCCGGAGCTCGGCGGCCGCGAGATGTTCGAGCGCCTGCGGCGCGCGCACCCCGACGTCGCCGAGCGCGTGGTGTTCAGCACGGGCGACACGGTTCGGGGCGACACGCTCGCGTTCCTCGAGTCGCTCGGCCGGCCGTACCTGCGCAAGCCGTTTACCCTCGCCGAGCTGCGGGCGGCGCTCGCGGACCTGATCCAGCGGACCCGGGCCCGCTAACCGGGAGCGCGGGGCAGCATGGGGTGACCGCCGGATCCGGCGCGCGGCCCGGCCGCCGAGGTCGGCTCGTGCACCATCGGGCGATAGGGGGCCCCGCCCAGCCCCTCCTTCCCCTGTTACATTCCGACGATTCCGGTAGTCGGAGCCGCACGGTCCCGGCGCCCGCGGGGTAGAAGCCAAGGTGATCTACATCTGCGTTGCCGCACACAACGACGAAGCCACGGTCGGCCTGCTGCTCTGGAAGGTGCGGCAGGTGTTCGCGGCGTTCCCCCGCGAGTACCAGCTCCTGGTGGTCGACGACGGCTCGTCCGACACGACCGGCGAAGTGCTGGATCGCTACCAGCGGGCGCTGCCGATGACGATCCTCCGCCACGACGCGCCGCGGGGACCGGCCGCGTCGTATGATGCCCTGCTGCGCGAGGCGCTGCGCCGGTCCGATCGCCCGCGGCGGGACGTGGCCCTCGTGCTGCCCGCGGACTTCAGCGTCTCGCCCGATGGGATCCCGGAGCTGCTCCGCCGCATCGATTCCGGCGCCGATCTCGTGGTCGGTGAAGCGCCCGCACGGCCCCTCCCCGCGACCGAGCGGCTGGTTCTGCGCCTCGCCCGCTGGCTGCTCCGTCCGGGGATTCAGGTACCCGGCGTGCGGGACCTGCTGTCCGGCTGCCTGGCCGTCCGCCTCGTCGCGGTGAAGCAGCAGCTGCGCGAGCATGCCGCTCCGCTGCTCGTATGCGACGGGCTCGCATCGCGGGCCGAGCTCGTCGCGCGCACCGCAAGCGGCGCCCGCCAGGTGACGGTCACCGATGTGCCGTCCCCCGCCGCGATTCCCGAGGCCCGTCGCCGGCCCGGCGCGCTGCGCCTCGCCATGCAGCTCGCGCGCGCCGGACGCAGGGTGCGGATCCCGCCCCCGGTGACACGCGGGCCCGAGCCGGCAGCAGCTCCCGCGGGGGCGGGGGCGGGGGCGGGAACGGGGGAGGCGGCATCGTGAAACCCGCGCTGCTGCTGGCCGCGCTCGGCGCGGTGCTGCCCGCCCGGTCCGTCCCGGCCCAGGCCACACCGCCCGACCCGCGCTCGTGGGTCGGCGAGCGGCTGGAGTACGACGCCAAGTTCGGGTTCGTCAGCCTGGGTGGCGCCGAGCTCCGGGTTGTCGGCATCGACACGGTGCGCGGCGACTCCGTGCTCCACATCCGCTTCGTCATCCAGGGCGGCAACCTGCTTTACCGCCTGCACGACGAGTGGGATTCCTGGGTCGGTCTCGCGGACCTCACATCGCGCCGGTTCATCCAGAACCAGGAAGAGGGCAACCGGCGATACCGCAACGCGTACGAGATCTACCCGGACTCCGGCTACTACCGGCGGGAAGGCGTGGACTCGCTGTTTCCGACATCCCCCCAACCGCTCGACGACGCGGCGTTCTTCTACTTCGTCCGGACGGTCGACCTCACGCCGGGGCGGCACGAGTTCGACCGGTACTTCAAGCCCGATCGCAACCCGGTCGTGCTCGAGGTCGTCGGCCGGGACACGGTCGACGTCCCCGCGGGCCGGTTCGACTGCGTGGTGGTCCGTCCGGTGATCAAGGGCGGCGGCATCTTCAAGGAGGGGGCGGAGGGAAGGCTCTGGATCAGCAACGACGAGCACCACCGGGTGGTGCAGATCAAGAGCAAGTTCTTTTTCGGGGCGCTCACGTTCCGGCTCACGCGGATCACCAGGGACGGGAGCGCGGAGGCGACCCGGTAGCACGAGCGGGGCCCTCGCGGGCCCCGCTTGCGCTCCGGATGCCGAAGCGACCTCTTACCGGCGCCGGCGCGTCAGGCGGCGGGTGGCTCCTTGCCCTTGATCGCGTCGTGGATCTTCTCGGCCGTGCTGGGGCTGACCACCTTGAGGACGAGGTAGAGCACGAAGCCGAGCGCCGCGAGCCACAGCAGGTTCACCAGGAGCGTGACGGCGAACCCGAGCAAACCGAACACCACCTTGATCGCGAAGAAGCCGATGATCGCGATGATCGCATATCCTAGAATCGTACGCATGATGTTCCTCCCCGGGCGGCGCGCGGCCGACGCTGTCTGCAAGACGATACGAACCTACGGGCCGGCGGGTTTCACCACAAGGCGGATGCCATGACGGTTCCGGACGCGCTGGTGGTCGGCGGTGGCATCGTCGGAGCCGCGGTGGCGCGCGCGCTCGCCGCGGGCGGCGCGGCCGTCGAGATCCTCGACAGCGGCGCCGAGGCCGGCATCGCCACGCAGGCTTCGGCCGGCATGCTCGCCCCCCTCGTCGAGTCGGCCCCGGAAGACCCGCTGCTCGGCATCGGGATTCGCGGCCGCGATCTCTATCGCGAGCTCGCGCCCGCGCTCGTCGAAGAAACCGGAGTGCAGATCGGCCTCGTGCGGGACGGCGTGCTGCACGTCGCCTTCACCGAGCAGGAGGAGAGCCAGGCGCGCAGTGCCGCCGCCTGGCAGCGCCAGCAGGGGCTCAACACCGAGTGGCTCACGCCCGGCGAGCTCAAGGCGCGCTGCCCGGGCGTCAGCCCCGACGCGCGTGGCGCGCTGCTCGCGCGGGAAGATGGCGCGCTCGAGCCGCTCGCGACGCTCGAAGCGCTGCTCGTGAGCGCGACGCGGCGCGGCGTCCGGATCAGCCGCGGCACCCGGGCCCTTGGCGTCGCGATCGAAGCCGGGCGCGCGGTCGGGGTGCGGACCGGCGCGGGCGCGCGCCCGGCGGGCGCCGTGGTGATCGCGGCCGGCGCGTGGTCCGGACGGCTGGAAGGCCTCCCCCGGCCGCTCTCGGTCGAGCCGATCCGCGGCCAGATCCTCACCTACGACTGGCCCACGCACGAGCCCCCGGCGATCGTGTTCGCGTGCCGCGGCTACGTGCTGCGCCGTGGCGCCGAAGCGCTGGCCGGATCCACCATGGAGTACGCCGGCTTCGATGCCAAGCCGACCGCGGCAGGCCGGGACCACGTCGCCCAGATCGCCGCGCGTGTCTACCCCGCGCTCGCCCAGGCTCAGGTCCGCCGCACCTGGGCCGGCCTGCGGCCCGGCACCCCGGACGGCCGGCCCATCGTCGGCCAGGACCCCGACGTGCCGAACCTCTGGTACGCCACCGGCCACGGGCGGAACGGCATCCTGCTCGCCGCGGTGACCGGCGAGATCATTGCCCACCTGTTTCGCGGCGACCCGGCGGAGCACCTGGAATACGACCTCGGCTCCATGCGCCCCGGGCGGTTCTGGCGCGTGTAGCGCTCAACCACACGGTTGAACCGGCGTCCGGCGCGCTGGCTCCCCCCGCCGGGGCCGGCTATGTTTCGCTGCCTATGGAGCTCGTCCCCCTCA
>Ga0153916_10001826_pt1 | contig 15461 bp, 13 predicted proteins | sample Opewatmetagenome_FD_109642 | JGI IMG/M metagenome (GOLD analysis project Ga0153916, IMG submission 109642) | Freshwater wetland microbial communities from Ohio, USA - Open water 3 Core 3 Depth 4 metaG | ecosystem: Environmental > Aquatic > Freshwater > Wetlands | place: USA: Ohio, Lake Erie...
CGCTCCTTGTTCCCGGCATACACCCGGGCATTGAAACGATGGACGTCATCCCACGTGGTCATGACAGGGTATTGAGGAGGCTGTCCGCTCATCACCATGCCAAGGCGGTCGAGCAAATACTTCTCCCAAGCCGATAGGTGACACAGGATATCCTTGACCGACCATTCACCCTCAACCCCCGGAGCAAGCATGTCCGTTTCACTCAAGTGTGCACAAATTCGCTCGATATTGGCCCACTCCCGGTCCAATTCGGCCAGCAATGCGCTTTTCGTAGGTGTTTCAGTCATTATTTCCTCCGTTTTTATCCTCACTCCCTTGGAGATATTTACCACTAAAATGCTAGCGGACGATGGTAGAGCCGGCAGAACCATCTGGACGGGCTGAGACGATTTGATTATCTTTCTCCAGGGTGCCCTCATAAGGCAGGTCACGCGCATGCGCCACCCAACCGCTCAATACCATCGGCAGCGGACCATCAGCTGCCAGCCATTCGCCATTGTATTTACGCGCCAGGTGCACGTGCGTACCCGTCGCCTGCCCACCTTCGCAGGATGGGTGCCCAAGTTGTGCATTCGTGTCCACCCACACACCCGCAGAAACCTTGTCTTTTTCGGCAACGTGCATGTACACCAGCACCCAGCCGGTCTGCTCCAAGCCATCGCCATCCAGGTCAAGCGCTATCACTCCCCTATCCGAGCGCACCACCAGACCGGGGGCTGATGCAGTGACCCAGGCGGAAGAGACCACACATGGTGGCTCTCCGGTGATGGGAGCAAAATCCAGGGCCCCGCGAGGTGTGCCGGTTCTCCAGGCAATGTGCGGGCCAGCGGTCAGGCTCCATAGCTCACCTGGCGCAAAGGGGAGCTCAAGCGTGGGTTGCTCCAGGCCCAGTTGAAAAAGTGGACCATTCATGGCTGCTTTCAGCCAGGGATCGCCGAACATATCTTTATATATCGCCATAACCCCCTGTGATCCATAGAGGGCCTCCAGCCAATCCTGCTGGTGGCGGTAGAACTTGGAAACCAGCGTTTGCAATGCCACGGAACCAGCATTTAACCCAGGGCTAAGCCGAACATGCGTGTAGTCGGGGAAGATCAAATCAGTCTGGTTGCCAGTACGCCAGCCATAATAGCCAATATTGAGCTGTTTAGCTACCAATGAAAGCTCCAGGTAAAGACCATGGTAATCAGGGACGTAGAATCCGATGGGATAGCTCACCTGGGATGGATCAGCTGGCTGGCCACGCACCCAACCGGAGCGGAACTCCAGGAACGCCAGCAACAATTGGGGGTTGATCGAACTTTCCGATGCCACCCGCTTGGTAATCTCCCCACCGGTCTGCCAATCACCCACCTCCACCTCTTCCTGGTAAGTGCTTAAATAACCACCTGCCTCGGCAATGTAATCCTCAACCTTGAAATCTGCAACCTCGGGTGAAAAAATAACCGCACTATCTGGCAACAACGCACTCGGATATGGAGGCTCACCCAGCAGGTTCGGTATGGTGAGCTCCTGCCCAGGTGTCAACAGACCCATTTCGGGTTGAGCAGGGCTTATCTGATCAGGACTCACGCCAAAGCGATCTGCTAGAGCATTGAGACTATCACCCGGTTGGGTCAGATATGTGAAAGGTGGTAGGGTATTCTCATTCTCAGGAGTAGTCCATGCACCCACCTGACCGGCCCCAGGTGTCGCTGTCTGCAGTCCCCTAAATTGGTCAGTAGAGTAACTGGACGGAGTCGTAGCCATTGGGAGGCTGGGTGTTGTAGATGAAACAGGCATGGCAGTGGCTATGCTGGTGGGGAAGCTCAATCCCACTTCAGAAGGCTGGTATTGGCTGGTGGGAAAAGTAAGCTCATCACTACGCCGCGATGGCAGGTTACATGCCAGGGCGGGGATCAGAACGAGAGCCGGTAGGCCAAGCCAGATGAGCGCACCTAGGTGCTGTTTAACGGGACGTTTCAGCGAAGACCCCTGCCGTGATACTCTACCCACCATACCGCCCTAGATACCTTAGACAGCAACCTTCTCCAGTCGATCCACTAAACCCTTCAGGACTTCGAAGGCTTTCTCGACCGGTTCCGGTGATGTCAGGTCGACACCTGCCGCCTGTAGAACCTCCAGGGAGTACATCGAGCTGCCCGACTTGAGGAAATCCAGATACTTCCTGGCTGCATCAGGTTTTCCAGAGAGGATGCCATCCACCAGGGCATGCGCACCCGAAATACCCGTTGCATATTGGTAGACGTAGAAATTCATATACATATGGCCGAATTGCGCCCAGGTGATGCCAATGCGATCATGGTCGAAATCCACCTCATCCCCGTAACCTTCTTTAAACAGGTCAGCGGTCAGCCCGATGAGGATATCGGCATTGATAGGCTGACCCTTCTCAGCCCACGTGTGCATCTCCAGCTCGAATCGCGCAAGTGTGGGCATGATGAAGAAATAACGGTGGTAGTTCGACATGGCTTCTTCGATCAGGCTGATCTGGAATCCGGGGGAGGTCTGTGTTTCGAAGAGGTGTCTGCGAACCATGGCCTGGTTAAAGTTGGAAGCCACCTCAGCCACAAAGAGCTCATAGTTGCTGTAAATGAATGGCTGGTACAGCCAGCTGTAGTAGGAATGCAGCGAGTGACCCAGCTCGTGCGCCAGAGTGCTCAAGCTGAACACGTCATCAGCGTAGCTCATCTTTATAAATGGACGTGTGCCCATCGAACCACCTGAGAACGCACCTTCCTGCTTGCCCTTATTACGCGCATAATCCACCCAGCGTTTCTCTAAGCAGCCATTGCGTAGAATGTTTACATATTCCTGGCCTAACGGCGTCATACCGTCGCAGATCCAATCCACAGCTTGTTTGAAAGGGATGGCCTGTCGCTCTGACGTTAGCGGGGCTTTAATATCATACACATGGAAATCTTTATAGCCCAATAATTTCTTGCGTAAGTGCCAGTAGCGGTGCCAGGTGGGTAAGTTCTTTTTGAAGACCTCAATCAGGTTGTAAAAAACCTCCACTGGAATATTATTCGCCGTCAGTGAGGCTTGGAGTGATGATTCATAACCCCGCGCGCGGGCATTGAATACATCTTGCTTAATCGTGGCGGTCAACGTGGTTGCCAGTGTGCTTTTGAACTTGAGGTAGCCATCGGAATAATTCTCCCAGGCAGTACGGCGTACTTCCCGGTCGGGGTGGGCGATCAGAGCATTAATGCTAGCCTGGCCCACCTCAAGCTGGGTGCCATCAGAAGCCGTGGCTGGTTGAAAGGTCAATTCAGCGTTATTGAGGGCATCGTAGATGCCCGAGGCGGTAAAAAATGGATCACTGACCATCGCCAGCACTTCTTCCACCTCGCCTGAGCGTACATGAGCCTGGCGTTTTTCTAGCTTATCGACATAGTGGGCTAAGAAGGCGAGCCTTGGTACTTCGCTTATCCACTGGCGGAGCTTAGGGAAGCCTATCTTAATAAGCTCCGGGTCAAAAAAGGCTGTGGCTGCACCGAATTTTGCCATCAAGCTACTTACCAGGCCAAAACGGGCTTCCGCATCCTGGTCAAGCGTGTTTACCGCATAGCCATTGTAGCCATAGACTGCAATCTTGCCCATCAGAGTGGCGGCCTCTTGATACGACTGGATGAACTGCTGAAGTGTGATCGGATTTTCACCTAGGTGCCCTTGGTAGACTGAAAGATCAGGCAGCATGCCAGTCAGCCGGCTACAGGCTGATTCCCAATCAGCGGGGGTAGAAAAGACTGAAGCGAGGTCCCAGGTTTGCTCGATCGGTACTTCATTACGTGAGGGTAAGGTGGTTATATTTGTCATTTTATGCTCCAGGAGTCAGAAAAATATCGAGTGATCAACAGGTGTTAAATCGTCAAGCTGGCACTGCTTTCTTACGGATTATTATAATCCCGCCGTGCACAGGCGATCCTATATGAACTCAAAGCAGCTACGGATATTTTGATCAGTAAACACGAATTTCTATTGTATGTGGGAATGGTAAAATCAAGCAGGTGAAATATGATGCATCCACCGATCGAATGGCTGATGGAAGGAGAGCCGTGGATTGAATACCGAGCTCGGCTCGACCTGCTTGGACAATCTGAGAGCAATCCCCAGGTCAGAGCATCACGCGAATCCATGCTGGCAACCAGCCAATTGCAGAGTTTGCTGACTGAGCTATCAGGCTGGCCTGGGACGGTGATTTCAAGCCATAAGAGCGCCGGCCAACCATTCCACAAATTGACCTTCATCGCCGACCTGGGGCTCAAAGCGAGTGACCCTAAAATGAATGTAATTATTGAGCGTATCCTGGGGCATCGATCAGCAGAAGGACCCTTCCAATTATCCGCGAACATCCCAACTCATTATGGGGGATCTGGCAAGGAGCAATGGGCTTGGGCATTATGCGATGCCCCGCTCATCGTGTATGCCCTGGCTAAGTTCGGCTTACAGGATGACCCGTTCGTTAACATAGCAGTCGACCATCTGGCAAGCCTCATCCGTGACAACGGCTGGCCATGCGCAGTATCGAAGGAATTGGGCAAATTCCGCGGACCTGGTCGCAAGGCTGATCCATGCCCATTCGCGAGTCTGGCTATGTTGAAGGCATTATCGGAAATTGCAGCATGGCGCGATAGCGCTGCATGCCATACCGGGGCACACAGCCTGCTGACATTGTGGGCGGAAAGCGCTACTCAGCACCCTTACATGTTCTACATGGGCACAGATTTTCGCAAGCTCAAAGTACCATTTGTCTGGTATGACCTGATCCATGTACTTGATGTATTGACGCGCTTCCCCTGGCTGAAGGAAGATGCACGTCTGATTGAAATGACCAAGCTATTAGCAAGTAAAATGGATGAACAGGGGCGATTTACACTAGAATCCGTTTGGACAGCTTGGAAGGACTGGGAATTTGGGCAGAAGAAAGTGCCCTCGCGCTGGCTAACATTGACTGCCTGGCGCATCCTCGGAAGGTTGCAACTGATCTCAATGTGATTTGCCTTCCATCCAGCGTGTAAATACATTGCTTAAGACTAAATTATAAAAGATATTTCGGATAATATTTGTGGTATTATTATCGCTCGATAGCTAATTCCGGGAGTGATCAGCGATCAGCATTCTCTCCCATGAGATAAGGAGGAAAATATGCGCATCAATATAAGCAGCGTCATGGTAGACGATCAGGAAAAAGCACTAAAGTTTTATACCGAAAAATTAGGATTTGTAAAAAAGACAGATATGCCAATCAATGAGTATCGTTGGTTAACGGTCGCCTCACCCGATGGCCCTGATGGAGTAGAGCTGGTTCTCGAGCCGACTGCATTTCCACCCAGCAGGGAATATCAAAGAGCCTTGTTTACTGCTGGAATCCCTCTGACGGCATTTATCACTGATGATATTCAGGGTGAGTACAAACGCCTCAAGGCAAAAGGTGTGAATTTCCGCAGCGCACCACAGACTATTATGGGAGCCGTTACCTCCGTAATGTTTGAGGATACTTGCGGCAATCTAATCAACCTGGTCCAGCCAACAAATTAGTCTGCATCTGACGATCTCCGCTGTAAAACTGTAGAATTATTGGATTAAGCAGCGATGAATTCCAATTTTTCCCAATTCTCTTGCCTAAACATAGATGTAGAATATCTATAACGACGGAGATCATATCGTTTAGTTCGTATTTAAGCACAAACCAAAAGAGGCGTAGAGGGAGGAACACCATGAGCAAGGTCAGGATTCTGGTTGGTACTCATAAGGGTGCATTTATATTGACGTTAGATGCTATGCGCGAACATTGGGACGTTAGCGGGCCACACTTCCCTGGCTGGGAGATCTATCATCTCAAGGGATCACCAGTCAATCCTGATAGAATTTACGCCTCCCAATCTTCGGGCTGGTTCGGGCAGGTGATCCAACGATCTAATGATGGCGGCCTTTCCTGGGAACCAGTGGGAAACAAGTTTGTTTACGAAGGTGATCCGGCAACCCACCAATACTACGATGGCTCTCAGCGTCCATGGGAGTTCAAACGCATTTGGAAGCTCGAACCATCGACATCCGACCCGGAAACGGTTTATGCAGGGGCAGAAGATGCGGCCCTGTTCCGTTCGATTGATGGCGGACTGTCCTGGCAGGAGTTAGCCGGGCTGCGCAGCGTTAAAGGAGACTTATGGTCACCGGGGGCTGGAGGGTTGTGCCTGCATACCATCATCCAGGACCGAGGTGACCCTATGCGGCTGTTCATCGCCATCTCAGCCGCAGGAGCTTTCCGTACGAATGATGGGGGGCAGACCTGGCGAGCCATAAATCGTGGACTCCAATCCAATTCCGAGTTACCTGATCCCAGCGCAGAGGTCGGTCATTGTGTGCATTGTATCGCCATGCACCCGATGCACCCAGGCACGCTCTACATGCAGAAGCACTGGGACGTCATGCGCACTGACGACGCAGGCGAGCTATGGTATGAGATCAGCGGCAACCTTCCTACCGATTTCGGTTATACCATCGCAGTGCATTGCCAGGAACCGGACACGGTTTATGTTGTGCCTATCAAGAGTGACTCAGAGCACTACCCCCCTGATGGCAAATTGCGTGTCTACCGCAGCCGCACGGGCGGCAAGGAATGGGAGGCATTGACGAAAGGATTGCCCCAAAGCAATTGTTATGTCAATGTTTATCGTAGTGCTATGTCGGTTGATTCGCTTGACCCCTGTGGGATTTACTTTGGCACCTCAGGGGGGCAATTGTATGCTTCCACCGATTCTGGCGATCATTGGGATGCCATCATCAGAGATTTCCCACGCATATTGTCAGTCGAGGCTCAAGCTATAGAATGATCCGGGTGACACTCCCAGCACAACTCTGCACTTTGGCGAATGTTAATCGTGAAGTCGCACTGCCACTGGAAGGCGCAGTAACAGTATCCATGATCTTGGATACCCTTGAAACACGCTACCCCATGTTGCGGGGTACCATCCGCGACCAGATAACCAAGCAGCGGCGACCTTTCATCCGCTATTTCGCCTGTGGAGAGGATATATCGCAAGAGTCCCCCACCCAGCCGTTACCCGAAGAGGTGGTGAAGGGCAGGGAGCCGCTCCGGGTGATTGGCGCCATGGCAGGCGGATAGAAAAATGCAGGCAATTTCGGGAAGCTGAAAGCTCTAATCAGGTAAGCAAACACAGCAGCGCTTTGAACATCAAAGATGTTCGGCATGGCGATCATAAAGTGTGCCGCCCCCACGCCTCATGAACTTTATCGATGGCCTCATCAAGTCCATCAGAGTTACCACCCATGGTAAGCGCAGTTTTTGTATTAGGAAGGATCTCTTGATCCAATTGGGCGATCCACCGGGAAGCTTGTTGTAAATACAGAGTTGGGGTCTGTGGGTTGTTTTGCACATACTGGTATAACTCAGTGGCTGTTTTGGCTTCCCCTTCCTGAGCCAGAGCAGCTGCCATCCCAACCAAGGCGTACATGCTCACGGGGGTCATCTGGTAAATCCGGGATTGCTCGAGGGCTTCGTTGAAACAATCTTTAGCCTTTAAAATTTCCCCTTGCCCAATATAGGCAAACCCTAACCGGCATAATGAGGTGCACATTCCCCACTGGTGGCCAAGCGATTGAAATATTTGGTAACCTTCCAATCCATATTGAACTGCCTGATTGTATTCCTCAAGGAAGTACGCACTCATGCTCATGCGACTGATCGCGTAGGCTTTTCCGGTAATATTATCGGTTTTCTCAAATATGGTAAACGCTTCTCGGTGATATTTCATGGACTGCAAGAAATCTCCCAGACCATCGGCAGCCAACCCCATTTTGCTCAGGGCAAATCCCTTACCCCATAAATTTCCCTGGCGATCAAATAAATCATAGCATTTTTGGAAGCTCTCCATACCACGGTCATATTCTCCAAGCAGGAAATAGGCATGCCCCAACCATAAAAGATAAGTAGGCCAGATAAAAACTTGACTCTCCTTCCCGATTAAAACTGCCTCCTCCAAACGTTCCCTGGCTAGCTCATATTCGCCGCGAAAGGAAGCATTAACCCCAAGGTTTTGCAGACATTCCGAGAGTTCTGCTTTTAAACCAAGCTTGTACAAAGGCTCCAAACACTCTCTGGATATCGTCTCACTTTCGTCGATCACACCCAAATTGCAGAGTATAAATGCCTGGTGGATGCGTGCGCTCAAATAGACGGGGTCATTCGACCAATCCGGTGAGTTTTGAGCGAGGAGGGCTTCTTTCCTTGCTTCAGCAATATCCTTGAATTCATCCCTTCCTTCCTGCCATTCGTGCACCACATAGAAGGCCAGCAATGTTATGAGGATTTTTCGAAACTTTTCCTCATCCCAATTTACAAGGGCCCATTTTAATGCCAATCGGACGTTCTCCTTCTCCTGCCGGATTTCGTCACAGGCGATATACATTTTGTGACCAGTCAAATCCGATTCCCGCTGAGATAAAAAACCAGTGTAGTAGAGGCAGTGCTGGTTGGAAATCTCGTCCTTGAATGAGGATGCATTCAGTATTTCCTGGCCATATTGTCTGAGCAGCCCATGCATGTAATAGCGACCCGCACGATCCCTCCTTAACATAGAACGGTCCAGAAGGTTGGACAATTGGGTTAAGTTAATCCCGGTCACGCGCTGTGCTGCGGGTAAATCGAACCCTCCTTGAAATACGGAAAGCTTGCTGAAAGCATCTCGTTGGCTCTCATTGAGCAATTGCCAGGAGCTATAAAAGGCCGCCCGTGGACTGCGGTGTCTTTCAGCCACATCACGTGCCGACGAGTTGAGGAAGTCCAGGCTTTTTTGGATCTCTTGAGCGATTTTCTTGGTTGATAGCACGGGAGTCCAGGCGGCAGCCAATTCAATCCCCAGTGGCATTCCATCCACATACTGGCAGATATCAACCGCATATCCTTGATCTGTTTTAGTAAGCTGAAAATCTGCTGTAGCTTGCCGGGCACGCTCTTCGAATAAAATCAAAGCACTGGGATCGTCGGATATTACTCCATTTGAGATCTGGGGAACCGGCAAACCTGCTACCGGGAAAACCCACTCTCCAGTCAAATCCAATCTCTGCCGAGATGTCACCAGTAGTTTTAGGTGAGAAGCGCGGCTGAGTAATTCAGATAATAATCCTGCACCTGCAACCAGGTGTTCAGAACCGTCCAACACTAATAAAATTGACCGGTTTTTTAAATAATCAAACAGTTGGTACTTGGATTCCAGCTGCGAAGCGAAGTAATCAATTTTAAAATGAATCGCATCTGCAATTGCAGGGACCAGATAATCCGGCGAAGAGACCGATTCCAATGCGACAAAATAGGTGCCATCAGAATAGGATTGAAGGCATTTGGTGGCAACCCGGAGTGCCAAACGCGTCTTACCGACCCCGCCAGGTCCCACCAGGGTCAGCAGTCGGCAAGCTGGATTGCCCATTAAGCTGATAATCTGCGCCAGCTCTTGCTCTCGATCGATGAAGCTTGTTTGTGGGGAGGGGAGGCTATATGCCGGGTAAAGCACGACCGAACTTTCAGGTCGTGTGCCTTCGGAGATCTGGGTATAAAGGGCCTGCGTCTCTTGTGCCGGCTCGATATCCAATTCAGCCTGTAATACGGCTTTGCATTTATCATATTGTGCCAGTGCATTCACCCGCTGCCCTTCGAGCGCATACAGCAGGATGCATTTCCGATGGGCAAGCTCATCCAGTGGATCTAAAAGGAGTAATTTCTGAGTGAGGATCTGGCCTTTCTGATATTCTTCCACCTCGATGGCATTCGAGATTGCAGCGTGCAGCGCATTGATAACCAACCGGGATATGCGCTCTTGTTGCCACCTGCGCCAATCTTCAAAATCCAGACAGTCGTGGATATAGAATCCCTGCAGAAACTCGCCCTGGTAAATTTGTAAGACTCCTTCAATGTCACCGCTGGCCAGCTTTGCTTCCAGGTCTGCCACATCAAGATAGACCCGAGCGCCGGGCTTTATCCCCACTGCATCGCGCCTTATTTCAATGTAATCATCCAGATCTTTTCTCAATACAGCCAAGGCCACTCTTAAGCTGCTCATAGCCTGGCTCTCGGCATTATCTGGCCAGAGCAAAGTCGCAAGGACATTCCGATTGCAAGGTCCACCCCCAACTGCCAGATAGATTAATATGGCCTCAGCTTTATGTGAACCAAGATCCTTGGGGGCATGGCCATTCACTTTCAGAGCAAATCCACCGAGTGTTTTTATCTCTAGCATTTGGATCACCCTGGCAAAATACATGATTCTCTTGGGGCGTGTGTATTAGTGATGGATAGGTCCGCCCTTTATCAAACCCAAAACACAGAAATCGATCAGCGCAAAATTAACGATTAATTTACGCCTTATCTATATTATACAGACAGAAGGTGTCAAAAGACAAGGAGTAATTCGGAATGGAACAAAATACAAAGCTTCTATTTCTCTTTCAAGCAACCGCTTCATTATGTTTTTTTTCACTTGTCGTAATGGTTTTGGCTTGTCTGTGGACGCTTTTTAACCATCAAGATACCAGAGGAAGGAGAGGACCAGGCTTAAATATAAGAGAGCTTTAGAAAGGAGGCAGCAAGAATTTTGTTGAGCAACGACCATTAATTCTCAGCGCATCAAATAAACTATCAACCTTCTGGACAGACTAATAAAGAAACAACTAAAGGAGAAAATAAAATGAAACTCAAAACATTAATGATCATCAAATCTGTTGTTTGCCTAGCATTCGGTGTCTTGTTTTTAGCGTCACCGAGTTTTCTCTATTCAATCTTTGGTGCTTCGCTTAGCGAAGGTGCTGGAATATTTGCAGCTCGTGAATACGGTTCAGCCCTGATTGGCACGATGTTATTGACCTGGTTTGCCAGGAACGTAGGCGAATCACAAGCCCGCCAAGCAATCGTACTGTATCTGTTCGTATACGATGCATTGGGTGCGGTGATAACAGTGATCGCCACACTTTCTGGAGTACTCAATCCCCTCGGTTGGTCTGTTGTCGCTCTATATCTTCTCTTAGCAATAGGCTTTGGCTATTTTTGGTTTGCCAAGCCTGCACCCAGCGTTCAGCCTAGTGCAATTTAGTTTATGTTTTGGTGAAATTGCACCATCCCGATAGATGCAGTGGTGATGAGAGCCGTGTAGCGTAGCTCAGATATGCTATAGCATAATCAACTGTTGAAGTCAACCCATTCCCTCAATATTTAGGTCCCCTTCTTGATTCAGCAAGAAGGGGATACCGTTATATAAAGCACCTGGATTAAATGCCTCGCATTAGCACAACACAGTTTTTATAACGAAGCTAACTGACTCAAGCGATGACTTCATTATCACGCGCTCTGACAATCGCCAAACCAGAAGGCTATATGCGCTTATTCGTGGAAGAGGGATACACAATGGCACATTCAAAGATTCTTCGCTGAAGATTTTTACCAGGAAAGGTAGTATTGATTTTATGGATTGAAGACACCGAAGGCAACTATCTGGCATTTGAACAGTTATTAATATAAATGATGCTGTATATGGTAATTAGGGCAATACATGAAGATATAATCCTTTTATGGTAGATTATCCTCATCGCTCTGATTTGTCATTAGATGCATGAGAATCTAATGGCCTTAAAATTCCACAGGAGGACAATATATGTTGGACCTTGACAGTCCTATATGGAAAGACCTCACTCACGCCTACGGCAGTGCAGCTGATATTCCAACCCTGCTTGAGCAGCTGAAAACCGCCAGCCCACAGGAGAAATACGATTCTGAGCCATGGTTCTCACTCTGGAGCGCACTCTGCCACCAAAATGACGTCTATTCGGCATCCTATGCAGCACTGCCTCACATCATTGCCATTGCTGGTTCTAAACCCGCGCGCGAGCGACTCGATCACCTGTTCCTGGCTGCATCTATCGAAGCCTTTCGCCATGTCGGCGATGCGCCTGCAATACCCGTTGATCTCCAGGAGGCATACCAGCAAGGAATCGAGCAATCGTTTACTCTAATTCTTGGCTGCCTCAAGCTGGATTGGCAAGAAAATGAGTACCGCATACTACTTGGCGCACTGGCAGTGGTTCGGGCTCACCCACAGCTCGGCAATGCAATATTTGAGCTTGACCAAGAAATCGAATGTCCGCACTGCCAAACTTATTTTCCAACCCGGGGATATGATCTTTTTACCACGATTGATGGATAATTATTCATGCCGTTCTATTACCTTCTCGATCCAGAACGCATAGATTTTACAGATTCACTCTCCATGACGGATATCGAGTATTTGGTATCCTATTCCCCAATCAAGGTTCTCCAGTGCTCCTCTCCTGTCAAGGAAGTGACATGGGAGCTATTGAACTTCGAGTTCTTTCGAAGAAGGCCGGAAGTGGAATTACGTATTTATGGATTCCATTCACAGGAGTGCGATTTGAGTTTTGCTTCAAAGATGTCTTATGTACGACACTTCACTGCAGATTGCTTGATGAGCGCATCGGGGATCGAGTCCATAGCCAAAATCCCTGAATTGCTTACTCTCATTATCGGGATTTACGACTTAGATAACTTTAATTTTCTCTGGAGTGTACCCGATACGCTCACGAGCCTCCTGCTTGGTAATACCAGGTCAAAGAAACCAGATCTATTACCTTTATCCAGGTTCCGGGGGCTTAACAGAATATACCTGGATGGTCAACAGAAGAACATTGACGTGCTTTCTGAACTTGGCGCACTTGAAGACGTAACTCTTCGTTCAATCACAACTCCAGACCTGCACTATTTGAGCGGTCTTCAGCGGATGTGGTCTTTGGACATTAAATTGGGGGGGAACCATGACCTCTCTGCGATACAAAATATGGAGGGTATTAAGTATCTAGCGATGTGGCAATTGCGAGAGTTTAATAATATAGATGTCATTGCCCACTTACCAGGCCTTCAGAACCTCTTTCTTCAATCGCTTCCTCAAATCTATGCTGTACCTTCATTACGTGAGGCCAGAAACCTGAGGCGCATAACATTTCAAAATCTAAAAGGCCTCAAAAACTTCACTGAGCTTCAATGGGCTCCTGCATTGGAAGATTTCATCTTGATCCAAGGCCAATCTCAACAGCCTGAGGATTTATTGCCGGTGTTGTGTAACCCTAACCTCCATCGAGCTTCTGCCCACTTCGGCAGTATCAAAAAAGAGAAGCGTTTCAAGGAGTTTCTACAAGCATACGGGATTGAAGATACCGTGCCGATACCTTTCAACTATTTATGAGAACAATTCCTTAACACTTGTGCTGTTCACTATTATTATTACATACCCACCAATTTATATCTCTGATCCTATTCTTTTATAGGGTAATTATCCCCAGTACCTCTTCGAACCTAATGATCTCCTCCAGCGTGTTGTAATGTATCAATCCTACGCGCACTATATCATAGCGATCTTCCATTCTCAACACATAGTAGTCCCCGTGGCATAATAATTACAGATCCATACGTAAATACCATCTTCATCCATTGCCGGAGTATATACTTAACGAAGTGCAAGACCACCCGGTATGAAATCTCATTCGGGTAACCAACGATCCTCCTGCCACAGGTTGTAACTCAATTCAGTCTTCGTGTCCGTTTTATCCGGTATATCCCTCCTTAGCCCCGAAATACGCGCTGAACCAAAATGATAAGCTCCATACAAAGAGAATAATGGTCAGTAGAAACCAGCTGGTCGCATCCAGGCCGATTGCACTCTTCGTGGCAGCACTCACGATCCCCAGGATTACGGAAATAATACCCAGTAGATTGGCAACGAATGCCATCTGGGCATGCATCTTCGGCCCGAAGCCAAACAGCAAAAACTTCGTGTTCTGTGGTACTTCCGACATGTATGGTGCCTCCTTCCAAAGGTTAATTCATCGGGGATGAAATGGAATGAATTAGATCGCTTCATTATCACATTATTGTACATGAAGTCTCCTCCTGCGGCTCTTTTTCTCCACCGATTAATTCACTATGTACATAGTACGATTTATCACCATGTGTATGGCAAATCCCGGGTTATACCCTCCCACCTGTGGTGGAAATCTCACAGTCATCGGGGACAAGGAAAGGCATTACAACGGAGTATAGGTAGTTTGAGGAATTATCAGAGGCTTAATGCGCTTGGTACGTGTAGTAAAATTAGTCCGCCAGCGAAGGAAATCGCTATCAATCTGGAGCAAAAAATACAACTGAATCGCTTTTATCAAGTGCCAACGATCTCTGCAGTGATATTAGCTAACCCGAGGGTCGCGGCCGCACCGGGAATTGCCACATAGCTCTCCTTCTTTGCCGGCTTTGTCAAGCTTCAGGAGCCCTTTTAAAGCAGATCAATGAGATGAAACCGGCTGAAAGGCTCAGCGAACCCTAAATGTAATACAGCTGTTATTCAATGCATTCATACCTTCACGCAGGGTATACATAAACGCAATTTTATGAGTAGAGGAGTTATGGATAAACTTATTACCTCCCTTGGTCCTAAAAGTTCTTCTGAATTGGGGATGATTTTGCCTCATGAACACATCTTTGTCGACCTCCGCACCTGGGACACACCCGGTTATGCCCAGGCAGAGATGCAGGAGGTAATACAGTTGATGGCTCCGGAAATGGAAAAAGCCAAAAAAGCCGGTGTGACGGCCATCGTGGAATGCAGCACGGTTGGCGTGGGTCGCCGGGCTGATATTGATCGCGCTGTATCAGAGGCTGCCGGCCTGCCCCTGGTCATTCCCACAGGTGTTTATCGTGAACCCTGGATTCCTGATTGGGTCCACAATGCTTCCGAGGCCGAATTGACCGATTGGATGCTGAGCGAATTACAAGGTCAGATTGAAGCAAGCGGTGTGCAAGCGGGATGGATCAAGTTGAGTGCAGGCGACGAAGGATTAACTGCCTGTGAAACCAAAATCCTGCACGCCGCGGCAAGTGCAGGCCATGAAACGAATGCGGTTATCGGCAGTCATACGATACGAGGTCGGGTCGTCCGGGAAGAACTCGATCTTATCGAGGCGATGGGATATGATGTAGGACGATTTATCTGGATCCATACCCAGGCAGAGCCGGATTTTGAGTTACATCTAGAAATTGCTCGCCGTGGAGCCTGGCTTGAGTACGACGCCATTGGAAATATTGATGGTCAAAGTGATGAGTATTATTTAGAGCACATCCAGCGCTTATTAGAAGCTGGTCTGGGGAATCAACTGCTGCTGAGTCATGACCGGGGTTGGTATGATCCAGCGTTACCGGGTGGAGGGACTCCCAAACCATACACCTACCTCATAGACCAGTTTCTCCCTCAGCTGCGGGCGGTCGGAGTGGATGAGGCAACCATCCATCAGCTGACTTGCATCAACCCATTTCGGGCATTTGCCCGTTGAGCCTTAAGAGAATCACATTTAATCCGTTGGCACTAAACAATGGCGTCAGGCATTAC
>Ga0153916_10001827_pt1 | contig 15461 bp, 21 predicted proteins | sample Opewatmetagenome_FD_109642 | JGI IMG/M metagenome (GOLD analysis project Ga0153916, IMG submission 109642) | Freshwater wetland microbial communities from Ohio, USA - Open water 3 Core 3 Depth 4 metaG | ecosystem: Environmental > Aquatic > Freshwater > Wetlands | place: USA: Ohio, Lake Erie...
CAAGCAGCAACCCCTCTTCACTCGTGACAATATTTTCTTATCTTTGACGCCAGTTTTTCTTCAAGATCATGCTTCCATGTATTAGGCATGTCCATCAGGACGGGAAAAGGAGAACTGGATCGTCTTTTTCTTTTCAAACCCTCTTTCTCTCGGGGGTACACGTAGATATTGATGCGGGTGTCAGGGCGTGGATCTGCATACAGATGGTAGCCAACCATTTCTCTCCGATAAGATACCCGATTCCCTTCCTCACGCTTTGTGAAACCAACTCCCTTGAGGCGCTCCTCCGCCCATTCAAGGCCATCCTGTGAGCGGTAGCTCCCCGCGAATCCCTCCAACAGGCCCCCCTCTTTCCCGGGGCCTATATCGAAAACGAGGTCCGTCCTGTGACGCATGAGAATGGATTCCTCCCGGGATCCAAGTGCCTCTTGCCTATTTATGCGAGATGGCAGATGGTCGAGTTCCATCGAAATCGGGGGTCAACCGCATCGGGATACGCTGCTAACACGGTCACCCATCACGCGACAATCCTGACGCAGTTCTCGCCTCCGAATTCATTAGTGACACAGCAAGAACATGAAGGATCGTTCTCCCAGTTGCCGTCGACAATAAAGCGGTACTCGTATCTGCCCGGTTCAAGGGCGAGAGTCACCTTCCATATTCCTTTCTTATCCTTTTTCATGGGATTCGCCTGAGAATTCCACTGATTGAAATTCCCTACCAAGGAAACCTCCTTCGCCTCCGGGGCAGAAAATTCGAATTTAATTTTCCTTTGAATAAATTTTTTACGCAACACATTGCTTTCTGTCTTTTTATTCATTAACATATTACCAGACTCCTCATTGTTTACAGTTATTTAGCTCATATTATCGTCTAATGTAATTACCTGTATTGCCTTAGAATAATTACAGTATAATTAATTCCTTCCGCAAGAACATTATATAAAATAATGATTGTCAATTTATTCCATACAAGTGAAAATGTCAACTATTCGCTATGTCATTATAGGGTTCGATGGGAACATTTAAATATCGGAGGGGGGAATTCCTAAAACGAACCTTTTAGAATATTCCGAGTTCCGGGCATCGACCTTCGGGGTGGACATCGCGCGGTCGGGAACGTCAACGTTCGCGTTTCACGATGCGGTCACGAAATGGGCACAATCCGCGGGCACCCGTCGAATTATTTTTCAACTCGTTGACATAAATATGAAATAGGCGTAGCAGGGCGTTATAAGGTTCGTTACGCGTCCACCAACCCGATCGACTTTTCAACATCCGCGATCTTACAGGCAGCCGTTGACCTTTCATCGCAAAGGTGAAATGGTATGCTTCTCTCCTTTCGCGGTGCGGTTTCCTTCTCCCTTCATTCTTCCGATTTGTGTCAATTCCGCCCACCATGACCGTCAACGAAATCCTTCAATCTTTTTCGGGTAGGTAATTTCCTGAGTTGATGAGGGAGAGATTAGAGAGGGGGAATGACGAATGCCAACATACATCGGTCTATTCAAACTTACGGAACAGGGAATCAAGGATATAGTGAAAGCCCCCGCACGCATCGAAGACGCCGCCAAGTTGTACCAGAAAATGGGGGGGAAGGTGATTGGCACGTACATGGTAATGGGGGAATATGACTATATCGCCATCGGCGAATGCCCCAGCGATGAAATCCAGGCAGCATATGCATTGGCGCTCGGTTCACTGGGAAATGTAAAAACCACTACGCTTAAAGCATTCCCCGCAGGTGAAATCCCTGCCATATTCAAGAAGATGCCAAAGTTGTAAATTGGGAACGTAGGGCGGGGTCTTCCGGCCCCGTCCTACGTTGTAGTCAATCGGAATCAGAGCCTCCCCTTGGTAGTTCAACGTTCGAAGGGGGGACTCGACCCCCCCGTGTTTCCCCACCACCCCCTTGAGGTGGATACAACCTATTCAAGGTAAGGTCAAACGAACATCTGCGATTGCGATAATTTCAATATCTCAAAAATCTTCTCCGCCTCTTTGGCGGTAATGCGTTTCGGCAACCGCTCCAAGTAGCGGGGAAGATACCGCCGGCTGATGATCTCCACGCCTCTCACCTGCTGTCGTACTTGGACATCGGCATTGGCAAATAGGAGCACCGGTTGTGGTTTGGGTGCCGATATCCCATGGCTGGTGAGAAGATCACGGATGGATAATGCCTCCCTCCATCCCTGCTTGATAAAGTCCTTCTCGAAAGGTTTCCCGTCGCGCTTCAACATCTCCCCTACACAGCTAACGACTCCCCTGTGGCTTTTCGTCTCGACAGTGAGGATCCCTTTCGTGGAGATGACGATATGGTCGATGTTCCCTCTCTTCAATACGAAGTCATTCACGATGAAATATCCTGCCGGGAGTTCGCCCAGCAGATTGCCAATAGCCTCTTCGGCCACAGCTCCACGGCGCGAATCGAGGGCCCTATCAGCGTACTCCTCCGCCTTGTCGCCCACGGTTTTTACCCAATAGAAAATACCGACCGCAACAATGAGGCCCACAGGGAGTCCAAAGGTTGCGATCGTCTTGCTGTTCTTGCTGTAAAGGTAGATGCCCGCGAACATGACGATCAGTAAGAAGAACGCAGCAAGCCACCGGGTGGATTCCATCTTTCGGACGCCCACTCCCGCCTTGTTGTAAACCGTCGCTTTCGTCGACCCAGATCCCGCCATCCTTTTCCCTTTCAACAAATTCTGAATACCCTCTCCCCCATTCACGCGGGGAAACATCGGAGGGTACAATCTGGTCGCAAAAATCGATGCGGCCAGACGATCCTCTTCAAATCTCTTTTCGGATAAATCGGTTACGATGTTTAGAGGAATCAGTTACCTTCGGGCAGGATGCCCTCCTCACCTGCCCAGTTGATTTTCTGCACACCAGACCTTCGGGCCGGGATGAAGGCCCGCCAATCGTAAGCTGGACCGCCGTGAGTCTCAAATTAGCCACGCTGCCTTTTGGCAGCAGGCTAACCTATTTCATAAGCGTGCCCGAGTAACCGCGGATTAGCCACTGGCCGTTGCGCTTCACCCAGACCTCTCCCACGGCCATCTGATGCTCCACGTTGTCGCCGGGGGTTTTGACGTCGGCGAAGTAGGTGACGAGGGCCGCATCCGCTCCAACCGGCACGACGCGCAACTGTGACAGTTTGTACCCTGTAATGGGCTGCTCGGACATCTGCTGTGCCGTGGGCTTTCCTATGTGGCGGGAGCCATCGGGCCAGAAAGAATTGAAGTCATCGGCTATGTTCGCACCATTGGATGCCGCATCCTGGTTCTTCCAGGCCTCCCACTGGGCGACGAGCCGCGCTGAGATCGCTTCAGTCAATTCCGGTATCGAAACGTTGTGCGGCATCTCCATGTCTGTTCCCGCTGCTCCCTCAGAGTGGGTAGCCACGTTTCCCCTGCAGCCCCTTCAGGCATGAAATTTCCCCGCAATGGGTGAATCCGTTTCCCAGGATACCGTTATTGATTACATCCCCCATCGTTGATTTTCCAAGCCCCAAAGCGGTGAGATCTACCGGACGTTCAAGGTCTTCGGGAGAGAGTGTCGCAAGGAACTCGTCCGAGGCGGCGTAGACGGCCTTTGCGTATTTCCTCATCGCCGGCAAGTCCACCTTCACTTTACGGCTCCAACCGCTCCAATCCGGGAACCCCGGCTTGCGCCCGGATCGGGCGCGGGAGGAAGCTCGCTGACCCCGGTCTTCCCTGCCCAACCGGCGGCGAAAAGTGGGACACCCCCTTTGAACATTCCGTTAACGGCGCCGTCCCGGGAGAGGACCACATGTGCGTAAGTCGCTCCGATCGGATTCGCTACCCCTGGAGGAATCCAGTGTGCCTGCTCTGGCGTAACGTCCGCCATCGTTCCCTCCAGCAGCTCGTTTACGTTTTTCATCAATTCCCGCAGCAATGAAATGATGTTCCTTCCCTTTCCAGTCATGATATCCCCCCCTTTCTATTTACCTTATCCGGCCGTTTCCCAGATGCGGGTCCCCTTGTTGCGGACCGGCATACGCTATTTTTTGAATTATCTCACCTTGCAGGTCCTACCGAAGGTGTAGTACGAATTTATTGGACCGATGCAGGCGGTATCGCCGAAGAGAACAATGTATGCGGCCTTAACCCGCTTTACGAAGGTCCGCTCTCCCGATCACCCGAGCCAAAGATTTCCTGGTTGCCCCGAGAGCGAATAACGAGTGGTGAGATATGCCTCATAGGGTTTGCCCTTGGTGGATTGGCTATTTTCTGGCAAGCCCTCTCAGACGTCTGGTGCATAACCCCGCGACCATTCTTCGGCCTTTCGTGTCCGAAGGGATGACGGTGGTTGAGCCTGGCCCCGGGATGGGCTTCTTCACGATGGAACTTGCGCGTCTCGTCGGTCGCCATGGAAGGGTTGTAGCCATTGATGTGCAACCGAAGATGCTGGTGGAACTTGAGCGTCGCGCCGGGAAGGCTGGCCTGCTCGACCGGATCGTTACAAGACAGGGCCCCGGAAACGGGATGGGCATCGATGATCTCAAAGGGCAGGTGGACTTCGTTCTTGCATTCGCCGTGGTTCATGAGGTACCCAACGCTGAAAGGTTTTTTGCTGAAGTGTCCACGGTGTTAAAGTCCGGTTGCAGGATTCTACTGACCGAACCGCACTTCCAGGTATCCGAGCAAGAGTTTGCCGCCACATTACAGATGGCCGATAAAAATGGTTTCCGTGTGGATTCCCGCCCTGCGATCCGATGGACCCGATCGGCGGTATTGGTTAAGTCCTAATACCTTATGTGGAGGCGACCCTACAGTGGGTAAGACCGTATGGTGCGTTGGGATAACAGAATCCTGCTCCTGACACGATCACCTGTCCGATCGTTGGTCTTCCAAGCGACCGGTGTTTGAGCATTTCCCGTTGACTAATTCATATCACTCGTCTTACTTTGGCCACTAGACCCCTCTACCAGGGGGCACCGTGGGAATAGAAGGTGTATCGTGTCTACAACCCGTCTTGATTTTCCAATGCACTCGTGGTTTGGTCCATTCACCTTCCGCTTCTAGCATTGCGCGTTTATTTTCGCCTCTGCACAACCTTGAGCGTCCGTCTCGGCTCGAACGCTTTATACCTAAGTTTGGCGATATTTTGGATTCGTTGGGTACCAATTGCGAAGTTTTAGCTGAGCAGCCTGCAGATTCCCTGATCCCATTTGTCTCACGCACCCATCGAGAGATATTGCACCTGGTCGTCTTTTAGAGGGCTTACCGCCTCTTTGCTGCACACAATGTACTGTTCTAGTCGAAGTGGCATGGTGCACATTGCTGCTAATCCATAGACATATCGCGGAGGATAAACATGCCGAAAGTTCCCCGACAAGTCGTGGAAAGCAATACGGCAACGGTAGCAGCGATTGCCACGCGGCCAGCCATGCGGCAAATGACAGTCATCGCCCAAGACCCCAGCGTGCGCAAGAAAGGACGAAATGGTCCGATCTTGATGGCAACAATCTCGATTCCAGCCGAGAACTTAATCTCCGGGCCAATCGGTTATCGGGTGCAGGTCGTCGATTACGATTCCTCGACCCGACATTTCTACGGTGCACATGATCTCCCTCACTCGTCGAAGGCGGAGGCGCCGAGTTGGCGGGAGGGTCAACCGCGAATTATCAATGACGTTCGATTTCATGCTCAGAACGTTTACGCGCTGGTCATGAAAACATTGGCTCGATTCGAGTTCGCACTCGGCCGACGAGTGAGCTGGTCATTCGGGACGCACCAAATCAAGGTGGCACCGCACGGGATGCTCGACGCGAACGCCTTCTACAGCCCTAGTGAGGAAGGGCTCGTCTTCGGATACTTCCCTGGAAGGGCCGGCGATACCGTGTATACGTGTCTTTCACACGACGTGGTGGTCCACGAAACCACACATGCTTTGATCGACGCTCTACGCAAACGGTATCTCGATCCATCGAGCCCAGACCAGGCCGCCTTCCACGAGGGCCTCGCGGATGTGATCGCTTTGCTATCGGTCTTCTCACAGCCCGAGGTCATCCGGCAGCTCCTGCAGATATCGGGCAAACCCGTGGGGGCTTCGTCAAACCTGATCCCAAGGAAGGATGTCACCTCTCGATCGCTCCGTAAGAGCGCTCTTTTCGGTCTGGCCGAGCAGATGGGGGAGGAAATCCAAGGCGTGCGGGGCAACCCGCTGAGACACAGCGCATCCTTGCCACCCGATCCGAAACTTCTCGGTACGACGGAGTTTCAGGAGCCGCATCGACGTGGTGAAATCCTCGTGGCCGCGGTCATGACCGCGTTCATCGAAGCCTGGGCAGCCCGCATTGCCGGCTCGGGAGTCCCCGGTCAACGTGCCTATCCCGTCGCGCGGGTAGCCGAAGAAGGCGCGGACATCGCTGACGCACTGGCGACGATGTGGATCCGGGCACTTGATTATATGCCGCCCGTGCACCTTGAGTTCCCCGATGCCCTCAGCGCGGCATTGACCGCCGATATCGAGGTACGACCCGACGACTCGCGATTCTCCCTTCGTATGAATATCCTCAACGCGTTCCGTTCCTACGGAATCCGTTCGGCTTCGACCAGCAGAGAGTCTCCTGGCGCATGGAAGCGGAGTCCTATAGATCTTCGTTACGACCGGGTTCGATTCGAATCGATGCGCAATGAAAAAGACGAGGTGTTCCGCTTCCTCTGGGAGAATCGCGAAAAGCTCGCGCTCCGGCCTGGAGCGTACACCGAGGTCCTCTCGGTTCGACCGTGTGTCCGCACTGGGCTCGATGGTTTTACCCTGCACGAGACGGTCGCGGAATACTATCAGGTCGCTCGCCTCACTCCTAAAGAACTTCAACAGAAGGGAATCGTTGCACCAAAAAAGTATCTGGAAGCTTTGAGTGATGAGCAAAAAGCGTCTAGGAGACGACGTGAACGTTCGCTAGCTATCCCGGAACGTGAGAACGGGACCAACCACGACGATGAAACACCGATCATAGCTGACGAGAGCAACGTGACAACGCCGCTTTATGGAGGCGGAGTCCTTATCTTCGATGAGTATGGCCGTTTGAAATACCACATCCACAACGACGTCTTCGGGGGGAAACGTCAAACCAAGCGGCTCAAGTACTTGTGGGGTACCGGGCAGCTCGAGGCCCGACATGACCGGGCCCGATTACGTGTCGACCGACTTTCGACCATTCATCGAATGCGTGCTCTCGATGCGCGGCGCTTCCCCGCGCAAGGGTGGTAGCCATGGCGAAAACGCCCACATCCGTAGAAATCCGTGCTTACCAGGTTGGCTTCGGCGATTGCTTTCTAATTTCGTTTATCTATGGGGAAACGGACAAGCAACACGTCCTGGTCGATTTTGGGACTACGGAACTGCCAAGGCGGGGTAAGCCACTCAAACCAGCCAAGCCCTCTGATCACATGCCTAAGATAGCGGAGGACATCCGGACCGTATGCGGGGGCCGCCTAACGGCAGTGGTGGCGACACACCGGCACGCCGACCACATCAGTGGCTTCGGGACCGACGCACGCTCCGGCAAATCGGGCGAGATCATCAAGAGCCTCAAGCCAAAGGTCGTCCTCCAGCCATGGACGGAAGATCCATCGGCTTCCAAGAACGCGCAGACCGCCACCCGCACTTCCAACCGTTCCACAAAGAGTTTCATCGCCGGCCTGACAGCCATGCAAGACATTGCTCGTGCCATCTACGAGCTGACCAGGCGGCCTCCCGAGTGGATGGGGCCCTCCCTGCAGAGGGAACTTGCCTTCATCGGCCTTGACAACATCGCCAATGAGTCGGCCGTCAGGAACCTGATCGCCATGGGCGAATCGAGTGACGCGAAGGCGGTCTGGGCACATCATGGGGGGGATTCGGGGCTCGAACTGCTCCTTCCCGGGGTCAAGGTCCATGTGCTGGGGCCACCAGATCTAACACAGACCGAGAAGATACGGAAGATGCGGAAGACCGATCCGGACCAGTTTTGGCATCTATTTGCCGGCCCCAGGAATTCCGAGGCACTGGCGCGAGGCATGACTCCCCCGAGGGCAGGATGGTCATCTCATCGCGTTCCTATAGAGGCGCGCAGGTTCCGTGATCAGCTCGATCGCATTCGCGGAGACCAGCTCCTGCAAATCGTGCGGACGCTTGATGACCAGATGAACAATACGAGTCTGATCCTGCTTTTCGAGGTGTTCGGGAAAAAGCTGCTCTTCCCAGGCGACGCTCAGATCGAGAACTGGAGTTGGGCGCTCCAGGACGCGCCGAACGCGAAGGAGACGCGAAGTTTGCTGGCCGGTGTCGACGTTTACAAAGTCGGCCATCATGGCAGTTTGAACGCAACTCCCAAAACCCTTCTATGGGAGAACTTCCAAAAACGGAACAAGTCGGCGAATCTCGGTCTCCAAACGATGCTCTCCACGCTTCCAGGGAAGCACGGGAAGGTGCGGACCAGGACAGAGGTTCCCCGCCGGCCATTGCTCGAGGCGCTGGAGAAAGAGTCGAACCTCCATAACACGAACGATCTTAAATTTGGGAACGACCCCAGCCTCTGCTTTAAATTGGTGATCTGTCCGTAATGGTAGAAAATAATTTTAACGGTCTTTGCTGAATATATGTTGCGGAATGAGAGTAGTAGTTTATGACGTTTACGCTTGAAAATATCGCCAACGTTGTTGTGGGAATCCTGAACCAAACTGAGGATTCGTATCGACGTTCTTATCGAGAGTATATCAGCTACTTTTCCCGCGGCGGGCTGCCTGAGCCGTGACGTACGACGACTCGATTCGATTCATAGCCATGTATTCTTTCTCCTTTTCTGCAGTGCTCATCCACATGAATATTGCGAACAAACATTCAATATCAAATCACACATTGTTGCACCATGTCAGCTTTTGGGCCGCTCGAATCATCGGTTTTCAATACAAATAGCTTAATACAGCATTTTTCTTTCTTAGCCTCTATTACAGCAAATGACCCAACAATTTTTGAGCCTCCAGACCCTCTTATAAATCCACCATCGTTAACGAGCGTAAAACCTTTTTCGATCCCGTATTTCATTGCTGTTTCCTTATTAACGTAACTTATTCCTTCTTCATGAGTATGTCCGAATATCAAAGCATCAGGTACAACAGGTCCAGTCTTCGGTCTTCCTAACGGCCCAAAACAACTTACATACGCAGCTGCTGCGTTTTTAAGATGCTTATTCAATGGTTTCCCTCTATAAAGACCGATAGATCCGTACTTAATTACCTTTTTAAAAAATGACTTCATCAATTCGCCCGTTCGATACAGGCCTCCCACAACCAAAATACTTCTGCCTTGGTAAGAAACCAAACGCGCTAGTCCTTGATATTGCGCACTTCTCGTGAAAAATTTTTCAATCGGGATCCCATCTTTTTTGTTTACTTTTTCTATTTTGTACCCAAACGTCTGGGAGGGATCGAAATAATGCCCATGGGTGAGAAGAATATATTTACCATTAATTTGTTCCCAACGATGGGGATACTGAACCTCAATCGTATTCTTAAATACATTCGGGGCAATATTCCAACCTTCCCAAGTTTGTGGAGGCCAATAAATGATTTTATCTCCTGATTTTTTCGAAAATCTTCGTTTCATTCCCTCGTTTCTTGCAGGTATATCGAATAGATCATAGTCATGGTTGCCTGGGATATATGTCCACTTGTCCGCCTGTACTCCATTGCCAATCAACTCGGTAATGAATTGGCGAAAACCTATAATTGAATTATCATTCCCATCCAACGCATCACCAAATCTTGCAAGATCAAGATCAAAGATATCACCGAGCAGAATTATTCGGTTTATTGGTAGATTATCTTTTATACAATTAATTAATAATTTTCGTATATTTTCATTGTTTATGCTTGATTCGGTAACACCAAAATGAATATCCGAAATTACTAAAATTCTCATAGCCCATCCTTCAATCGGAAGTTCCCCCCCCAACATTAGAGAGAGGACGTAAAGGCCATTAGTTACAAGCTACCTTCGTGAGTGTCACTTTGTAACCCAAGTTACGTAGTTGCATCGCAATGGAACGAAGCGTAACTCTGCTGAAAAATGGTAGTACTTCATGCCGGACAGTTCACGAAGAATGTCCCAACCCCGCAAGGGCTTCCTCTATCTGATCCAGGTGCATGCTCCGATGGATCGACCGGAAGAGCCTGCGCCTGTCTCCGAGAGCTTCTATTGCCTCGACCATGCTGCTCGGAAGATTCTCAAGCTCCGCGTCGACCGCCTCAGCGGCAGCGATCGCCAGTTCCACCGCCCTTTTAGATGCGACCTCTCGGAGAAGTGGAAGAAGAGCGTCGTTGATGACATCGAGATCCAGAGAAGACACCGAAACGCCGCTTTGCTTCCAGCGGCGAATGCGGGTCAACGACAGGTAATCCCAGAAGGCCAGGTGAGCCAGAGCGGTCGCGACCGTCCAGCCGTCCCCGAGATCGAGGTGGAGCTCCTCGTCGGTCAGTCTGGAGGTTAGGGCGCGGAGCCGCTCACGCTCCCTGGCATTGTCGCCGACAAAGGGCCGTTCCATGAAACCCTCCCGATAGTTAGAGAACCCTTCTCCGTTTGTTCGCCCGGTGCTGGGAATGCTGCTGGGAATGTCTCTGTTGGATGAAGTCCGAAAAAAGACTATATCAATATCGTGCTAATATTACGTAAGAAAACTGGCGCCCCCGGGGTGACTCGAACACCCGGCCAAAGGTTTAGGATCCTTTGAACGCGCTTTGCGCCTGACATCCCGCATTCTTTCTTTTCCCTCTTCAAAATCATCGGAATGGATCCTCGCACGGGGGAAGCCTGGAATAAATCTTCCATAGTGTGCCGAAAGACGGCAAGCAGATCGAGGAAAAGGCGGGACGCCTGAACTTGCACACTTGACGGGACATAACCTATATGCGCAAATTGATTCTCCGGCAAGAAGGCCCATCAAGAAGAATTGATGTCTTTTTACCGCTCATGCAAGAAGCTCACTGGCTGTAGTCAATTTTGGAGGCGGTATGGATCTCGCCGTTCCGGTGCAATCAGCCGCGTTCATCTTCTGGACCGTGGACGGGATGTCCTTCGAGGGTACCCTGTCGCTGCACCTGAACGCCGAAATGCATCCGGGCACCGAGACCGTTCTGGATCGACTTAACGACCCGAATCTGTTCCTCCCCCTGCGCGTATCCGGCGACCTCCACCTGGTGCTCTTGAACAAGATCCAGATCGTCCGGGTGGACGCCCCCTACGAGGAGGAGTCGCCCGTAGACCCGGAGCACATGGCCGAGACCAACACCCAGGCCATCAAGGTCCAGCTCATAAACGGCGAGCAACTGCAGGGAACCGTCAGTATCGATGGGCCGAGCGGGCGCCGGCGCCTGTCTGATTTCCTCAACACCCAGCCGCCGTTCCTTCCCCTCGTCGGGCCGGAGCAGCTGCATCTGCTCCAAAAGCGATTCATCGTTCGGATTGAACCGCAGCGCTCGTAGCGGAAACCCGATCGCCAAGAGGATCACGTTTCATGGCCAAGATCGACGCTTTCTTCAAACTCATGCAAGAAACCGGCGCATCGGATCTCCACTTGATCTCCGGGAATCCCCCCTTGTTGCGTATCCATGGAGACATGGAGCGGGTGAAGTACAAGGTCCTCGATCATCAGGAGCTAAAGTCCATGCTCTTCGAAATCTGCCCCGAGGACAAGGCCAAGCGCTTCGAGGAGACGGGGGATATCGACTTCGCCTACGAGGTCCCCGGCCTGGCCCGCTACCGGGCCAACTTCTTCATGCAAAAGAACGGGATCGCCGCCGTCTTCCGAAACATTCCGGCCAAGATCCTGACCGTGGCAGAGTTGGGCCTGCCGCCCACGATCAGCAGTCTGGCCATGCTCAAGAAGGGCCTGGTCCTGGTGACGGGTCCCACCGGCAGCGGCAAGTCCACCACCCTCGCCGCCATCATCGATTACGCCAACAAGATGCGAAAAGACAACATCATCACCATCGAGGACCCGGTGGAGTTCACCCACCAGAGCCAGAGCTGCGTCATCAGTCACCGCGAGGTGGGGCGGGACACCAAGAGCTTCGCAACCGCCCTGCGCGGCGCCCTGCGCGAGGACCCGGACATTCTCCTGGTCGGCGAGATGCGTGACCTGGAGACCATCTTCCTGGCCATCGAGGCGGCCTCCACCGGCCACCTGGTCTTCGGAACCCTCCACACCCAGAACGCCTCCAAGACGGTGGACCGGGTCATCGACATCTTTCCCGCCAACCAGCAGGCTCAGATCCGCTCCTCCCTGTCCGACACGCTCAAGGCGGTGGTGGCCCAGGCCCTCTGCAAGCGGAGCGATATCAAGGGCCGTTGCGCCGCCCTGGAGATCCTCATCGTCACCCCGGCCGTCTCCAACCTGATTCGCGAGTCCAAGACCTTCCAGCTCCCGAGCGTGATCCAGATCGGCAAAAAGTACGGCATGATGACCCTGGAGGATTCCATCATGGCGTACCTCCAGAAGCGCTGGATCTCCCCGGAGGAGGCCTACGACAAGGCGGTGGACAAGCAAAAGTTCCTGCCTTTCCTGTCAAAGCCGCCGGACGACTTGGGTTAGACGCAAGGGACGGGGGCGGCACGCCATGCAGCTGCGCGAACTGGATCGGCTTCTCACCCGGATGCTGGAAGCTTGCGGTCCGGTGTCGGATCTCAACTTCACCGCGGACAAGCCCCCGCAGGTCGAACTCAACGGGCAACTCGTTCCCGTGACCACCGACCCCCCGATCGAGCGACTGACTCCCTTTCAAACCGAGGCCGTGGCGCTGGCCCTGATCGGCTCCGACCGGCGCTTGACCGAAACATTCGTGCGCACCGGATCCTGCGATCTGCCTTATGCGCTCGGCACCACTGCCCGCTTCCGCGTGAACATCTTCCAGCAGCGGGGGCAGACATCCATCGTCCTGCGGAGGCTGGCCGGCAACGTGCCGACCATCGAAGGACTGGGGCTGCCGCCGGTGATCAATAAGCTGGCCGAGCCCAGAAACGGCCTGATCCTGGTGACGGGCGCCACGGGGAGCGGAAAATCCACCACCCTGGCGGCTGTCCTGGACATCATCAACGAGAACAAGGCCGTCCACGTGGTGACGCTGGAGGACCCGGTGGAGTTCGTCTTCCCCGTCAAGAAGGCCACGTTCAACCAGCGCGAACTGGGGACGGATTTCGACACCTTCGCCAACGGGCTGCGCGCCGCCATGCGTCAGGCCCCCAAGGTGATCCTGGTGGGCGAGATGCGCGACCGCGAGACGCTGGAGATCGGTCTTTCCGCCGCCGAGACCGGCCACCTGGTGATGAGCACGCTGCACACGATGAACGCCGGGCAGACCATCAACCGCATGCTGGGGATGTTCGACAAGGACGAGGAGCGGATGATGCGCATGCGTCTGGCCGACACCCTCCGCTGGATCGTCTGCCAGCGGCTGCTGCCCAAGGTGGGCGGGGGCCGCGTGGCCGCCCTGGAGGTTATGGGGATGAATCTCCGCGTCGAGGAGGTCATACTGAACGGGGAGTCCGAAGGCAAGACCTACTACGAGATCATCCGGGATTGCGAGCCCCTGGGGATGCAGACCTTCGACACCCACATCCTCCGGCTCTTCCGGGAGGAGCTGATCACCGAGGAGACGGCGCTCTCCTACGCCTCCAAGAGGTCGGTGGTAGCGCGCGGCCTCGACCAGCACAAGGCCAGCAAGGGCGAGAAGACCAGCGACATCGACGGCCTGTCCATGGATTCCGAGTACCCCAAGCCGTCGGACCCGCTCAGGCCGCAGCGTACACCACCGCGACGTCCCGCATCATGAGGAGTCCGCGATAAACGTCACCTGTCCAGGCTGCACGGCTACCCTGACGATTCCCGACGAGCGGGTGCCCAAGGGCAAAGCGGTAACCGCCGTCTGCCCCCGCTGCAAAGGGCCCATCTCCATCGACATGACGGTGGACGCTCCACAGCCCGCTCCCCCCGAGCCCGCCGCACCGCCGCCCGCCGAAGAGCCCGAAGGCTACCAGGAGCGGGGGCAGCCGCACGCGCTCGTATGCGTGAAGGTCCCCGCGGAGCGTCAGCAGGTCATCACCATCCTGAAGCGGATCGGCTTCGTCACGCACTCCTCCGAAAACCCCGGCGAAGCCATCGGACGGTTGCGCCTCTCCGCCTATACCGTTGTCGTCTTTAGTGACGGCTTCGATCCGCCGGGACAGGACAGTCCGTCGATCCAGGCTTACCTCGCCGACATGGGGATGACCAGTCGCCGGAACATCCATGTTGTCCTGATCGATCGGAGCCTGGCCTCCAACGACCAGCGGGCCGCCTTCGCCAGCAGCGTGGATCTCGTCCTGCACCCGAACGACCTCCCCCATTTCGAAGAGGCCCTGAGGCGCTCCAAGGCCGAGACGGAGGCTCGCTACCGCGTCCTTAAAGAAAGCCTTCGGGCGATGGGGAAGGCGTAATCAGGGTGCGCTGCGCCGACTGCGGCGAAGAATACCGGGAATTATTACAATCTACGGAAACAGGTTATGATTTATACCGTAATCCATTGTATTTATTGGCCCCCCGGGGTGACTCGAACACCCGGCTAAAGGTTTAGGAACCAGTGGTCGCTCGAAATCCTTCTGATGAAAGTCCAATTATTCCTTCGAACTGGTGTCCCAGAATCACCTCATTCGTGGACAACCGATTTCTCTTCTTCCGACCCTTGATTTTCCTGTGCCTGCGCGTTCAGATTTTTAAGGGATATATGGACGAGTTTTCTACACCTTCAACAGCATTATAAATAAGACATTGGCATGAGAACGATATCCCCCGCCCTGCCCGGGTATACGGGACAATGCGAATTCATTGCGAATTCAATTGCCAAACCAGGCTATTTGTTCACCTTCTTCGTCAACCAGAAGAATGCTTCACTTGCCTGAAAACTCGATGGTCTTACTTTCGTTGAATATACGATTCGCATCTTGTCTTTTCTTTCCCCGACGAACTGGACGATGCCGTAAAGATAGGGAACTGTTGACTGCCCATTTTTCCATCCGATATCGAGCGTGATTGGATTCTTGGAGTAGTCGAATCGATACTCCCCTTCCCTGACGTCTGGGGGCGAAGACGATTCTTCTATTCCGATCTGAACGTCACCATCTTTAAAGAAGTGGAAACTCGCATTCCCCAAAAACCGTTTTTCTTCGGAATACGCTTGCGCGTCCCACTCCCCGACGTGAGGTGGCGGTTGCCGCGAACACCCGACGGCGATCATGGGGGCGAGAACGGTAAGGAGGAGGACGGGAAGGACTCTACGCATAGGACCTCCGGGGGGAAGGAGATCACCGTCACTCTGGAATATAACCCGCAATGAATATGAAAGGGAACGAATACTTTCCCGGCAACAAATTGTGAGCAGGAGGCATGTTCACTTCCACCGGCCCGCGAACGCTCCCGGC
>Ga0153916_10001828_pt1 | contig 15455 bp, 10 predicted proteins | sample Opewatmetagenome_FD_109642 | JGI IMG/M metagenome (GOLD analysis project Ga0153916, IMG submission 109642) | Freshwater wetland microbial communities from Ohio, USA - Open water 3 Core 3 Depth 4 metaG | ecosystem: Environmental > Aquatic > Freshwater > Wetlands | place: USA: Ohio, Lake Erie...
CGATTATCTAGCTGGGAACCCGATTCCACTTGATACACTCCTGACCAAGATATCGACTCCACAGAGCATTCCAATGGAGGCCATTGTATTTCGCGATTGTCAAGAACCGTCTAAACTGATTGCCTGCGGAGTTATCTCATATGTCCATCCAGGACCATTCAGAGACGTAGGAAGCAGCGAATTGCCCTCAGTCATAATGGGACACATCAAAGAGAAGTATAACGTGCCAGCATTTGTTATGCATGGGACATGCACTCACCAGCAGAACCTGACAACCAAGGGGGATATTCCAAAGGTGCTGGATGAGATTGACAGATTGATAGAAAACACAGCAGTGCATAGCACCATCTCTGGGCCTCATTGGGCTGAAGGCGAGAAGTTCAAGGTCTGGACACTATTCGCAGGAGAGAATGTACTGACAATCACGACAAGCGCACCAGAGTTCACTGATGATGTTGCACTTGAGGTGGGATACGATGCTGCGAACATGGTGAAGCAACGGCTTCCCACAATCAAAGGAGTGGCAATAGTGGATGCTCATAACTGCATCAATGATCATGCAGTTTCAGTTGTTCAGGGCGACCCCGAAGCTCGCGAGTATATACGGGCCATATCCGGAGCTGTCTTCTCAGCCCTGAATGAATCGAGGTCCAAGGCAAATATGGGCATCTACCAGACATACCCAGAGGACATCAGTCCCAAGGAGGGCATAGGTCCCGGAGGTATAAGTGCAATATCACTTGCCTATGGAAACCATCAATTCGCTCTCATATCGGTCGACGGGAACAATATGGAGCCGGGATTCAGAGAGAAGACAATCGGCGCGTTGAAGACACAAGGGTATGAAGATGCAGAGGTTGTCACATCGGACACCCATGTCGTCAACGCAATATCGCTGTCAAGTAAAGGCTATCCACCTGTAGGGAGAAACAAGCCTGATGAAACATTGGAGCACATCCTCATGGCCTCAGCGAAGGCCAGAGAGGGGATGCAGACTGTGCAAGTCGGTCTTGGATTCGGGAAGGTAGCTGGTCTTAGAACCTTGGGAGAAAGAGGGTTCGATGTCTTGACACAGAATATTATGGAGGCTGCAGCGACTGCCAAGAGAGTGGGAATCCGTGCTGGCGTTGGTTCAGTAATCGCAGCCATACTACTTGCATTCCTCATGTAGCTGATACAATCATGTAGGTTTCGATAGAAGTATATGCGGCAGTTTGAATGGTCCATGGACAAGAGATGATGCGTTTGAACAAGAAGCGTGTCCTCGTCGGAATCACAGGCGCTAGTGGAGCTATATACGGAGTCAGGCTAATTAGAGCGTTGAAGTCGGCAGGACACGAGGTACACCTTATTGTAAGCAAATGGGGAGCAGAGACCTTGAGGTATGAGCTTGGAATGGAGGTTGATTCGCTAGCTCGCGAGGTGGACAAGACATACGGGGAAGATGAGCTGACTGCAGGACCTGCTAGCGGCAGCTTCCATCTTGACGCAGTCGTCATCATACCATGTTCGATGAAGACGCTTGCCAGCATCGCTCATGGCTATGCTGAGAACCTCATTAGTCGAGCTGCGGATTGTGCCCTGAAGGAGCGACGAAGATTGATACTTGTCCCCAGAGAAACCCCATTGAACCTCATTCATATCAGAAACATGGCTTCAGTGACTGAGGCAGGAGCCATCGTAATACCAGCAAGCCCGGCGTTTTGGCATAGACCAAAGAATATCGAAGAACTCGTCGACTCAGTAGTTGACCGGGTCCTATCTCATCTTACCTCGCCCAGAGATTCTGCAGCAATATGGACTGGTGAGTGATCCAGTCCCCTGGTCATGCCCACTGGAGGGATGTCCCACAGTGCTCGCAGACTATTGTTTCACCAGGCAGCGCTCGCCTAGCAAGTCCGGCACCGCATTGCGGACATGTTATCTTCTTCGGAGCAGTATCCTCTGATTTCGTCTGGATTCTCAGGAGAACCTCACGCAGATTCTCCCGCATCTCGCCCAGCATCAGCTCAAGCTTGCTTTCATTGTTGCTGGCAACGGCAATTCTGAGTACCAGGTTCTCTTTTGATGCAGAGCCTACTACCACAAACTCATCACCAGCAAGAGCCTTCCCGTAGTACCATGCTTCAAGACCAGTCTTGGGATTAGTCTGTTCATCCACAAACAGGACACTGTGCTGCTCTATCACATTCTTGACGATTTCCAGCATCTCGGCGGGATCAGCAGTTGCGTCAATTTGGTATTCGCATGCATGTTGCGTCTGAAGCGACGTTTCTAGTAGGAGTTCAAGGTCTTGAAGAGACTTTGTCTGGAGATAGGCATCTCTCACGGCGGATGCATGTGTAAGAGGCACTGGTACCGTTGATTCTCCGTGTTGACTGCACATGAGATAAACATCGGCGCTCTTTGCTTGCTCTTGGATCTGAACTAGTCTGGTGGGATTATGGCATTTATGACATTCATAGAGCTGCATATATGTCTTAGAGAGTGTATCCGGATACGCAGTAATAGACAAGAAACGTTCGCCTCCATGTCCGTTGCGACACTCCACTCTGAGTTCAGCTGTGTTTTCCCTTAGCTTCGAATCACGAATTGTAATAGGAGATGGGCACTTGGTGCACTTCAGGCTCTCTCTAATCGTTGACTCTCTATCGAGATTGGGCTCTCTACTCTCCAGATGTTTGTAGAGGTCTGCTTTGAGCGCCTTGTGCATAATTCCGTGCAATGAGCATACAAGATCGAGCTCGACATTGCTGCCGCTCACTTTCTTTCCCACTATTTCTGTCAGTAAGTCACAATCATTACATTTCATTATCCCGCCAACAATGGCATCAATAGCTTCTTCATCAAGATCGGTAGGCTGGTTCATCTCAATGGAGTGACCATTCGGGCAGCTGCACTTGAGTCTGTACTTGTTTTTGTCAATCTCAATGCTTCGTATCGATAGTCCGCTTGCACATTGTGTGCAGTTAAGCATCGACCGCACGACCGTGCCTTCAGACATAGCCTCTGCAATCTTGTCAAGCATCCATGCATGCTTTGCAGGCATCTCTTTCTTTGTCTTCCCATGAGCTGGACAGGACACCTCTACTTTGGCTATATCGCCCTTGGCGGTAGTGCTCAGTATCTGGCAGGGCAGTCCACACTGCTCACAGTGGATCAATCGTTTAAAGATGGTCTTGAGAATCGAGGGGTCAGCATCAGTGGGTGCAAATCGTATCTCCTTGTGACCATTTGGACAGCGGTATTTGAACTCCATTATCCCCTTCTTCTCTTCTATCACCTGAGTCGAGAAGACCTGTCCACATCGTGGGCAACTGAGCGAGTCAAGAATCGACTTAGCACTATTCACGGTTGCTTTGATACCGGTTACGGCGCTGTGATAGAAGGAGGGTATCCTTTTCTTCTGAGGGCCATGTATGGGACAAAGGAACACATAGTCGACTTCGTTTCTGCCTAGGTCGGTATGCACCAGAGACATAGTGGAACCACATTCGATACAAGTGAAGAGTCCTTTGAAGATCTCAGGAGCCATACTATCTGCCTGAGATCGTCCAATGTCTCTCTTGCCCTTGTGGCCCTTTAGACATTGGCAGTAGATTCGAACTGTGCTGCCGCGCATCTCGCTGGACAGAATGTAGAAGGGTTCCTTACATTTCTTGCAGACAAACACTCCCATCATCTACCTAGGCACGGCAAGCACTCAATCCTATAAACACATTGACCTTCTTAATATGTACTCCGCAAACTGGCACAGACTCATTGAAGATATAGAGCAATAGTCAGCGTGTGTGTGCAATACCTGCACCGGATTGGCAATCGCTGTCCCAGCTCATCGACCTGCTCTGTGTCGAGGGGTGCGCCGCATCTGAGGCAGACCCATGAGTCCATTGTATCGGCTAGTTCGTCAATTGTGGTAGGGAGCATCGATATGTCTTCACCAAGAACCTCAACCTTAACAACAGCATGACGACCATTTTCAGGACCTGTGATCATAAGAATCACTGCAATCTTGCGTTTTGTGTATTTTCCCTCTGCATAGCCGCGAATGGTTCCGATGAACTCTCCAGCAATCACATGTTCCTCTGTATCCACCACATGGAAGTTCTTCATTGGCAATATCTTCTCAGCTTTCGTAAAGAGCACTTTGGCATTCCAATCAAGGGTCTGCTCTTGCTGAGTCTTTTCAAGACCTGATAAGACAAGGTCGAATTCTGCGGAAGTCTTCTTTGAGGGTGTAAGTAGGTCACAGACAGATCGAATCAGATAGGGCTCCACGCTCAACGTATGAAGTTGGTCAAGGAAATCAATGTACGAAACCGTAGCAACAACCTTTCCCTGAACGCAGTCCTTTGTTGGGTAGAAACTGAATTGTGGGCTTCTGAATCCGCCAACTTCAATCCTAGATATCGTCTTCACATTTTCACCTGCAAGTTCCATGCAGTCTTGAGGAAATGCAACAATGCTCACGGTGACATTCGTGATGACATAGCCACTGTTGTTGGCCACCTTCACCTTGTAGTCAAACTTGCCGCCAACAATTTCGCAGCCTCGCATTACCTTGACACCAATCTCTGGAGTCTCAATCGATTCTACTTCAGCCTCTAGAGTTTTCGGTGGTTCAGTTTCAGGCACTTCGACAGGAGGCTTTGCCTCATCAGCTTGTATCTCCTCATACGCCTTCTGCATGGCTTTTGCGTGATCAGGCGGAATATCAAAGACATACTTGCCATGAATCGGGCATAGCTGCACTACTCGATCCTCACGGCCCCCAGGCTCAACATAGACCAAATCGAGCTGCTCATAACACTCAGGGCATTGGAAGAAGCGCTTGTAGAGGTCGACGAGGGTTTCAAGCTCAAGCTCAGGTTTGAACAGCCTCTTGCTTCTATGACCATTTCTGCACTCAACATCGAACTCAACAAGCCCGCGATGCTCTTCAACATCTCTGAGGGTCAATGGCATACTGCATTTCTCACAACTGAGGCTTCGTACCATTGATGGTAGCCTATCGATAGTATGTTCATGATCAGCTATCAAATTGTAGATAATAGGTGTCGCTTCGCGTTGCATCACACCATGAATTGGACAGACAATTTGAAAGTTAATCTTCTTTGCACTCTTGCGCTTGCTTAGTATATGCGTCAGATGCCCACATTCATCGCAAGTGAGCATGGCAGAAGTGATTCGATTGGTGACAGCTTCACTCCATGTTAACGGCAGCACTCTGTCGGTCACCTGCTTGCTCCCAGGACAGATGCACTTCAACCTGTACCCGCACTTGTCATCCTCAATACTACGAATAGCCAAAGACTGTCTGCAACCCTGAGCCGTCAAGGTGGCTCGAAGAACAGCATCTTCAGGTATCTCTGAGACCGCTTCTCGAAGAGGGTCGACCAAAGAAACAGGGATATCCTTCTTTGTGACACCATGAATGGGGCAGGCCGAATGAACTCGGGTGATACTCCCTCTCGGTTCGACGTCAGATATGTGGCCGGGAAGTCCACAGCGATCGCAATGTACCACCCTCTGCAGAATCCTCTTCAGAAACACGGATTCCAGACTACAGGGTAGGAATAGCATGGCCTTGTGTCCATTAGCACATCTGGCATCAATCTCCATGACGCCGCGCCTTTCTTCTATACCACTGATTGCATAGACTAGTCCGCATTGAGCACATCTGAATGAATCGATAATCGCCCTCGGACTATCAACCTCTGCAGCCACTAGCTGGATCGTTGAGAGGAATTCACGCGGAAACTCACGTTTCTGAACTCCATGTCTAGGACAGATGAAGACACCCTCGGTCTTACTTCCTTGGACCAAGGTATCAACGAGCGTCATGTTCGAGCCACAGTCTATGCAGACGAACATCTTCTTGAAAATCACTGAGCCGACATCCTGAATCTGGTGCTCGGCCAGACGCCTTGCACTCTTGTGTCCATTAAGACACTGTGTTTCCAGAGTCAAAATGTGATCCCGCATCTCAGCATTCCGGATTAGCAGAGGCTCCTGACACTTCTTGCATGAGAACATGGTGGCGCACCTTAAGATGAGGCGACTATGGCTACAGCAAGGAGTTTCTCAATGATTCTTAAGGGAATTGCAGATGAGCTTATCTCCAAATCCAGACTGTCGCTCACTTGGAAACCATTCATGTTCTTCTCATTTAGGAGTCCGGCCAGCTTCAGGCGCTGCCCGGCGAATCTGCAGTCTCTAGGATTCTGTCCGCAGACTTTTTCAGTTTTGACCGGTAACCCCGGGTGGTGTAGACACGCACAGGTTTCATTATTCTAGAGAAACTCCTTGCTACTGGACTCAGATCACTCAGTCTCCAAAACTCATAACCACTCGATCCGCGTTCAAAAAGTGCAATCTCATCAAGATTGAGTTTGCCCGGGTAGAAGGTGACTGAGGGGCGGTCAGGAAAATCCAGGTACACATTGCTCGGATCAATATCAGCATCCTCGGCTATTTCCCTCTCGATCGAGAACAAGCCATCTGGAGTTGAGAGTTTGGTCAGGAAACTCGGGTCTGAAATAGCACGCGTGCTGACCATCTTTATCAGATAACGCTTGATGTAATCGGAGAATATTCGATTGGCAGCCACTAGAGCCTCAGGTTCATCTGGAGTGACCTTGAGAAGCCTGTTTAGAAATGTAAGGTCATCATACTGAAAGAATATCTCAGTATCATCCACGGGTGAGGGAAAGAGAAGCGACCCCGCCTCATCCAAGACTCGTAGAAGCATCAACTCAGCCGCGCGCACGGTCTTATGGAAGTACACAGCATCAAACATGTTGACCGCCGCAGAGAGGTAAGATTCCAGTGTATAGAGCGAGCCACGCTCTATTGCTATCTTGTTCTTAGCGATACGAGTTGCATCGAACAATCTGTGATACTCAAGTTGGGCATAGTCAACGCCAGCAAAGTAGGAGTCACGCTCAAGATCATCGATGAGTTCAGGGTTGATTGGGCAGGTTCTGATGTTCAGTTTCACACCCTTTATTGGTACGCCATATTCAAGAACATCCTGGATCTCTGAGCATGAATAACCGTGATTCTCGATGATACTCCCCACCTCTGTATTGCCGAGAATCGCTTTTGTGAGTCTGAGAGGACTAAAACCCCGTACTGTGAGGTATTCCTCCATAACATTTGCCCACGGACCATTTGCAAGCATCAGTAGACATGCTGCTAGCCGACCCTTCTGAATCTCCTCGCTAGTGCCCCCCAAGTACTCTAGGAAGATTCTTGTCATATTGATGAAACCTAGTGCTCTGCCGAGGAGTCCAATGTCAGCACCGGGATACACCAGTGAGAGTCCGGCAGGCCCCTTGATGTAGCGAAGTCGCTGGAACAGCCTACAATCTATGAGTTCTTTCTCAACTAGTGAGAGTCCTACATATCCGTGAATTGGATCCTTGATCTGAAGGACTGACGGAAAGTCCGTTATTGGCATTTGAGACTCAACCTAATGACTATTCAACTAACGGGTATAAAAGTGTCTGAAATACCTAACCATCGTTGCTGGTAGGAGAATCTTATTCAAGGATGCCTTTCAATCCGTTCTGTGTGATATATCCGTAGAGAGGCAGAGCCATGCGGAAGAATCTAGTAGCCGCAATCATCGTTCTTACCCTTCTTTCAGTTTCAATCAGGGCATACGCTGTCTCATCTGAGCAGACTCCAGCCAACTCCACAAGGAGTGCTGCAGAAGACCTAGAAAGAGTCTACGGGATTGACTATTCAAGAACAATCTTTTCCCAAGTTTCGCAGAGCTCGTTCCGTGACTACATCATCAAACTCACCGAGAATGGCTCCAGATGGATAGCGAGTCCAAGCTCGTCGAGCGAAGCCAATATTGCCGCTAGAAATTGGATTGCCGATGAACTCACAAGTGTGTCGAACACAAGGATACAGGCCGAGATACTAGGTGAGTACAACTCTGTTCTTGGTCGTCTGCCGGGGTACTTGTCAGGGGATTGCCCTGCCATTCTCGTAGGTGGGCACTTCGATAGCACTATAGAGGCAGCCGGAGCGAATGATGACGGAGCAGGGGTAGCAGGGATGCTTGAACTTGCACGAGTGCTTTCTCTGTACAACTGGCCGCTCGATGTCTACTTTGGAGCATGGAACGCAGAGGAAATCGGACTAATCGGATCCAGCGAAGTCGCGAATATCTTGAATGAGAGGGGTGTTGACCTACTAGTCCACTACAATGTTGACATGCTGCTCGTGCCAAATCCATACAGTCCTACCGTTCTCATGGCATATCCAATAGGTTCGTATCATGATGGAGAATATTGGGCGGACCTACCGATGACTATGAGCAGTAACTATGGCCAAGACGGGATTGAACCTGTTCCATCAAGCAATTTCACAGGATGGTATTCCTCAGATCATTGGCCGTTCATACAGGAAGGATATGTGAGGTCACTATTCGCTCATGAGAGTGGATTCGCCTATGACGCAGCATATCACACAAGTGGAGATATTTGGAGCAATCCCCTCTACGACTATGGTGTTGCCACTGAGGCTGTGAAATCCATTGGAGCAAGCATTGCCTTCACAATGAGTAGAGCATTCCAGCAAATGGTCCATGGTACTGAGAAATTCGACTTAGAGCCGGACTCTTGCAGGAATTTCTCTATCGTCATCAGCAAAGCAACTACACTCAACATCACAAGTCGTTGGTGGGGAGGCCCCATCACTGCATCACTCTATGGACCAAATGATGAGCCTGTAAACCAAGTCGTAAGAAACGACACTTCACCATGGGTAGCTTCAAGGCTCATGGAACAGGCCATAACAATGTCAGGCGTCTATGAGATACAAGTATTGAATCACGGGAGTTCGAAGACTGGATATGAGGTCAGCTGGGAGTTCGACTCGGATATCGATGGTAACGGCGTGCCTGATAGTCAGGAGTTCTGGTTTGATGTAGCGTACTTCTCCATAGACAGTGATTCAGACGCTCTGAGCGATGCGCAAGAGATGATTCTAGGAACGTCCCCGATTGATGATGACTCCGACACTGATGGAATGCCAGATGGATGGGAAGTCGATAATGGCTTCGATCCAATGGATCCAAGTGATGCCGCAGCGGATGACGACGGAGACACGTTGACTAATCTATCAGAGTATCTCTTCGGATGCAGTCCTCATCTTGTGGATTCGGACTCGGACCAGATGCCAGACAACTACGAAGTCGAGCACGATCTAAATCCCACAGTCAATGATGCCTTGGAGGATCCAGACAATGACCTTGTTTCGAATCTTGATGAATATCTTGCAGGCACAGATCCCCGGTATGCTGAACTGCGACTCGAGAGAATGCTCATCCCAGTTGTTGCGATCGCAGGAGTTGCTCTGATTCTCGCAGGCGCGGTCTATGTTTGGCACAAGAGGCAATAGTCAAAACTAGTACACTCAATAAACATTCAAAACCGTGTGATACTTGGTCAGATGTGGGACCGGTGCTGTGGAGTGACAACAACTGGGAAGCGACCTCTTCGACTTGTAGAGATTCAGGAGAGTGTGCTTCCTGAAGATGAATGGATAATCGGGATTTCCGCTCTCGACTATTTCAATGGTGTGGGTTACTCCATGCCGCGCAGTCAGAGAATCGAACAGAAGCCAGGAGTTGACAGGGACTCATCATTGCGACGTCGATTGAACCTCGATGTCATTGCGTACTCGAAACTGGAAGATCAACTAGAGACTGGACAAGGTGAGGGTGAAGTTGATGATGCCCTTTTGGCATCCAGTGAAAGCAAAGAGAATGAGGCCTCAAATGACAAACCTCATGGCTCGATTCCTCTTGACAGCTTGCTAGACGGCCAAGATTCTATGAACCTGTATGCCTTCATTCCAGGGATCTTCTACTGCTCAGGTCAAGAAACATCGGTAGATGCAATCCTGATTGAGGTGACTCAGAACGAGAGGTTTGGAATGACCTTATCCAGCTTCCGTCCAGAGGATGTTCGATCTCTTGACATCAGTAAGGGATTCATGCTCGATGAAACGGGTAAGGGAAAGTCGGTCCAGATCACAGTTGACACACTTGGAAGTTTTCACTCTGATGATTTTCTGAAGGACTCTGGTCTAACCGTTGAAGAAATGAGCTACTCCAAGGAGATTGAGCTAGCACGGCGTCTATCGGGACATATGCCTCTCTCAGAACTCAGGAGAGCCTACGCATCCAGTTCCTTTCTTCAGGCCAGGCTCATGAAGCTCTTGGAAGATATAGACTTCTTTGGATTGGCACCACGCCGGCGTATCTACGTAAGAAATGAGAAACACCCCTACGGCAGGGTAGTCGAAGTCGACTACCGCTTGCTCAATCGGGCACTCTATCTTAGAGGTGAATCTGGAGTTTCATGTCCTGATGAAACTGAGCTAGAGAGTCAACTGAATTGCCTTGTATTCACGAAACTCATGGGAGCAGGAACTGAAACGACCGTGGAAGAAGCGATTATCGAGATGCTTCACTTCATCAAAACCGGTCTCAAGAAGCGGACATCCAAGGAAGAGGTCTTAGATAGGCTATCACAGGAGGGCGACTGATGAAAGAACTGACAGAGATTGTCAAGTTTGCTGTCAATAATCTTCATCAGAGCTATGCCTTCGGAGTAATCTCTGAGTTCCAGAAGAAGGATGCTATTGAAATTCGTGATGAATTGGGCATTGCCAGCTCCTCTGAAACGAGGGCCAAACCGTTTAACCTCCTCGAATCTGTGAAAAGGCACATCCTCGTACGGGCTTTGCAGGACGATGACGAGGTCAAGTTTCTAATGTCAGTGCCAGTCTGGGCAGGATTCAAACCGAATATTGATTATCTGGAAACAGAAGAGCAGGCGATTCTCGCTGGGAAACGTAGTGCACTCGCCATGCTCTGGATTATGATACTTCCGAAAATCTGCGCACGTCCCACTATTCTTCCCAGTGAAATTGAAAACCAAGGATTAGAAACACTAGTGGAGAATTTGTTGACCTCAGACGAGTCGCGTGCTGTGCTCAACAGGATCATGTCGCTAGAACTAATCAATAGAGGATTTGTCGAGGAGTACTTCGAAATCTCAGGTCTTGACAGCGGGTATGTAATCGACGATTCGATGAGGAAAAACAGAATCCGAGCATTGATTGCACTAATGGTGATGAAGGCATCCAATTGCCCCTTCGATCTTGATAAGGTCTTCAACCTCCCAGAACACAGACTCATTGAGGAAACCACACTCTATATCATCACAATGCAGACAAGAGCATCTCTTGCGTACCAGATCTCAGGAGGCGGCTCAAGTAGTCCATTCGACTGGCCTCTAGTAGGAACCGCGAGAGTCTTTGGAAGGCTAATATCAACAATTGATGTGCTGCGTAGAGCCGCATCCAAAATGACCACTTGTTCTCTATTCTTCTCAACGATTCAAGGGAAAGAGCAGGTATGGACCGAGAGAGAATTCACGTCATTTCTGGTGAGAGAAATAGCTGATTACTACAGCGGACTACTTAGGATGAGTCTAGGCAGTGGAAAGAACAAAGCACTTGAAGCGTTCATCGATATTCTGGCTGGCGAGAACATTGAGATCGCTGCCAGAGTGATGGAATCCGAAGATAGACCACTGCAGCTCTACGAGGAGCTATCGGACTGCAAGAGAAGAGCTGGATTTGGCGAGAAGGCTCGGATCTCGCCCGAGAGGCGTTTTCGAGTTGTCCTCGCCAACTTGAGACGACGACTTGAAAAAACGCAGTCAAGTTCCCTAGCTGCAGATGATCTTGAGGAAGAGATAGTCAATTCGTTTGATGCAATAATGGAACTGATCGAAAAACATACCGACTCGCTCGGTGCGCAGCTGGACAAGTTCACCGAGCAACTATGCTTTGAAACCTCGTTTCATATCCTTCAGATATTGAATCTTGGACCAGCACTCGGCGATCTGCCATGGGTCTCTCGATACTTCGCTGAGGAAGCAACAAGAATCAGCATCTCTCGCGGAGACTTGGATAGCCTTGATGAAAGGCATAGAGTGAAACGCATTGTGTCCGCGTTCACAGGGGGCGTAGTCTACCTTGCTCTTCAGGCGCAGAAGTGAATACTCTCAATGTGAGTATGAACCAGAAATGCCCCGCAGAAAAGATGCGTGGGACCACTGCCGCAATTAGAGACCTAAGTGAAGGTCTTCATAGTGATATCCCATCGATGCTGAATGAAGTCTTCAATCTCCTTGATCTTCTTGTCATCGCGAGTCGGTTTGTATAGGTGAGAGAATCGCCCCTGCATTTTCAAGAACTCATCAATTGGCTTTCGCTTTGCTGGGTCCTGAAACCTCTTACTCTCTTTCCCAAGTATGAATTCATCCCCGATGCGCTCCCACAGAATCCAATAGCCTGTTTCGACAGCGAGCTTGCCAATTTCAGCACCCTGCTCGACCGGGTAGTTCCAAGCCTGTGGGCAAGGTAGGAAGATGTGTCCAAATTTCGGACCTGGATATTGACGAGACTTCTGAACCTTCTCATACAGGTCACGCGGATACGCTGTACTAGCTGTGAACTGATAGACAGGTTCGTGGGCGGCAACAATGAGGTCCAACAACTTCTCAGGTTCGGTCTTTCCACGCCATGTCGTTGTAGTCTGGGCATGCAGCGGTGTTGCACTGGACCGTTGAGTGCCTGTGTTACTATACACTTGATTATTGTAGCAAATATACAGAATATCTGTTCTTCGTTCAAACGCACCACTTAGGGCCTGTATACCGATGTCGAAGGTTCCACCATCACCGGCCCAAACCATGACCATTGTATGATCGTTACCCTTCACCTTTAGTGCAGCCTTGACGCCTGATGCTGTAGCAGCTGCCGCCATGAAGGCGGTGTTCAGGACTGGTACGTCAAGGCCGCTCTTCGGCCAGAGGGATTGCACGACACTTGTGCAACAGGCAGGGACGACTTGTATTAGGTCGCCTTCCAAAGCCTTGTACGCGTGTCTGAGAGCAACCATATCCTGGCATCCTGCACATGCAGCATTTCCCTTCAGTACATATTCTCTGAGTGGCATATCTCGCGTAGCTACCATATCTCTCACTCCATCAAATCATGCCAGGTCTCCTCGGGGCCCAGTTCTCCGGTTTCTACAGCGTTGTAGGTATCCAGAATCATTTCTTTGATATCTGCAACCGTCACGTCACGACCACCAAGACCACCAATATAGCTCTTGACCATCGGGCGATGCTTGGTATTGTACATTGACGAACGAATGTCGTTTGCCACAGGACCTCCAAAGCCATATGAAACACCACGGTCAAAGCTGGCAAAAGCTTTCACATGACTGCCGAGATCTCGTATGCGCTCAACAGGGAATGGCCGTATCATTCGGACTCTTGCATTGCCCACCTTGTAGCCCTCTTCACGAAGTTCTTTGACTGCATCGATCGCCTCTGCAGCCATAGAGCCTTGGGAAGTGAACACAACCTTCGCATCATCACATTTGAAGCAGTCTATCGGACCTCCGAAGTATTTGCCAAAGAGCTTCTTGTAGTCCTTCTCGACCTCTTCGTAGACCTTGAGAGCATTTTTTGTTCCCTCATGCATCATGTATCTGAATTCCTGATAGTACTCCGGGAATACTATATTACCATGGGACACGGGATCTGCGGGATCCATGACCCAGTGAGGGGGCGAATAAGGAGGCAGGAACTTGTCGACCTCCTCAGGTTCTAGGTAGTCGAATGTCGATAGCGTATGACTCAATACAAAACCGTCTGAGTTCACCATCACTGGCATCAGTACTCGCTCATCTTCAGCAAGTCTGAAGGACTGGATAATCGTGTGGTAGACTTCGTCGACACTGGACACATAGAACTGAATCCAACCTGTGTCGCGCTTTGAGATTGAGTCGTCATGGGTCACATGGATATTCCAGCTAGGAGAAACTGACCTATTGACGTTGTTGATCACGATGGGCAGTCTTGCCGCTGCAGCCCAGTGGAGACCTTCATCCATCAGGAGAAGCCCATTTGATGAGGTCGCAGTGAACGCGCGGGCACCTGTTGAGCTGGCTCCAATACACGCGAAGATTGCAGAATGCTCTGACTCTACCCGGATGAACTGCCCTTTGTAGATACCCTCCTCATTTAGGAATGCGACCTGCTCGGGTACGGTCGTTGCGGGTGTAATCGGATACGCTGCCACGACCTCAACACGTGCAGAAACGATTGACCGTGCTGCTGCATAGTTCGCACTCATGAGTTCTGTCTTCATACGCCACCAGTCCTCCTCTTCCGCTCATCTGTGCGCACCATCTCAATACACTGTTTAGGACATACCTGTGCGCAGATGCCACAGCCTTTGCAATAGTTGTAGTCCGTGTGAGGAGTTCCATCCTCATCAACACTTATGACAGCCTCTGGGCAGTATAGCCAACAGGTTCGGCACTTGCTGCACTCGTTATAATTGACAACTGGATCGAAAGTGCGCCAGCTGCCTGTCTCACCCGTAGCCCCAATCGTGGGCCTTGAGTAAGAGGTCTTTGGCATCTCTTTCCTGCTCTTGGGCTCAGTATTTACTTCGTTTACCAACCAGAAACACGTCCGCAGCGAGCCATCTAGCTCGCAAGCCCGAGAAGCGCAATTAAGCGTTATGATGTGGGTTGTAAATTGAGGGCGAACTGCTGCATGCGCTTTGCTTATCTGATTGAAGAGAATCAACCAACATGACACCACAGAGAGTTGAGAATCATGGAGTTCACAGTGACTCTTGTTCAGATGATATGCAAGGAGGGAAACAGGAAGCTCAATTTCGAACATGCCGAAGAGCTATTGAAGGACTACAAAGAACTTGGGGGGACACAGTTCATTGTCCTCCCCGAGCTCTTCGCCATTGGTTTCAGATACGAGGACTATGAACAGCAAGGTCCGGGAATTCCAGGGCCGACAAGTGAGTTCATCAGTAGACTGGCCATGAAACACAACTCATACGTCTTTGGGACTGACATTGAGAGAGGAGAAACAAGATACTACAACACCCTCATCGCGGCTAACCCGTCCGGCAAAGTCTTTGCAACATACCGAAAGATTCACCCATTTCAGAATGAGCGCAGTGTCTTTGATGGAGGTAACTCAATAGCCCTGATGGAGTGCGGGGGCATCAAGGTAGGCGTTCAGATCTGCTACGACATCAGATTTCCAGAGGTGTCGCGCCGACTTGCCCTGGAGGGGGCGGAGATTCTGATTGTCCCAGGAGCATTTCCAGACCCCCGGAGCGCTCATTGGAACACTCTGATTCAGGCAAGGGCAATCGAGAACCAGCTCTATGTCGCAGCAGCAAACAGGGTCGGTTTCGGATTCGATAAGAAGACATACTTTGGTCACAGCCAGGTCGTCGACCCCTCTGGCTTGGTCATGACTAGGCGCAACTCCGAGTGCCGAATCATTCAGGTGACAGGAGATACTCAGATGATC
>Ga0153916_10001829_pt1 | contig 15454 bp, 15 predicted proteins | sample Opewatmetagenome_FD_109642 | JGI IMG/M metagenome (GOLD analysis project Ga0153916, IMG submission 109642) | Freshwater wetland microbial communities from Ohio, USA - Open water 3 Core 3 Depth 4 metaG | ecosystem: Environmental > Aquatic > Freshwater > Wetlands | place: USA: Ohio, Lake Erie...
CAGGAAGCCGTCGGGATCGACGAACAGCGTCTCGAAGCAGCCGCCTTGTTTGCGGGCTTCGTCGTAGAAGCCGCGGTCGCTGGTCTTGTGCTGCAGGCGGAAGTCCGAGGGGGCGACCGGCAGTTGCATGATGCAGGCAGATACCGGGAGCGTTTCCGGCGGGGGCGGCAGCGGCGCCGTTTCGACCGCGAATATCCCGGACTGGCCCGTGAGCAGACGCACCCGCGCCGGCTCGCGCAGGGTGAAGCAGGCGGATTGCAGCTCGTTGCGCGCGGCATGGCGGTCAAAGGTGAAGCCCAGCGTTCGGGCGGAAGCCTCCAGCCGGGCGATGTGGCGGTCGAAGTGCTGGATGCCGTCCTCGGGATCGAAACGCATGGTCTCGATCAGGTCCACCGGGCGTTGCTCCCGGATCAGGAAGGCGGCCTTGGCAAGGCATTCGCGCCATTCCGCCCAGGTCTCCGAATCGGCGACGATCCCCGATCCAAGCCCCAGCCGCGCGCTCTTGCCATCGGCCGCCATCACGAGCGTGCGGATGGCGACGTTGAAGCCGGCGTCGCCATCCGGGCCGATGAAGCCAATCGCGCCGGTGTAGAGCCGGCGCGGACTTTCCTCGACCCCGGCGATCACCTCCATCGCTCGAATCTTGGGCGCGCCGGTGATCGATCCGCAAGGGTAGATCGCCTCAAGAATGTCGATGACATCCTTGCCCGCGCCGAGCCGCGCCTCGACCGTCGAGGTCATCTGATGGATGGTCGGATAGGTCTCGACCTCGAACAGACGGGGCGTCTCGACGCTGCCCGGCGCCGCCACGCGCGAGAGATCGTTGCGCAACAGGTCGACGATCATCAGATTTTCGGCGCGGTCCTTGATGCTGGCCATCAGCCATTGCCGCGCCGCCTCGTCCTCGGCCTGGGCGGCGCCGCGCCGTGCCGTGCCCTTCATCGGCCGTGCGGTGATGCGTCCGTCGTCCAGCGTGAAGAACAGTTCCGGCGAGGCCGACAGGACCCAGCGGTCGCCGGTGTGGATCACCCCGCCCCAGCCCATGCGCGAGGCTGCCCTGAGCCGCGCGTAGATGGCGAGCGGATCGCCCTCGACCGGCACCGTCGCCTGAAAGGTGAGATTGGCCTGATAGATGTCGCCGGCGGCGATGAACGCCTGCACCTGGTCCAGCGCCTTCGCATACGCATCATAACGGATGCTGGGCCGCGGACGGCCGATCCAGGCGCTGGCGGGGCTAGGCAGCAGCGCCGGCACGTCGCTGGACGCGATCCGCTCCACCGATCGAAACAGGCCGAACCAGAGGAGGGGAAGTCCGTCGGGCGCGGGTGAATAATAGCGCTTCAGCCGGTCTTCCAGCGCAAGCCCGGCCTCGTAGGTCAGGAATCCGGCACAATGATAGCCCTTCGCGCTGGCCGCGCGCAGCCTGGCGAGCGCCGGCCGGACCTCGTCGAGATGGGAAACACGGATGATCTCGACAGGGTCGCGATAGAGCCTGGCGTCGGCTGCGCCGGTGACACGCGCATCGTCGAGCAGGACGAAGGGTCGGGCTGGATCGAGCGTCGCCATATCGGTGCGAAGCCCTTATCCCAGGCGGTGCGCCGGTTGCAATGTCGGGGCGTTTCTCCCATGTCCAGCGCATGACTGCCCAGCCGCCCCTACGCGCCGCAATTCTGCCGGTTACCGCGTTTCAGCAGAATTGCAGCCTGATCTGGTGCACCGCAACGATGCGCGGCGCCTTCGTCGATCCCGGCGGCGATCTCGACCGGCTGACCGCCGCCGCTGCGCAGGCGGGTGTGACCATCGAGAAGCTGCTCGTCACCCATGGCCATATCGATCATTGCGGCGCGGCCGGCGTGCTCGCGAAGCAACTGGACGTTCCGATCGAAGGTCCGCACGAGGCCGATCGCTTCTGGATCAGCCGCCTCGACGAGGATGGCCGCAGCTTCGGCATTCCCGGACAGCTGTTCGAACCGGACCGCTGGCTCGACGATGGCGACACCGTCACCGTCGGCGACGTGACGCTCGACGTCCTGCATTGCCCTGGCCACACGCCCGGCCATGTCGTTTTTCACCATGCGCCGTCCAGCCTGGCGCTGGTCGGGGATGTGCTGTTCCAGGGGTCGATCGGCCGCACCGACTTTCCGATGGGCAATCATGCCGATCTCATCGCCGCGATCACCGGCAAGCTCTGGCCGCTGGGGGATGATACCGCCTTCGTGCCCGGCCACGGCCCGATGTCGACCTTCGGGCACGAGCGGGCGACCAATCCCTACGTGGGGGACAGGGCGCTGTCGCGCGGCTAGCCGATGAACACCATGACCAGCCCCCAGACCGCGAGCGCCAGCGTGACAAGGATGGTCACCAGCATCCCGCCTGACCGCAGCGGATTCGGCGCCGGCCGCTCCATGCCCAGCGGATGCGCCAGACGCGCGAGGATGAACAAAGCGGCGAGGATGTAGAGCCAGGGATAGGCGTCGACCTCCGCCCCGGCTTCGACGAGGGCCATCAGGATCAGCGTGATCGGGACATATTCGCTGAAGTTCGATTGCGCGCGCATCCGGGTGCGCAGTAGATCGCTGCCGCCATCGCCAATCGATATTTTTTCGCTTATGCGAACCCGGCCGCAGCGAAAACCGAGCCACAGATTGATCAGCGCCAGCGCGGCCGCTGCGGTCAGGGCGATCGGAAACAGCATATTATTCTCCCCTCTTTATGGCCGATCGAGGGTGCGCTCGCTGCACCGCGCTTGCAAGCGCCGGCAAAATCGCTATAGGGCCTAGCGCTCGCACGAGCCCCGGCCGCGTGGCCCGCGGCCTTTTGGCTGTTCGGTCATGATCGTCCACCGGCTCGCGCTCAAAGACATTCGATTGATCAATCTATTTAGAAGCAAGGTGCCGACATGGCCGTTCCAAAGAGAAAAACTTCCCCGTCGCGGCGCAACATGCGGCGCAGCCACCACGCCCTCACGGCGGAGGCGTTCCAGGAATGCCCGAATTGCGGCGAGCTGAAGCGCCCGCATCACATGTGCACCGCCTGCGGTCATTATAACGGCCGTGAAGTGATCGCGGTCGAAGGCTGACCGAAGGGGCTTTGGGCCGCACGACGATCCGCTGATGCCAGCCCATCCGATCATTGCGCTCGACGCCATGGGTGGCGATTCCGGGCCATCCGTGGTCGTTGCTGGCGCTGCCCTCGCGAAACAGCGTTATCCCGATCTGCGCGTCCGTTTCTACGGGCGCGAAGACGCGATTCGAGCTGAGCTCGCCAAGGCCCCGGCGCTCGCCGGCGATTCCGCCATCGTCCATACCGATGTTCAGGTCGCCGCGACCGACAAGCCCAGCCAGGCGATCCGCCGGTCGCGCGACAGCTCGATGGGGCTCGCCATCCAGGCGGTGAAGTCGGGCGAGGCGCACGCCGCGGTGTCGGCGGGCAATACCGGCGCGATGATGGCGATGGCCAAGCTCATGCTTCGCACCATGGAGGGGATCGACCGGCCGGCGCTGGCTGCCCTGCTGCCGACGCTGGGCGAAAATGATCTGGTGATGCTCGATCTGGGCGCCAACACCGAATGCGATACCGAAAATTTGATCCAGTTCGCGGTCATGGGCGCGGCCTATGCGCGCACCGTGCTTGGTGTTTCCAAGCCGCGGGTCAAATTGCTGAACATCGGCACCGAGGAGCTCAAGGGCACCGATGAGCTCAAGGACGCCGCGGCGGCCCTGAGGGAAGCCGACTATCTGTCGATGGAGTTCACCGGCTTTACCGAGGGCGACAAATTGTCGAGTGGCGAGGCCGACGTCATCGTCACTGACGGCTTTTCCGGCAACATCGCCTTGAAGACGGCGGAGGGCACGGCCCGATTCGTCACCGATCTGCTGCGCCGCGCGTTCACCAGTTCGATGCGCTCCAAGGCGGGCTTCCTGCTGTCGCGCCCGGCCCTGCACATGCTCAAGGTCCATCTCGACCCGAACAATCACAATGGCGCGGTGTTTCTGGGATTGAACGGCTTGGTGGTGAAAAGCCACGGCGGCGCGGACGCCAAGGGTGTCGCGAACGCGATCAGCGTCGCCTACAAGATGGTGCGCGCCGACATCACCCGCCGGATCGCCGAGGATCTCGAGAATTTCCGGGCGCATCACCCGGAAGCAGGGCAGGCTTGATGAAAACGCGTCATACTGCGGTGATCGGCACCGGCAGCTATTTGCCCGAACGGGTGGTGACCAACGCGGAACTTGCCGAGCGCGTCGACACCTCCGACGAATGGATCGTCGCACGGACCGGAATCCGGGAGCGTCATATCGCGGCGGAGGGCGAAAAGACCTCCGACCTCGCCACCGCCGCCGCCCGGCGGGCGCTGGAGGCGGCTGGGATCGCCGCGTCGGAGATCGGCCTCCTCGTCCTCGCGACGGCAACGCCCGATCTCACCTTCCCCGCCACCGCCACCCAGGTTCAGGCCAATCTCGGCATCAACGATTGCATCGCCTTCGATGTCCAGGCGGTCTGCTCCGGCTTCCTCTATGCCCTGTCGGTCGCCGACAGCATGATCCGGACCGGCGCCGCGGATACCGCGCTGGTGATCGGCGCCGAGACCTTCAGCCGCATCCTCGACTGGGAGGATCGCACCACCTGCGTGCTGTTCGGCGATGGTGCCGGCGCGGTGGTGCTGCGCGCCGAAACCGGCAAGCGCGGCGTGCTGGCGACCCGCCTGCATGCCGATGGCCGCCACCGCGATCTGCTGTATGTCGATGGCGGCCCGTCCAGCACCGGCACTGTCGGCAAGGTGCGGATGAAGGGGCGCGAGGTGTTTCGGCACGCCGTCACCAATCTCTCGCAGGTGCTCGAGGAAACCATGGCGGCGGCCGGTCTCGAGGTTGCCGACATCGATTGGATCGTGCCGCATCAGGCCAATATGCGGATTCTGGAAGGCACCGCGAAGAAGCTGGGGCTCGACCCTGCGAAAATCGTCGTGACGGTGGATGTTCATGCGAACACCTCCGCCGCCTCGGTACCGCTGGCGCTCGATCAGGCGGTTCGCGACGGCCGCATCAAGCCCGGCGATCTCGTCCTGCTCGAGGCGATGGGCGGCGGTTTTACCTGGGGCGCCGCCGCGGTCCGCTGGTGACCCTTCCCGGCGTCGCCGCCGGGGATCAACTTGCAGGTGAACCGCGCTTTCGCTAGGCTGTGGACAAAATCACCTCCGGGGTAGCATCATGGCCGAAGTCAAGACACTTACTCGTGCCGATCTGGCTGAGGCCGTGCACAAGGACATCGGCTTGTCGCGCGCCGAATCGGCCAATCTGGTCGAGCGGCTTCTCTTGCATGTGTGCGCCGCGCTGGCCGACGGCGAGAACGTCAAGATTTCCGGCTTTGGCAGCTTCGTGCTCCGCGACAAGGGCCGCCGCGTCGGGCGCAATCCGAAGACCGGCGTGGAAGTGCCGATCGAGCCGCGCCGGGTGCTCACCTTCCGCGCCAGCCAGATCGTGCGCGATCGCGTCGCGGGCTAGCGCGAACCCGTGGCCGCAGGATCGGAAAAGGGGCCGCAGGCCTTCCGCACCATCGGCGAGCTTTCCGAAAGCCTCAACATCCCGCAGCATATCCTGCGTTTCTGGGAGACGCGCTTTCCGCAGCTGCGCCCGCTGAAGCGCAGCGGCAACCGGCGCTATTACCGGCCCGAGGACGTCGCCCTGGTGGAGCGGATCCACCGGCTGCTGAACCAGGAAGGCTATACCATCAAGGGCGTGCAGAAGCTGCTGTCCGCGCGGGCCCCGGCGGGCGACGCCATGCCGCAAGCGGTCCCGGCGCCAGCCGCCACGGTGGCCGTGGGCGAGGAGGCGGCATCGGCGCGGTTCGATCGCGCGGCGCTGCTGGCGATCCGCGACCTTCTCGCCGACGGGCTCAGCCGCTCGCAGATCTAGAACGGCAGGATCTTCGATTTCTTGCTGAAGCTCATATAGCCGATATTGGCGCCCAGCCGCCAGCCGACCCCCAGCTTGATTGGCACCACGATCACGTCGCCGCGCTGCAGGTAGTTGGCGGTGAAGCCGCCCACCAGATAGAGTTTGCCTTCAACCGCGGGATAGCGGCGATACAGATCCTCGGAGTCGAACAGGTTGTAGACCAGCGCGAAGGTCTTGGAGGCATCGGCGCCGAGATCGAAGCCGACCGATGGTCCGGTCCAGTAAACCGGCTGCTCGCCCTCCACCTTGTGGAACAGCGTGCCTGAGCCATAGCGCAGCCCGATGCCGATCGCGCCGCCCGCCTCGCGGCCAACGATGTAGGCGTTGGGCTCGCCCTGGTCCTTGAAGATGTTCTCGATCATCGTGGCCAGCCCCTCGGCGCCGCGGCCGAAGACGTTCTCGGCGGCGGAGACCACGTCCTTCTGGGCATAGGTGGTCGATGATGCGGCGGGTGCGGACGCCGCTGAAGGCGCGGCCGGCGCCGGGGCCGCTGTGGTCGGCGTTGCCGCCGGCGCCGCGGGGGCGGGCGCTGCGGCGGGCGGGTTCGCGAGCGCGGCGTTGGGATCGACCGTCCCGACCGGGGCGAGATCGGCATCGGCCGCGCGCATCGCGTCTTCCGACGTCTGCGCGGCGGCGCCGGATGCGGCGCTCAGCATCATCCCAAGCAGAAACCCGCTCAAACGGCCCATGTCGACGTCTCCATCCCTGTGTTTCCCCAAACCCTAACGCGATTGCGGCTTGCCCTGCAATGAACGGCTCCACCGAAAATTCAGGTCCGTGCGATCAGCCGGGTCGACAATGCCGGTCATGGCCTGCATATGCACCGCCGGCAGCAAGTGGAGGGCGTTGAATGCGCGTTGCGATGATCGGATCCGGCTATGTCGGGCTGGTGTCAGGGGCCTGCTTCGCCGATTTCGGCCATGATGTGGTTTGCGTCGACAAGGACGCCGGCAAGATCGCCGCGCTGGAGGCGGGGCGCATGCCGATCTACGAGCCCGGGCTTGCCGATCTGGTCGCGGCCAATGTCGCCGCCGGGCGGCTCTCCTTCACCACCGATCTCGCGGCGGCGACGGCGGATGCCGATGCCGTGTTCATCGCGGTGGGCACGCCGTCCCGGCGCGGCGACGGCCATGCCGATCTGAGCTATGTTTTCGCCGCGGCCAGGGAAATCGCCCGCACGGTCACCGGCTATACGGTCGTCGTCACCAAATCGACCGTGCCGGTGGGAACCGGCGACGAGGTGGAGCGGATCATCCGCGAGGCCAACCCGCAAGCCGACGTCTCGGTGGTGTCGAACCCAGAATTCCTGCGCGAAGGCGCCGCGATCGAGGATTTCAAGCGGCCCGACCGGATCGTCATCGGCTGCGGCGACGACGATCGCGCCAAGGCGGTGATGACCGATCTCTACCGGCCGCTCTATCTCAACAAGGCGCCGCTGCTGTTCACCGGCCGGCGCTCGGCCGAGCTGTTGAAATATGCCGCCAACGCCTTCCTCGCGACCAAGATCACCTTCATCAACGAGATCGCCGATCTGTGCGAGCGCGTCGGCGCGGATGTGCAGGAGGTCGCGCGCGGCATCGGCCTCGACAACCGCATCGGCCCCAAATTCCTGCACGCCGGGCCGGGCTATGGCGGCTCCTGCTTCCCCAAGGACACGCTGGCCCTGCTGAAAACCGCCGAGGATTACGACATGCCGCTGCGCATCGTCGAGGCGACGGTCGCGGTCAACGAATCGCGCAAGCGGGCGATGGGCCGCCGCGTCATCCAGGCGATGGGAGGGGAGGCGCGCGGCAAGACCGTCGCCGTGCTCGGCCTCACCTTCAAGCCCAACACCGACGACATGCGCGATGCGCCCTCGATCGCGATCATCCAGGCGCTGCAGGATGCCGGCGCGCGCATCCATGTCTATGATCCGGTCGGCATGGAGCAGGCGAAGGCGGTGCTTGAAAACGTGGATTATGCGCCCAATGTCTATGCCGCGCTCGAAGGCGCCGACGCCGCGGTGATCGTCACCGAATGGGATGCCTTCCGGGCGCTCGATCTCGACCGGGTGAAGGCGCTGCTGCGCGAGCCCGTATTCGTCGATCTGCGCAACATCTACCCGAAAGAGACGATCGAGCGGGCGGGACTTCGCTACACGGGCGTCGGACGCAGTTGAATGCTGACGCGACGGTCGTTATAGCGGCCGTCTTGGCCAAGCCGGAGACGTGGGTGAGTGGCTGAAACCAGCGGTTTGCTAAACCGCCGTACGGGGATTACTCGTACCGAGGGTTCGAATCCCTCCGTCTCCGCCAATCGCCTTCCTAACTAGATGAAATTGCTGGATAAATTGGTAAGGCTGGTTGCCGACCTACATTTTGTCCCACATAGATTTGCCGGTAGGGAAGGCGTGATTCGCGACGTTTCGGGCGGCGAACCGTTCGATGATTGCTACGCTGGCACGTTGCGAAATTATTGCCTACGGTTCCGCTCAACATGCGAACATAGCTGCGGGGCGGTGTGGCGAAAGGCGAAAAAACAAAGTTGGATGAAGGCAGGAAGCCGAAGGGCTGGCTTCGAACGGTCGGCCCGTGGGGCGCTTTATCGACATTCATCGGTGCGGTCGCAGCCATGCTCATCAACTTCAACGCCATTGCGACAAACGTTCGCACACTGCCCGGCGAAATCCGAAAAACGTCCGATCAATTCCTTAGCTGGTATCACGAAGACGAAAGTTGGACCGGCTATTGGACGAACAACCCGGAAGGGTATGTTGACCAAGAGGACATGAACCTTTCCAGCGAAGACATGGCCATAGATTTGACCGTTAAGAACGGCGAAATCGACGGCACCATATCAACGAAACAGATATGTGAAGGCGTTCCATTCTTCGACTTCCTACTACTGCGCGGAAATGTTAGCGGCGGAAAATCGGCCACGGTCATCGTTTGGGATACCTTCGAAGGTCACAACAGAGACATCGCCAAGTTGGAACTGAAACGTGACGGCGTAGTGATGACCGTTGTTCCGAAGGAAGGGACAACGCGGCTATTTCCAAAGGAAGCCCGGATTGCTTTTGACCCGAACGGCGCTGCTAACGCCAGCGAGGAAAGGGGCGAGTTTTGCAGAGGCAAGGCCGAAGCCATCGCCAAGGCTTTGTCGAAAATCGCGAAGTAAACTCCGACGAACGTTTCAACGAAAACCCCGACCCCATGGGCACTTTGACATGGGGCCGGGGCAGCACAGCGGCAAGGAAGGCTTGACGCCGCGTTAAGGGAGGAACGGCAGGCGCAGGGCGGCAAGCGCTCTCGCCTGATCTGTTGGACATTCGAAAAAGGCTTAGGTCGGTCTGGCCAAAGCGCCTTTTTCATTTTCTGAGCCAGCGCTTGAGTCGATGATCCGGAAGGACTAGTCCCGATCCGTCCGGACAGTGAGATGAGCAAGCCGAGCCAATGACAACGATCGTCCTCATCCCCCTGATGAATGACGAACGGGTCTGGTCCTTCGTCCGCCCGCCGCTATTCCGGGCGGGCGGGAACGGCGAGTCCGCGCTGCACTGCGGGCCGGGCGAGACCGCGCTCTAGCCAGGCGGGCACGTTCCTAAGCTCATCCCAGCCGACAACCGGCCCGGCCTCATACCATTTGATCGTACCGTTCACCCAGCCGAGCATGGAGATGTCCGCGATTGTGAACGCGTCGCCCATGATCCACTCGCGGCCTTCGAGCCGCTTCTCGATGACGCGCAGCAGGCGCTTTGTTTCGTTCGCGAAGCGCAGCATCGGGCGTTTGTCTTCAATCGCTGTGCCCGCATATTTGTAGAAGTAGCCGAGGTTGCCGAAGAATGGCCCCACATGGGCCGCCTGGAAGAACAGCCACTGGATCGTCTCATAGCGCCGCTCCGGATCGGACGACATCAGCTGGCCGCTCTTGTCGGCCAGGTAGATCAGGATCGCGCAGGATTCGAAGAGGCCGAACGGCCTGCCATTGGGACCGTCGGGATCGATGATCGCCGGGATCTTGCCATTGGGATTGAGCGATTCGAACTCGGGCGTGAAGGTCTCGTTCTTCCAGATATCGACGAAGTGCGCTTCGTAAGGCAGGCCGATTTCCTCAAGTGCGATCGAGATCTTGGTGCCATTGGGTGTGGAGCAGCTGTAAAGCTGGAGGCGGTCTGGGTGCTGGCACGGCCAGCGGCGCGTAATAGCGAATTGCGAGAGATCGGCCAAAACTTCCTCCTGTTCAACGACGCTGTTCTGCTAGCCGACGTGCCTTTGCACGAGTGAAGGCCGGATGTCAGCGACGGCCCGATTGCGCTGATAAAGATTCTTCCCCCGGGGAGGATTTTGAACAAGCGCGATGACTTGGAAAGCGAATGCTGGCGTACGCGAAAAAGGGGGCAGGACGGCTTTGCGCCTTTCCTCCGCCAATGGTTGAATCGGGGGATCGCCCGGATTAGTCCGGTCTCTCCTGCAAGCGGCGAGAGCGAGCGGACATCATGACCACCCTGGTTCTCATCCCCGGCCTGATGAACGATGACTGGGTCTGGTCCTTCGTCCTTTCGGCGCTGGAGGCGCGCCTGCCGGTTCATGTCCCCTATCTGCTTGGCCATGATTCGCTTGTCCAAATGGCCAGCATGATCCTTGCGGAAACCAGCGGGCCGCTGGCGGTCGCGGGCCATTCGATGGGCGGCCGCGTCGCGCTGGAGATGATGCGTCAGGCGCCCGAACGGATCGAGCGGCTGGCGCTGCTCGACACCGGCTATCACGGGCCCACCGAGGGCGAACGCCAGGGCCGGCTCGATCTCGTCGCGCTTGGCCGCGCCGAGGGCATGGCCGCGGTGGTCCGGGAATGGCTGCCGCCAATGGTCAGCCCGCGCCATCATGGCAGCCCTGCGATCATGGAGGGGATCGCGGCGATGCTCTGCCGCGCCAGCCCGGAGGATTTCGCCAGGCAGCAGCATGCCCTGTTGACCCGCCTCGATGCGGGCTCCGTGCTCGAAGCGATCCGCTGCCCGACTTGGGTCATCGTCGGCCGCGAGGACAAATGGAGCCCGGTCGCCCAGCATGAGGAGATGGCGGCTCGGATTCCGGGCGCGGTCTTGAGGGTCGTCGAAGAGGCCGGGCATATGCTGCCGGTCGAACAGCCCGAGGCCCTCGCCCGCATCCTCCTGGAGTGGCTGGACGCGCCATCGCCGGCCTGATTGGTCAGACAGACGATTCTGACGATCTGGCGCAACCGCCCCTGACCCAACTCAGTTTGCCAGAGTCGTGCCAGTGAGGCGTTTGCTAGATGGCGGGCAAGGCACGCCTGCGCCCCCAAGCCCTTCCAAGCGTCAGCCAAGAGCCGTTTGAGGATGGCATCAGCTTCAATTCACATCTTCCGGACAGATCGGATATATGAAATATACTCATTTTGTGGTTTGTAATTATTGAGCTCATATTCAGGGTCCGCAAAGTCATCCGGGAGTTCGGTCTTGACGGTTACAACGATTGTCCGCCCCGAATGCGAACGCATGGCATGGGCCAGTGGGGCGCAACGAAAAGTGATTGAGGAAGCCGAGGGCATTCTTCTGGATTGGGACGGATGTGCCGCGATCGGCAATCGGCCGAGCGCCGCGGCGGTCCGACTGATTACGCGTTATCGGGACCGGATCGCCATCGTTTCCAACAACACGACGCATCTTCCGGAGGATATTTGGCGGATTCTGCAGCAGGCCGGGGTCTCCTTGCCGGTCGACCGTATCGTGCTGGCGGGAACCGAAACCCTCAGGCATGCGGCCGGCTCGAATGCGGCGCGCGTGCTGCTGTTCGCGGATGATCGTCTGCGGAAATACGGGCGCAGCCTTGGCCTCAATCTGGCGCGGGAGCAGGCCGACCTGGTGGTGCTGCTGCGCGACACGCGCTTCACCTATCGCAAGCTCGAACGCGCGGCGAACGCGCTGCAGGGTGGCGCCCGGCTGGTGGTCGCCAATGCAGATCTCACGCATCCCGGCCCGCGCCAGCGGATTGTTCCGGAAACGGGCGCACTGCTCGCGGCGCTCATGGCATGCGTCGCGCCGCACGACGTCCAGCCGGAAATCATCGGCAAGCCGTCCAGGGTGCTGTTCGAGCGCGCCTGCGCAACGCTCGGCGTTGCTCCTGAAGAAACCGTTATGATCGGCGACAACCCGGCAACCGACATCGCCGGCGCCAATGCCTGCGGCCTCAGGGGCGTGCTGATCGGGCCGCGATCCGGGCTGACGCTCGCGGATCTGGCCGGCGACATGGCCGTCGCACACGCCGCCCTCTAGAATCGCTTGATCGACAGGATGTCGAAGGTCTTCTGGAGCGTCTCGGTCGCCCGGTCATAATCCGCGAGCGCGAGCGCGGCGATCAGCGTGTCGAGCACGCAGAGCTGCGCGATGCGGCTGGCCATCGCCTCGGTCCGGAATTTGGTTTCGCGGGCCATGGTGAACAGCACCGCGTCGGCATGAGCCTGGATCGGCGACCGGGCGTAGTTGGTGATCACGATGGTCTGGGCGCCCGCCTCCTTTGCAAGCCGGGTCGCGGTGACCGTCTCGTGGGTCGAGCCCGTATGCGAGATGGTGAGCACCGCCACATCGGGGCCGGTGCGCGACGCGCTGATGGCCTGGATGTGACTGTCGACGACGACTTTCACCTCCAGCCCGATCCGAAGCATGCGATAATGGGCATCCTCCGCGATCGGCGCCGACGACCCGATGCCGTATATCTCGATCCGCTTCGCCGCCCGTAATATCTCCACCGCCCTCGTCAGAGACCGCGAATCGAGCACCGACAAGGTGTCGCGCAAGGTTTGAATGCCCGAATGGAAGACCTTCCGGGCAACGGTATCCATGTCGTCGTCGCGCTCCAGATCCTCATGGATGAAGTGGACGGGTCGAACGATTTCCTGGGCAAGGCTGAGCTTCATCTGCTGAAAGCCCGACAGCCCCAGGCTTTGACAGAAATTGATGACGCTGCCCTCGCTCGATGCCGTCGCCTCGGAAAGCTCGGTCACTGACATCCGCACGATTCGTTCAGGCTGCTCAAGGATGAAATCGGCGATTCGTCCGGCGCCCTTGGGCATCGTCGGCCGCGCGCTGCGAATCCGGGCGAGCGCATTTTCGACGGGCGCATGAGCGGCCGAACTGGGGCGGGGCTTCAGTTTTCGGGGTCGGGAGACCGTCACCATGCCGTTCCTCTCGATCGACTCCGTCGCCCTCGCATGATCACGGGCGGCGTATGAATGACTGAGGCCGACTCATGCCATCCAGCCCGAACAACGTCCAGCCTCGGCGAAAAAATGCCAGCGTTTCCGTGCATTTGATTAGCGCGACCGTGTTCTTCTCACTTTTATTTTTATAATAATTGAGCTTGTTTCATTAAGTTGTCATCTGCCGGGCCTAGCTCTCCGCTCCGAGCAAGGAAGCTCGCGACTCGAGCCGGAGGTGGCGACACCCCTGATCGGCAGAGCGCGGGAAATCCGGGCCGCAGTCATTCACAAACAGGGAAACGGTCGTGATGTTGAAGCCAGCAAGTTCGCTAAAGGGATTCCTTTGTCTTTTGATGACGACATCCGCGTTGCCCGGCATCGCGATCGCTGAAACCACTCAAACCACCGAAACCGCTGAAACCAGCGCGGCAGGCGCGCCAAAGACGGCTGAACATCTGCCGTACGACGCAGCCATCACCGTCATCGGCCGCCAGACCACGAGGCCGAGCGATGTCGCGGTCGAGGCCATTCAATATGGCAACACCGTGCAGATCGTCGCGTCGGATGCGATCGAGGCGAGCGGCGCGATCAACTTCGCCGAAGCCGCGCAGTTCCTCATCAAGGGAGCGAACGTCGGCTATTCGCCCGACGAAGGCGAATACACCATCCGTCTCGACGGCGGCGGGGACCGCGACACGCTGGTTGTGCTCGACGGCGTGCCGCTTTACGACCGCGGGCCGGCGCTCGAGGAAATCTGGGGTTCGACCACCATCGATCCGCACATGATCGAGCGGGTCGAGGTCTTCCGGGGCGGCAACAGCCTGTTCTTCGGCAGCAATGGCGGCATCGGCGTCATCAGCATCGTCACCAAGAAGCCGGACGGCACGGACAAATTCGAATTCGGCGCGAACTTCGGCTCGTTCAACACGCGCGAATTGTGGGGCAACGCTTCCTTTGCGCTCGATGGAGAGGGGCGGCACAGCGTCATGGTCTATGGCGGCAGCCAGCAGACCGATGGGCCGCGCATCTTCGCGCCCGAAAGCTTCGTGGACAACGTCGCGCGCGCCGGCGGCATCCAGAAATATCCGCTTAACCGCACCAATGTCGGCATGAAATATCTCTGGAAGGTGGACGACAAGACCGACCTGCGCATCAATGGCCAATATACCCAGATCGAGTTTTTCGACGCCTTCCCGGATAACGAGACCTACTCGCCGAACAAGGTCGAATACCCGATCGTGGACTTCTCGCTGGAGCGCCGCTGGTCCGATGCCTGGACGACGGAATTCTCCGGCTATTGGAGCAATCCGCAGCTTTCCAACACCGAAACCTATGCCGAGATCTGTCGCACCGCCACCGGCTGCGTGGACCCGTCGACGGGCAAGACGCTTCCGTTCGGGGTCGCGACGGGACGTTCGATTCCCTATGCCAACAAGGGTTTCGGCAAGGCTTCGAAGAAGAGCGGCTTCCGTGAACTCGGCGCCAACTTCCGCAACACGATCAATTTCGGCGAGGCGCTGGAGCTGGTCGCCGGCGTGCAGGTCGTCTCCTACAAGAACGACTCCGACCCCGTCTTCCCGATCAGCAACGCTTCCAACACGATCACCGGCGTCTATCTCGATGCGCGGCCGACGCTGCCGTTCAGCCCGGACACGAAGATTTCGCTGGCCGTGCGTACCGATTTCGCTGAGGCCTTCGGCTCCAAGACGATTTGGAAATTCGGCTTCCGCCAGCCGATCGGCGATTTCTACATCCGCGGCAACGGCGGCACGTCTTACAGCGCGCCGAAGACCAGCGAGCTGTTCGCCGAAAGCCCGACACTGGTCGGCAATCCGGACCTGAAGACCGAGTCCACGAAAACCTTCAATGCCGCCGCCGGCTTCTCCAGGACCTTCGGCGACGTCCAGATCAACGGCGAGGTCGGCGGTTTCTACACCGACATCACCAACCGGATCCAGACGACCTCGGGCCTTACTCCAAACACCTATTACAACAATGATCGTGTCACCGAGATCCGCGGCCTGACCGCAGATCTGGACATTCTCCTCGGCAAGCAGTTCTCTGCGAACGTCAACTTCACCAAGCAACAGGCGCGGTTGGATGGCAGCACGCTGCAGATCAACGAGACGCCTGAATATATGATCCAGGGCAATGTCGCCTGGCACAGCCCGTCGAACCGCATTCATGTCACGCTCTATCCGCGTTATCAGGGGCCGGAGTTCGCCACCGGAGGCGTGCGCAGCTCGCTGAGGCACAATTTCGGCAACTACTTCCTGATGAACGCCTCGCTCGGATATTGGGCAGGC